>Ga0335077_10000539_pt1 | contig 42442 bp, 29 predicted proteins | sample Lox_Sample_31_FD_207151 | JGI IMG/M metagenome (GOLD analysis project Ga0335077, IMG submission 207151) | Soil microbial communities from Loxahatchee National Wildlife Refuge, Florida, United States - Lox_Sample_3.1 | ecosystem: Environmental > Terrestrial > Soil > Wetlands | place: USA... | reverse complement strand
CAGCCGCCGCCGAACAGGGACGGAGCGGTGAGCGAGACCAGCTCGCCGGGGCTGAGCGCGGCACCAGCCACCTCGTGGACGCCAGCCCCCGCCGGCCACGGCCCATCCCCGGCGCCGCCCTGCCCGGCGGCGGCCGACGCCGCGGCGGCCAGCCGGTCGACGGCCCGTTCCACCAGCAGCTCCTCCTCACCCACCACGACGGCGACGGCCACCCCCTGGGTGACGGTTCCGCCCGCGGCTGCCTGGGAAGTCATGGCTGAAGCATGCCACGACGGGGGTGCCTGTGGAGACACGGGCCGCGAGCCGCAGGCCGTTCCGCATGAACAAGCCGGGCGGGTGACCTGATGGGAGAACCGGCGCGGTGGCTCAGCTCACCGGCTCGCCGCCGCGCCAGACCCGCAGCGGCTTGAGGCCGTAGGACCAGGCGAAGGCGCCTTCGTGGTCAGCGTCCCAGGCCACGATGTCCGCGTACCGCCCGCGCGCCATCGCGCCCCGGTCGGGTGTCCGCAGTGCCTGGGCGCCGCCCAGGGTGGCTGCCCGCAGCGCCTCGCTCACGCTCATCCGGAAGTGGCTGATCGCGAGGGAGACGACCAGCGCCATGGAGGTGATGCCGTTCCGGCCGGGCGCGTGGTCGGAGCCGAGCGCGACCGCCACCCCCTTGTCGAGCAGCGGCCGGACCGGCGGCAGCTTGCCGGTCTGCAGGGCCGTGCCGGGGCACAGGACGGTCGCCACACCGGCGCTGGCCAGCGCGAACACGTCCTCCTCGTCGGCGTCGTGCAGCAGGTCGGCCGACGCGCAGCCCATCTCGGCGGCGAGCAGCGCCGCGCCGGTGCGCGACTGGCCGCAGGCGTGCAGCCGGGGCAGGAGCCCGGAGGCGCGGCCGGCGCCGAGCACCCAGCGCGCCTCCCGCTCGGTGAAACGCCCCTCCTCGCAGAACACGTCCACGCTGTCCGCGCCCGCCGCGGCCGCATCCGCGCACCACGAGCCGACGGCGTCCACGTAGTCGTGGCGGCGGCCGAAGAACTCGGGCGGCACCGCGTGCGCCGCGAGGAACGTCACATGCACCCGGGGCATGCCGGCCTCGCCCTCCAGCGACCGCAGCAGGCGGACGTCGGCGAGCTCGCCGTCCCTGGTGAGGTGGTAGCCGGTCTTGGCCTCGATCGTGGTGGCCCCGCCGAGGAGCCATTCCCGGAGCCGTTCCCGCACGCCGTTGCACAGGGTCCAGGGGTCGGTCCCCCTGGTCACCGTCACCGTCGAGGCCATGCCCCCGCCCGCGGCGGCGATCTCGTTCGGGGATGACCCGCCCGACCGCATGGCCAGCTCGGCCCAGCGGTTCCCGGCGTAGACGGGGTGGGTGTGCGCGTCGATCAGGCCCGGCGTGACCAGGCCGCCGTTGAGGTTCTCCACGTGGTCGACGTCGACGATGTCATCCACGATCCCGGGCAGGCTCTGCGGCAGCTCGGCCGCGGGCCCCACCCACGCGATCCGGTCGCCGGAGGTCAAGATGGCGGCGTTGTTCCATACCTCTGACCCCGTCCAGAGGCGCCCGATGTTCGTCAGCAGGCGAATCGTCACCGATGAGCCCTCCCCCGCGCAGGAAGTCCCCTGCTCAGGGATCCCTGCGTCATGAGCGGTCACCTGCCATGGCCCGTGCCTCGTCTTAGAGCACCACGGGCACCCGGAGACGCTCATGAATGATCATGAACGAGCGGGTGCTCCGAAGATGCGGCAAACCAACGTATCGGTTCAGTTACGGTATTGCACAAGTGCCTACTTGTACAGGCCGAATACGAAGATCTGGGCCCGAATTCCTCCCCTTTCGCAAAACCCCCGCCGCACCGGGCCGCCGCGGATGACCGCTGCCCCGCCGTGGCCCGTCCCGGTGCAGGTCAGCCCCGGATCAGGCCGGCAGGGCAACTATTTCCGCAGGTAGCAGCATGACAGATGATCATGGCCTGCGGCAATACCGATTTTCTGCTATCGATTGCATTTCTTTGGCCTACCGGACGGCTGTCGCGCCGTTCAACTCTGCCGCCAGGCCGGGCGGGACGCGCGCGGTCAGCTCGGTGCCCTCCGCCGCGTGCCGCACCGCGAGCACCTCCCCCTCCTCGTGCGCCCGCGCGACCAGGTCGCCCCGCCCATAGGGAACGAGCACGCGGATCTCCGGATCGCGCCGGGGCAGCCTGGCGTCCACGGCGGCGAGCAGGTCATCGAGCCCCGCCCCGGTCCGGGCGGAGACCACCACGCACTCCCGCTCCTTCGCCTGTATCCCCTTGATCCCGACCGGGTCGGCGGTGTCGGCCTTGTTGACGACCACGATCTCCGGTACGTCCGCGGCGCCGATCTCGGCCAGCACCTCGCGGACGGCGGCCATCTGTGCCTGCGGGTCGGCGTCGCTCCCGTCCACCACGTGCAGGATGAGATCGGCCTGGGCGACCTCCTCCAGCGTGGACCGGAACGCCTCGACCAGCTGGTGCGGCAGGTGCCGGACGAACCCCACCGTGTCGGTCAGGGTGATCCAGCGGCCGGACGGCGTCCGGGCCCGGCGCACCGAGGGGTCCAGGGTCGCGAACAGCGAGTCGTCGACCAGGACACCGGCCCCGGTCGCCGCGTTCAGCAGGCTCGACTTCCCGGCGTTGGTGTAACCCGCGATGGCGACCGCTGGCACCTCCCGGCGGCGCCGCTGCCCGCGCTGGACCTCGCGGCCCACCGACATCCCGGCGATCTGGCGGCGCAGCTTGGCGGTGCGCGCCCGGATCCGGCGCCGGTCGGTCTCGATCTTGGTCTCACCGGGGCCGCGGGTGCCGATGCCGCCGCCGCCAGCAACCCGGCCGCCCGCCTGCCGGGACAGCGACTCACCCCAGCCGCGCAGCCGCGGCAGCAGGTACTGCAGCTGCGCCAGCTCCACCTGCGCCTTGCCCTCCTTGCTGCGGGCGTGCTGCGCGAAGATGTCGAGAATGAGCGCGGTGCGGTCGATGACCTTCACCTTCACCACGCCCTCCAGCCTGCGCAGCTGGCCGGGGGTGAGCTCGTTGTCGCAGATGAGCGTGTCGGCGCCGGTCGCGGCCACCAGGGCCGCCAGCTCGGCCGCCTTGCCCGCGCCGACGTAGGTCGCGGGATCGGGCCGGCCGCGCCGCTGCACCAGGCCGTCCAGCACGACCGACCCGGCGGTCTCGGCGAGCCGGGACAGCTCGCGCAGCGAGTTCTCCGCCGCCGCCAGCGTGCCCCCGGTCCACACGCCGATGAGCACCACGCGCTCCAGCCGCAGCGCACGGTACTCGACCTCGGTGACGTCGGTGAGCTCGGTGGACAGGCCCGCGACCCGGCGCAGGGCGTGCCGGTCGGCCAGGTCGAGGTCGCCGGTCTGGTTCTCGGGGAAAGTCATCGCTGCCTTGGGTCGGTGTCCGGGCAGTTCACTGCCCCTTCGCGGGCGCCGGGCGCGGCCTTCGCCGGACGGTGGGTCAATCAATGCTGGCATGTCTGATGTTTTCATTCACCTCAATAAACAACAGGGAGCCCGCAGTTGTGCCCGGCCGGGCTTGCGCCCGTGCCGGCGGGAAGCGGCTCGCCCCCGGGCCGCAGGGCCGCCTTTGACCGGCTCGTGGCCGGGAGCTAGCGTCGGTGCCACCGTCCGCAACGCGTACCCAGGACGTGATCATCACCGGGAGGAGCGCGACATGGCTGCTGTCGAGGGTGTCGAGATCATCGGCCCGCGGAGGGACCGCTACGACGAGATCCTCACCCCCGACGCGCTGCGCTTGGTCGCCACGCTCCAGCGCGAGCTCGGTGCCCGGCGCGCGGCACTGCTCGCAGCGCGGGAAACCCGACAGGTGGAGATCTCGGCGGGCGGGACCCTCGACTTCCTCCCCGCGACCCGCCAGATCAGGGATGACCCAGGCTGGCGGGTGGCGCCGCCCGCGCCGGGGCTGGTGGACCGCCGCGTCGAGATCACTGGCCCCACCGAGCGGAAGATGACCATCAACGCACTCAACTCGGGTGCGAACGTGTGGCTCGCCGATTTCGAGGACGCGAACACGCCGCTCTGGCAGAACATGATCACCGGCCAGCTCAACCTCAAGGACGCCCTCGACCGCACGATCGATTTCACCAGCGAGGAGGGCAAGTCCTACCAGCTGCTGCCCGACGACGAGCTCGCGACCATCGTGGTCCGGCCACGCGGCTGGCACCTGGACGAGAAGCATGTCCTGGTGGACGGCCAGCGGGTGTCGGGCAGCCTGTTCGACTTCGCGCTGTACTTCTTCCACTGCGCCCGGCGCCAGCTCGGCAAGGGCGCCGGGCCCTACTTCTACCTGGCCAAGATGGAGAGCCACCACGAGGCCAGGCTCTGGAACGACGCCTTCAACCTGGCCCAGGACTTCCTCGGTATCCCCCGCGGCACGATCCGGGCCACCGTGCTGATCGAGACCATCCCGGCCGCTTTCGAGATGGAGGAGATCCTCTGCGAACTGCGTGAGCACAGCGCGGGGCTGAACGCGGGGCGCTGGGACTACCTCTTCAGCATCATCAAGAAGTTCCGGTCCCGCGGACGGGAGTTCGTCCTGCCGGAGCGCAACTCGGTCACCATGACAGCGCCCATGATGCGCGCCTACACCGAACTGCTGGTGAAGACCTGCCACCGCCGGGGTGCGCACGCGATGGGCGGGATGGCCGCGTTCGTCCCGAGCCGCCGCGACCCGGAGGTGAACGCCACCGCGATGGCCAGGGTGCGTGACGACAAGACCCGCGAGTCGAGGGACGGCTTCGACGGTTCCTGGGTCGCCCACCCCGACCTGGTGGCCCTGTGCAAGGAGGTGTTCGACGCCGCGCTCGGCGCCCGGCCCAACCAGATTGACCGCCAGCGGGACGAGGTCAGCGTCTCCGCGCAGGACCTGCTGGCGGTGGCGAAGACCCCCGGGAAGATCACCGAGGCGGGCCTGCGCAACGACGTCAGCGTGGGCCTGCAGTACCTGGCCACCTGGCTCGGCGGCAACGGCGCGGTCACCATCTTCAACCTGATGGAGGACGCCGCCACCGCGGAGATTGCCCGATCCCAGGTCTGGCAGTGGCTGCACAACGACATCACCCTCGACGACGGCCCCCTGGTCACCCGCGATCTGGTCCAGCGGATCATGGGCGAGGAACTGGACAAGATCCGCGCCAGTGCGGGCGCTGCCTTCGACGCCCCCCGCTACGAGCAGGCAGTCGCCCTGTTCACCGAGGTCGGCCTGGCCGACACCTACGCCGAGTTCCTCACCATCCCCGCCTACGAGCGCATGCCCTGAGCCCCGCTTGCTCATCCGGGCCGGGTCAGTCGCGGGCGTGCAGGGCTTCCTGGACGGCGGACAGCAGCGCCCCGCCGGCCAGGCCCAGCAGGGCCCCGGCGAAGAACGTCCGGTGGTCGTCGTTGGCCTGGGCCACGTTGTTGACGCCCGTCGCTATCCGCCCGGACGTGATGCCCGCAGTCACGGTCTCGTGCCAGATGGCGAAGGACGAGCCGAGCTGAGCGGCCGGGTAGGAGGACCAGTCATAGCTGCTGGCCGAGGGGAGCTCGTAGCCGGTGACCAATATCGGTGCCCCCTTGCCTTTGATGTAGTTGATTTCCGGTATCGCAGCCGAGGCGATGACGCCGTTGGCGGCCACGCCGAAGTCGCGGGCCTTCACCAGGAAGTCCGCGGTCACCTGCCCGGATGTGAAGAGCTGCACCACGCTGCCGGTGTGCCCGATGCAGGCCGGGCGGCAGTACATGAGCGGGGTCCCGGCAGGCAGGGCCACGAGCAGCCCGACGCCCGCGCCCGCCGACCGGCGGCCGGCGAGCGTGACTTGGATCTGCAGCCTCGCCACCCCCGGGCTGACCTGGCCAACCTGGTAGTAGATGAACGACAAGGGCGGGGCACCCTGGTGGAGGGACGTGAGCTCGATATCCACGCGCGTGGTGGCGGGGGCGGGCAGGTCGGCCGGTGACGGGTAAAGCTTGAAGGCGGCCAGCAGCAGCGCCAGCCCGAGAACGCCCAGCACCAGCGGCGCCATGATCGTTTTAAGCACCTGCCGCTTGGCCGGAGCGGGCCCGGGCGGCGGACTCTCCTGCGGCCTGGCCGGTGCAGGCGGCTGGCTGCCCAGGGGCTGGGCGGCCGGACGCGCGGGTCGCGGTCCTTGGGCGGCGGGTATGTCTGGCATCAGGCCTTCCTGCCCATCATCTGTCAGCCGGGTGAACCTCCCCACCGGATAGTGCCCCCGATGCATCCCCCGGGTCAGCACACAGGGCCGGGACGGTTAGGGAACCGTAAGCGGGGCGCCGCCGGTGCGGGATCCCCCGGGTGCGGCCGCCCGAAGTCCGCTCCAGCGGGCTGAAAAATTGCCGTGATCATGGAATTCACTCCCGCCGGGGGGCAACCTGGAGGTAGCGACACGGCCTGCGGAGGGACGCCCGCCCCGGAAGGGGGAGCAATGATCGAGCACCTGGTCCCCGCGATGGTGGAGATCTGCGGCCCGGGCGGGGTCGTTACCGATCCGCTCGACCTGCGCACCTACGAGTGCGACGGGCTCACCTCGCACCGCGCCGCACCGGGGCTGGTGGTCCTGCCGCGGACCGCGGAGCAGGTCGCCGCGGTGGTCCGGGTGTGCGCCGGGGCGGGCGTGCCGTTCGTCGCCCGCGGCAGCGGCACCGGCCTGTCCGGCGGCGCGCTCCCCCGCACCGACGGGGTGCTGATCGTCACCTCCCGGATGCGGCGCATCATCGCCATCGACCCGGACAGCCAGCGGGCCATCGTGGAACCGGGGGTCACCAACCTGTCGGTGAGCAACGCGGCGCGCCCGTTTGGCTACTTCTATGCCCCGGATCCGTCCAGCCAGCAGGTCTGCTCGGTGGGCGGCAACGTGGCCGAGAACTCCGGCGGCGCCCACTGCCTCAAGCACGGCTTCACCGTGCACCACGTCACCGGGCTGGAGATCGTCACCCCGGCGGGCGAGCTGACCTGGCTGGGCGACGGGACCGGGGGGGCACCCGGCTACGACCTGGTGGGCGCGTTCGTCGGCTCCGAGGGCACGCTCGGCATCGTCACCAAGATCATCGTGAAGCTGACCCGGATCCCGCAGATGGTCACCTGCCTGCTGGCCGCGTTCGAGACCACAGGCGCGGGTGGGAACGCGGTGTCGGCCATCATCGCCGCGGGCATGGTGCCCGCGGCGATCGAGATGATGGACGCGCTCGCGATCGAGGCCGCCGAGGCCGCCGTGGCCTGCCACTACCCCGAAGGCGCAGGCGCCGTGCTGATCGTGGAGCTCGACGGCCCCGGGCCCGACGTGCGCCGGGAGGCCGCCGCCGCCCGCGCGCTCTGCGAGCAGGCGGGCTCGACCGAGATCAGGGAGGCCGTGGACCCGGCCGAGCGCGCCGTCATCTGGGCTGGCCGCAAGTCGGCGTTCGCCGCGGTCGGCCGGATCTGCGCCGCCTACATCGTGCAGGACGGCGTGGTCCCCCGCACCGCGCTTGGCCCGGTGCTCGACGAGATCGCGAAGCTGTCGGCCGAGTCCGGCATCCGGGTCGCGAACGTGTTCCACGCTGGCGACGGGAACCTGCACCCGCTGGTGCTCTACGACGACAGCTCGCCGGAGGCCACCGCCGCTGCCGAGGAGCTGTCCGGCGCGATCCTGGACCTGTGTATCACCCATGGCGGGTCCATCACCGGCGAGCACGGCGTCGGGGTCGACAAGTCCCGGTACATGCCGAAGATGTTCGGCGCCGACGACCTGGACACCATGCAGCTGCTGCGGTGCGCGTTCGACCCCGGCGGCCTGTGCAACCCGGGCAAGGTGTTCCCGACCCCGCGGCTGTGCGGCGAGGTACCCGGCGCCCAGCGGGGTGTGCACCCGCTGGTCGCCTCCGGCCAGGCAGAGCAGTTCTGATGGCGGGTGACGCCGTCCTGCGGGCGCTGGCCGGCGCCTGCCCGGCGGCCCGCGCCGCGGACGCCGGTGACGCGGTGGCCGGGGTGGCCCCCCGGTACGCCGCCTCCCCGGCCAGCGTGGCCGAGGCCAGCGCCGTGATGCGGGCAGCCGCCGGGCAGGGCCTGTCCGTGGTCGCGCGGGGCAGCGGCAGCCGGCTCGACTGGGGCGCCCCGCCCCGGGGGTGCGACCTGGTGGTCGACACGCTGCGGCTGGACCAGGTGGTCGAGCACGCGGCAGGTGACCTGGTGGCGCGGGTGCAGGCCGGGGCCGGGCTGCGGCGGCTCGCCGAGGTGCTCGCGTCCGCCGGGCAGCAGCTCGCCCTCGACCCGCCGCCCGGCGGGGACGGCCAGCAGCAGATGGGCACCGCCACGGTCGGCGGGACGCTCGCGACGGGGACGGCGGGCCCGCGGCGCCTGCGCTACGGCACACCGCGGGACCTGGTGATCGGGATCACCGTGGTCCGGGCCGACGGGACCGTGGCTTCCTCCGGCGGCAAGGTCGTCAAGAACGTGGCCGGCTACGACCTCGGCAAGCTGTTCGCGGGCTCCTACGGGACGCTCGGGCTGATCGTCGAGGCGGTGTTCCGGCTGCACCCGCTGCCCGCGGCCGCCGCGTACACGACTGTGGACGCCGGCGGCCCGGCCGACGCGCGCCGGGCCGCCGCCGCCGCCGCGGCCAGTGAGCTCGCGCCAACCGCGGTGGAGATCAGCCGGGCCGGCCGCGACCAGCCGGTGCGGGTGGGGGTCTTGCTGGAGGGGGATCCGGCCGGGGTCGGCGAGCGTTCCGCGCACCTGCGCGAGCTGCTCGGCGCCGGGGCCGTGACCTCGCCGGACGCGCCCGGCTGGTGGGGCCGCACCGGGTCAGGCGGGCCAGCTGTGGCGGGCACGCTGATCCGGATCGCGTTCTGGGCGGCCGCGCTGCCCGCGGTGCTGGCCGTGATCGACACCGCGGCGGCAGCGGCCGGCCTGGACCCGCTGGTGACCGGCTCCGCCGCCGCCGGGGTGATCTACGTGGCGCTCGGCGGCGACGCGGGCCCGGCGGCGGTGGCCGCGTTCGTCGCCGCCGTGCGGGAGGCCCTGGCCCGGGGGGAGGCGGATGCCCGGCCAGCGTCCGCGCCGGTCCCGGACAGCCCGCCGGTGCTCGCCAGCGCCGTGGTGGTGCACGCCCCGCCGCCGGTGCGGGAGCAGGTGGACCTGTGGGGCCCGGTGCCGGGGCTGCCGCTGATGCGGGCGGTCAAGGATCAGTTCGACCCGGAGCACCGGATGGCGCCCGGCCGTTTCGCGGGAGGAATCTGATGACAGCGCCGGCCCAGGCAGGCGGCCCCGCGCCGCCCCCCGAGAACCGCGGCCCGGTAGCGGCCGGTGCCCTGGACCCGACCGGCGAGCTGCAGGCGACCGCGTCGGACTGCGTCCACTGCGGGTTCTGCCTGCCCTCCTGCCCGACCTATCAGCTGTGGGGCGAGGAGATGGACTCGCCCCGTGGCCGCATCCATCTCATCACCCAGGCGCTGGCCGGGGCCGAGCTCACCGAGGCTGCCGCCGTCCACTTCGACCGGTGCCTCGGCTGCATGGCCTGCGTGCCCGCCTGCCCGTCCGGGGTCCGTTACGACCGGCTCATCGAGGCGGCCCGCACCTGGTCCGAGGAGCCGCCGCCGGGCCTGCGCCCCGGCCCCGCCAGGTCGCCGCGGGAACGGGCGCTGCGGGCCGCCATCTTCGCGACCTTCCCCTACCCCCGGCGGCTGCGGGCGCTGGTGGGCCCGCTGCGCGGCGCACAGTGGGCCCGGCTGGACCGGCTGATCGGCCGCAGCCCTGCCACCCAGCGCCTGGTTCCCGAGCTGGCCTCGGCCCTGCGGGTGGCGCCGCAGGGCAGGGCCGGCCGGCGGGCGGCCGCCCCGCGGGGCACACTGCCCGGCCGGGTGCCGGCCCGCGGCGAGCGCCGGGCGGTGGTGGGCATGCTCACCGGCTGTGTGCAGCAGGTCTTCTTCCCCGAGGTCAACGTCGCCACGGCGCGGGTGCTCGCGGCCGAGGGCTGCGATGTCATCATTCCCGGCGGGCAGGGCTGCTGCGGCGCGCTGTCGCTGCACTCCGGCCGGGCCTCGGAGGCGGCGGGGTTCGCCCGGCGCACCATCGCCGCGTTCGAGCGGGCCGGGGTGGACGCGGTCGTGGTCAACTCGGCGGGCTGTGGCTCGGCGATGAAGGAGTACGGCGCCCTCCTGGCGGACCGGGCCGCCGGCGACGGGGGCGGCGGCCGCGACGGTGCCGGGCCGGACGAGACCGGGGCCGGCTGGCCGGCCCGGGCTGAGGCGTTCAGCGGCAAGGTGCGGGACCTCAGCGAGTTCCTGGCCGAGCTGTTCGGCCAGGCCGGCGGGGTGCGGGCAGCTCGGCACGAGCTGAAGGTCACGGCCGCGTACCACGACGCCTGCCACCTGGCCCATGCGCAGCGGATCCGCCAGCAGCCGCGCGACCTGCTCGCCGCGATCCCCGGGCTGGAGATCGCCGAGGTGGGCGACGGCGGGACGTGCTGCGGCTCGGCCGGGGTGTACAACCTGCTGCAGCCGGAGGCAGCGCGCGAACTCGGCCAGCGCAAGGCCGCCGCGGTCCAGGCGACCGGGGCGGCCCTGATGGTCTCCGCCAATCCCGGCTGCAGCCTGCAGATCGCCGCCGCGCTGGCCGACGCCGACGGCGCGGCGCCCGCCGTGGCGCACATCGCCGAGGTGCTCGACGCGTCCATCCGCGGGCTGCCGGTCACCACCCTGACCGGCGCTGACTCCCCGCCCCCTGCCCGCGCCGCGCCCCGCGGGCGCCGCCGTGGCGCCCGACGATCATGAAGTGGCGGCCACGGCAGCGGCCAGCCAGGCCTCGTCCAGCTCGCCCTCGGCGACGATCACCGCGGGCCCGCCCAGCCACGCGGCGGCCGGCTCCAGGACCACGGTGAGCTGCCCGCCGGGCACCGACACCCGCCAGCTGCCGTGGTCCTGCCCCGCGGCGGCGGCCGCCGCGGCCGCCGCCGCCACCGCGCCGGTCCCGCAGGACCTGGTCTCACCCGAGCCACGCTCGTAGACCCGCATCTGCGCCAGCCCTGGCCCGGTCACCCGCACCAGCTCGACGTTGCCGCCCTGCGGGAACTGCGCCGGGTCCAGCTGCGGCGGCCTGGCCAGGTCGAAGCCGGCCAGCGGCGCGTCCACCAGGCAGGCCAGATGCGGGTTCCCCACCGAGACCCGCATGCCCTCGCAGGCCACGCCGCCGACCACCGCCCGGCCGGGCCCGAGCAGCGCCACCGCGCCCATCTCGGCGGTCACGCTGCCGTCGTCCTCGAGCCTGACTCTGCGCGCCCCGCAGCGGGTCGCGACGGTGAAGGCCGGCCCGGCGGCCAGGCCGCGCCGGGCCAGGTACCTGGCGAAGACCCGGAGGCCGTTGCCGCACATCTCGGCAGGGCTCCCGTCGCTGTTGCGGTAGTCCATGAACCACTCGGGAGCGGGACCATCCTCCGGGCCGGCGGCGGAACCGTTCCCGGCCGCGGCGGGGACGTTCCCCGTCGCGCCGGCGCCGCTCCCGGTCCCGGGGACGCCGGTGCCGGCCGCGCCTGCCAGCGCGGTGGCCCGCACCGCGCGCAGCACCCCGTCAGCGCCGATGCCAGCCCGGCGGTCACACAGCCGCGCGGCCAGGCCGGGGGAGAGCCCCTGGTCCCCATCGGGATCGACGAGGATGACGAAGTCATTCCCGGTGCCGTGCCCCTTCGCGAACCGCATGCCCTGCTCCTGTGTCAAGCCGCTTGGCCGATGCTAGCCGTGCCCGGTTCCCCGCGCCGCCAGCGCCTGCGCACGCATGGCCTACCCGCCCGGGCCTGGTTTGCGGTACCAGGCCGCTTCCGACACGGCCTGAAAGCCCAGGGAAGCGTACAGGGGCTCGCCCGCCGCGGTCGCGACCAGCGCCGCCGGCCGCCCGGGGCAGGTGGTGAGGGCGGCGGACATGATGGCCCGGCCGAGGCCGCGGGAGCGGTGCTGAGGCAGGGTCGCCAGCCAGTAGACGCCGAGCGCGCCGCCGTCGTCATAGGTGCAGCAGGCCGCGGCAGGCTCGCCGTCACGGCGGGCCAGCCACACCCGCCAGCCAGGCACCGACAGCACCAGCGGCGGCAGCGAGCGCCCCGGCCGGTATGGCTGCAGCGCCCGCTGCGGGAAGCCGTCGACGATCACCCGCTCGGCCTCGGCCAGGGTGGCGCGATCGGCGGCCTGCACGACGCGGATGCCTGGGCCGGCCGCCAGCTCGGTGGCCCGGCCGGCCGCTGGCGGCCCGGTCCCGCCGTCCGTCACCGGCCCGCTGCCGCCCGCGGCCCGGACCATGACCGGCATCCGGCGCACGGTGACGCCGTCACCGGCCGGCAGCATCAGCTCCCCGAAGGAGTCCTCGACCACGACCCGGCCGCGCTCGGCGGCCGATGCCAGCAGCGCGCCGATCTGCCCGGGCCCGGCCGCGGAGGCCGCCAGCAGGATCAGCCGGGTGGCCCGCTGCGCCGCGATCTCGATGGCCAGCACCCCCACCGGCGTCCCCGGCACCACCCGCGACCAGGGCTCCAGGCTCGCCCACATCGCCGCCGCGTTGTGGGCGTATATCTGTGCGCCTGTCTGTGCGCCGCTCATGGCACGCGGCTAGCGGCCCGGCAGCGGGGCCGGATCGGTGCCCGGCCTTGTCTCGCAGGCGGCCAGCGCGGCGGCGAGCAGGGCATCGGCGTCACCGGCGTCCGCGGCCAGCCAGATGACCCGGGGGTCGCGGCGGAACCATGCCTCCTGCCGCCGGGCGAACCGCCTGGTCGCCAGGATGGTCTGCGCATGGGCCTCGTCCTCGCTGCATTCGCCGGCGAGGAAGCGCAGCACCTGCGCGTAGCCGAGGGCACGGCTGGCGGTCCTGCCCTCGCGCAGCCCGGCCCGTTCCAGCGCGGCCACCTCGTCCACGAAGCCCTCCCGCCACATCCGGGCGGCCCGTTCCGCGATCCGCCGGTCCAGCTCCGCCCGGTCCATCCGGAGCCCGATCTGGACCGCCGGGTAGCGCGACTCGTACTGGGGCAGCACGGCGGCGAATGGCCGGCCGGCCACCTCGATCACCTCCAGCGCCCGGACGATCCGCCGCCCGTTGGAGGGCAGGATCGCCCGCGCGGCCGCCGGATCGAGCGAGGCGAGCCGGGCATGCAGGGCAGCTGGCCCGGCCGTGGCCAGCTCGGCTTCCAGCCGGTCCCGCACCGCCGGGTCGGTGCCGGGGAACTCCAGGTTGTCCAGGGCCGCCCGCAGGTAGAGGCCGGATCCCCCGGCCAGCACCGCCACCCGGCCACGGGCGTGGATGCCGGCGATGGTCTCGCGGGCGAGCCGCTGGTAGGTGGCCACGCTGGCGGACTGCCGGACATCCCAGATGTCGAGCAGATGGTGCGGCACCCCGCGCCGATGCGCGGGGCTGAGCTTGGCGGTGCCGATGTCCATGCCCGCGTACAGCTGCATCGAGTCGGCGTTCACCACCTCGCCGCCCAGCGCCAGGCACAGGCGCAGCGACAGGTCGGTTTTCCCGGCCGCGGTGGGCCCGACGACAGCGATCACACGTTCCGCCATGACCTCAGCCCGCCCCGGTTTCCTCCCAGGAGGCCACCAGGTAGGTGACGCCGTAGGGACTGGCCATGCAGCGCAGCCGGCCGCACATCCGGGTGCCGTCGGCCGCGCCCGCGAGCACCTGCCAGGCGGCGCGGCCCGCCACCATCAGCTCCCGGTCAGCTGCGGCATCCAGCCGGCCGAGCCAGCGGGCATCCGCGGCGGCGAGCGCCTCGGCGACCTCCTCGTCGTAATCCTGCGCCTGGGGGTCGGGAGCGCCCTCGATGTCGCGGGCCCGCCGCGCCGACGCGTCGCCCATCGCGAGCAGGGCGACCCGCGGCGCCCGCGCGGCGATCGCCGTGCCCAGCTTGACGCAGGCGCCGGCCGGCGACTGCTGGTCGACCGCCTGCAGCAGCACCCGCGGCCCGCGTCCCGGCGGCGGCGGCCCGTGCCCCGGCAGGCCGTGTCCCCGGCTACCCGGCCCGGTGCCGATCCCGGCCCGGCCGAGCAGCCACCGGCCCACGGTCAGCGAAAGCGGCAGCACCGGCTCCCCTTCGCCCACCGTGACCGGCACCCCGTAGCCGGCCAGGGTGCCGGCCGCGCCGGGCCGGTACTCGCGGCTGGCGGGCCCGCCGCCGACGACCGCGATGAGGTCGGGCGCGGCCGCGGCCAGGGCCCGCACGGCCGCGTCACAGGCGTCCCCGACCGCGGACAGCGCCGGGGGCGGATCACCGGCGGCACCGAGGGCGGCCGGGATGAGCAGGGGCGGGTGAGGGCAGACCGCGGCAGCGATCAGCATGGCCCGTTTCCAGGGCGGCGGCCGCGGGTGGCCGCCGCGCGCACCTGACCCACCGGGGTCATGACTCAGGCGCGCCGACGGCTGGCATCCCGAGCAGCACCGTGGCGGCGGCGCCGCCGGTATCCGGGCCCTGCTGCCGCGCCTGCCAGGCGTCCCCGCCGCGGGTGCGCCGCACCGCCAGCGGCGCCCCATCGGCGATCAGGTAGTGCGGGGCCGCGCTGGTCACGGTCGTGGTCACCACGTCGCCCGGGCGCGGGCCGGTGCCGGCGGGCGCGAAATGCACCAGCCGGTTGTCCCTTGCGCGCCCGGACATCCGGTGCGTCGCGCCGTCCTTGCGCCCTTCCCCCTCAGCCACCAGCACCTCGACCTGGCGGCCGACCAGTGCCTCGTTCTCCGCCAGCGCCACTTCTGCCACCAGCGCGGCCAGCCGCTCATAGCGTTCCGCCACCGCCTCCGGCGGCACCTGCCCGTCCATGGCAGCGGCGGGGGTTCCCGGCCGCGGCGAGTACTGGAACGTGAACGCCCCGGCGAACCGGGCCTGCCGGACCAGGTCCAGGGTGGCGGCGAAGTCGTGTTCGGTCTCGCCGGGGAAACCGACGATGATGTCAGTGGTGATCGCGGCGCCGGGGATGGCCGCCCGCACCCGCGCCAGGATCCGCAGGTACTTCTCCCGCCGGTAGGCGCGCCGCATCGCCCGCAGCACGGCGTCGGACCCGGACTGCAGCGGCATGTGCAGCTGCGGCATGACGTTCGGGGTGGCGGCCATCGCCTCGATCACGTCGTCGGTGAAATCGGCCGGGTGCGGCGAGGTGAACCGGACACGCTCCAGGCCATCGATCTCCCCGCACGCACGCAGCAGCATGCCGAACGCCTGGCGGTCCCCGAACCCCACGCCGTAGGAGTTGACGTTCTGCCCCAGCAGCGTGACCTCCAGGACCCCGTCGCTGACCAGGGCCCGGATCTCGGCGAGCACATCACCGGGGCGGCGGTCCTCCTCCCGCCCGCGCAGGCTCGGGACGATGCAGAACGTGCACGTGTTGTTGCAACCGACGGAGATGGCGACCCAGGCCGCGTAGGGGGAGTCGCGGCGGGCGGGCAGGACCGACGGGAACCGCTCCAGCGACTCGACGATCTCGACCTGTGCCCGCTCCTGCACCCGTGCCCGCTCCAGCAGCACCGGCAGCGAGCCGATGTTGTGGGTGCCGAACACCACATCGACCCACGGCGCCCGGGCCGCGATGCCGGCCCGGTCCTTCTGCGCCAGGCAGCCGCCGACGGCGATCTGCATGCCCGGCCGGGCGTTCTTCACCGGCAGCAGGTGACCGAGGTTGCCGTACAGCCGGTTGTCGGCGTTCTCCCGCACGGCACAGGTGTTGAACACGACCACGTCCGGGGTGCCGCCGCTGGCGACCCGCTGGTAGCCGGCCTCCTCCAGCAGGCCGGCCAGGCGCTCGGAGTCGTGGAAGTTCATCTGGCACCCGTAGGTGCGGATCTGGTAGGTGCGCACGTCGTCCATGTCGACATATGAGGGTACGCGTGTGCGGTGCCATACCCGGAATTGTTCGTGGCGGGCCGGGGAGTGGTAGACGATACTGCCATGACTGAGAGCCTGACGCCCCCACCGCCCCCGCCGCCCCCGGCACTCCCCTACGGCACCTGGCCATCCCCGATCACCGCCGCTGACGTGGCGGGCCGGCGGCGGCTGGTCTCCTATCCGCGTGGCATCGGCAAGGACGTGTGGTGGCAGGAACGCCTTCCGGGTGAGGGCGGGCGGGTGACGGTCATGCATCTCGGCGCGGATGCCAAGCAGCGCAGCCTGCTGCCGCAGCCGTGGGACGCGCGGACCCGGGTGCACGAGTACGGCGGGCTGTCCTACCTGCCGGTGCCCGCCCGGGGGGCCGCTGGCGGCCCGGCCGCGATCATCTTCGCGAACTACGCAGACCAGCGGCTCTACTTCCTGGAGCCGGCCGGTCCCGGCGGCGAGAGCGCCGGCCCGCGGCCGCTGACCCCCGAGCCGGGGGGCGGCGCCGGGCAGCCATCGCTGCGGTATGCCGACTTCACGCTCTCCCCCGACCGCGGCGAGGTGTGGTGCATCCAGGAGCGCCATCACGACGGCAAGGTGACCCGCGCCATCGTCGCGATCCCGCTCGACGGCTCGGCGGCCGGCCGCCCCGACGCTGTCCGGGAGCTCGTCTCGGGCTCGGACTTCTATGCGTTCCCCACTCCTTCCCCGGACGGCAAGCGGCTGGCCTGGATCTGCTGGAACCACCCGCGCATGCCGTGGGACGGCACCGAGCTGCGGGTGGCGCCGATCGAGGACGGCATGCCCGGCCGGGGCAGGCTGGTGAAGGGCGGCATGCAGGAGTCGGTGCTGGCGCCGCTGTGGCGGGACGCCACCACCCTGTACGTGGCCACCGACTGGCCGGGCTGGTGGAACCTCTACCAGGTGGGCCTGGTCGGCCAGCCGCCGCAGGCGCTCTACCCGGCCGAGGAGGAGTTCGCGGGCCCGCTCTGGCAGCTCGGCGACCGCCCGTACGCGATGCTGGGCGACGGCAGGCTCGCGGTCCTGCACGGCGTCGGCGGGATGCGGCTGGGACTGCTTGACCCGGAGACCGCCGAACTGGCCGACCTCGACATCGGGTACCCGGTCTTCGCCTCCGGCCTGTCGGCGGACGGGATGTCCATCCTGGGGGTCGCGGGCGGGCCGACGGTACCGCTGTCCATCGTCCGGGTCGATGCCGCCACCGGCACGCTGGAGGTGCTCTGGCAGGAGCCGGATGCCGTACCGGACACCGCGTACCTGCCAGTCCCCCGCCAGGTGCTGCTGGAGGGGTCGTTCGGGCGGACGGTCCACGCCCTGGTGTACCCGCCGGCCAACCCGGGGGTGACCGCGCCCGAAGGCGAGCTGGCCCCCTATGTGGTCTGGGTACACGGCGGCCCCAGTGCGAACGCGGTGCCCCTGCTCGACCTGGAGAAGGCCTATTTCACCAGCCGGGGCATTGGCATCGTGGACGTCAACTACGGGGGCTCGACCGGCTACGGCCGCCGCTACCGGGAACGGCTGCGCCGCCAGTGGGGGGTGGTGGACGTGGAGGACGCGATCGCGGCCGCGCGGGCGCTGGCCGACACCGGCCAGGCCGACGGCGGCCGGCTCGCGATCCGCGGTGGCTCGGCGGGCGGCTGGACGACGCTGGCGGCCGTGACGACCCACGCCGGCTCCGGCTCGGTGTTCAGCGCGGCGGTGTCCTACTACGGTGTCGCGGACCTGCGGGAGCTCGCAGCCCACACACACGACTTCGAGTCGCGCTACCTGGACGGCATGGTCGGGCCGCTGCCGGGGTACGAGGCGGTCTACGTGGAGCGCTCCCCCGTGGGCCACGTGACGGGGGCGACCTGCCCCATCCTGCTGCTGCAGGGCGCCGACGACCCGGTCGTGCCGCCGGCCCAGTCGGAGGCCATCGCCGCCCAGCTGGCCGCACACGGCATCCGTCACGCCCACCTGACCTTCGAGGGCGAGTCGCACGGTTTCCGCCGGGCCGAGACGATCATCAGAAGCCTGGAGGCAGAGCTCTCCTTCTACGCCCAGATCCTCGGGTTCAGCGCACCGGGCATCCCCGCGCTGGAGATCGTCAGCGGGCGAACTCGGTAGCCCGCGACTCCCGGACCACCGTGACCCGGATCTGCCCGGGGTAGGTCAGCTCGTCCTCGACCTGCTTCGCCACGTTCCGGGCGATGACCTGTGCCTGGATGTCGTCGACCCGGTCCGGCTTGACCATGACCCTGATCTCCCGGCCCGCCTGCATCGCGAAGACCTTCTCCACCCCGTCGTGGGCGGTGGCGATCTCTTCCAGTCGCTCCAGCCGCTTCACGTACGCCTCGAGTGATTCCCGCCGCGCTCCCGGGCGCCCGCCGCTGATGGCGTCGGCGGCCTGGGTGAGCACGGCCTCGACCGTGCGCACCTCGACCTCGTTGTGGTGCGCTTCGATCGCGTGCACCACGTCGGCCGACTCGCCGTACCTGCGCGCGATCTCGGCGCCGATCAGTGCGTGGCTGCCCTCGACCTCGTGGGTGAGCGCCTTGCCGATGTCGTGCAGCACGGTGCAGCGCCTGAGCAGGGCCGGGTCCATCCCCAGCTCGCTGGCCATCATGGCGGCGATGTGGGCCGACTCCACCAGGTGACCCAGCACATTCTGGCCGTAGGACGTGCGGTAGCGGAGCTGCCCGAGCAGCGTCACCAGCTCGGGGTGCATGTCGGTGATGCCGAGTTCCACCATGGCGTCGTCGCCCGCGCGGACACACAGCTGCGCCACCTCGGCCTTGCTGCGCTCGTAGGCCTCCTCGATCCGCTGCGGGTGGATGCGCCCATCGAGCACCAGGCGCTCCAGGGTCAGCCTGCCCACCTCGCGCCGGACCGGGTCGAAGCAGGAGAGCAGGACAGCCTCGGGCGTGTCGTCGATGATGAGGTTGACACCGGTCACCGACTCGAACGCCCGGATGTTGCGCCCCTCGCGGCCGATGATCCTGCCTTTCATCTCGTCGCCGGGCAGGTGCAGCACGGACACGACGGACTCGCTGGTCTGCTCGGCCGCCACCCGCTGGATGGCGAGGGTGACGATCCGCCTGGCCCGGTTCTCGCCGTCGCGCCTGGCCTGGTTCTCGGTCTCCCTGACGATGATCGCGGCCTCCCGCTTGGCCTGGTTCTCGATGCTCGCGACCAGCTCCGCCTTGGCCTGGTCGGCGGCGAGCCCGGCGGCGCGCTCCAGCACCTCGCGGCGCTCGTCCTCGAGCCGGGCCAGTTCCCCGCGCTCACGGTCCAGTTCCTGCCTGGCCTGGTCCAGGGCGCTGAAACGCTGTTCCAGCGTCTCCAGTTCCCCATCCAGCCGGCGCTCCCGCTCGGCCAGCCGGACCTCGCGGCGCTCCAGGTCCACCCGCAGCTGGGCCGCCTCGTCCTTGGCGTCCCGGAGATCGGCCTCGGCTTCCGTGCACGCCTTCGTGATTTTCTCGGCAGCCTCCTCGGCGCGGCGCACGATCTCGGCGGCGTCGGTTTCGGCGGCCGCCCTGACCTGCTCGGCCGCCCGGCTCGCCTCTTCGAGCCGCTGCCGGGCCTGCTCGGCCCCGGCGGCGGCGTCGGCCCACTGCCGCTGCTCCTCGGGCGTGAGCCCGGCGGCGGGACTGCGGGCGGGCGTGGCGTGGGGGTCCGCATGAGTGGCGGCCGCGGGCGGCTGGGAACGGCGGGTGATGACGACCAGCAGACCGGCTGCGGCGAGCACGGCCACCAGACCGATCACCGCGGCCACGATGGCGATAGCGCTGCTCATGGCGCACCCCAATCCTGCTCGCTGGCCCGGATACCGGCAGCAGGTGCCGGTTCTCCCTGCGGCGAGGGGTCACGCGCGCCGTCCGCGGCGTCTATCGTCCGCGGCGAGTCACAGCCATCGGGCGGCAGCCCGCGCCCCCCTGGCTGCCTCGCCACGGACGCTGCCGGAGATCCGGCCCAGCCGGCCAGGGGGGCATCGTCCCTGGCCAACCGCCCTGCCTCCAGCCTGTCCGGTGCCGGGCCGGCCGCCACCAGCCCGGGTGTGCCCACGCACCAGCCAGGTACCTCCGGGCGGGCCGTCAACCTGGCAGGGCGAGCGGCTCGCCAGGGGGCCCTGGTGGGCGCAGCTTCCTGGTCCGGCAGCCGGGCGCGACCGGCTGCCGGGCCTTTTCGTCTATTTACATCCGCGTTTGCGGACCAACACCTCGCTGCCGTGAGGTTAAGCCTAGATAACGATTTGGGCAAGCATGCTTTGCCCGGCGCGATCTTCCCGGGTCAGCCCGCTGCCCATTCGTCGCCAGCCGCCCCGTCCGCCGCGATGCCCGGCCCGGGGCCATTGTCCAGGTCGGAGCCGAACACATTGTCCAGGTCAGACAGGGCTTCCAGGCCGGGCCCGGCTGCCAGGCCACGCTGGCCCTCCTCTTCCAGCGCCTCGCGCACCACTTGGAAGGCGAGCCCGGCCGGGTAACCCTTGCGGGCCAGCACGCCGACGAGGTGACGCACCCTGGCCGGCAGCGGGCGGCCCCGGGTCGCCTCGACCCGCCTGGCCACCAGCCGCCGTGCCGCCGCGAGCTCGTCGTGGTCGCCGAGCGAGCCGACCGCCGCTCGTACGTCCTCAGCGGCGACGCCCCGCTGGCGGAGCTCGGCGGAGAGCGCCCGCCGCGCGAGACCGCGGCCATGATGCCTGGTCTCGACCCACGCCTGGGCGAACGCGGCGTCGTCGATCAGCCGCGCCTCAGCGAAACGGCCGAGCACGGCCTCCGCGACATCCTCCGGTACCCGGCGGCGGCGCAGCGCGCTGGCAAGCTGCGCCCGGGTGCGCGGCGCGGCGGCCAGCAGCCGCAGGCAGATCTGCCGCGCCGCCTCCTGCGGATCTGGGCCGGTCCCCGCTGCCACCGGCGCGTGGTTACCGGGCACCACCAGGGACGCCGGCCAGGCTCGTGTTCGACGGGGAGCCCGGGACATCGCCCGGCACCACGTCGGGAGCCACGCTCAGGTTCCCGTTCGCCCCCGGGCCGCCGCTGGCAGCGGGGTCCGCATCCAGGCGCGGGCCCACGCCGAGCTTCTCCTTGATCTTCTTCTCGATCTCGTTGGCCAGGTCGGGGTTGTCGCGGAGGAAGGCCCGGGCGTTCTCCTTGCCCTGCCCCAGCTGATCGCCCTCGTAGGTGTACCAGGCGCCGGACTTGCGCACGATCCCCTGCTCGACGCCGAGGTCGATCAGGCCGCCTTCCTTGCTGATCCCGAACCCGAACAGGATGTCGAACTCCGCGCTCCGGAATGGCGCCGCCAGCTTGTTCTTGACGACCTTGATCCGGGTACGGCTGCCAACGGCCTCGGTGCCGTCCTTGAGCGTCTCGATCCGGCGCACGTCGAGCCGGACCGAGGAGTAGAACTTCAGCGCCCGCCCGCCGCTGGTCGTCTCCGGCGAGCCGAACAGCACCCCGACCTTCTCCCGCAGCTGGTTGATGAAGATCGCGGTGGTCTTGGTCTGGCTGATCGCGCCGGTGAGCTTGCGCAGCGCCTGGGACATGAGCCTGGCCTGCAGGCCGACATGGCTATCGCCCATCTCGCCCTCGATCTCGGCCCGTGGCACCAGCGCGGCGACCGAGTCGATGACGACCACGTCGATCGCGCCGGAGCGGATCAGCATGTCGGCGATCTCCAGCGCCTGCTCGCCGGTGTCGGGCTGGGAGACAAGCAGCCCGTCGGTGTCGACACCGAGCTTCTTGGCGTAATCCGGGTCGAGCGCGTGCTCGGCGTCGATGAAGGCGGCGATGCCGCCGGCCTTCTGCGCGCTGGCGACCGCGTGCAGCGCCACGGTGGTCTTCCCGCTGCCCTCCGGCCCGTAGATCTCGACGACCCGGCCGCGGGGAAGACCGCCGATGCCGAGCGCGACGTCCAGCGCGATCGCCCCGGTCGGGATCACCTCGATCGGTGCGCGGGCCTCGTCGCCGAGCCGCATGATCGAACCCCTGCCGAACTGCCGCTCGATCTGGGCGAGCGCGGTCTCCAGGGACTTCTCCCTGTCGCCCGCCTTGCCGCCCGGCCTGTCGCTGCCTGCCATGGATACTCCCGTCGGGATCAAGGCTTCCTGTCGGCCGGAACGCTACGCGCCGCCACCGACAAAACTCCGCGCACTGGTCCGCTGCGTGGCCTGCGTCACGGCGCCCGCTCCGCAGACCGCCACACAGCCGCCTACTTTAGACGAACAACTGTTCGACCGTGAAGGCAACACGCCGGTAACCGGGGTGAGTCCCTAGCGCAGCCGATCCGGCACGTCGAACGCCTCGCACACCGCCCGCCACACGGTCTTCGCGTCCACGCCATCGGCGAGCGCCTGGTCCACGGTGCGGCCGCCCAGGCCCGCCAGCACGAAATCCTTGGCCACGCTCGCCGCGTAGGAGTCGCCGAACTGCGCCCGCATCCGCTCCCAGAACACCGTCAGACGCACGGCGCCCAGGCTACCGGCCCGCTGGGCCGCGCGCGGCAGGGAAACAGCAGAGGAACAATTGTGAACTTTCGTTAAGAATGCCTCAAGCTTGACTGGGGAAGATTTCCGACAGGCCTATCGCGAATCGCGCGGGAGCAAGGGATGACCCTCCGGGAAGAGTCCGGGAACGGACCGCCGGCCGAGCCGGCAGCCGGGACCGGGCTGCCGGAGCCGGCGGTCACACCCGAGGCCGCCGAAGGCCGCGCTTCCCCCCCAGGCCCAGGAACCGGCGCCGCGCCCACGCCACCCGGCGGGCCGGCCAGCGCTGGCGGCCCGCAAACCGCTCCCGCGCCCGCCGGCCCCGCCGGCCCCGGGCCGGGAACCGCGCTCGCACCGCCGGACGGGCCAGCCCATCCGGCCACCCCCAGCAGCCCCGGCAGCACACCGCGACGGCGGCGGTCCCGCGGCGCCCTCCTCATCGGCGGGTCGGCTGCCATCTGCCTGATCGGCCTCGGCAGCTTCGCCGCCGTCCTGCTGCTGCACCAGCGGGCCCACGCCGCGCTCGCGCTGCCCGCCGTCTTCCGGCTGCGCACCGGCGAGTGCGTCAGCTACGGGCCGGGCGGAATCTCCTCGCCCACCGTCGTGCCCTGCAGCCAGCCGCACGACGCCGAGATCTACGCCAGGTTCGGGCTGACCGGGCAGCGCTGGCCGGGGACCACGGCCATCGGGACCCTGGCACGCCAGGGCTGCACGGCCAGGCTCGGCTCCTACCTCAACCCGGAACTGGCCACCACAGTCCTGGCCGAGTCGTACGTTTTTCCCGACCAGGGCGCGTGGAACGCGGGCGAACGGACGATTATCTGCGAAATCCGTGGCACGGCGGGCAAGCTGACCGGCTCAGTCCGCGGTCTGGGCTAGGCTCAAAGCCGTCCATTGACCAAATACAAGCCCGTTTAGCAGCACAGATACTGATCAACAGGGATATCCTGCACGAGGTGCCTGTTCACTGCTGCCGGGGGGGTGGGGAGATCTCGGTTCCGGTCCCACGCGGGGACACCGCACCATACGGGCCCGCTCTCATGCGGGACCTGCTGATGAGCCTGCCCGCCGCGGTGGCCTACCTGTCCGGGCCCAGCCTGGTCATTGATTTCCTCAACGAAGCCTGCTCCCGGCTTCTCGGCGGCCGGGACATGCTCGGCAAGCCGCTGGCCGAGGCCATGCCGGAACTGGCCGAGGAGCTGGAGACACTCCACCAGGTCATGGCGACCGGCGAGCCGGCCAGCGGCAGCGAGGCGGGGTTCCTGCTCCGCCGCCACGGGCATGCCGAGCAGCTGTTCGTGGACTATGCCTGCCAGCCGATTCGTGACAGCGACGGGGCGGTCGCGGGGGTGCTGGTGTACGCCACCGACGTGACCGCGCACGTCCAGGGCCGCCGGGAGCTGGAGGAGGAAGCTGCCCGGCTCACGGTGACGGAGGAGCGGCTGCGCGGCCTGTTCGAGACCATGCCGCAGGGCATCATCCACTACGCCGCCGACGGCTCGGTGCTGAGCACCAACCCGGCGGCGCGGCAGATCCTCGGGCTGACCGAGTCTGAGATGACCACCTGGCCGCTGTCCACCGCCCAGCGGGCGGTGCACGAGGACGGTTCCCCGCTCCGCCCGGAGGAGCTGCCGCTGAGCAGGGCGCTGCGGACCAACGAGATGGTCCACGACATGACGCTCGGCATGCCGCACGGCCGGACAGGTGAGATCCGCTGGCTGCGGGCCACCGCGGTGCCGGACTCCCGGGACGAGCAGGGCCGGCCGCAGCGGGTCTACGTGATGTTCACCGACCTGACCGAGCAGCGCCGGGTGGAGGCGGCCCTGCGGGAGAGCAACGCCCTGCTCGGCCGGCTGCGCGAGGCCAACGCGCTCGGCGTGATCGTCAGCAGCGAGCGGCAGATCCACGAGGCCAACGACTTCTTCCTCGACCTCATCGGCTACAGCCGGGACGACCTGGAGGCTGGGCGGATCTCCTATCAGTCGATCACTCCGGCGGAGTACGCCAGCGCCGATGTGGCCGCCGTGGAGCAGCTGCGCCGCAGCGGCGTGGTTCCGGCGCTGGAGAAGGAGTACATCCACCGGGACGGGCACCGGGTCCCGGTCCTCATCGGGGGGGCGGTGGTCGACCCCGACCCCTTGCGCTGGGTGACCTTTGTCGTCGACCTGACCGACCGTCAGCGGGCCGAGCGGGAGCGGGCCGAGCTGCTCGCCAGGGAGCAGGCCACCAAGGCCGAGGCCGACCGGACCACCGAACGGCTCACCTTCCTGCTGCGCGCCGGGGACATGCTGGCCGCCGGGCGAGACCGGCAGGAGATGCTCGAGCACGCCGCCCATCTGGTGGTGCCGGTACTGGGCGACCACTGCGTGGTGTGGCTGCCGGCCGCTGACGGCACCCTGCACGCCACCTCGCTGGTCCATAGCGACCCGGCCCGTGCTCCCGTGCTCGCCGAGTTCCGCCACCACAAGATCCCCCCGGTGGGCCCGATGTCGGTCCAGACCGCCTACGCCACCGGGACCAGCCAGCTGCTGCGCGACGCCAAGGCGCAGCTGGCGGGGTGGGACGAGGACCTTGCCCCGGGCCTGGTCGACGTCCTGGTCCAGCTGCAGGCCGACAGCGTGCTGGCGATCCCGCTGATGGTGGACAAGCACCCGGCCGGTGTGCTCAGCCTCACCCGCGACGCCGGCCGGCCCGCCTTCACTGCCATGGACATCGAGGTGGTCGAGGAGTTCGCCCGCCGCCTGGCCGACGGGCTCGCCACCGCGGACACGTTCGCCCGGGAGCACACGATCGCGGAAACCCTCCAGCGATCCGTCCTGCCCGGCGCCCTGCCCAGCATCAGCCAGCTGGACCTGGCGGTGTGCTACCTGCCCGCCACCGAGGGCGCCGACGTCGGGGGCGACTGGTACGACGCCTTCCAGCTGGACGGCGGCCGGGTCGGGCTGGTGATCGGCGACGTGACGGGCCACAGCATCACCTCGGCATCGATCATGGGCCAGCTGCGCAGCATGCTCCGTGCCTACGCGATCGACTACCCCGACCCGGGCGAGGTGCTGGAGCGGACCAACACCGCCCTGGCCCGGCTGCTGCCCGAGGCACTCGCCACCGCCGTGTACGCCGTACTCGATCCGTCCAGCGGCGAGCTGGCCTATGCCATCGCCGGGCATCTCCCGCCGCTCGTCGCCACCGGCGGCGGCCAGGTCGACTACCTCGACAAGGTGGCCGGCAGCATGCTCGGCGCCTCCCCCGACACCGCCTACCCGGTCGGCCGGCGGCAGCTCCCCGCCGGGAGCATGCTGCTCAACTACACCGACGGGCTCATCGAAAACGGCCACCGTGATCTCACCGACGGCCTGAACACGCTGGCCGGCATCATGCGGCAATCGGCCACCCTCACCGCGGAGCAGACCTGCGCCGCCGTGCGGGAGCGCATGCTCGGCACGGACGCCCGCGACGACGACGTGTGCCTGCTCGCCGTCCGGCTCCAGGGCTGACGGCCGGACTGTCGGCGGCAGCGGGCAGGATGGAGTACGTGCCTGCCCGCCGGCCCACCTCCCTGGACGCGCCCGCCGCGCCGGGGCGTGGCCGCGTGCCCGCAGCCGGGGAACCGGCCGCCAGCAACGGCACGTCCCCGCATGCTGACCCGCTGGCCGGTTTCGGCACGCTCACCCGCGACTGGTTCACCGGCGCGTTCAGCGAGCCCACCCAGGCCCAGGCCCAGGCCTGGGCGGCGATCGCGGCCGGTGACAACACGCTGGTCATCGCGCCGACCGGATCGGGCAAGACGCTGGCCGCCTTCCTGTGGGCCCTGGACCGGCTGGCCAGCGACCCGGCTCCGGCCGACCCGAAACTGCGCTGCCGGGTGCTCTACATCTCCCCGCTCAAGGCGCTGGCGGTGGACATCGAGCGGAACCTGCGCGCGCCGCTGGCCGGGATCCGCCAGGTGGCGCGGCGGCGCGGGCTGCCCGAGCCCGACATCGGGGTGGCGGTCCGCACCGGCGACACCGCGGCGGACGAGCGGCGGCGCCTGGCCACCAAGCCGCCGGACATCCTCATCACCACCCCGGAGTCGCTGTTCCTCATCCTGACCTCCCGGGCCCGCGACGCCCTGCGCGGCGTGGACACGGTCATCGTGGACGAGGTGCACGCGCTGGCGGGCAACAAGCGGGGCGCGCACCTGGCGCTGTCCCTGGAACGCCTCGACGCGCTGCGGGCCGGCGCCACGGCGGGTCCCTGCGCCGCTGACGCGGAAGGCGAGCCGCCTGCCCGCCCCGGAGCCGCCCAGCGGATCGGGCTATCGGCAACCGTCCGGCCGCCCGAGGAGGTGGCCGCGTTCCTGGGCGGGTCCCGGCCGGTCACGATCGCCGCCCCGCCGAGCAGCAAGCAGATCGAGATCAAGATCGTGGTGCCGGTCGAGGACATGTCCGACCTCGACGCCCCCGGCGCGGTCACCCCGGACCCCGGCCTGGACAGCATCCCAGCCGTCCTGGTCGGCCCGGTGGGACCGGACGGCTCCGTCCCGGCCGTCCCGCCGCCCCCGGCCCAGCGCTCGATCTGGCCGCACGTCGAGGAGCGGGTGCTCGATCTCATCGGGCAGCACCGGTCCACCATTGTCTTCGCCAACTCCCGAAGACTTGCCGAACGGCTGTGCGGCCGACTCAACGAACTCGCCGCCGAGCGCGCGGAGGCGGCAGCCGCGGCAGCGGATGACCCGCCACCGCCCGCGCCGGCCGCCCCCGCCGTGCCGGCCCAGATCATGGCCCAGGCCGGCGCCTCGTCGGGCGCACCGGCCGAGATCGCCCGGGCCCACCACGGCTCGGTGTCCCGGCAGGAGCGGGAGCAGATCGAGGAGGCGCTGAAGGCGGGGCGCCTGCCCGCCGTGGTCGCCACCTCCAGCCTGGAACTGGGCATCGACATGGGCGCGGTCGACCTGGTCATCCAGGTCGAGTCGCCGCCGTCGGTGGCGAGCGGGCTGCAGCGCACCGGCCGGGCCGGCCACAACGTCGGCGACGTCTCCCGCGGCGTGTTCTTCCCGAAGTACCAGGGCGATCTGGTGCAGTCGGCGGTCGTCGCCCAGCGCATGCGGGACGGGGCGATCGAGGAGCTGCGCAGCCCGCGCAACCCGCTCGACGTGCTCGCCCAGCAGATCGTCGCGATGGTGGCGATGGACGACTGGGAGGTCGGCGCGCTGGAGCAGGTGATCCGGCGGGCAGCGCCGTTCAGCGGCCTCACCCGGCCGGTGCTGGAGGCCGTGCTCGACATGCTGGCCGGCCGCTACCCCAGCGAGGAGTTCGCCGAGCTGCGGCCCCGGCTGGTCTGGGACCGCACCACCGACACCCTGCACGGCCGCCCGGGCGCCCAGCGGCTGGCCGTCACCAGCGGCGGCACCATCCCCGACCGCGGGCTGTTCGGCGTCTTCCTGGCCGGGGCGCAGCGCCAGGGCCGCAACTCCCGCCGGGTCGGCGAGCTGGACGAGGAGATGGTGTACGAGTCGCGGGTCGGCGACGTGTTCGTGCTCGGCGCCACCTCCTGGCGGATCGAGGACATCACCGCCGACCAGGTGCTCGTCTCCCCCGCCCCCGGGCAGCCGGGCAGGCTGCCGTTCTGGCACGGCGACGCCCCGGGCCGGCCGGCCGAGCTGGGGCGCGCGCTCGGCGCGTTCTGCCGGGAGCTCGGCGCGGCGGGCGAGAAGGCGGCCACCGCGACGCTCCGCGGCGCGGGCCTGGACGAGCTGGCGGCGGCGAACCTGATCCGTTACCTGGCGGCGCAGCGGGAGGCCACCGGCTACCTGCCCGACGACAAGACGCTGGTGATGGAGCGGTTCCGGGACGAGCTCGGGGACTGGCGGCTGGTGCTGCACAGCCCGTACGGGGCACGGGTGCACGCCCCGTGGGCGCTGGCCATCGCCGCCCGGCTGCGCGAGCGCTACGCCGACATGGACGTGCAGGCGCTGCACACCGACGACGGGATCGTGCTGCGGGTGCCCGACACCGACGAGCCGCCGCCGGCCGGCATCGCCGAGTTCGACGCGGACGAGGTGGAGCCGCTGATCACCGCCGAGCTGGGCGGCTCGGCACTGTTCGCGTCCCGGTTCCGCGAGTGCGCGGCGCGGGCGCTGCTGCTGCCGCGCCGGCAGCCCGGCCGGCGCTCCCCGCTCTGGCAGCAGCGGCAGCGGTCGGCGCACCTGCTCGCGGTAGCGGCCAGGTACGGCACCTTCCCGATCGTCCTGGAGACCGTCCGGGAGTGCGTGCAGGACGTGTTCGACGTCCCGGCGCTGACCGGCCTCATGCGCGACCTGGCCAGCCGCAAGGTCCGGCTGGTGGAGGTGGAGACGCCGGCGCCGTCCCCGTTCGGCAAGTCGCTGCTGTTCCGGTACGTCGGCGCGTTCATGTACGAGGGCGACTCGCCGCTGGCCGAGCGGCGCGCCCAGGCGCTCGCGCTCGACTCCTCGCTGCTCGCCGAGCTGCTCGGCCAGGCAGACCTGCGCGAACTGCTCGACCCCGAGGTGGTCGAGCAGACGCAGAACGAATTGCAGCGGCTGGCCCCCGGCCGCGCCTGCCGCGACCTGGAGGCGGTCGCGGACCTACTGCGCACCATCGGGCCGCTGTCGGCGGCTGAGGTCGCGGACCGGTGCACCGAACCGGGCGCGGCGCCTAGCTGGCTGGCCGAGCTGGCGGCGCAGCGGCGGGCGATCGAGGTGCGGATCACCGGCGAGGCACGCTGGGCGGCGATCGAGGACGCGGGGCGGCTGCGCGACGCGCTCGGCGTGCCGCTGCCGCTCGGCGTGCCGGTCGCGTTCACCGAGCCGGTGCCCGACCCGCTGGAAGACCTGGTGGCCCGGTACGCGCGCGGCCACGGCCCGTTCACCACCGCCGACGTCGCCCGCCGGTACGGCCTCGGGCAGGCGGTCGTCACCGGCGCGCTGCGGCGGCTGGCGGCGCAGCGCCGGGTCAGCGAGGGCGAGTTCCTGCCCGGCGGGCGAGGCGCGGAATGGTGCGACGCCGAGGTGCTGCGGCTGCTGCGGCGCCGCTGCCTGGCCCGGCTGCGCAAGGAGGCCGAGCCGGTCCCGGCGGAGGTCCTCGGCGCGTTCCTGCCCGCCTGGCAGAACGCGGGTCAGCGGCTCACCGGGCGTGGCGACGGGCCGAGACCCGGCAGCAGCAGGCGGATGGCCAGGCCGGATGCGGTGTACGACGCGGTCGAGCAACTGGCCGGAGCGCCGGTGCCGGCCTCCGCGCTGGAGACGCTGACGCTGCCCGGCCGGGTGCCCGCCTACCAGGGCGCCGTGCTGGACGAGCTGACCGCCGCCGGGGAGATCGTCTGGGCGGGCGCGGGCGGGCTGCCGGGCGGCGACGGCTGGCTGGTGCTGGCGCCCGCGCACACCGCCCCGCTGCTGCTGCCCCCGCCGTCCGAGATCACCATGACGCCGCTGCACGAGGCGGTGCTCACGGTGCTGGACGGCGGCGGCGGGATGTTCTTCCGGATGATCGCCGACCGGGCGGCGGGGCTGCTGGCCGACGCGGAGCGGCGTGGCCTGACCGATACGGCGGTGGCGGCGGCGGTCTGGGACCTGGTGTGGGGGGGACGGCTCACCAACGACACCCTGGCGCCGCTGCGCACGGTGCTCGGCACCGGGCGGCCGGTGACCGGCACCGGTCGGCCACCCGGCCCGGGGCCGAATGGGCTGGGCCGGCCCGATGGGCCGGGCGGCCCAGGTGGTCCCGGCTGGGTGCCGCGGCCCAGGCCGGGCCGGGCCAGCCGGTTCGGGACCCGCAGGCCGGGCTCGGGCCGTATGGGCACGGCCAGCCGCACCGGGCCGCCCACGGTGACCGGCCGTTGGTCGCTGCTGCCGGAGCCCGACCCGGACCCGACCCGGCGGCTGCACGCGCTCGCCCGCACACTGCTGGAACGGCACGGCATCGTGACCAAGGGCGCGGTCACCGCCGAACGGACGGCCGGCGGGTTCGGCGTGCTGTACCCGGTGCTGCGGGCGATGGAGGAGACGGGGCACTGCCGCCGCGGCTACTTCGTCGAGGGCCTGGGCGGCGCCCAGTTCGCGCTGCCCGGCGCGGTGGACCGGATGCGCGCGATGGCCGCGGACGCGGCCTCGCCGCCGCCGTCCCCGGAGAGCCAGCCCCGGTGGCCGGGGGCGCCCGCCGAGCCCTGGCCGGGCGGCACGAAGGAGCCGCCCGGCGCCGCTGGCCCGGCCGTGACCGTGCTGGCGGCGGCCGACCCGGCCAACCCGTTCGGCGCGGCGCTGGCCTGGCCTGCCCGGCCCGGTGAGGTGCCCGGCGGGCACCGGCCTGGCCGCAAGGCCGGGGCCCTGGTGGTGCTGTCCGGCGGGCAGCTGGTCCTGTATGTGGAGCGTGGCGGCAAGACGCTGCTGTCGTGGACGAGCGACCCCGCGGTGCTGGTCCCGGCGGCGGCCGGCCTCGCCGAGGCGGTGCGCGGCGGTGCGCTCGGCCGCCTCACCGTCGAGCGGGCCGACGGCTCGGGGGTGTACGAGTCGCCGCTGGCCCAGGCCCTGGCTGACGCCGGGTTCCGCCCCACCCCCCGTGGCTTGCGGCTGCGCGGCTAGGCCGCTTCCCTGAGAGGGGCGGCCCCGCGCGAAGGACGACATCCGGCCGGAATGCTGACCAGGCGGCTAACCGGCCGGCGCGGTCTCCGTGCCGCGAACAGTAGTCAGGCGCCTGGCGCGGCCGTGTCCCGCCGCGCTGCCCATGCCCGGTCCAGGAATACCGCAACCGCGGCTGCGAGCAGCGCGGCCGTCGCCGCAATCAGTATGATCTGCCAGCCGGGCATGCCACCGATGACAACGGTGTGAATCTGGGGCTGGACGGGGATTGGGCCGCCAGCGCCTCCCACTGGTGGCACCCTGTTGGCGAATGCTGACGGAGCTAGTGTGGCAAGGGCCAGCGCGGCGGCGGCGAGCCCGGCCAGCGCGATGGCGATACGGCGGATGTGGTTCATCGAGACCTCCGGTGAGCGAGTTGAGCTTCGACCAGAGCATGCGGCCACGGCGATGCGGCACGGATCGGGCGATTGCCCACGATCGGGGCCTGCGGGTGTTTAGATTCGCCCCGGCTCGTGTTTAGTGCTGCCAGAGCCGAGCAGGCCAGCGCGTTCGGCCAGGGCAGCTGCCTGCACACGGTTGGCTGTGCCGAGCTTGCGCAAGATGTTGCTGACATGCACACCGGCGGTCTTGGGGCTGATGTACAGCTCGGCGCCGATCTGCGCGTTGGTCCGCCCGGCGGCTAGCAGCCGCAGCACCGCCAGCTCCCGGGCGGTCAGCCCATAGGGTCCGGGCTGACCGCCCGGGGCGGCGGCGGGGACGTCTCGCATGGCCTGGAGGGGAATGCGGGCCCTTTCGGCAAGCACTCGGATCTGGGCCAGCAGCGGCGCGTGACTCTCGGCGGCCGCCGCGGCCGCCTGCAGCGCGCCGGCGGCGACCCCGGCGGGCAGGCCGGCATCCAGCTCGGCCTGGGCCTGGCGCCACCACGCGTATCCAGCACGGTGCGGCCAGCCCAGCCCGTCCCAGGCTTTGGCCGCGAAGGCCCAGGCGGCGGGATCGCTCTCTCCCGCCAGCCTGCTGCGCTCGGCTGCCCAGCGGGCGCGGTCGGCGGGGATGTAGACCAGTGCCGGGTGGTCGGTGAAGGGGGCGCCCGCCACCTGGTCCACCCACGACGCCAGACCGTCGGCGGCGGCCAGGGCTCCTGCCACCGCGGATTCGTCCCGCCGCGCCCGCGCCCGCTCGGCCAGGTCGGCGCAGGCGCGCATTCCCGCCACCAGCGCTGGCCCGCAGAGATAGGCGATCGGAGGCGATGCACCCGCGGGCAGGGCCCGGACGACTTCTTCCAGCGCCTCGGCGGGCCGGCCAGTCCACGATGCCAGTTCCGCCATCAGCAATGGCAGGCCTGTGACGGAGCTGAAAAGGCCCGCGCGGTCCAGGAGGGTGGCCTTGATCCGCTGCAGGCGCCCTCGCGCCGCTTCCATGTCGCCGCGCAGGATGTCCAGCTCGGCTCGGCACAGGTGTGCATACGGGTGGCGGCGCTCGGGCTTCCCGGTGGTCAGCGGGCCGATCAGCTCGGCCGCCTCGGCGGTGCGCCCGCACTCGATCATCCCCGAGCAGGCGTTGCCGGCCAGGAACTCGGCGTCGAGGCTGCCCTCGCGGCCCGTCTGGCGCGCGACCCGCAGGGCGCCCAGCGCCACCTCGATCGCTGCCTGCTTCTTCCCTGCCTTGTCCAGGGCCGTGGCTTCAGCGAGGGCGACCGACACGATCGCCCTGCCATCCCCGGAAGCCTCAGCCAGCGCCCGGGCCCGGTCTATGAGCGCGAATCCCTCTTCGACATCGCCGCGCTCGAACGCGTGTTCGGCCAAGGCTGTCCAGGCCTGCGGGACCAGCGCCGCCGCACCGGATGCTTCCGCGATCTCCAGCGCCCGCCGGAAGGCGGCCCGGCTGGCCTCCCGGTCACCTTCACCCGTGCTCGGGTAGATACTGCCGTAGCGGTACCAGGCCTCGGCGAGACCGGCCGATGGCGGGCCCTGCCCGCTCAGCCGGATCGCCTCCTCGGTCAGGTGGAAGGCGGCCGCGGGCTCATCGAGGATGCCGAACGTGGCCACGCGCAAGTGGATGGCCGCCGCGGTGTCCCGGTCTGCGTGGCTGGCGAACCGGCGATGGGCTTCGACGGCGAGCGCCCTGGCGTGCTCACCGTCGCCTGATGTCTCCAGCGCGTCGACCGCCTGCACATACAGCCGGGGCAGGTCAATGCCAGCCGGCCAGGCGGTACCCGGCAGCTCCCGGCACAAGTCGATCGCCCGCAGGAAGTGCGCCGCCGCCTGAGGGTAGCCGAACACCCGCTCAGCGGCCCGGCCTGCCGCCAGCCGGGCCGGCAGCTCCTGGGCCGGCTGGGCGGCCGCGGCCCAGTGCCCGGCCGCCTCAGCGGCCAGCGCCTCATCGCCCACCGACTCCAGCACCCGCGCGGTCCGCTCATGCAGCGTCGCCCGCTCACCGGGCAGCAGTGCCCCGGCCACCGCCTCGGCAAGCAGCGCATGCCGCGGCCGGTGCACTCCGCCAGCGGTGTCCTCGGCCAGTAGCCGGGCCGCGGCCAGCTCCCGCAGCCCGCTGCGCACCGCAGCCGCGACCAGCCCGGCGACCTCACCCAGCGCCGCCTCGGTCAGCGGCCGCCCCGCGACCGCCAGCGCTGCCAGTACCTCCCGGGCCTGACCACTGCATCTGTCAGCCCGCGCCAGCAACAACTCCGCCAGCCGGGCCGGCAGCCCTGGCAGCACCCCACCCGCACCCTCCACCGCGCCACCCGCCGGGTCGGCCAGTGCGGCAGCCACCAGCTGCTCGGTGAAAAACGGGTTACCCTCCCCGCGGGCATACACCTCATCGGCCAGCCCGCCCAGCGCGGGCCCGCCCACCAGCGCGGCGACTTGCTCACCCACCTCGCCCCGGCTCAGCGGGCCGAGCCTGATCTCCTCCACCGCCGCGCTGCCGCGCATCTGTGCCAGCCAGCCGGCCACCTGCGCATCCAGCGGCACCTCATCGCTGCGGCAGGTCGCCACCACGGTCAGCCGGGCTTCGCGGTGTGATCGCAGCAAGAAGGTCAGGCAATCCAGCGTCGCGGTGTCCGCCCAGTGCACATCCTCCACCACCAGGCCAGCCACCGACCGGCGGGCCACTGCCGCCAGCAGCTCCGCCACCCCGGAATACAGCCGTTCGCGCTGCCACTCCCCGCCCTGGCCGCCCTCATCGGGCCCACCCGGCCCCAGCCGCGGCACCAGCCGCGCCACATCAGCCCGCACATAGGACGGAACCATGCCCAGCGCCGCCTCCAGCAGCCGACCGCCCGCCAACCCGCTCAGCTCCCCCAGTGCCTGCGCTACCGGCAGCAACGGCAGCTTCTCCGCCAACGGCAGGCACCCGCCCCATAGCGCGATGGCCCCGCCGCCAACGGCCCGGCGCATGCCCTCCCCGGCGAAACGGGTCTTGCCCATGCCAGCGTCGCCCACCACCAGCAGCAGCCGCACATCACCGGCTAGCGCTTCCTGGAAGTGGTCCAGCTCGCGCCCACGGCCGACAAACACCACCCGAGTCCTCCACCAGCCCAGCTCACCAGCCAGCATCCCGCCGTCAATGCCAGCACACAACAGCCAGCCCCGCCGAACCCAAAGTGCAGCCAGTCATCAGGCATGATCCGGCGCCTGCCAGCGCACGCGCAGGGCCGGTGGCTTGCGGAAGACCAGGCCGCGGGGCGCGCTCGGGTGATCGGGGTCGAGCCGCAGGCCGGGCAGGCGCAGCACGGCACGCACCCCGGCCTGCGCCTCCAGCCGGGCCAGGTGAGCGCCCAGGCAGAAGTGCGGGCCGTGCGCGAAGGCGAGGTGCAGCCTGGAGTTGGGGCGGCGGACGTCGAACGCGTCGGGGTCGGCGAAGACCGCGGGATCGCGCCCGGCGCCGGCCAGGGATACCGTCACCAGGTCGCCCCGCCGGACGCTGGCCCCCCCGATCCGCAGATCGCGGGTGGCGTACCGGTCCACCACCGCCGCGGCCGGCTCGAGCCGCAGCGACTCCTCCACCGCGGCTGGCACCAGCCCCGGGTCGGCGGTCACCTGCGCCAGCTGGCCAGGATGGCCCAGCAGATGGAGGATGGCGTTGGCGATCATGCCCTCGGTGGTCTCGATCCCGCCGAACATCAGCACCGCGGCGTTCGAGACGACCTCACCGGTGGACAGGCTGGTGCCGTTGCCGGCCGCGGCCGCGCTGGCCAGCAGCGAGGCGTGGCCGCGATCGGCCGCGATCACGGCGCGCAGGCTCGCGTCGAGCATCCGGAACGCCTCCGCCCCCGCCGCACTCACCTCCCGGCCGGTGGGGCCCGGCACCCCAGCCGGATGGGGGGCTCCGGCCGGGCCAGGGGCACCCGCCAGGGCCGACACCGCCGCCACGATCGCGCCGTACCACCGCAGGATGGTGGCGGGGTCGGCCTGGCCGAGCCCCAGCGCCTCGGCGACCGCGCCCACCGCCAGCGGGCCCGCCAGGCCTGGCCGCAGATCGGCGGCGCCCAGCGGGCGCAGCGCCGCCACCAGCCGGGCCGCTTCCGCCTCCACGTAGCTGGCCAGCCGCGACCGGACCTCGGCGTGAGAGAACCCGCGGGTGAACGGGCCCCGGTGACGGCCGTGTTCGGCCCCGTCCAGGGAGAGCATGCTCGGCCCGACGACCCGGGCGGTGGAGAACCGCGGGTCGTCGACGGTGAAGGCGGCGCTGTCGCGCAGCACCCGCAGCGCCAGGTCCCGCCTGGTGACCAGCCATCCGTTGAGCGCAGGCAGCCAGGACACGGGCTCATGCTGGCGCAGCCGGGCCAGCAGCGGATGCGGATCGGCTTCGAGATCGGCCAGGGTCACGCCCTCGCCGAGCGGGAAACCGCGGTAACCGCCTGCCGGCCCGGCGGGGCGCTGCTCGGGGACACCGGGCACGCTGCCGACGGTAGCGCAGGCGCCCGGCTCACCGGGCGGTCCGGGCCCGCTCAGCGGCCGCCTCGGCCAGTCGCGGCGCTCATTACCGGGCCGCACCCGGCATAATGCTTGACATGCGATTGTCCGCCCGTGCCGATTATGCGCTTCGCGCCGCGATCGAACTCGCCGCGACCGATCGCGATCACATCACCGCCGAGCAGCTGGCACGGGCGCAGGACATTCCGGGCAAGTTCCTCGAGGCCATCCTGACCCAGCTGCGCCGGGCCGACCTGGTACGGAGCCAGCGCGGCCCGGAGGGCGGGTTCTGGCTGGCCCGGCCCGCGGCCGACATCTCGCTCGCCGACATCATCCGGGCGATCGATGGACCGCTCGTCGGCGTGCGCGGCGAACGGCCCGAGAAGGTCGGTTACAGCGGCGCCGCGGAACCGCTGCAGACCGTGTGGATCGCGTTGCGCGCCAACGAACGGGCGGTCCTGGAGGAAGTGACGCTGGAAGACATCGTCACGCGTCATCTCCCGCTCCGGGTCCGCGAGCTCGCGGAGGATCCGCGGGCATGGGCGAGCGGGTCCTAGACCCTAGCGGCGCTCCAGGTCACTAGCAGCGCTCCCGGTCAGCAGCCTCAGACCGTGACCATGTCGGTGATGTCGCGGATCCGGCGGGCAGTCTCGTCGTCGAAGGCCGCTGGCTGGCCGGGACGCAGCCGCACCGCATCGAGGACCGCAGCGGCCTCGTCACCGAGTTCGCCGCCCGAGGGCAGCGTGATCCCGGGCCGCCCGGCGCTGCTGAACGCCTGCGGCGCCTCGACCGGGGCATCCATGCCGACAGCGGCATGGCTGACAGTGGCGTGCCTGACAGTGGCGTGCCTGACAGTGGCGTGGCTGACAGTGGCGGGCGCCTCCAGCGCCGGCTCCCTGGCCCCGGCGAGCATCGGCTCGCTCTGGAGCTCCGCGAGCGCGAAGTTGTCCGACACTTCCCGGAACACCTGCGACAGCGGCGCCCCGAGGGCTGAGCAGATCGCGGCCAGCAGCTCCGAGGACGCTTCCTTCTGGCCGCGCTCGACCTCGGACAGGTATCCCAGCGACACCCTGGCCGCGGCGGAAACCTCACGGAGGGTGCGACCCTGCCGGAGGCGCAGCCGCCGCAGCGCGTCACCAAGCAAGTGACGAAGCAGCACCATGGTCGCGCTCCCTTCCCGAGGTCAGTCTTCCCGAGGTCATTCTCACACCACCACGTTACCTGGCTTCACCGACAGTGCGGGAGGGCGCAAGCAGCCGTGTTCGCTGATGACGTAACGCTGTAATCACGGCGTTTCTTCCCCCAGCACGCTCCACAGCAGCCGCAGCGACCGCTCCACCGTGCCACGCCGGATCTCGTCCCTGCTGCCGGACAGGGCCAGCGTCTGGACCACCGGGCCGCCGCCCGCGCTGACCGCGATGTGGACGGTGCCCGGCGGCTTGCCGTCCTGCGGGTCGGGCCCCGCTACCCCGGTGGTCGCCACCCCGATCGCGGCCGCCAGCCGTTCGGCGATCCCCGTGGCCATCGCGCCCGCCACCTCCGGATCGACCGCGCCCCGTTCCGCCAGCAGGGCCGCTGGCACGCCCAGCAGCGCCGCCTTCAGGTCGGTGGCGTAGGCGATCACCCCGCCGCGGAAGACCACCGAGGCGCCCGGGACCGCGGTGATCGCGGCGCCGAGCAGCCCGCCGGTGAGCGACTCGGCGACAGCGACGGTCTGCCGCCGCTGCGCGAGCAGCCCGACGATCCGCGCGGCCAGGTCACCGCCGGCCGGTCTGGCCGGTCCCGTGCCCGGCGGCCCGGCGCCGCTCACCGCACCGCTCCCGCGCCAGCGGGCGGCCGCCGGTGCAGCCGCACCGCACGCATGCCGTAATCGATGCCGGTGACCACGGTGACGGCCACCGCGGCCGCCATCACCACCTCCCGCAGCGCTGCCGGCGGCCCCGGCAGCACATACAGAGCGATCGCCACCAGCTGCAGCAGGGTCTTCAGCTTGCCGCCCCGGCTGGCCGCGATCACGCCCCGGCGGATGACCCAGAACCGCAGCAGGGTCACCGAGATCTCCCTGGTGAGGATCACCGCGGTCACCCACCAGGGCAGCTCACCCAGGGCGGACAGGGTCACCAGCGCGGAACCCGTGAGTGCCTTGTCGGCGATCGGGTCAGCGATCTTGCCGAAGTCGGTGATCAGGCCCCGGCGCCGGGCGACCCGGCCGTCCAGCAGATCCGTCACCGACGCCACGATGAACGTGGCGAACGCCGCCACCCGCCAGCCGGGACTACCGGCCAGCAGGCAGGCGACGAAGACCGGTACCAGCGCGAGGCGCAGCACCGTCAGCGCGTTGGCGGCGTTGACCAGGCCGGGGCCGGGCAGCGCAGTCGCCGCTGGCCGCGCGGGCTGTGTCTCCCGAGCGGGCTGGGCGGCCGGCGCGGGGCGGGCAGGCTGGGCCGCTCCCTGGGGCGGATCACCTCCGGGCAGCACGGCCCGCCCCGGTCAGCGCGGCTGGCCCGGCCGCGGCGCGGCGGCCGGCGCGGCCGGAAGGGCGTCCGCCATCAGGTCCACTCCCTGCGACGCCACTACCCTGGCGCTGACCAGGCTGCCGGTGACCAGCGGCGCGGGCGAGCTCACGGTCGTCGCTCCGTCCACCTCGGGTGCCTGATGGGCCGCCCTGCCCTCGTAACGCTGGCCGCCGAGATCCTCCTCGATGAGGACCTCGACCGTGCCGCCGACCCGGTCGGCGGCGCGCTGGGCCATGAGCTCCTCGGCGATATCGGACAGCTCATCCGCCCTGTGCGCGATCTCCGCCGGGTCCAGCTGCCCCGGCAGCGAGGCTGCCTCGGTCCCCTCCTCGTCGGAGTAGCCGAAGATGCCGATCGCGTCCAGCCGGGCCAGCGACAGGAACCGCTCGAGCTCGGCCAGGTCGGCGGCTGTCTCACCGGGGAATCCCACGATGAAGTTGGACCGGATGCCCGCCTCCGGGCACGCCTGCCTGATCTGGCCGATCAGGGCGCAGAACCGCTCAGTGTCGCCGAACCGGCGCATCGCCCGCAGGATGCCGCCGCTGGCGTGCTGGAACGACAGGTCGAAGTAGGGTGCGACACCCGGCGTGGAGGTCATCACCGTGACCAGGCCGGGCCGGACCTCGGCGGGCTGGAGGTAGCTCACCCGGACCCGGGCGATCCCCGGTACCGCCGCCAGAGCGGCAAGCAACTCCTCCAGCAAGGCGAGGTTGCCCAGGTCCTTGCCATAGGAGGTGGAGTTCTCGCTCACCAGCAGCAGCTCGGTCACCCCCTGGCCAGCCAGCCAGCCAGCCTCGGCGATCACGTCCTGCGGAGGGCGGGACAGGAACGCGCCGCGGAACGCCGGGATCGCGCAGAAGCTGCACCGGCGGTCGCACCCGGAGGCGATCTTCAGCGGCGCGACCGGGCCGCCGCCCAGCCTGCGCCGCACTGTCCGCGGCCCCGAGGCGGGGGCCGTTCCCGGCGGCAGGTCGGCGATGGCGCTGCCCGCGCCGGGGATACCGGTGCCGGGCATGGCATGGCCCGGGACGTGCGGCTGGGGGGCAGCCGGGCGGCCGACGGGGGCGATCGGGAGCAGCCGCCGCCGGTCCCGCGGCTCGTGGGCCGGCAGCCGTTCGCCGGCCAGCACCGCGTCCAGCCGGGCGGCGATGTCGCCGTAGTCGTCGAAGCTCAGGATCTGCGCCTCGGGCAGCGCCTCGGCCAGCTGTGAGCCGTACCGCTCAGCCAGGCAGCCTGCCGCGACGACGCGGGCGCTGCCGGACGCGGCGCCGAGCAACTCGGCGATCGATTCCTGCTTCGCCGCCTCGATGAAGGCGCAGGTGTTGACGAGCACCACGCCCGGCTCCGCCGCGTCCCCGTCACCGGCCAGTGTCCAGCCGGCCGCGTCGAGCCGCCCCGCGAGTTCCTCGGAGTCGACCTCGTTCCGCGCGCAGCCCAGGGTGATCAGGCTGACGGTGCGCTCCCCCGCCTGCGGCTTCTCCTTACTCGGCACACCGGCAGACTACGGTAAGCCGGCCGTGCGGACGAACGGCGCCGCAGCGGCCACCGGGCCCCGCCGGCCGTGGCGCACGGCCGTCAGCCCGCCGCCTGGCTGGACAGTCTTGTTCCCGGCCCGAGGCTCAGCGTCAGCGGCCCGGCCGAGCCCGGCCGGCCGAAGTTCTTGCCGTTCACAGTGAGCAGGATCCCGCCCGGGTTGCCGATCTGCATCGTCACCGGATGGCGGAACGTCCAGGTCTTGGTGCTCCCCCCGACCACGTAGTCCTGGGACAGGTAGGCGCCGCTTGAGGTGGTGAACTCGACCCAGCAGTCCTCGATGGCGGTCAGCCGGACCACGACCGAGTGGCTGGCGTGGGTGGGGGTGACGGAGGGGGCGGGCGAGGAAGGGGCGGCAGAGGCCGACGGGCGGCCGCTCGGGTGAGATACCGCGGCGATGTGGTTCGGCGCGGCCACCGCCGTCACCGCCCGGTACACGCCGTAGCCCAGTACGACAGCCAGCACGATGATCATCGCCACGCTCCAGTTGGGCGAGCGCCGCTCCTTCAGCTTGATCGGTGTGGCCGGCTCGAAGACGTCCGCGGCCCTGATCGCCTCGGGAGCACCGTGGGTGGCGTCGTATTCGCGGATCAGCTCCTCGGGATCGGTCCCCACCACGCGGGCGATGCTGCGGATGTGGCCGCGGGCGTAGAAGTCGCCCCCGCATGCCGAGAAGTCACCGTGCTCGATGCCCCGGATGATCGTCTCCCGGATGCAGGTTCGCTGACTGACCTGCGTGATGGTGAGACCGGCTTGGCTACGGGCCTGCGCCAGGGTGTCACCGATGCTCAAGCCACGCCTCCGCTGCGGTTGTGGCACTGCCGCCGCCGCCCTTGGACGCGAGCGCAGTGGCCGGATGAGAGCGGCCCGGGACCCGGGACCGGTAACCAAGTCTAGACCCGCCACTGACCCACTGTGAGGGCCAAAGGGCCCTGATCAGAGGTCTTGTCCGCCCCGCAGGGACGCCAGCACGCCAGCGAGATCGTCGGGGGTGACGAGGACGTCCCTCGCCTTGGATCCCTCGCTCGGGCCGACGATGCCCCGGCTCTCCAGCAGGTCCATCAGCCTGCCCGCCTTGGCGAACCCGACCCGCAGCTTGCGCTGCAGCATGGAGGTCGAGCCGAACTGGGTGCTGATAATCAGTTCGGCGGCCTGGATGAGCAGCTCGAGGTCGTCGCCGATGTCGGCGTCGATCTCGCGCTGGTGCCCCTCGGGCACGCCCACGTCCTCGCGGTACGAGGGCTGGGCCTGCTTGGTGCAATGGCTGACGATCTCGCGGATCTCCTTCTCCGAGACGAAGGCGTTCTGGATCCGCAGCGGTTTGCTCGCCCCCATCGGCAGGAAGAGCGCGTCGCCCTGCCCGATCAGCTTCTCCGCGCCCGGCTGGTCCAGGATGACCCGGCTGTCGGTCAGGCTGGAGGTGGCGAACGCCAGCCTGGTGGGGATGTTCGCCTTGATCAGGCCGGTGACCACGTCCACGCTGGGCCGCTGGGTGGCGACCACCAGGTGGATGCCGGCCGCCCGGGCCAGCTGGGTGATCCGGACGACGGCGTCCTCCACGTCCCGCGGGGCGATCATCATCAGGTCGGCGAGCTCGTCCACGATCACCAGCAGGTACGGGTAGGGCAGGAACACCCGCTCGCTGCCCGGCTGCGGGGTGAGCTTGCCCGCCCGCACCGCCTTGTTGAAGTCGTCGACATGCCGGAACCCGGAGGCGGCGAGGTCGTCGTAGCGGCGGTCCATCTCCCCGACCACCCAGGCAAGTGCTTCCGCCGCCCGTTTCGGGCTGGTGATGATCGGGGTGATCAGGTGCGGTATCCCGTGGTAGATCGCCAGCTCCACCCGCTTGGGGTCGATCAGGATCATCCGCACGTCATCGGGGGTGGCCCGCAGCAGGATGGAGCTGATCAGCCCATTGACGCACGTGGATTTGCCGGCCCCGGTCGCCCCGGCTATCAGCATGTGGGGCATCTTCGCGAGGTTGGCGACGACGGTCCGGCCCTCGACGTCCTTGCCCAGCCCGACCACCATCGGGTGGTGATCGGTCACGGCCGCCGGGGAGCGGAGCACGTCACCCAGGCTGACGATCTCCCGGTCAGCGTTGGGGATCTCCACCCCGATCGCGGACTTGCCGGGGATCGGGGACAGGATCCGCACGTCCGCGCTCTTCACCGCGTAGGCGATGTTCTTCGACAGCTGGGTGACCCGTTCCACCTTGACCGCATCGCCCAGCTTGATCTCGTACCTGGTCACGGTCGGCCCACGACTGAAGCCGGTGACCGCGGCGTCCACCTCGAATTGGTCCAGCACAGCGGTCAGCGCACGCACGACCGTGTCATTGGCCTGGGTCCGCTCCTTGGGGGCCGTGCCTGGACGCAGCAGCGCGGCCGGCGGCAGGGTGTAGCTGGAGTCACTCGACCCGGTCAGGGTGAGCTGCTCGGCCCGGCCCGGCGGGACGGCCGCCACCGCGGGCTGGCGCCCGGCAGTGGCCGGCCCGAACCCGAGCATGTCCAGCATGTGCTGATCGTCGTCGGTCGCGGCCGCCCCGTGGCCATCCGGGTCGCCGGCCGCCTCGGATCCCGCAGCCACCGTCGCG
>Ga0335077_10000537_pt1 | contig 42614 bp, 35 predicted proteins | sample Lox_Sample_31_FD_207151 | JGI IMG/M metagenome (GOLD analysis project Ga0335077, IMG submission 207151) | Soil microbial communities from Loxahatchee National Wildlife Refuge, Florida, United States - Lox_Sample_3.1 | ecosystem: Environmental > Terrestrial > Soil > Wetlands | place: USA... | reverse complement strand
CTGCGCCGCCTTATTTACCTTCTTCCCGAGGCTCGCCAGCTGGCGAGCCTCGGGAAGCTCATACCACCGTATCTTGTCCATCCCCACACTCTACCGAGTGTCACCAATCATTCTGAACGAGCACAGCAAGTCGGCTTGCCTTGACACGTACTCGTGGGAGGCGCAGAGATACGATTCGTCACAGGGGGCGCAGGAACCTTCGGGGCGGCGGGAATCCTCTCGTAGAATCGGAGAGGTTTGCGATGGCGATGCGGTTGAATGGAACGCGCGGGTGCGGAGGTCATTGTGGAGACTGCGGAGAAATTCGATCTGGTGGTGATCGGGTGTGGCCCGGCGGGAGAAAAAGGCGGGGCGCAAGCGGCGTATTTCGGCAAGAAGGTGGCGGTAATCGAGCGCGCGGCGGCGGTTGGCGGGAGCTGCATTAACACGGGTACGGTGCCGAGCAAGACGTTGCGGGAATCGGCGCTGTACTTTTCGGGGCTGAAGCAGCGCGGGCTGTATGGCATCGATTATTCGCTGAAAGAGAATTTGACGGTGCAGGACTTCATGCACCACGAGCGGGAAGTGGTGGAGATGGAACGGCAGCGGATCCTGAAGAACCTGGAACTGCACAGGATTGAGCTGGTGCGAGGGCAAGCATCGTTTGAGGACTCGCATACCGTGATGGTAGCGGGGCCGCAGGGGGCGCGGCGGCTGCACGGCGAGGTGATTCTGATATCGACGGGATCGAAGCCACATCGTCCCGGCGAGATCGCATTTGACGATGTGCACACGTTCGATTCGGACGCGTTTTTGCGGATCGCGCGAATTCCGAAGAGCCTGGCGGTGATTGGTGGAGGAGTGATCGGTTGCGAGTATGCGTCGATCTTCATGGCGCTGGGCGTGGAGGTGACGCTGGTGGACGGACGCGACCGGCTCCTGCCATTTCTGGACGGGGAGATTTCAGAGCGTCTGCGAGACCGATTTGTGGGATTGGGGATGCATTTGTGGTTCAACGAGCGTCCCGTGAAGGTGGAGAATCACGCTAGCGGCGCACGGCTGCACATGAAGAGTGGCAAGACGCTGGAAGTGGAAGCGGCCTTGTTTGCGGCGGGCCGTCGCGCGGCGGTCGATGGATTGGGGCTGGAGAAAGCGGGACTGGCGATCAATGACCGCGGGTATCTGGGCGTGGACGAGAATTACCGGACGGCGGTGCCGCACATTTATGCGGCAGGAGACGTGATTGGATTTCCGGCGCTGGCGTCGACGTCCATGGAGCAGGGGCGCGTGGCGGTGTGCCACGCATTTGGATTGAAGTACAAGCAGCGCGTGGCGTCGCTGCTGCCGATGGGGATTTATACGATTCCGGAGATTTCGGCGGCGGGAGAGACGGAAGAGTCGTGCAAAGAGAAGGGGATCGATTATTGCGTGGGGCGCGCGAGATATGAGAACAACGCGCGCGGACACATCACGGGCGACACGGCGGGAATGCTGAAGCTGATTTTTGCGCGAGCGGACCGGAAGCTGCTCGGAATGAGCATCGTTGGGGAATCGGCGACGGAGCTGATTCACATCGGGATGATGGTGCTCGATAAAGGGCTGACCATCGATGAGTTCATTGAAGCGGTATTTAATTACCCGACGCTAAGCGAGACCTATAAATACGCGGCGTACGATGGGCTGGGGAATTTGTCGGGGCACAAGGTAAGGGAGGGGTAGCGATTTGTGCGAATTGTTTCGTTCGATCGGACCGCGAGCAATTAAGAGAGATTCCTCACTCCGCAGACTCCGTTCGGAATGACGTGGTGGTGTTATTTCGCAAGCTGTAAAATCTATGCCAGGTCGCGTAGAGGTAGCGAATGCACTGGTTGAGACGATTCGGCAAGATGGCTTTAAGCGCGTGGCTAGTCCTCAGCTTCGCTGCTGAATCATACGAGCAACAAACGAGTGCGAGCGTCTCGTACCTGGGGTTTGACCGGAATGAGTATCCGGGCGACGAGGCGATGGCGTTGCTGCGGAAGCAGTTTGTGTTTGTCGGGTATTGGCTGAGCCCGCCACCGCGAGGAAGGGTGAACAGCTGGACAGGAAAGCGGGAGAAATTGGCGGCGCAGGGATACGGATTCGTGCTGCTGTATGTGGGGAGACCGGGGAGTTCGCTGAAGACGACGCAAGCGGGGGCGGCGGCCGGGGAAATAGACGCGAAGAGGGCCGTGGAGCTGGCGAAGAAAGAAGGATTCGCAGAAGGCTCGACGATTTTTCTGGACATTGAAGAAGGCGGGCGGTTCAACGACGCGGGCCACGGATATTTTCGGGTTTGGGCGGAATCGTTGGCGAGGGAGCACTATCGGCCGGGATTTTATTGTTCAGGAATTGTGGTGAACGAAGGCGGCGATTCGAAGATCATCAGTGCAGACGATATTCGCGCGCATTCAGGAACGATCGATGCGGCGTACTGGGTTTTCAATGATGCGTGCCCGCCATCGCCGGGATGCGTGAATCCGAAAGAGGCGCCACCACCGTCGGCGAGTGGAGTGGCGTACGCGACGGTGTGGCAAATCTCACGGACACCGAAGGAGAACGTGGCGAGGCATTGCACAGGCTACGCGAATGACAACGCCTGTTATGCGGCAGTGGATATGGCGCGAAAGTGGTTTCTGGATTTAGACGTGGCGAGCTCGGCGAATCCTTCGGGGGCGAAATAGCGAAGAAGGGCGGGGGGAGGCGCCGCCCTTGTCCGCACGAACGCGCTTCGATTACAAGTGGCCGAGTCCGCCATCGACGTTGATTTCGACGCCGGTAATGTAGGAAGCGTCGGACGACGCGAGAAACGCGACGACGCCGGCCACTTCTTCGGGCTGGCCGAAGCGCTGCAGGGGAACTTTTTGCACGAGCTGTTTGGCCCAGTCATCGATTTCCTGTTGTGGCAAGCCGGTGCGGCCGAAGATGGGCGTGACGATGGGGCCGGGCGCAACGGCATTGACGCGGATATTGCGCGCGGCGAATTCGGCGGCCGCGGTGCGAGCGAGCGAACGGAGGGCCGCCTTGGTGGCAGAGTAGGCACTGGTGCCGGGCGTACCGGTGGATCCGGCGACGCTGGTGTTGAGGATGACGGAGGCGCCATCGTTGAGGAAGGGCACGGCCTTCTGAATGGTGAAATAGGCGCCGCGGATGTTGATGTCGAACTGTTCGTCAAAGAGCGACTCGGGCGTGTCGGTGAGCGGGGCGAACTTGGCAACACCCGCGTTGATGAAGAGGATGTCGATTTTGCCGAAGCGGTCGTTGACAGCCTTGAGCAGACGCGTGGTTTCGGAGAGTTGCGCGGTGTCCGCCTTGACGACCAGAACATCCTTGCCGAGCGAGCGCGTGGCTTCGTCGAGAGTTTTCTGGTTTCTGCCGGAGATGGCGACCTTGGCGCCTTCGTCGAGAAGACGCTTGGCGGTGGCCAAGCCGATGCCGCTATTGCCGCCGGTAACGACGGCGATTTTTCCTTGCAGCCTTTTCATAGAGCCTCCACCCGTGAGGGTTTTGCCGTGGACCTCGTGACTTCGACAATTCGATGACTGTCCAAACAATTGGTTGCATGAAAAAGGCAAAAAGGCCAGCACTGGCCGGGACGGGAAAGGTCCGTTAGACTGAGCGGGTTATGGACCGGCAAAAGATCGAGCGGATTTCCAAAGCGCTGGGCGACGAGACGCGGCTGAAGATTTATGAGGCGATCAGCTCGGGTGAACGGATGTACTGCGGGGAGCTGGTGTCGATGCGCGGGGTGACGCCGGCGACGGTGTCGCATCACCTGAAGATCCTGTCCGACGCGGGGCTGATCGTATGCCGGCGTGAGGGGCAGTTTGTGTACAGCGAGGCCAATCCGAGAACGCTGAAAGAGTATGCGAAGGCGCTGGCTTCGTTTTCGCGGAAACGGAAGAAGAAGGCGAGATAGTCCGTAAAAACTAGCAGGGATTTTTTCACTCGCAGAAAAGCCTCACCCCTAGAAGGGGTGAGCTACAGTGCGGGATCTTCGCGGCGAGGTTGCAGCTTGGGCGTTCGAGGCCTGAGGGTTTTCGATGGCGACCGGCGGGATGCGACGGATCGGAAAAGCCTCGCCCCTAAAGGGGCGAGCTACAGGGTAGGGTTGGCGGGAAATTTGAGATAGGGCAGGCGCACGCTGTCGATCGTGAGTTGATCGGCACGGATGGCGGCGGGGGCTTCGAAGCCTGTGGCACCCGCGGCAGTGACGAAATCGTCCTGATCGACGCCATCACCGCTGACACCGAGACCACCAACTAACACGCCATTGCGATAAAGACCGACGCTTCCCGGAAAAAAGATAATTCCACTCTTATTTACGTTGGGCGGACCGCTCTGGAAGCCCTGCGTGCAGTGATTGGCGACGTCCTGTTGATAGAGGTTGAAGAAGGGACCGGGGGATGAGCCGTCTATGCCTGGAGGGAAGAGAGGCTGCGCGCCAAAGCCGATGGTGCGGTTGGTGACAGCGGTGCCGGCGGGAACTTGATTCAGATCGGCGGCAGTGCGCGTGGAACCGTTGAAGTAGACCATGTTGCGGGCTTTGGTGACGGCGACGTCGATGCTGAAGACCGTAGAATCGCTCATGCGGCGCAGGCCGATGATGGTGCCGTCGAGATCGGCGACAGCGATGACCATGCGGGCGCGCGAGCCGATGGGGAGACGGATGACGGCGCGAGTCTGATTGGCGGTGTTCTCGGCGTTGGTGAGAATTTGTTGGACATCAGCGGCGGTGAGTCCACCGATAGGACTGGCGGCAGGCGCGACGAGATCACCTTCGGGCGGCTGACCCGCACTGGCGGAAGGTCCGACCAGAAATGTACCGGAGAAGGTGCCGGGATTGCTGCCGGCGGGAGGAGTGGTTTGACTGACGAATGGAAGAGCGATGCCGTTGATGAAGACGACGCCGGGGGGAGCGGGGGAGGGCCCGAAACCGTTGGAAGTGGCCGCGGCGAAGGCTGAGTATTCGGCGACATCAGAGGAGGCACCCGCGACGCCGATAGCGCCAACGACGACACCATTGCGGAAAATGGGAATACCGCCGGGATTGACGGCGTTGGGATCGCTGTCGTTGAGATCGGCCTTGCCAGTGATGATGCCAAGGCCGAAACCGCCGGAGAGGGAAAGCGAGGGCTGGATTGTTTGGCCCGGAAGAAAATTGGTGGAGAGTGTGCAGCCGCGATTGGTGTTTTCGATGCCGTAGAGCGGGGCGTTGGCGGTGTTGGAGACGCCTGGCGGGAAATGAATGCCGGAGATGAAGCGGACAGTGCGAGAGGAGAGGGGGGCCTGGTTATTGCTGAAATAAGCGGCGGTACGCGCGAGGGATACGGCGAGATCGTTGACGTCAACGGTAGCGCCGAAATTTCCTGTGGCGGTAGCGCCGGCGCTGGCCTTGCGATAGACGGCGAGAACTGTGCCGGCGCGATCGACCACGGCGATGACCATGGCGGGAGAGTCGGCGGCTACGGCGGCAGCTTGGACAAGATTCTGCACGTCGAGAGCGGACAGGGGGGCGACCGATGGCGAGGGAGGAGGGGAAACCGGAGGCGTCGAGGAGACGTTGCCGCAACCCATGATGAGAACGGCGAGTGCGGCCGCGAGACTGAGAGCGAGGATCATGCCGACGGCAACGGTCTTGCGGCGTTGAGTGTAGGCGCGACGTGCCGCCACTTGTTTGCGAAGGGCGAAAGGCATGATTTCAGGGACCTCTGTCAGTAGACACGGAGCACTGGCCAGCGGCAATTGACCATCAGGGCACAGATGGGAAAAGGTGACTCCTGTACGAAGGAGCGGGACGTAATCGACAGTTCGCAGGGTGCGGGGAAAAGAGTTGCTGGAGTGGGCTGAATCCGTTGTAGTTGACGGAGATTGCCACGACTACGACTAGAACCTGTCTCATAGATAACCGAGCACAGGGAGAGGCCACCCTCAGGGGCTAAAGCCCTCGGGTGTTCTGTGGCCTTTTCGGCACGGCTGAAGCCGTGCCCTCCCGAGAGCTTAATTGTGAGATGGCTCTAGCTTATTTCTTGAGCCGCATGCACTTTTTCGCTCCCAGCCAGCCGCGGACGACTGTTCGAGGGTTTGCCGCCCTACTATTTGTGCTGTGCGCGTGGCCGTCGGCGCGGGCGCAGGCTCCTTCCTATTCCACTACAACGCAAAGCGGTCCGGCGATGCGGATTCCGCGTGAGCAGGCGCGGACGACGGCGGCGGTAGATGGCGTGGTGCGGGAGAGAAATGCGGGAGAATCGGCGGGGCGGCCCATTCCAGGAGCGCGGGTGTTGGCGCGGAACGTGGCGACAAAGCAGGAAATGAGCGCGATGACTTCGGGTGAAGGGGGGTTCCGGATGTTCCCGCTGGCGCCGGGGTCGTATGAGGTTCGAATTGAAGCGGCGGGATACGCAGCGCTGGAAGTCCCTGCATTGACAGTGAATGCGAATGAAGTGGTGACGCTGGAGATTCTGCTGGTGGCGGAAGGGAGCGGGGAGGCGAAATCGCGTTTGCCGCGACAGCCAGAGCTGGGGCCGCCGCTGCGGGGTACGACGGAAGCTGCGAGCGGAAGCTATCGGGAGCTACGGCATCGGCTGGATGCGGACGCAAATTACATACTGGAATTGGCGCCGGAATATCTGCCGCCGGCAGCGGATGTGTTCCACGCGACGGTGAATCGGTGGGACCTGGCCCAGCCGGAGTATCGGAGGTATGCGGCGCCGGGCGAGTACGTGTACGCGAAGCCGCACTGGTATGACCCGTTCAATCACAACCGCTGGAAGGGCGATGAACCGATCTGGCCGAAGGTGCTAGGTCAGCAGGTGTTCCTGAATTTTACCGGGACAGCGTTGACGTTTCTGGATGGAAGCCGGGTGCCGGCGCCGAGCGGAGTGAGCGCGGAGCGGCCGGGAAGCGCAGACTTTTTTGGGAACGGGAATCAATTGTTTCTGGACCAGACGTTCCGGTTCAGTTTCGACCTGTTTCATGGGGACACGTCATTTAAGCCCGCGGACTGGCGTATACGGGTGACGCCGGAAGTGAGCTTGAATTATTTGAGCGTAGGCGAACTGGGGATTGTGAGTCTGGATGTGGGTAAGCGCACAACGCGATTCGGCAATTTCACGGGGCTGCAGGAGGCGTTCTTCGAATACGAGTTGCACGATCTGAGCCCGAACTATGATTTTATTTCGGTGAGAGCGGGGATTCAGGCGTTCACCGCGGACTTTCGGGGCTTTCTGTTTGTGGATGAGCAGCCTGGGCTGCGGGTGTTCGGGGACTTGCGGAGCGACCGGGTCGAGTACAACGCGGCGTACTTCAATTTCCTGGAAAAGAACACGAACAGCGGGCTGAACACGTTTGCCCTGCGCGGGCAGCAAGTGGTGCTGGCAAACGTGTACGTGCAGGATTTTTTCTTTCCGGGGTACACGGCGGAGTTTGTCGGCGCGTTCAACAAGGATGATGCGAGCATCCAGTACGACGACAACGGATTTCTGGTGCGGCCGGCGCCGATCGGGAACCCCGTGCCACATGGGATTCGCGTGGGATATTTCGGGTGGCTGGGGAGCGGGCACATCAAGCGAGTGAATCTGACGCACGCGTTTTACGAGGCGGCGGGCGAGGACACGTTCAATCCCATCGCAGGGCGAAGCGTGACGGTGAACGCGCAGATGGTGGCGGCGGAAGTTTCGCTGGACCGCGACTGGATTCGTTATCGCGTTTCCATGTTTTATGCATCGGGCGATGCGAATCCGCGTGACGGGCGCGCGCGGGGATTCGATTCGATCGTGGACCTGCCGAATTTTGCGGGCGGAATTTTCAGTTTGTGGAACCAGAATGCGATCCGGCTGGCGGGCACGGGCGTGGCGCTGACACAGGCGGAAAGTTTGCTGCCGAATATGCGGTCAAGTAAGGAAGAAGGTCAGGCGAATTTCGTGAACCCGGGAATTTTTCTGGTGAATGCGGGAGCGGATTTTGATTTGACGCCGAAGCTGCGGGGATTTGCGAACTTCAATTATCTGCGCTTTATGCGGACAGAGCCCATCGAGTATGCGCTGTTCCTTGCGCCGATTGCGCATTCGATCGGGGAAGACCTCGGGGTGGGAGTGCAATACCGTCCGCCGCTTTCGGAGAACCTGGTGCTGACAGGCGGAGCGTCGATGCTGCAGCCGGGTGAGGGATTCCGAGACATTTACACGGGAAGGACGCAGTGGTCGGTGTTCGGAGCGGCGAAGTTCACGTTTTGAGAGGGTAAGGGAGTGGAGCGAACGGCACAAAGCGCGAAGAGACGGCGAGGCGGAGGACTCTCGCCACTGACGCTATTGTTGTGTGTGGCCGCCGGTGCGGGTCTGCTGCTGGTGGCGGCGCAATTGCCGCGTTCGAGTGCGTTCGCACAGGAGCAACAGGGGAGTTTGCAGGGGCAATCGCAGGAGGAGGCGGAGCGGAAATCGGCGGGGTGCGTTTCGTGTCACACGGCGACGGACGAGCCGACGATGCATCCTTCACGTGGTGTGCATCTGGGGTGCACGGATTGCCACGGCGGGAACTCGAGCGTGTCGATTGCGGCGGGCGCGACGCCGAAGTCGGCGGAATATGAGACGGCAAAAGAGAAAGCGCACGTGCAGCCGAAGAATCCAGCGTTCCGGAACCGTTCGGCGATTCCGGAGCGGGTGTACACGGAGTGGTTGAAGGAATCGGCGGAGTTCATCCAGTTTGTGAATCCCGGGGATTTGCGCGTGGCACCGCAGACGTGCGGGAGCCCGGGGTGCCATCCGACAGAGACACGGGCGGTGGCGACGAACATGATGACGCACGCGGGATTTTTGTGGGGCGCGGCGCTGTATAACAACGGGGGATTTCCGTACAAGAACACACGGTTCGGGGAGAGCTACGGCCGAGACGGCGCGCCGCAAACGATCAAGACGGTGCCCGCGCCGACGGCGGAAGAGACGCGCACGAAGGGAGTGCTGCCGGAATTGACGCCGCTGTACCGGTGGGAAGTGTCGCAGCCGGGAAATATTTTGCGGGTATTCGAACGCGGCGGAGAAAAGAAGGCGGAGATTGGGAATCCAAGCCGGCTGGAGCAGCCGGGGAAACCGGATGACAAGTTGAGCGATCGCGGACTGGGAACGGAACTGCGGACCGATCCGGTCTTTCTGGGATTGCAGAAGACGAGGCTGGTCGATCCGGTGTTGTCGATGCCGGGGACGAACGACCATCCGGGAGATTACCGGTCGAGCGGGTGCTCGGCGTGCCACGTGATTTACGCAAATGACCGAGACCCGGCGCATTCGGGGCCGTACGCGCAATATGGACATTCGGGATTCAGCGCAAGCGCCGATCCGACGATTGCGAAGAACGAGCCAGGGCACCCGATCAAACACGCGTTCACGCGAGCGATTCCGTCGAGCCAGTGCATGGTGTGCCACGTGCATCCCGGGACGAACATGGTGACCACGTATTTCGGGTTGACGTGGTGGGACAACGAAATTGACGGCGACAAGATGTATCCGGCGGCGCAGCACAATCCGACGGAAGAAGAAAAGTATCAATCGTATTTGCGAAACCCGGAAGCGGCGGCGGCGCGGGGGCTGTGGGGCGAGGAGAAGTTTCTGGAGCAGACGGGCAGCCCGGAATTCAACGCGAAGTTGAAGACCACACAGTTTGCGGATTTCCATGGGCACGGCTGGGTATTTCGCGGCGTGTACAAGCACGACCGCAAAGGAAACTGGCTGGACAAGGATGGGAAAGAGATTGCGTTCGACGATCCGAAGAAATTTGAGAAGGCGGTGCATCTGGCCGATATTCACCTGGAGAAGGGAATGCAGTGCGCGGATTGCCACTTAGCGCAGGACAGTCACGGGACGGGGAAAATTTACGGCGAGCCACGCGCGGCGGTAGAGATTGACTGTGTGGATTGCCATGGAACGATCCGGCAGAAAGCAACGTTGGTGACAAGCGGACCGGCGGCACCGGAGGCATTGCGGCCGGGAGAACCGCGAGGACGGCACCTGGAAGCGATGCGGACACCGTGGGGGATGCGTCGATTCGAATGGCGCGGGGAAAGGCTGATCCAGCGGTCGATGACGGAAGAAAAGACCGAATGGGAGGTGGTGCAGACGAAGGACACGGTGACGCCGGGAAATGCGCACTTCAGCATGAAATCGTTGCGCGCGAAATTGCTGGGGCGGGATGGTGTGGAGTTGCCGTCGATTCCGGCTGGGGATGAGGGGCTGGCGCACGGGAATTCGTCGATGACCTGTTATGCGTGCCATGCATCGTGGACGCCGACGTGTTTCGGTTGCCATTTGCAGATGACGGCGAACGCGAAACGGCCGATGCTGCACAACGAAGGGCTGACGACGCGGAACTATACGAGCTACAACTTTCAGGTGCTGCGCGATGACGCGTACTTTTTGGGCGTGGATGGGACGGTGACGGGGCATCGCGTGGCGCCGGCGCGGTCGTCGTGCGCGGTACTGGTGAGTTCACAGAACGCGAACCGCGAGTGGTTGTACTACACCCAGCAGACTATTTCGGCCGAAGGGTTTTCCGGGCAGGCCTTCAGCACGTTTGTGCCGCACACGGTGCGCGCGAAGGAGACAAAGGAGTGCAGCGACTGCCACGTGTCGGCGGCCGGAGATAACAATGCGTGGATGGCGCAGTTGTTGCTGCAAGGCACGAACTTCATGAATTTCATGGGGCGGTATGTATATGTGGCGACGGGAGAGAAAGGATTCGAGGCGATTGCAGTGGCTGAGCACGACGAGCCGGAAGCGATCTACGGGAGCGATTTGCAGCGGATTGCGTATCCCGATGATTACCGGAAATTCGTCGCGCACAAGCGGGAGCTCACGGCGGTAGCGGGGCACGACGGGAACGTGGTGGATATGCAGGCGCGCGGCGAGTATGCGTACGCCGCGACGGGGAAGGGCGGGCTGCGGATTTACGACATCGCGAACATCGACAACAAAGGGTTTTCAGAGAGGATTACGACGGCGCCGGTTTCGCCGTTGGGACAAAGATTTTATTTGCCGACGACGGATGCGGTGGCGGTGGCGTCGCCAACGACATTGGGAGTGGACCCGCTGCGGACGCGCGTGCCGGAGAATGAGGAACAGGCGATTCATTTGATGTATGGGTTTCTGTACGTTGCGGATAAAGAAGAAGGACTGGTGATCGTGGGGAATCCGGATCTGAAGGCGAAGAGTCCGGGAGTGGGAACGCTGCTGGACGGCAATCCAACTAACAATTTTCTGAAGAGAGTACTGGCGTTCAACCCCGAGGGAGCGTTGACGGGCGCGCGGCGGATCACGATTGCGGGGACGTATGCGTATGTGCTGACGGAGAAGGCGCTGGTGGTGGTGGATTTGGATCATCCGCTGGAGCCGAAGATCACCGCAAAGGTGGAGCTGCATGATCCACGGGCGGTGGCGGTGCAGTTCCGGTATGCGTTCGTGGTGGACCGCGAGGGGATGAAAGTGCTGGACGTGACGGAACTGGCGCACCCGCGAGTAGTGAGCGGAGCGGTGGTGCCGTTTACGGATGCGCGGAATATTTATGTGGCGCGGACGTACGCGTATGTTTCCGCGGGAAAAGAGGGGATGGCGATTGTGGATGTGGAGCGGCCGGAGTCGCCGAAGCTGGATCAGACATTCAACGCGGACGGACAGATGAACGATGTGAACGATGTGAAGATCGGAATGGTGGCAGGGAGCGCGTTTGCCTTTGTCGCCGATGGAAAAAATGGAGTGCGTGTGCTGCAGATGGTGTCACCTTGGGACGATCCGGCACATTTTTCGGGATTCAGCCCTCGGCCCAAGCCAAAGTTGATTGCGACGGCGAGGACGAAGGGGCCAGCGCTGGCGATTTCAAAGGGGATTGACCGGGATCGGGCGGTGGATGAATCGGGGAACCAGTTGGCGGTGTTTGGAAGGCGCGGGGCGCGGCCGTTGAATCGTGCGGAGACGCAACGGCTGTATTTGAGAGACGGGCAGGTTTACCGAGTGACGGATGCGCCGTAGGGGCGTCGGCTCGATTGAGAAAGCGGACGGCCTCAGAAGGCGGACCCTATAAAGGTGGAGCAAAGCGACCATTATCGCTTTTTATTCGCATCGATTCTTGTGTTTCTTGAGGCGGGTAAGTAGCTGATCTGACGGTATTTCTTGATATTAAGTCCTTTCCTGTTAACCTTTTACCGTTTGGGCGCATCTCATCATAAGGTAACAAAACGTTCACGGATTCCACGCATAGCAACCATCAGAATTATGCGTGAGGCGAGGCCTCCGAAGGAGGTTAAGGTGTATCCGTGGGGAGTTTCCGAGCCGCCAGTCCGGCTCGCGTCCGCGAAGAGGCGGGCAGAAAGAAGAGTATTTCCCTATGACGAAGCAGTATCTTCTGGCCAGCGACTTTGACCAGACGCTCAGCTTTAATGACTCGGGGGTAGCCCTGGCTGAGCTCATCGGCTTCCACGACTTTCACAGCAAGGTGAAGGGGCTATCGGAATTAAACCTGGTGCAACAAGGCGCCGAACTCTCGTATTTGATTCTGCACGACCCGGAATTCCGCAAGGTGCGGCGCAGCGACCTGATCGAAACCGGCAAGCGGATCCGTCTGAAGCATGACGTAGGCTTGTTTGCGCGTTCACTGGAAAATTTGAGCGACGAGTACAAGTTTTCGTTTTACGTGATTTCGGCGGGGCCGCAAGAGATTATCGAGTCGGCGCTCGACGGAATCGTGCCGCCGGACCACATTTTCGGAACGCGATTCCGGTTCAACGAAGCCACGGGGGAGGTCGAGTCGATCGTCCGAGCTTCCGCGGGATGGGGCAAGATCACGGTGCTCGAGGAGTTGCGTGGATCGTTGGGGATCAGCCACGACCACATCATTTACATGGGCGACGGCAGTTCGGATTTGCCGGTGATGATGCACGTGAACCAGTACGATGGATTGACGATTGCGGTGTCGGAGGCCAAGTTCATCACGCGAGTGGCGCGGCGAACGGTGTTGAGCGATAACGCGATGAGCGTGCTTGTGCCGGTGCTCGAGGAAGTGATGAGGTGGGACTCGGCGCAAATTCGGCGATTCTTTGCGCAACGCGGGCTGATGCTGCGCGAGTGGGACAAGATGCGCACCGACATGCTGACCATCGACGAAAGCACGGCGCCGGCGTCAACCGCACCAGCAAACTGAACGCGTCAAAAAGCGCCAACCGATCATCAAACAAGTTGGGCATACCGCCCGCGTTCACATTGTGACGCGGGCGAGTTTGTTATGCTTTAGCTGTGATTCGGGAGGCAAAGCAAATGGCGAGGAAGAAAATCCTGATGCTGGTGGGCGACTAGGTGGAAGATTACGAAGTGATGGTGCCGTTCCAGGCGCTGCAGATGGTGGGGCACACGGTGCATGCGGTGTGTCCGGGGAAGAAGGCGGGCGAGGTGATTCGAACAGCGATCCATGATTTTGAGGGCGATCAGACATACTCGGAAAAGCGCGGGCACAATTTTGCGTTGAACGCGAATTTCGAAGAGGTGCGAGCCGAGGATTACGACGCGCTGGTAATTCCGGGAGGGCGCGCGCCGGAGTACATCCGGTTGAACGCGAAGGTGCTGGAGATGGTGCGGCACTTTGCGAACGCGAAGACGGCAACAACGTGGTGATCGTAGAAGCCGGGATGAAAGACGGGAGAGTGGCGGAGGCGAATCGCCCGGAAGTGGCGCAGCAGATGGAAGCAGCGTTCGGAGGAATAGCGGGCGTGGCGTCTTCAGGAGTGTCGCTGCTGACTCCGGTGAGCGGTTTGACGTGGAATGACAATGTGATTCTGGACCGGCCGAACGCGCCCGCCGGGGACGCGACGCTAACCTACTCCAATCATGTTTCACCGCGCTATCTGGAGACGATGCGTATCCCGCTGCTGGCCGGCCGGAACTTCGACGCGCACGATACAGCGAGTTCGCCACTCGTGGCGATCATCAATGAGACGATGGCGAAGCAATTTTATGCGGGAATAGATCCCATCGGGCAGACCTTCCGATTCGACGGACTTCCCGGGGCGCCGAAGCCACAAATTCGGGTGGTTGGCGTGATGCGCGACGCGAAGTACGAAGAGCTGTCCGAGGAGACACTGCCGCAAGCGTTCATGCCATTGAGTCAGATTCCTGAACCCGTAGAGTCGCTCAGATTCGTACTGCGGTCGACTGCGGATTTGGGGGCGTTGATTCCTTCAGTGGTAGACGCAGCGGGAAGCATCAACAAATCGATACCACTGCGATTCCAGACGCTGTCGCAGCAGGTGGACGATTCCCTGGCGCGCGAGCGGGTGCTGGCGACGCTGTCGGGATTCTTCGGCGGGCTGGCGCTTCTGCTGGCGATGATCGGGCTGTATGGAGCGCTCTCGTATCTGGTGACGCAGCGGGAAGCGGAGTTCGGCATTCGGCTGGCGCTGGGTGCTCCGCGGGGGTCGATCCTCAATCTGGTTTTGAAGGACCTGTTGTTCGTGCTGGGAATCGGCGCGGTGGGGGGAGTGGGTATTTCACTGGCCGCCGTCGGGGTATTGCAGAAACTGCTGTACGGGCTGGAAGCACGGGACACCGCGACGATCGCCACGGCGGTGGCGCTGCTTACGCTGGTCGCCATGGCCGCGGCGCTGGTGCCGGCAAGGCGCGCGACGCGAGTTGATCCTGCAGTGGCCCTGCGCTACGAATAGCGAAGCATCGGAAAAATTTGTGACGGACGCACTTCCTAAAAGGTGCGGTAGGCCGCATAATTATCTGTTCTAAACTCCACACAGAGGCGAGTCTAGCGACATGGCAAATATCAACGTCAAGAAGGGTGTAATTGGAATCCTTACGGGCGGAGGCGACGTACCGGGCCTGAACCCCGCGATTCGCGCGGTGACCTTCCGGGCGCTCCGGGAGGGATATGAAGTGATCGGGTTCCGGCGGGGCTGGGCCGGGCTGGTCGACATGGTGCGGGACGAGAAGTACGACAACTCAAACAATTTCCAGAGGCTGACGGAAGACGTGGTGAACCGCGCGGGACGCACGGGCGGTACGTTTCTGCATTCTTCGCGGACGAATCCCGGCCGGGTGAGCAAGAGCAGCGTGCCGGACCATTTGAAGGATCAGTTCAAAGAAGAAAAGAACGACCTGACGGCGGAAGTGCTGAAGAACCTGGCGTGGTTGGGCGTGGATTACATGATTCCGATTGGCGGCGACGACACGCTGAGCTACGGCGTGCGATTGTACAAGGAAGGCATGCGGGTGGTGGCGATTCCCAAGACCATGGATAACGACGTGCCGGGAACGGACTACTGCATCGGGTTCAGCACGTGTATCACGCGCACGATCCAGATGACGAATTCGCTGCGCACGTCGGCGGGCTCGCACGAGCGGTTCATGGTGCTGGAAGTGTTCGGGCGGTACGCCGGATTCACGGCGATGTTGCCGACGATGGCGGGAGCCGCGAACCGCTGCGTGATTCCGGAGCACAAATTCAATATTGAGCAGCTGACGGAGTTGCTGGTGCATGACCGCAACCGGAATCCCAGCCGGTACTCGATCGTGCTGGTATCGGAAGGAGCGATGTTCGAGGGCGGCGAAATGGTGTTCCAGAAGGAAGCGGCGGACGCGTTCGGACACAAGAAACTGGGGGGAATCGGAGACCTGGTTTCCGAAGAGCTGACGCAGCTTTCGCCGAAGTTCAACAACGGAAAAAAAGTCGATTGCATCAACCAGAAGCTAGGGTACCTGGTGCGCTGCGGCGATCCGGACGCTATCGATTCGGTGGTGCCGATGGCATATGGAAACCTGGCGCTGGATTTGATTCTGAACAAGATTCACGGGCGGCTGGTGGTGCTGAAGAACGGGCGCTACGACAACATGCCGATCGACACGGTGACGGCGACGAAGAAAGTCGTGAACGTGAAGGAACACTACAGCACGGAGCGGTTGCGGCCGGTGTATCAGAGTTTCGAGATGAAGCCGCTGTTTTTGATGACCAGCGAAATGGGCTGAGCGGGGCGAGGAAGAAGACGGAAGTCAAAACCCGCACCCTTACAAAGCAAAGGGTGCGGCACCCAATGCGTGGAAAATAAACAGAGGCCCACCCTTTGCAAATGACGCATCGGGTAGGCCAGCTGCCGGCCGCTCATTGACACTTCTTCACCTCTGTGCCACCTGCCTTGCATTCAAAGCAGAAGGACTGCATTGGTTCATAGTCGCTTCCGTTAAACTGCCACACGAAAGTCGAGATTATTCCACCACCGTCGTTCCTTTCCACGACTAAATCAGATAGACCTTTGTGCTTAGGGGGAAGGAAAGCAAATGCAGCTGCGTCAGGCGGATATTCTCTGCCCAGTCCCAACGATTGCAAGCTTCCTTTTCCCCTTCGGAAGAACCAAGCGATGCAGTTTCCCGTCGCCCCACACAGTTTCTCTTGTCCTTGTACGACGAGGCCGCTTGCGGATCCTTCTCCCATGTCCACGTTTCGTGCGAGAAGTTCCGATTTCAAGTCGTCAGCTGAAGTGATACCCATCTCTCGCACAAAATCCCGGCGCAGTACTTCCGAGATTACCTCCCTCATTTCGCTCTCACTTAGTCCGATAGAGGTGATGGCGGTGCCTTCGTGCGACGTGTACATGCTCTCCATTGGCGGGGGACCACACGATTTCTGAGTTGTACTTTGGGTGGTCACGCTCGGAGCGACGAGCAATCCACAGAGCGTCAACAGAACGGTCACACGTTGCACAACCATCGGAATGCCTCCGAAGTGAGTACATTATAGAGGGTGCAGCTTTTGTGGGGTAGGCGAGCGCCTAATTAGCCGGGTTACCGAAGTGGTGGCTGCAGAGAACAGTTTGAACGCTGGTTGCCTGTTGAAGCGGCCATTTCTGCGGATTATGATTGCGGCCGCCACCCCGAAGGAGGGGCGTGTAGAACGTAGGGGGAGCCGCGATGGCATCCATTGATCAATTCAGAGACGAAGTAAGGTGGACGGCCGCCGAGAAGAAAGTGGCTCGAAGAGCGTTTGACCAGGCCCTTGATCGTCATCTGTCAGCAATTACTGCGGAGGCGAAGCGCATGATGGCCAATGTGGCCGATCCCTCCGACCTCTGGCAAGTGGAAGCATACCTGACTGAAAGCCGTAAGACGGTGGACCGACTTTACCGATTTCGATATTCAGATTTGCTGCGAGTGTTCTCGATCCTCCTGAGGGATGAATGGCTGAACGAGGCGGATCTAGCCGGGTTGCAACCAGAGAAGATTTCGGATATTAAGCGCGGCGCAGAGGTCTTTCGTGGGATGCTCCTGACAGAGGTGACCCGCGGAGGTCAAAACCCGCGCCCTTAAACAACAAAGGGTCAGGCACCCAACCCAAGACCCAGGTTCTACACAGCAAACCTGGGGCACCCCGCCCATGGAATAAAGAGCGCCTCTTGCGTGCTCCCGTTTTTTTCTGCATGCTAGCTGGGCCGAAATGACCGCGTCCGGAACAAAGCAAGAGGGGAAGATGCCGACCGCCTCTCCAACCAAGCCCCAGCAACGACGGGTTGCCTTGCTGGTGGATTCCAGCCCGGAGATCAACCAATTATTGAGGAACCTGTTCGGCGAAAGCGATTGGGACGTCGAATTCGTGAAAGATAACCGCGCGGCGCTGGAGGCTTCGAGGCGGCAGACGTTTGACCTGATCGTGACCGGCGAAAAAACGTCGGGGCAGGAAGACATTGAGTTGCTGCGGCGATTGCGGATGTCGCGGCCGCACACGCGGCTGATCATACTGACCGACGAGTTTGTGCCGGGCGATGTGTTGACGTCGATCAAGGAGCGGGCCTTCAGTTATTTTGCACGGCCGTTTTCGCCGGAGAGGCTGGCGGAAATAATCCGAATCGCGGTGGACGAGCCGTACTGGGACGATGGAATCGAAATTCTGTCGGCGACGCCGAACTGGGTGAGGCTGGCGGTGCGCTGCGACCTGCCAACGGCGAACCGGCTGATCCAGTTTTATCGTGAGGCGTCGGACCTGCCGGAGCAAGAGACCGAAATGGTAGCAACGGCGTTCCGGGAGATCCTGTTGAACGCCATCGAACACGGCGGAAAATTCGACGCATCGCAGCACGTGGAAGTGGGTTATGTGCGCACGAAGCGGATGGTGATGTGCAAAGTGAAGGACCCGGGAGAAGGATTTTCGCTCGAGGAATTGAGGCACACCGCCATCAGTAATCCGCCGGACGATCCGTTTCGCCATATGGAAGAGCGCGAGGCGAAGGGGCTGCGCCCGGGTGGATTCGGCATTCTGATGAGCCAGAAACTGGTGGATGACCTGATTTACAACGAGAAGGGCAACGAAGTTCTGCTGATCAAGTACCTGCAGCCAATCTCATAGGTTGGCGCGAGTAAGACGTACCCCATGCCTGTAGCGGAAGCTTGAGCCTTTCTGGCCTGGCTCAGCACGCCGAACGCAACGAAAGAGACAGACCTCACCCCTCGAAGGGGTGAGCTACAGCGGCTTTTCCGAGATTCCCATGGGCGCGAATCCGCGTAAAGAAAAATGGGGCGGAACAGCCGGCGATGCACTGTTCCGCCCTCCGTCCAACCAACTCCGGCAGGGATTACTCCGCCAGCTTGAACGTGACGGTGACGTTCAGCTGAACAGGAACGGGCTGATCATTGAGATAGGTGGGCTCGTATTTCCAGCGGCGAACGGCGTCTAGCGCAGCCCCGATGAGCAGGGGAGGTCCCGAGATAACTTTCATTTCGACGACGTCGCCGCGTTCATCGATGATGGCGTCAATCAGGACGATGCCGGTCATGTGGGTCTGCCGAGCGAGCGGCGGATAAACGGGATCGATGCGGGAAATCAGGCGCGGTTCTTTGACGCGGCCGCCGACGCGCACCGGGCCCTTGGGCTTGGCAACGGGAGCGATGGGTTGGGGAACCGTGGTGGTCACGCCACCAATCACGCCGCCGATGACGCCTCCCATCGAGCCACCGGAAACGCCGCCCGGCACGCCACCAACAACACCTGCGCCGCCTTCGACGTCAGGGGGCAGCGGTTCTTCTTTCAGCATGGCAATTTGTTTCGGAATCACGGTGGGGGCGACCAGCTTGCCGGCATTGTCAAAGGTGCGTTTGGGCGGAGCCGCGCGCACGATGGCGGCCGCCGGAGGAGGTGGTGGAGCCGGTGGCGGCGGAGGAGCCGCGAGGAAAGTGGAAGTGAACTGATGCATGTCGAGAGTGTCGGTGAAATAGAGACCAAGAAAAATGGGAGTGACGAGAATCGCCGTATTGACCGCGAGACTGATGAGCGCATCGATGAGACGCGAACCGCCTTTCATGCGGTTGTATTCGAGCATCGAGGATTGAAAGGTGCCTTCTTCGCGGAAGTCGGAACGTTTGGTTGGTGCGGGTGGAGCGGTGGTTTTAGGAAAAGACGGGGAAACCAGGGATTGGGGAGTGGCTTGCTCCTGAACCTCTGGCTCCGGATGAACTTCAACATGGGTGGACGGAACCATAGCCTGCCTCCGATAGAAGAAAGCGCATTTGGCATGCCAGGGCGGATCTTTTTAACTGATTGTAAATAAGTGGGTTATCGGCAAAAACCGGCAGGGGTTTGGGTCAGTTGGCGCAAACGGTGCCCCAGTCTGTGTCAGTTGACCCAAACGGAGCGAGGAAGAGGAGAGTGTCGGAGGGCTGCACAGTTAGTGATGGGTGAGCTTACTGATCTTGAAGCAGATCACGACGAACAAAGCGAGCGCCACGGCGACGACGAGGCGGAGGAAACGCACTTGGCGCTGGCCTTCGATGAGATCGCCGATGGAAGAACTGAGCAGATAGACTTCGACCATGGTGATCATACTGGCGGCGACTTCGACGAGAGCGAACTGGCGGTACAGTGCGAAGAGAAATGTTGCGCCGCAGGTGATGGCGCAGAGAAAAATGACGGCGGTGGTGGCCTTGAGATTGAGCATCATATCTCCGGAATGCATGAATTTTCTATCATGTATCGTAGGTAGCAAGCTAGACATCCTTGGTTGAGCAAGTCGAGCGCGGCAGCGTGAAGAAAGCAGCTGGCATGACCATTCGGGGCTCAGGGCAAGAGGCCAGCGCTACGGGGAAGAACTCAAAGAGCCAGCGCGGATCAGTTGCCCTGGTGCGAATTTGTTTGGAGCGCGGGGAGGGTGAAGGTGCTGTGGACTTCCTTGCGCTTGGACCAGTCGTGGTAGGTGTGGCATTCAAAACAGCGGGACTCGGCGTGATCGGGACCGGGGGCGTGGCAGGTTTTGCAGTTGGCGATGCCGGGGACGAGGATGTCGGCAGTCTCAGTGCTGGTGAGGGCCTTTTCGTGGCAGCCGAGGCAGTTGAAGCCGCGGTGGGCGTCGTGATCGAATTTGGCGTGAGGGAACCATTTCTCCGTTGTCCGTGCCGAGGCAATTTCGGGCAGCGATGAGTTCTCGTGGGGGGCATCTGCGATTGCGCTCGGTATTCGGCGCCGGTGCGTCGGAGTCGCGTAGGCGTGGCACTGCTTGCAGGTTTTTCTCCTCAGGAGTTCTTCGGCGTCGGCAACGCGTTCTGTTACCCACTGAGATGGCGTCAAAACTCGAATTTCCGGTGGCAGCGGTTTGCCCGTCAGATCACGTTTAGGTTCACGAGCAACGCGGACTTCCGTAGGATGCGCCGCGATGTAATCCTGGAGTTTCCTTACAAGGAAAGCATGCACGACATCCGTCTCGTCGTGCGGGACACCCTCGTCAAACTGTTTATCGAACGTCAGCAGATGACACTTGGCACACGCGGTGGCGAATTTTGGCGGAAGCATGGCTTCGCGACCGGTCGGTGGCTTCGGAGTCTGGAGCACATCTCGAAACGAAACAGAGCGAATTTCCGACAGGTAAGCCGGTGTGGTGAGGCTGTAGGCACGGTCTTCGTAGGGCCACGGCACGTTTATGCCTGCCGGGCGGTGGCAATTGGAGCACTGCAGTTGAACGATCGGGCCATTCGGACCCTGGCGGATGGGTTTCATGTGGATGGAGTGATTCAGGAGAATGGTGCCGGGATCCTTTGCGCCGTCGCGGAGTACAGCGAATTCCGGGTGGCCGTCGGCGAGGCTTTCAATATTAGCGGCGTAGTGCAGCTTACCCTTTGTAACGCGCAAGTGGGCGTGGCATTCGGCGCAGGATTGATTGCTAGCGGCGGTAAGTTGGATCCGGCCACGATGTTCCATGTGGCAGGTGGCACAGGCGGGGACGGCGGAGGCGATCTGGTTTTCGTGGTGGGGCGGGCCGTCGTGGCAGGAGAGGCAGGCGGAGTCGGCGGCGGCGGAGGAGAACTCGCCGGGCTTGGAAACATGGCAGGCGGAGCATTGTTTTTCGAGGACGGCGTGTGGGGCGCTCATGCGTCCGCTGGAGTAGACGCGGGAATCGCGGGTAAAGCCGTGAAAGGCGAGCCAGACGAAGGAGAGCGCGGGCACGAGGATGGAGAGCAGCAGCTTGGCGCGCTTGAAGGGCGTGGGGCGCTTGAAATAGTTCAAGTCGATGCGCTGCGCGAGTTTTTTAGTTGTGCGTGTGCGTGCCAACGTTTACCTCAGACCAGAGCGAAACCCAAGAGAGATTCCTCACTCCGTTCGGAATGACGAATCAAGTTTTTCGTAGGCCACAAGACAGTGGCGCTGCTACAAAAGGCCTCACCCCTAAAAGGGGTGAGCTACAAATTCGTTTAGCGCGGCAAGCGCACGGGTCTAAAGACCCGCCGCACCAATTCGCGCTAATACTTCAGCGCCACCACAGCGTGGACTACGCCTAAAACCATGAGAGCGAGCGAGAGCGGGATGTGGACCAGGAGCCAGCCGTGGAGCCAGCGGTGGAGGCGTTCCTGCAAGACGAGTTGGCGCGCTTCGTCGCAAATGTCTTCGAGGTCACGCAGCGTGGTGTGCGCGTGGGCGGGGAGAAAGGTCTTGAGTCCCGCGAAGGCGAGACGGGATTTTTCGGAATCGGCGAGACGCTGGCCGCGGCGCTTGGGTTCTTCGAGGTACGGGCGGAGTTCCTGGACGTAGAAGCGCTTGAGGGGAGCGGCTTCTTCGTCGCTGAGAAGGATGGTTTCGATGACGGGAGCGACGGCGGCGCTGGCGCCCGCGCTGACGGCGGCGGAAGTGCGCAGGGGAGCGGAGGTGGCGGCGATGGGGCGCAACGCGGTGAAACCGCCCGCGCGCTGGCCCTCGGAGCCGGTGTTGCGCAAGCGCATTTCACCACAGATGGATTCGACGGCGCGGTCAGCTTCGTCTCGGAGGGCGCGGCGTACGTTGGCGATTTCGTCGTAAATGGTTTCGAGCGGGACGTCGGCGGTCATGATGCGCGGGACGTAATTCTGCAGGGCGGCGCCGAAGAGACCGCTGGCGACCGTGATGATAAGGAGCCACATCAGTACGCGAGTGAGTGTGCCGCCGAAGTGGAAGCCGCCGTGGAAGAGGATGAGCGGAAGGCTGAGAAAGCCGAGCCAGAGATGGCCCCGCATCCAGGCCTGAGCACGGCCGAGGCGCCAAGTGGGGACGCGTTTGCGCGCGCCGAGCAGGGCGGCAAAAATCATGAACGCAAAGCCGAGGCTACCGAAGATGATTCCGATGGCGCTGCCGCCGCGCGGGCCTGAGGGAGCTTGTTGCGCGTAAGTCACGTAGACGACGGCACTGAGAGCGAGAATCGCGAGAGATGCAAAGAACCAGGCGCGTTGGGTGCGGTCCATCTTCATGCGCGTGGTCCCGATGCGGAGAGGGAAGTGAAGAATTTGCGCGGATCAACGCGATGCGCGGCATCGTGCGGGCAGGCGTAGACGCAGCTGGGCTCTTTCAGATGCGTGCAGAGATCGCAGGAAGTAGCTTTCTGTTGGACGACGGCTTTCTTGCGGCCGGGATTTTCGAGGTCGTCGAGGCGAACATCGAAGGGATGGAGATTGATGTTGCCATAGGGGCAGTTGCGCGCACACAGGCCGCAGCCGATGCACCAATCTTCAATGATGACTTCGAGAGAATTGCGGCGGCGGATGGCGCCAACGGGGCAGCCGACCATACAGAGGGGATCGCGGCACTGACGGCAGGAGGTGGCAACAAGGAAATTTTCGAAACGCAGGCCGTCGCGGACGAGGCGGGTGACACCGTCGTGGGCATCGGCGCAGGCATTTACGCAGGCGTCGCAGCGCGTGCATTTTTGCAGGTCGAGGATGAGCAGGCTTTGCGCTTCCATCAAGCCTTGCGAGAGGAACTGGTCGATAGGAACGCTTTGCACCATCTGGAGGCGCTGTGCATTGGCGGACTGGCGTTCCGCGACGACGGCTTGCAGGCCGGCCCGGACATTGGGGAAGCGCGCGACCATTTCCCGGAAATCGTCGCCGGAAATTCTGACAAGTTCGACGTGATCGAGCGCGGTGCAGGTGGCAGTGCGTGCACCGCTGCCAAGCAGGCCGATCTCGCCGAAGTAGTCGCCGCGGGAGACGTAGGCGAGGACGAGTTCGCCGCCGGGATAGTCTTCGACGATTTTCACAAAGCCGATGCGGACGAGGTAGAAACTGTCGGCGGGTTCGCCCTGGCGCGCGATGACCTGCCCGGGCGCGTAGCGGACGAGTTCAACGCTGTTTTTGAGATGGTCGATAAAGTCGGGGGAGAGTCCCGCGAACATGGGGACGCCGCGGAGGTGGGTTTCGAGGGCGCGACGACGGTAATTTTCATCGAGCTGCGCGCGGAAGGTTTTGTTCTTCATCATGATGTCGAGAACGTTGCGCAGCATTTCGAACGCGACGACATCGGTTTTGGCGCGCACGGTGGCGGAGCGCGGATAGAAGTTCATGCAGGTCATTTCACCGAAAAGATCGCCTGGGCCGAGTTCAGCGACGGGATTGCCGTAGGAGAGGTCGACGGAAGCGTCGATGGGGATGGTGCGGTCGCGGGCTTCCTCGTCGCGGTTGTCTTCTTCGCGGCCGACGAGAACGCTGGTGAGGCGTTTGAAGAAGCCCTGGGCGCCGCCATGAGATTTGACGTGAGCGATGGGAGTGGCGATGGCGACCTGCGCCTGGCCTTCGAGGACGTAGAACGCGGTAGAGCCGAAGTCGCCTTCGCGGCAGATGATTTCGCCGGCGCGGAAACGGCGCTTGACGATGGCGCCGCGATTGAGATCGAGGAAGGTGCCGGAAACTCCGGCGAAAACGGGCATGCGATGGAGTTCTTCGGCGGTGAGGGGTTGCGCGGTCTGAACGGCAGCGATGGCGGTGCCGGCGGCGGCTTTATTGGTGAGCGCGCCGGTAGGGCAGGAGACCATGCATTCGCCGCAGGAGATACAAGTAGAATCGCCCATAGGGGAGTTGAGATCGAAGGCGATGCCGGCGGAATAGCCTTTGCCCATGCGGCCGAGGACGAAATTGTTTTTGATTTCGTCGCAGCCGCGGATGCAGCGGTCGCAGAGGATGCAGGAGTCGTGATCGACAGCGATGGCGAGGGAGGAATCGTCGGCGCCACGAGAAGTGGTGCGGCGCGGAAAACGCAGACCAGTGATATTGGCTTGCTTCGCAAGAGTCTCGAGTTCGCAATCGCCGGAATGCCGCTGGCGGGCGCAGGGCGACGGGTGATCGGCCATGAGGAGTTCGAGAAGAGTTTTGCGCGCGGCGAGAACTTTGTCGGAGCTGGTGCTGACCATCATGCCGGGCTCGACGGGACGGACGCAGGAGGCGCTGAGAACGCGTGCGCCGGTATCGACGACACAGAGGCGGCAAACGCCGACGGGAGTCTGGCTTTGGAGATGGCAGAGAGTGGGAATCGGGATGCCGTTAAGGCGCGCGGCGTCGAAGACGGTGGTGCCAGCGGGAACCTGGACGGGCTTGCCGTCGATGGTGAGTTCGACGAGTTGGGGCGTGACGCTCATTTAGGGTCGAATCCCCACACGCGCGAGTTCGGGCATTTTCGCGGCGGCAGAGAAGCAGATGCCGCTGGGACATTGGCCGCGAAGAACGTGCGCATCGATTTCGGCGCGGAAATGTTTGAGGACGGATTGGACGGGAGCGGGAACGATCTGGCCGAGTCCGCAGATGGAAGTGAGGGCCATAGCTTGGGAGAGTTCGTCGATGAGAGCAAGATCGGCGCGATAGGCGGAGTCGGACAAGTTGCCCTGGGTCCAGCGGGTGAGAAGATCAACCATTTTTTGCGAGCCCATGCGGCAGGGGACGCACTTGCCACAGGATTCGTTGCGATAGAACTTGACGGCGGTGAGAGCCATATCGAGCATGCAGGTGGAGTCGTCGCAAACGACGATGGCGCCGGAACCGAGCATAGAGCCGGCAACGGCGAGGGCTTTGAAATCGAGGCGAACGTCGACCATGGAGGAGGGGAGATAGCCGGAGGACGGGCCGGAGGGCGCGAACGCTTTGAGCTGGCGGCCGGCGAGGATGCCACCGGCACTATCGAAGATGACTTCGCGCATGGTAACGCCGAGGGGAACTTCGAAGACGCCGGGGCGATTGACGTGTCCGGAGACACCGACGAATTTGAGGCCGCGGGAACCGTTGGCGCCGGCGGATATGTACCAGTCGACGCCGCGGGCGAGAATTTGCGGGACGTTGGCGAAAGTCTCGACGTTGTTGATGGCGGTGGGCTTTTGAAAGAGACCGGCCTGGCCGGGGAAGGGGGGCTTGTTGCGGGGCTCGGCGCGATGGCCTTCGATGGCTTCGAGGAGCGCGCTTTCTTCGCCGCAGATGTAGCCGCCGGGGCTGACGAACACTTCGAGGTCAAAATCGAAGTCGCTGCCAAGAATTTTTTTGCCGAGAATACCCGCCTTGGTGCAACGACGAATTTCTTCAGCGAAGATCTCTTCCTGGAGCGGATATTCGTGGCGGATATAGAGGATGCCTTTTTTTGCGCCGGTAACGAGTCCGGCGATGATCATGCCTTCGGCGACGAGATGAGGGAGATGGCTGAGGATGAAACGGTCCTTGATGGTGCCGGGCTCGCTCTCGTCGGCGTTGCAGACGATGTATTTCACAGGATCGGACTGCTTGCGGACGAGATCCCACTTCATCCAAGTGGGGAATCCGGCGCCGCCCATGCCGCGGAGCTCGGCTTCTTTGAGAATGGCGAGAACGGAGTCGAAATCGCGAGCGGCGATCAACTTGCGGAGAGCGCCGTATTTTTCGTTGTCGGGATAAGGATCGGAGTCGCAACGAATGCGGGTGGTTTGCGGATGATCGGGATGCAGCGTTTCGCCACGAGCCGTACGGCGAGCGAGTTGCTCGACGTGGTCGGCGGAGACAGCGTCGAAGATGGCGTCGTTGATCGAGACGGCAGGAGCACGATCGCAGCGACCGAGGCAGCTGACGTCTTTGATTTGGATATCCTGAGGGCTGGCATTGGCGAAACGGCGGGAAAGTTCGGCGCGGAGTTCGCAGGCGCCGTTGAGACGGCAACTCATGTCGGCGCAGACGTGAATTTCGACGTTGGCAGGAGGCGCGAGATGGAAGTGGGGATAGAAACTGGCAACGCTGTGGAGTTGGTACAAGGGAGTTTGCGTGCGTTGGGACAGCGCTTCGAGTTCGGCCTTAGGCAGATAGCCGCAACGCAACTGGATAGCTCGCAGTTCGTCGAAGATCACAGGTCAGTGGGCTCGCGAATGCGCGCACCGGCCGTCAAGGAATCGGAGCGCGGAATGGGTCTAGGATATTTCCGCATAGTCGGGCGTGGAAGCGTGGTGAAAATGCGGGGGCGTTGTCTTTTCGCGCAATCCCCGGAAAAAGGTCGGCGCACGGTACGGATTTACCCTGAAACTGGACGCTATAAGTTGACGAAACTTTTGTGTCTCACCGCAGACTGATCCTGACATGAGAACTCACTGGCTCCGCGCGGTCTATTTGTGCACAACAATATTGAGTTTGACGGTAGCGGCATCGCCGGCTACGGATACGAGGGAGCCGGTGAAGTATATCGGGCCGGGGTCGTGCGCGGCGACGAGTTGCCACGGCAGCGTGAAGCCGGTGGCGGGCAGCCGAATCTTGCAGAACGAATATTCGACGTGGATTTTGCAGGACAAGCACAGCAAGGCGTACCAGGCGCTGACGGGGGATGTGGGCAAACGGATGGCACGGATTTTGAAGCTGGGAACGAAGCCGGAGGAAGCGCCGAAGTGCCTGGCGTGCCACGCGCTGTATACGACGGCGGAGCAGCGCGGGCGCGCGTTTGAGATTTCGGAAGGCGTGTCGTGCGAATCGTGCCACGGGCCGGCATCGGCGTGGCTGGGTCCGCACACGACGCGTGACTGGCCGCATGAGAAGTCGGTGGCGCTGGGAATGCGCGATACGCGGAATGTGGTGGCGCGGACGAATTTGTGTTTGGAGTGCCACCTGGGGACACGAGAGAAATTCGTGGATCACGAAATGATCGCGGCGGGGCACCCCGATTTGTATTTCGAGCTGGATTCGTTCTCGGCCGTGACGCCCAGGCATTGGAAAGTGCCGCGCGAGAAGGTGCCGGGGAAGCCCTTCACCGAAAGCGCTCAGGGCAAGCCTGTCGACGATGCGGCGTGGGCGGGAGTGCGGGATTGGGCGACGGGGCAAGCGGCGCAACTCGGCGCGTCGATGGAACGGCTAGCGTGGCGAGCGAAGAGCGAGCGGGGAGATAAGAAGGATGTTTGGCCGGAGTATGCAGAGCTGTCGTGTTTTGCGTGTCACCACTCGCTGGGGCCAGCGAAGGAGAGCTGGCGGCAGGAGCACGGGTACGAGGGGCGGCGGCCGGGGGATCCGGCGTGGAATGCTTCGCGGTACGCGGTGTTCCGGTATTTTGCGGCGCAGGTGGATGCGGCCTCGGCACAGGAATTGGAGAAGCAGATGCAGGCGGTGTCGGCGGAGATGAGCAAGCTGAATCCGGACCGCGCGGTGGCGGCGAATGCAGCGATGAATGCGGGGGCGACGGCACAGAGGATTGCGGCGCGGTTGTCGGTGATGCCGTATGACCGGGCGATGACGCTGCGGGCGTTGCAGAACATTTCTGAGAATGCGGAGGTGATTGCGCTGGCGGACGAGCGCGCGGCGGAACAGGCGGCGATGGCGGTGGATTCGCTGTACATCGCGTACAGCAAAGATCCGAAGCCGGGAAATGATGCGGAGATTCGCGCGGCGATTAATGCCTTGTTTCAGCAGTTGGAGAATCCGTCGACATACAATGCGGACCAATTCGCCGCAGCGCTACGGCGCGTGGGGACGCTGGTGCGGTAGGCAAGCCGTTAACCGGACGCGGGAAGAATGAGCACTAAGCGTCGAGCCGGACTGCGTGGGTCGCAAAAGCTAGCGCAATCAACAAATGCGTGATGGATCATCGATCCGTCTGATTTCACTGGGGCTACACGCCGAAGGGGCCTGCGCTACACTGAGGATTCCTCTGAACGAACAATCATGAACACCATCGAACACTCTTTTTGTTCTTCGGCGTTGTGGCGGTATTTTTCCGAGCGGCATTTGTTGCCGTGGGTGCTGGCGGGGAACCCGCTGGGAGAGCATGCGCTGGAGATTGGCGCGGGTTACGGTCCGGCGACGCGGTTTTTGCGCGGCCGAGTGGAGCGAGTGACGGCGCTGGAATACGATTGGGGCTCGATGATGACGTTGATGGCGCAGCACGAGGGGGATGTAATCAGCGTGGTATGCGGCGACGGGACGCAATTGCCGTTTGCAACGGAGACGTTCTCGTCGGTGGTGGCGATTCTGGTGCTGCATCACCTGAAGACGGCGGAGTCGCAGGACCGAATGCTGTCGGAAGTGATGCGGGTGCTGCGGCCGGGGGGAGTGTTTGTGGGATTCGAGATTACAGACGGCTGGATGAATCGCATGGTGCACATGGGCAGCACGTTTACGCCGTTTTCTCCGGTGGCTGCGTTTGGCAGGTTAACGGCGACGGGATTCGCGAAGATTTCCGTGAATATCCGGAGCGGGGCGTTTCGGTTCAGTGCGAGAAAGATGCGAGGGAGTGAATCGCGACGCCGATCGGGAGATCGGCGTTCCCGGGAAGGGCGCGCGTGCTGAAGCCCAGGCTACGAAGAGGAAAGCCTCAGGGCTGAAGCCCTGAGCTACAGGTTCGTTCAGCGATTGTTGGTGAGGGCGGCGCCGAGTTCGCTGCGCGTTTGGATGACGCGGAGAATGGCTTCGCGGGTGATCATACCGATGATGTGGGCGGCGCCGTCGTCGGTGTGGCTGACAACGGGCATCTGGTTGACGTCGGCGGCCATGAGCCGCTCGAGGACGCGCTGGAGCGGCTCTTCGGGGGAGGCCCAGAGAATTTTTTCGCGTGGAACCATGACGGCCTGAACGGAATTCATATCCCATTCATCGCGGGGAACAGTGTTGAGCGCGGCGACGTGCATGAGGCCGACGAGGCGGTCGTCCATAGTGACGATGTGGATGCGGCGGCCGGTGCGAAGCACTTCACCGGAGTATTCGGGAAGGCTCATGTTGCCGGGGATGGTGGGGACTTCATGGCTCATGACGTCAGCGGCGGTGAGGCCGGCGAGCGTTTCGCGAATGGTGACTTGCGCGACGCTGGCTTGCGCAGCGACGAGGAGGAACCAACCAATGAAGGCGAGCCAGGGTCCACCGTAGCGGGAAACCCATTCGAAGGAGCTGCCGGGCTGGCGTCCCGCGACGAAGGAGAGGATGCCGAGAGCAATCATGATGTAGGCGATGAGTTTGCCGCTGGCCCCGGCAACGCGAGTGGCGCGGCTGAAATCCTTGGTGGCGCCCCAGACGAGGGCGCGGAAGATGCGGCCGCCGTCGAGAGGGAAGCCGGGGAGGAGATTGAAGAGGGCCAGCGTGCCGTTCAGGTAGGCCAGGATACCCGCAGAATTCCGGACTATTTCCGACGGAACAGCGAGCACGAGGCCATAAAACAGAATCGAGAGAAAACCGCTAGCCAGTGGACCAGCGATGGCGATATTGAATTCCTGGACGGGCTTGCTGGGCTCACGGGCGATGCGAGCGAGTCCGCCAAAGAGAAATAATGTAATGGAGAGGACTTTGATTTTGTAACGCTGGGCGACGACGCTATGAGCGAGTTCGTGAAAAACGACAGAGCCGAAGAACAACAGGCTGGTAATCAGGGCGATGGTCCATTTCTCGGATGGAGTCCAATGGATGTGTTCGTCGCCGGCAAACTGGCTGTAGAGGGACCAGGTGAAGAGAGCAAAAACGAGAATCCAGCTGACATCGAGAAAAATGGGAATGCCGAGGATCCGGCCGATACGGATCCCTTGCGACTGAGGCATGAATGGTCCTCTCTCCTGAGACAATTCTAGAGTAACGCGGTCGAGCGAGCGAGCAAAGCGCCCAGCTCATGGGGGTTGATGCTAGTGTGGCGAATTTTGGTGCGGTCAGCCTCAGAAGGCCGACCCTACAAAGACCAAGCCGAATTAGGATTTTTGACAGGCAGGTGGGAGAAACCTCAGGCCTGGAAGGCCTGAGCTACAGGGTGCAGGCTAAAAAGGCGCGTCTGGAGCAACACGGCGTGTGTGCGGGAACACGGTTTTTGCGGCGTGAGTGTCAGCGAACTTATTTAGTATCAGTATCTTGCGAGTGGCTGGCGGTGTGCGATCTCCTTTGGCGAAGGTCAGAAGGGAGTCGCCACCGTGAACCAGCCAAACGCAGCCGCCCTCCGAAACCAAGTTACCTACCTTGCCGCGGTCCTCATCTTCTCTGCTTACGGCGCGGCCGCGCAGACTACCCCGCAAGTACAAAACAACGAAATTAAGCCGCAACGGCGGATCGTGGTGAGCATTCCGGACCACAAGTTGGCGCTGCTGGAAGGTGAGCGAGTGGTGAAAGTCTACAACGTGGCGGTGGGCGCGCCCGTGAGCCCGAGTCCAGATGGCGAGTTTCGAATCGCGCTGCGGCTGGAGAACCCCACATATTACAAGCCCGGAGTGGTGATCGGGCCGGGCAAAGACAATCCACTGGGACCGCGCTGGATCGGGCTGGACGTCAAGGGATTCGGGATTCACGGAACGAACCGGCCGGATTCGATCGGGAAGAACGCGTCGCACGGATGCATCCGGCTGCGGAATCGCGACATTGAGGATTTGTTCGCGCGGGTGCAGGTGGGCGACCGGGTTTCGTTGATTGCGGAGCGCACGGAAGAAGTGGCGCGGCTCTTTGGCGGCGAGCCGGTGAATGGGCAAGCGGCGGAGGCGTTGGTGGCGAAGAACGAAGCGAACGCGACGCAGAACGATGATACGCGCGGCGAACGGTAGAAGAGCTTTCGACGAGATCGCAGAAAGAGCTGGCATGAAAGCCAGCGCTACAGAGAAGAACTCAGAGAGAAAGATTTCGCGGTTCTAAGGAGAACGACGATGGAAACGATGTTTGGATTCGCGGCGGTGGTGATGGCGACGCTGGTGTCGCTGTTCGCGGCGCTGGCACTGCAAGGACTGTTGATGAAGCTGGCGTTTCAACTGATGGAACCGGCGACAGCGGACCGGCGAGTGGTGGCGAGGGCGCCGATTGAACACGGAACGCGAATGGTGGCGCGGGTGTACGCGAGGGCAGCGCGTTAGTTGACGCGCAGTTTTCCCGGAGATGCGAGCCGCGTCTGGTCGCTGGGCGGCAGCTCAACCGGGAATTGGAGAGAAAGGAAAAAGATCATGCTTGCTCTGAAGTTTTTGTTGATGGCGGTGGGCGTCGGGTTGTTTGGGAGCGCCCTCGCAGTGGTTGCCTACGACGTGTATACCGCCGCGCGGCTGCGATGGTTGCTGGAGCAGTCGGGAGCGGAAGGAGGGGCGGAGGGAATAACGCCAGTGGCGAAACGCCCTTTCGGGCCGGTGCGCTGGCGGCTGGCGCAGCAGTTGGCGCTGGCTGGAGTGCTGCCGGTGCTGCTGGCGCTCAGCATAGCCGTGGTGCCCGACGGAACCGCCGGCATTCGCGTAAGCCAGTTCAGCGGCGCGCGCCCCGGTACGTTATATCCGGGCGTACATTTTCTAACGCCGCTGGTTGACGAAATTGTTTTGTTTGACACGCGGGAGCAGGTGTACACGACGGCGGCGAACGCGGGGCCGGCCGGCAGTGGTGCCCAGAAGAACGCCAACGAAGTGCTGACAGTTCAGGCGCGGGAAGGATTGAATCTCGGGTTGGCGGTGACGGTGCGGTACCGGCTGGATCCGGGCAGACTGACTGCGATTCATCAGAATTTGCCGCAACCGGTAGGAGAAGAGGTGGTGGGGCCGGTGGTGTCGTCAACGTACCGGCAACTGGCACCGAATTACGTGACGCGGGAAATCTTCGCGGTGAAGCGGGAAGAGTTGCGCAGCCAGGCGGCGGAGCAGATCAAGACACGGCTGGCGAGTGACGGGATCGTGGTGCGCGAAGTGTTGCTGCGCGACATTCAACTGCCGGCGGAATACGCGCGCGGGCTGGAAGGGCTGCTGCTGAAAGAGCAGGAGAACGAGCGGCTCGGGACCGAGCAGGACATCAAACAGAAGGAAGTGAAGATTGCGGAACTGGAAGCCGAGGCGCAGAAGTCTCGCGACGTAAAGCAGGCAGAAGCGCAGGCGCAAGTGCGCGTGTTGCAAGCGAAGGGAGAAGCCGATGCGATGCAGTACACGCTGCCGCTGAAGCAAAAGCAGATCGAACAGACCAAGCTGGAAGCGGAAGCGCGGAAGGAAGCCACGCTGCAGAACGCCGAGGCAGCGGCGCAGGCCAAGATCATCGACAGCAAAGCGGAAGTGGAACGTCAGAAGAATCTGGCGGATGCAGAGGCCAACCGGATCCGAGTTACGGCTGCCGCCGACTCCGAGCGGATGAAGTATGAAGCGAGCGTGTTGAAACAGAATCCGATGCTGATCCAGAAGATCATCGCGGAGCGTTTGTCGGACAAGCTGCAGATCATGATGGTGCCGATGGACGGAAAGAACTTTTTTGCGTCGGATGTGATGCGGTCGGCGTTCCAGAACCAAAACCAGAACGGGAACAACGGCGGAGCGAATGCGACGCCGGATACGCCGGATGATCCGGACGATTCGCCGGCGCCGGTGGCAACGGCCGCGACACAGCGCAACGCCAAGAAACGGCCGTAACGATGAGTTTCGGGGAGGCTGGTTCGAGCAAGGCCGGCTTCCCTGGAAAGCCCGGAAGCGGGTGGCCCGGTTCGCATCGCGAAAGGAGGAAGGCCATGAGGAACAAGAAGACAAGCACCGCCGCGCTTGGCTCGGTTTGCGAGTGGCCGGATGCTGAATCGCGACGCGTTCCTTGCCACCCATCGGGCGCAAGAATGGAAAGGCAGCACCGTTCTAAGCAGAGTTACGAGGAGGACGCTATGAGTTCGCGAATTGCAGAAGCAGGAGTGGGTAGCGTTCGAACGATGTTGCCGGTGATGCTGCGGATTGCCTTCAGCGTGATGCTGTGGACGCTAGGCTGCGGGATGAAGCTGGCGGCCGAGCCCGCGAAAGAGCACCGCAAGGTGTATACGTTCGCGGTGGATCGCGCGCAGGCAGAGAATTTGCAGCGGTGGGTGAACGCGGGGCACGATTCGTGGTGCCGCGACCCGCAACTGGCAGCGACAGCAACGCTGCGGCGGATCGCCGAGGAACTGGAAGGGGTGGAGGTGGCTTCGCTTCCCGTGGAACAGGAACAGCGGCAAAAGACCGAGGCGATCTATACGTTTCATTCACTGGACGGATCGAGGACCTATCGCATGACGGTGAGAAGGCACGCGTGGCTGCTGCCGACGGCAGGTTCGCTGCAGCGGATGATCTGGGTGCCGGAAAAAGTGGAGATTGTGACGCGAGAGACGTTGGATTGAGAGAGTAAGGAGGAAAAGACGCGAGTTTCACCAAGCGACCAATAACAGAGCTACACTCCTTGACCGGCCGGGCGGCCCTGACCAAGCCGCCCGGCATCTATGTTGAGGTAGTGTTAGCATGCATAAAGTTCAGAGAGGTGGCGATTGCGGCGGATCGTGCTTGGGGTGGCGGTCTTTTCAGTGGTCAGCGTGATGACAGGTTGGGGAGTTGCGGCGGCTTCGCCGGCGTGCGATGCGATTCGGGCAGAGAAGGCGAAGGTGTACGGCTATCACCTGTCGGAAATGAATGAACAGCAGATTGAGGCGAAAAGCAAAGAGCTGGATGCGTTCTGGAAACAGGCGCAGGCGGCCGGGCCAGAAGGCGTGAGTTGCATTCGGGTGCTGCTGGCGGAAGAGAAGACGGACCACGTGTTTCAGTTCGATGCGGCGCAGATGCTGTTTCCGGCGGACAAGTCTCCGGAGACATTGAAGCTGATTCGCGACGCATTGGTGCAGGCGGATTTTCAGGAGTCGGACCCGGCGAATTATCTGGAACTGGCGGTGGGTTTGAGCCAAGCCGGGGTGGACGTTTCCGCGCTGGGAGCGAAACTGCTGCGGTACCCGAATGCGACGATTCACATTTCGGAGCATTCGCTCGATCTGGATTCGGACACGGCGGCGCTGTTCGTGTTTGGGAGCATGGACCCGGTGCAGGCGAGCAATGCACTGGCTGAATTGTTGAAAGCGCCGGAACCGTTTGTGAGTTCGGCGGCGGCGCACCTGCTGGCGGAAGAGATGACGGAGGAGAGTTTCCGTGCGCTGAGCAAGTGGAGCGGCTTGAACGAAGTGGAGGAAGAGTTCCGGCGGAACGATATTGCGGCCGTCATGAAGTACAAAGCGCCGAATCCGGTGGATTATGCGCATCCAAAATTCACGCGCCAGCAGGTGCTGGAAACGATAGCCGGGCTGCCGCACACTCGGAAAGAGTTTGAGGAGGTGATGGCGACGAAAGGCGCGGCGTTCGATAAGCAGATGCGCGACACGAAGGCGACGCAGCAGCAGATTGCACAGGCGGTGACGGAGAGCCTGCCGATTTACGGCGTGGCGGATCACACCGCGTTCCTGACGAGCGCGATTGCAACGCTGCAGGCGGGGGACTTCGCGACGATCCATGAGGCGAAACGGAAGGCGTTGTACAACGTGTCGGACGAGAGTCTCTCAGAGTATCTGGCGTACACGCAGATTATGATTGGAATGCTGAACCGGCTGGACCTTTATCAGGAGTACCGGAGCCATTAGCCCGCCGCACGCCAAGAGAAGAGAGACTCATCGCGCGAACTGCGCGCGATGGGGCGGTGGTCCTCACTCCGCGGACTCCGTTCGGAATGACGAATCGCGGCTATGAGCGTGCTATCATCACAGCAGAACGCCGTGCGACGAAATTCGGATTGCCCTTCGCTTTCTGCTCTCTCCATTTTCCTGATTCTATTGTTGGCCGTGCCGGGCGCGTTTGGGCAGGGTGTGACTCCGGGCGGCGCAACCGTGACACTGGACGATGCGGTGCAGCAACTGGCGGATCGCGTGGCGGCGATTCCGAACCTGCGCGGGCCGCTGCGCGTGCAGTATTTCCAGGAAGCCGGATTCTCGGCGGAGACCGGCAGGGACTGGCAGGAAACATTCCGCAAGGAACTGGAGAAGTCGCGGCTGAACGTCACGGAAGATGCAGGGGCGAATCTGCTGCGCGTAGGACTGGCGGAGACGCCGACGGAAGTGGTGCTTTCGGCGGGCATGCGGCTGAATGAGAAAGAAGAAGTGCGGTTTGTGACGCTGGCGCGAACGGCATTGGCAATTCCGAGTGTGGCGGTTTCGCCGATCCGCGTGGATCGACAGTTGTTGTATCAAAGCAGCGACCGGATTCTAGATGCGGCCTATCAGGCGGGCAGTGGCGGACAGGACTTGGTGATTCTGGCGAACCTTCCAAACGGGTTGACTGTGTTGCGCCTTGGAAGCGGCGGAGCAGCCAAGCAATCGATACAGCTGAGCGCTGCCGGCGCACGCGCCGAGCGAGCCAACGACGGCCAGTTACTGTTTCAGGGCGAAGATGTATCTGTGGTATTCGCCGGAAGGGGTTGTCACTTCAGCTGGACAGCGACTCAGGATGTGTCCTGCCGTGCGGGAAAGGTTTTGCAGCGTGGTGCTGGCTCTCTTAGATCGGCGTGTGGAGACGGGGCTTGGAAATTAATCGCAGATGGGGCGGACTGGTTCGCGCCGGAGTTGCTGCAGGTGGTGCCGGATGGCGGCGCGAGGAAGGGAAGCACGGCGCTGCTGAGCGACTTTCCGGGGCCGATCTTGAGCGTGAACGTGGGCGGAGAGCAGAAAGCGGATAGTGCGCTGGTGGTGACGCGGAATCTACGGACAGGGAATTATGAAGTGTACAAAATCACATTGGCTTGCGGGAATTAGCGCGCTAGTGGCGGGACTGACGCTCGCGGCGGCACTGAGGGTTGAGGCGACGAAGCGTCCGCGATATGGCGGAACGTTGAGGGTGCAGTTGCGCGCGGCGAGCTTGTCACTGGATCCGCGGGAGTGGGAGGCGGGATCGCTGGCAGCGGCGGACAGCGAGCGGCTGGGTTCGCTGGTGTACGACCGATTGGTGACACTAGATGAATTCGGACGATTTCAGGCAGGGCTGGCGACGGAGTGGTCGCATGACGCAACAGCAAAGAACTGGCAATTCAAGATTCGGGCGGGAGTGAAATTCTCGGATGGAACGGCGCTGACGGGGAAGGATGTGGTGGCGGCGCTGCAGCCGCTGTTGCCCGCGGCACTAACGATCACGAGCGGTGAGGGTGGCGCGACGATTCGCTCGCAACGCGCTGTGCCGGACCTGCTGGAGCAACTAGCCTCGGGACGATACTTTGTATTTCGTGCGCAGGGCGGAAACGCGCCGTTGCTGGGCACGGGGCCGTTTGTGTTGGCGGAGAGTACGCCGCCGACGCCGTCGGAAGCGAATCCATCGGCGCTGAAGCCGGCGCGAATGAAGTTTCGGGCGAATGAGGATTGCTGGGCAGGGCGGCCGTTTCTGGATGCGATCGATGTGACGCTGGGCGATCCACCGTTGCGACAGATTTTGAATTTGCAGGTCGGGCGGGCGGAACTGATCGATATTCCGCCGGACCTGGTGAGGAAGGCGCGTCAGGAAAATTTGCGGGTGTGGAGTTCGCCGCCGGAGACGCTACTGGCGCTGCGGTTTGATGATGCGCAGGCATCGACGAAGGATGCGCGACTGCGGGAGGCTCTGGACCTGGCACTGGACCGGCAGACGATGGCGAACGTGTTGCTACAAAGGCAAGCGCAACCCGCGGCGGGCCTTTTGCCACAGTGGCTCTCGGGATATGCTTTTCTCTTCGGTGATGCGATGAATCTGGAGCGCGCGAAGGAGTTGCGGGCGGCTCTTCCGGCAAACGTGGTGGGAGGAACGGAGCCGTTGCGGATGCGTGTGGATGCGGTAGGGGATTTGATGAAAGTGCTGGGGGAACGCGTGGCGGTGAATGCGCGGCAGGCGAACTTGTCGGTACAACCGGTGCCGCACACGGCGAGTGCCGCGGGCAGGCCTGCGCCGACGACGGGGCTGCATTTGATCGCGTGGCATTATGACTCGCTGTCGCTGCGCGTGGCACTGCAAGAGATAGAGCAATATTTGCACGCGGAAGCGGGAGCGGACAGCGCGAGTGAGCCGACAGATCCCGAAAAACTGTTTGGCGAGGAACTGCGGCTGCTCGAAACGAGGCAATTGCTGCCGCTGGTGGCGTTGCCGGAGTACCTGGGCATGGCTCCGAACGTGAGGAACTGGTCGGTGGCACCTTCCGGGGAGTGGCGTTTGGCGGACGTGTGGCTGGATACGACGGAGAGTACGGCGTCGAACGGAGACGGCAGCGGCGAGCCGAGCGTGGCGCGGGGAGTGCATCCATGAGTTTTCGGAACAAGTTGTTTTTGATTTTCCTGGTGACGGTGCTGGCGTCGGTGTCGCTGGTGGCCTACGGGGTGACGCACTACACGGAGCAGTCGTTCGAGCAGATCGATGCGCAGCGGACGGAAGCCCTGGTGGCGCAGTTCAAAAAGGAGTTTGCGCAGCGCGGGGAGATGGTGGTGCAGCAGGTGGAAAACGTGCTCAACAGCGATCAGACCGTGCGCATGGCGATTGACCTGGCGCGGCCGAATACGGACACCTCGTTGTGGGTACATGACGCGAACGGGACAGCGCAGACGCACAATCTGGAATTCGTGGAGTTTGTGAATTCGGACGGAGTGCTGATTTCGTCGGCGCAGTATCCGGCGCGGGTTGGTTATAAGAACGATTGGGTGCTCGCGAACAAGAACTGGGACGGAACGCCGGCGTTCTTGCGACGGGAAGAATTGCCGGACGGAATGGCGCTGTCGCTGACGGCGGTGCGCACGCAAGCGGTGGGCGACAAGGTGCTGTATGTGATTGGCGGGCGGCCGCTAGACAAGAATTTCCTGGCATCGCTGGTGCTGCCGACAGGGATGCGTGCGCTGCTCTACCAGAACCTGGACGCGAATTTTGTGGGGTCGGCGCTGACCGATGCGAGCGGCGCAGTGCAACAGGTGGAACAGTTCCAGCCATTGATCGAGGAAGTAAGGAAGCAGACGCAGCCGGAAATGGTGGTGAAGACGATTCAGTGGACGAGCGATCCGGCGAGCGCGGAGACGTTTCATGCGATGCCGCTGACGGGGCGACACAACGAGTTGCTGGGAGTGCTGCTGCTGGGGAGTCCGCAGCGGGAGCTGGTGCTACTGAGGCGGCAAATTTTGAAGACGGCTGCGATCGTGGCGCTGGCGGCAGTTCTGATCGGATTGCTGGTGAGCTGGTGGGTATCAAAGCGGATCACGCGGCCGGTGGAAGAATTGGCGAACGGCGCGCGGGACGTGGCGTCGGGCCGGTGGGATACACAGATCGACGTGAAGGGAACGGACGAAGTGGGGCAGCTGGCGACGGCGTTTAACGATATGACGCGAACGCTGGCGGCGCAGAAAGAAAAACTGGTGCAGACGGAGCGCGTGGCGGCGTGGAGAGAACTGGCGCGACGGCTGGCGCACGAGCTGCGGAACCCGCTCTTCCCGATGCAGATCACGCTGGAGAATCTGCAGAGGGCGCGGCAGCTAGGGCCGGGACAATTCCAGGAAGTGTTTAACGAGGCGACGGCGACGCTAAAGGCGGAGCTGGCGAACCTGAACAGCATTGTGGGGCGGTTCAGCGATTTTTCGAAGATGCCCGCGCCGCAGGTGGCGCGAGTGAACGTGAATGAGACGCTGCGGAATGCGGTACGGCTGTTCGAACCGCAATTCACGGCGGTGGGGAAGCCGTCGATTACGACGGAATATTTTCTGACGGAATCGCTGCCGGAGATTGATGCGGACCCGGATCTGCTGCACCGGGCGTTTCAGAATCTGGTATTGAACGCGCTAGACGCGATGCCGGCAGGAGGCACAATGACGCTGCGGACCTCGGATGGCGGCGATACGGTGCGGATCGAAGTTTCGGATACGGGGAAGGGACTGACACCGGAAGAATGTTCGCGGCTGTTCACGCCGTATTACACGACGAAGCAGCAGGGAACGGGGCTGGGGCTGGCGATTGTGCAGTCTGTGGTGGCCGATCATCACGGGACGATTTCGGTTTCGAGTGACGAGGGACGTGGCGCCACGTTCCTGATTCATCTGCCGAAGCGGCAGGCGGGCGCGGTGGTCAAGGCGCAAGCAGCAGCGGCGGCCAGTGCGGCGGAGTCTGAGCGCACAGCGGCGGCGTTGGACTAGGAAATTTGCGTGCCTCGCAAAGCTCACCTTTTATTAATCGATGACGATCCGAATACGCTGGCGTCGCTGGCGCGTGCGTTCCGCATGTCGGGGCACGATGCGACAGTGTGCGACAACGCGGCGCGCGCGATCGAACTGATCCGCAGCGAGCCGTTCGATGTGATCCTCTCCGATGTAGTGATGCCTGGAAAAACCGGGATGGAGTTGCTGGAGGAGTTGAAGCAGGCGGGCGTGAAGACTCCGATCGTGCTGATTTCCGGGCAAGCGAATATCGAGATGGCGGTGAAGGCGACGCGATTGGGCGCGCTGGATTTCCTGGAGAAGCCGCTCTCGACGGACAAGCTGCTGCTGACGGTGGAGAATGCGCTGAAGCTCTCGCGCCTCGAAGATGAAAACCGGGAACTGCGCGGGCGGCTGGGGAAGCACGAACTGGTGGGGTCTGGAGCGGCGATGAGCCGGTTACTGGCGCAGATCGAACGTGTGGCGGCGAGCGAGACGCGCGTTTGCATTTTGGGCGAGACGGGCACGGGAAAGGAACTGGTGGCGCGGGCGATTCACGAAAAGTCGCTGCGGCGCGAGAATGCGTTTGTGACGCTGAATTGCGCGGCGGTGCCGGCGGAGCTGATTGAATCGGAGCTTTTCGGTCATGAAAAGGGTGCTTTCACGGGCGCGGCTGGCCGGCACGTGGGGAAATTCGAGCAAGCCGAGGGCGGGACGCTGTTTCTGGATGAGATTGGGGACATGCCGCTGGGGATGCAGGCGAAATTGCTGCGGGTGCTGGAAGAAGGGGAAGTGGAACGCGTTGGCGGAGATAAGCCGATCAAGGTGAATGTGCGGGTGATTGTGGCGACACACCGCAACCTGGAAGAACTGGTGAAGAAGAACGAGTTTCGGCGGGACCTGTTTCACCGTGTGTATGTGTTTCCGTTAGTGCTACCGACGCTGCGGGAGCGGCCGGAAGATTTTGCGGCGCTGGTAGCGCATTTTGCGCGGCAGGTGGCGAAGCAGAACGGCTGGAAAGAAAAGATTTTTTCGGAGGAAGCGATTGCGGAGTTGCGGCGGTATAGCTGGCCCGGGAATGTGCGAGAGCTGCGGAACATTGTGGAGCGGCTCGTGCTGCTCTCGAGCGAAGACGCGGTGAGCGATGAAGATGTGCGGCTGGCTTTGCCTGCCGGGGACTTGGTGATGGCGACGTCGGAGGGGAACACTCCAGGCGGAGGGCAGGGAACGCTGGAGGAACGAACGCAAGTCTTCGAGCGCGAAGTGTTGTTGGCGGAAATACGGCGGCAGAATTTTCACATGACGAATGTGGCCAAGGCGCTGGGGCTGGAACGCAGCCACCTGTATAAGAAGTGCCAGCAACTGGGGATCAATTTGCAATCGCTACGCAAGCCGGAATAAGAAATCCATAGAAAATCGATGGGGTTTTCGTCAGGCTATTTGTAAGCTATTGGTGCAATTGTACTTGTGTGGCAGCCCGATTTTGCTTGACAAATTACATATTGCTATGTAGTGTTTGCATATCGCAATACACAAAGAAAGGCACAAGCCATGACACTCGGTGACAAGCTGCGGTCCTTACGGGCGATCGAGGGTTCGTTGCGCGGGCTGGGCCGGCCGATGACGCAGTCGGAAGTGGTGGTGTCGATGAAGAAGGAATTAGGGCGGGGGCTGAGCCAGGCGTATTTGTCGCAGATCGAGAGCGGCGCGCGGCCGCACATGACCAACACGTCGCGCGACATGCTGGCGCGATTCTTCAAGGTGTATCCGGGATTCCTGGTGGACGATCCTCCGGGATATTCCCGCGAGCTGCAATCAGATTTACGGATGGCGGATACTACGGTGGATTCGTGGCTGTACGCCGGGGCGGAGCACTTCCATGGCGATTCGGAATTGGCGCGTGCGATCAAGGCCATTGCGCAGGAGCCGGATTCGCGGGGAGCGCTGCTGCTGTTGGGAGAGATTCTTCGCACGCCCGGCCTGGCCGAGCGGCTCGGCGAAGTACTGCAACCTCGACCGTTGATGGGATCGGGTCATCCACCGCCGGGCAACTAATTGGCGCCGAATGCGCGTAGGGTTGGGCGTCACCGAGGGACAAGATCCTCACCCCTGGAAGGGGTGAGCTACAGGGTCCCCAAGAAGTAGGCATGTTGAGCGACGGGGTGTCGCTTCACGAGGTGCCGTATGTCCTGGTCGGATGTCTACCTGTTTTGCTTCCTGGTTGGAACAACACTGAGCGTGCTGTCGTTTCTGGCGGGCGCGGTTCACGTAAATTTGCCATTCAAGGTGCACATGCACGTGCATCTGCCGCATGTGCATGTTCCTCATGGCGCGAGCCACGGTGGCGGGCCGCATGTTTCGTGGTTCAACGCGACGACGGTGCTGGCGTTTCTGGCGTGGTTCGGCGGCGTGGGCTATCTGATGTTGAAGTACTCGCACGCGCAGACGCTGCTGATCGCGGGCGTCGCGACGGCGGCGGGAATGGTGGCGGGATGGGTGATGCTGCGGTTCCTGGTAAAGCTGGTAGGTCCATCAGAGCCGCTTCGGGAATCGGACCGGCGAGTGATTGGAGCGCTAGGAACGGTGAGCATGAACATCCGCGAGAACGGCATAGGCGAAATCATTTTTCCGGTGGGAGGGGCGAGAAGGTGCTCCGGCGCGCGCAGCTCCGATGGAGCGGCGATCGGGAAGGGGACAGAAGTGGTGATCGAGCGGTATGAGAAGGGGATCGCATACGTGAAGAAGTGGGACGAGCTGATGAAGTAAAGAGTTTCTGAACCGGAAGAAGACGGCTCGAGCGAAGGCCGCGGTTCGGATTTCGGAGTTGGTTTGAAAAGCAAGGGTTCACGGCGGAAAAGCCTCACCCCTCAAAGGCGTGAGCTACAAGGAAAGAAGGAGGCCGTATGTTCGGGTTGCCGATGAATGTGGTGGTTGGGGCGGGGATTCTGGTGGTGGTCACGGTGATGCTGATGACGGTGATCGCCCGGATGTACCGCAAAGCGGGACCGCACGAAGCGCTGATTGTG
>Ga0335077_10000536_pt1 | contig 42653 bp, 37 predicted proteins | sample Lox_Sample_31_FD_207151 | JGI IMG/M metagenome (GOLD analysis project Ga0335077, IMG submission 207151) | Soil microbial communities from Loxahatchee National Wildlife Refuge, Florida, United States - Lox_Sample_3.1 | ecosystem: Environmental > Terrestrial > Soil > Wetlands | place: USA... | reverse complement strand
CGTGAAGAGGATCACGCTGAGAAGATGATGAGAGAAAAGCTGCATGCCAATCGCCCTTTCAGCGCAGATTGCGCACTAAAACCTGCATGTGATGGCTGTAGTAGCCCAATAAAATCGCGAGCCCAATCAGAATGAAGATGGCGTAGCTGGAGAACACGCCGGTCTGGAACATTCGAATGGGATGGCTCAGGAAACGGGTAAATTTGCCGGCGAAATTGACGAGGCCATCGACCACCCATTTGTCCCACCACATGGAAATCCGCGAGAAGACGCGCGCGAGCCATGCGGAGCCGTCGACGCCGACACCGTCGATAACTTTGGCGTCGAAGAGGCCGAAGGCGGTGCTCAGGTCCTTGATGCGGTTGACAAAGAGCGCGTCGTAAATTTCGTCGACATAGTACTTGTGGAGGAGAAGATTGTGGAGGCGCGGGAAGCGCGCGGCGACTTTGGTGTGGAGGTGGGGATTCGTGACATAGAACCGGCGCGCGAGAAGGATACCGAGTATGGCGATAGTGACGGAACCGACCATCAACAGATACTCAACGAACAGGCCGTGATGCGAGATTTCAGCTAGTGGCGGCGAAAACGGTGGTTTCGTAACCGGATCTAGAAAATGTTCGAGGTGGTTGACGCCACCGAGTGAACTTGGCCAACCGATCCAGCCGCCGACGATGGACAGGAAGGCGAGAATCGCAAGAGGCAGCGTCATGGTGCTGGGCGATTCGTGGATATGATGCTCGACTTCATGCGGAACACGCGAGAGGCCAAAGAAAGTTAGATTGGCCAGACGGAACATGTAAAAGGCCGTCAAACCAGCGGTGAGAAATCCAACAAACCAGAGAGAGGAATGACGCTCGAAGGCTTGAGCGAGGATTTCGTCTTTTGAGAAGAAACCAGCCAGAGGCGGGATGCCAGCGATGGCGAAGGTCGCGACGAGGAAGGGGCGGGAGGTGCGGGGGATGGCATTGTAGAGCCCGCCCATCTTGCGGATGTCCTGCTCGCCAGAGAGAGAGTGGATGACGGAGCCCGCACCGAGGAAGAGGAGGGCCTTGAAGAAGGCATGGGTCATCAAATGGAAAATGCCACCTGCGAAGGCGCCGACGCCGAGCGCGAGGAACATGTAGCCGAGCTGGCTGATGGTGGAGTAGGCGAGAACTTTCTTGATGTCGTTCTGAACGAGGGCCATGGTGGCGGCGAAGATGGCGGTGCAGGCGCCGACGACGGCGACCACGTCCATGGCAACGGGCGCAAGCTGATAGATGGCGTTCATGCGCGTGACCATGTAGACGCCAGCCGTGACCATGGTGGCGGCGTGGATGAGGGCGCTGACGGGGGTGGGGCCCTCCATGGCGTCGGGGAGCCAGACGTACAGCGGGAGCTGTGCGGACTTTCCGGTGGCGCCGACGAAGAGGAGGAGGGCGATGGCGGTGAGAAGCGGTGCTCCGGGAAGCAAGCGTCCTTGCTCGAGCATGGCTTGCAACGTTTCGGAGATGCCGGCGAATGCGACAGGATCGCCAAGACATTGGGAAGTGAAACGAACAGTGCCGAAGGTAGTGGCGATCAGGAAGATGCCGAGGAGGAAGCCGGTATCGCCGACGCGATTGACGATGAAGGCTTTTTTGCCAGCGTCAGACGCAGACTTCTTGAGGAAGTAGAAACCGATGAGGAGATAGCTGCAGAGGCCCACGCCTTCCCAGCCAACAAAGAGGAGCAGGAGATTGTTGGCGAGGACCAGGGTGAGCATGGAGAACATGAAGAGATTCATGTAGCCGAAGAAGCGGTAGTAGCCGCCTTCGTGGCCCATGTAGCCGATGGAGTAGACGTGAATGAGGAAACCGACGCCCGTGACTACAAGGACCATGACGCAGGAAAGCGGATCGAGGAGATAGCCCCAATCGGCGATGAATGGAACCAGGGTGCTGGCGGCGGGCATGACGCCGGGAGTGATCCATTCGAACAGGATTTGCTGGAAGACGCGGTGCTCGGGTTCGAAGGCCATTAACTGGAGAACGGCGCCGAGCGCGTAAATGAAGGAGAGAAAGACGCTGCCGACACAGAGGAAGCTCACGGCGGATTTGGGCAGCAGGCGGCCGATGAGGAGCATGAGCGCCGCGGTGATCAACGGAAAGAGGGGGATAAGCCAGAGGTGGGAGAGAAAGTAGCCGGGGGAGGTCATGGCCGTCCCTCAAGGATTGCGGATTTGGCTAGGCGAGGAGCCGGAAATAGCTGTGCGACGAACAGGGATTCCTTGCGCCAACGACGCGCTCGGAATGACGGTGTGTGGAGAAGCAGCTTCACCATTTCAGGAGATCCATTTCGTCGGCCAGGACGGTTTCGCGATTGCGGAAGAAGGCGATGATGATGCCGAGGCCGACGGCGGCTTCGGCGGCGGCATCCGCGATGATGAAAAGAGCGAAGACCTGTCCGGCGGCATCGCCAAAGATCCGGGAAAAGAGAACGAGGTTGATGTTGACGGCGTTGAGGATAAGTTCGATGGACATGAGGACGACAATGACGTTGCGGCGCGTGACGACTCCGACACAGCCGATGAGAAAAAGCGCGAGACTGAGAAACAGGTAATGCGCCGGGGACATCATGAGTCTTCGCTCCTTTTCTTGTTCTTGGCCATGACGACGGCACCAACCATGGCGACCAGCAGAAGGACGCTGGCAATTTCGAAAGGCAACAGGTAGTTGGTGAAAAGACTCTGCGCCAATTTCTCGGAGTTGGGGGTGAGATTGCTGGCGGGGGCCACGTTCTGGATGAAGAGGCCCTGGCCGGGGAGCTTGCGGGCATAGTAGATGATGGCGCCGGCTTCGGCGCCGAGGACGGCGATAACGATGGTGACGACGAGGTTCTTCATGCGAAAGCGGATGTGGTGAAGCGCCACGTCGAGACGGACGAGCATGATGACGAAGATAAAAAGCACCATGATGCCGCCAACGTACAGGATGATCTGCGCGATGAAGAGGAATTCGGCTCCCAGTTGCAGAAAGATGCCGGCGGTAGCGAGGAGCGTGGTGATCAGGAAGACGGCGCTATGGATAGCGTTACGACTGGTGACCATCAACGCCGCGCCGATGACCGCGATGCCGCCGAAGAAGTAGAAGAGGATACTATCCAGCATAAGAATCCGGTGCCAATGAGGCTGTGGAGGCCGATTCGGTGCGGCGGTCGTGCCAACGCACCAGGAAAATCGCCGAAGCCAAGACGACGATTAGGGTGAGAATCATCGCGAGCCAGCGGTTCAAACCATTCGCTTCGAGGAGCATGGCGACGCCAACGGCGAAGACGTTCACGATGGCGAGAGGAATCAAGATGTACCAGCCGAGATGCATGAGCTGGTCAAAGCGATAACGCGGCAGGGTAAAGCGCAGCCACATGAAAACGTAGATGTAGGCCGAGACTTTCAGGAGGAACCAGAAGGCACCGTTGAGGCCGGGGATGACGAAATCGAGACTCAGGGAACCTGCCAAGCCAAATTTGTGCAAGAGCTGGATGAGCCAGGGAGCGGCAAAAACAAAGGCGACGGCGAAGCAGGCGAGGGCAACGGCCCACATGAAGCCGGTCTGAATCTTCACCGGTTGCTTCCCTGCCCTGTAAATGGAATAGACGCCAATGAGGGCGATAATTAGGGCTGGCAGGAAATCCAGCCAGTTGAGCCAATGAACGTTCGGGAAGGGGCGCAGCCAGCCACCGAGGAAGAGGGTGGTCGCGACGGAACCGACAACGATCATGTTGGCGTACTCACCGAGGAAGTAGAGAGCCCAGCGAAAGCCGCTGTATTCGGTCATGTATCCGGCAACGAGTTCGGATTCGGCTTCGGGGAGATCGAAGGGGGCGCGGTTGGTTTCAGCGATGGACGCGGCGAGATAGATGAAAGCAGCGACAGGGGCGAGGAAGATGAACCAGACGTGGTGTTTCTCCTGAGCCGCGACAATGCCGCTGATCGAAAGAGTGCCGGAGAGGAGCAGGCCACTGATGATGGCGAGGCCGCCGGCGGTTTCGTAGCTGACCAGCTGAGCGGTGCTGCGAAGGGCGCCGAGAATGGAGTAGTGGGAGTTGGAGGCCCAGCCGCCGAGGATGATGCCGAGGAAGCCGAGGGAGCTGACGCCAAGAACAAAGAGAATGCCGATATTAATGTCGCGGGCGACCTGAAAGGAAGGTCCGAAAGCGATGGCACCCATCGAAGTGAGAGCGGCGACCATGGAGATGACGGGAGCGAGCCAGAAGATGAATTTGTCGGCCTCGTCGGGGATGATGTCTTCCTTGATGAGCAGCTTGACGGCGTCAGCGATAGGCTGGAGCAGGCCGTGCGGGCCAACACGCATGGGGCCGAGACGGGCCTGCATGTCGGCCATCAGTTTGCGTTCCACGAGGACGACGTAGCCGGCAACGAGAGGAACGACGGCGACGATGACCACGCCACAAGTGAGTTCGACCCACCAGGTTTGCAGGAAAACGAGAATGGCGTGGAGGGTGGGGTTCATCAGCGGTCCACCTCACCGAGAACGATATCGAGCGTGCCGATAATGGCGACGACGTCGGCGACCAGGTGTCCGCGTACCATCTTGTCGAGCGCCTGAAGATTGATGAAGGAGGGCGGACGAATGCGGACACGGTAGGGCTGCGTACCACCGTCACTGACAATGTAATAGCCAAGAATGCCCTTTGGCGCTTCGATGGAGTGATAGACCTCGCCGGCGGGCGGCTTGATGACCTTGCCGACCTTGCCCATGATGGCGCCCTCGGGAATTTTTTCGATGGCCTGGAGGCAGATGAGGCGCGACTGGCGCATCTCTTCGATGCGAACCATGTACCGGTCGTAGGTATCACCATTGGTGCCGACGGGGATTTCGAATTTGTACTGGTCGTAGGCGGCGTAGGGCTGGGCTTTGCGAAGGTCCCACTTTACGCCGGCGGCGCGCAGGATGGGGCCGGAAGCGCCGAGAGCAATGCAGTCGGCGGCGTTGAGAATGCCAACGTTGCGTGTACGGCCGATCCAGATACTGTTACCGGTGAGAAGGTCGACGTATTCCTGGATGCGGCGCTCGAAGTCGAGGCAGAAGCGCTCGACATCTTTTTCGAAACCATCGTAAGCCTCGTATTGCAGGCCACCGATTCGGAAAGCGTGGGTGGTGAGACGCGCGCCGCAGTATTTCTCGAAGATCTTGAGGATTTCTTCGCGTTCGCGCATGCAATAGAAGAGCGGGGTGAGCGCGCCGATGTCGAGGGCGTGCGTGCCCAGCCAGACCAGGTGACTGGCGATGCGCTGAAGTTCGGTCAGGATCGTGCGGATAACGCGAGCGCGCGGAGGGGCTTCGACGTTCAGCAGTTTTTCGACGGCTTCGCAGTAACCGAGGCCGTTGCTGACCGCGGCGACGTAGTCCATGCGGTCGACATAGGGAGCGAACTGCTGGTAAGTGCGATTCTCGGCGATTTTCTCAACGCCGCGATGGAGGTAACCGATGACGCATTCCGTGCCGCGGACGCGCTCGCCATCGAGCTTAAGTTTGACGCGAAGAACGCCGTGGGTTGACGGATGCTGCGGCCCCATGTTGAGGACGAGTTCATCTGCGCCGAGCAGCGTGTTGTTATTTGGTAGCGCGTCGTCTTGCAAAGTGTTACCCAAGATTCCCTTTTCTACTGGCCACTTTCGATGCCGAGGTTCTCGCGAACCCAAGCGCTGTCCTGCAAGAGAATGTCGTAATCCTTACGAAGCGGGTGGCCGAGCCAGCCATCTGGCAGGAGGATGCGTTTCAAGTCCGGATGGCCGGAGAACTCGATGCCAAACATGTCGAATATTTCGCGCTCCAGCCAATTGGCGGTGGGCCAGATTTCAACAAGGCTGGTGGGCCGTTCGCCTGCCGCAACGGGAATTTTCAGGCGGAGGCGGGTGTTGTGGGGAAACGAATAAAGAATGGCGATGAGGTCGAAGCGTTTTTCGCGGCGCGGCCAATCGACGGCGGTGAAATCCTCGAGAAGATCGAATTTTTCGTGATCGCGGGAATAGAGGGCGATGTCTTTGAGCTGAGCGGAATCAATGACAAGGTAGGGCTGCTTGCGATCTTCGAGAGCGTCGAGGATCGCCGGACCAAACTTTTCGCGGTAACGGCGCGTGAGCTCGTTATCGAGAGGAACCTGAACGGGAGCCGGAGGCTTGGGGGCGGGAGGGGCGGGCTTCGCGGCGGGAGACGCCGGTGCGGCCGGAGTTTTTGCCACCGGTGGCGCTGATGAAGCGGGACTATCTTGGGGTGGCTTGGAATCGTCTGCCATTGACCCTGGGACCATTATGCTGCGCTAAACGGCCACAACTTTCCTGACCTGGCCAACACCAACTCGATTGAGGATGGCCGCAAAAAAAGGCTACGCGCAAAAGGAAGGAGCGAATACACGCGAGCCACCCTGCAAAACGGACAAACTCACATGCGACCGAGCAGCTATTACGATCGTTCCTTGCGTTTCTAACACAAGGAGGAAAGGGCCGTCAATGAGCGGGGGCACAGAAAAAGAAGAAAAATTTTGAAGTGCGGCGGAAGAAAGAAAATGGGTTGCGGAACTGCGAAAAGGAGGAATCACGCCCAGTCGAGGGCGCCCTTTTTGTAGATCCAGACGTAACCGATGAGCAAGATGCCGAGAAACACGAACATGGAAATGAGGGCAAATGCGCCAGCATGAGCGGCGATCCAGCCTCGATAGAGAATGGCCCAGGGAAAGAGAAACATGGTTTCCACGTCGAAGATGACGAAGAGCATGGCGACGACATAGAAACGGGCAGAATAACGGCCCCGGGCGTTGCTTTCGGGAGGAATACCGCACTCATAGGGCAGGAATTTTGCCGGGCCGCCGCGAGATTCAGGGCGAATGAGTTTGAAGATGAGGAGAGCGAGGACCGGGAAGGACAATACGATCAACGCGAAGATCAGGACCGGGATGTAGGCCGCGGGCATTGTGATGCTCCAATCGAATGCTAGCACATAAAACGGGCAGCAACGCAAGGGTGGTGGTCACGGAGGGGGCGAGAGGGGCGTGATTGAAAAGGATGACGCGAGGAAAGGACCGTGGGTGAGTGGGGATCGGTTGAGATCCTTCTTCGCAAAAGACGCTCTTCAGGATGACAGCCCCTTATTCTTTGTGTGCTGGGCCGATGCTTAGACCGTGGCCGATGGTCTAGCGACGAGCGAGCGTAATCTGCTCGGCAACGCAGACCCACTGTTTGTTGCGATGAACCCAGACATCAGTGAAGCGCTCGTAGCGATGGGAAATCTGACCGTCCTTGCCTTTCAGTGTGATGTCATCGAGGCCGGTGGCGACGACGCAGTCATCAGCGACAGCGTGCGAAACGAGCAAAGTCATGCTGATAGTGACGACGGAGGGAGCTTCGTCCTTGTAGCCTTTAATCATGGAATCGGCGTCGCCGAGGGAGCCATCCGATTCGATGAGCTGAAAATCCTCGCCGAGGAGCTGGTGCATCTTGTCCCATTCGTGAGCAAGCTGAATTTTGAACCAGTCCTGTTCGAGCTTGGTGACGGTCTTCTCGTTGGCGGCCCACGTAGCGTTTTTGGGACCGGAGGATTTCGGCGCGGGAGACGGAGCGGGAGCCTGGGCTAGCAACAAACTGGTAAGGGACAAAGCGAACGCGAGAAGCAAGGGTTCCCGGAGTCGGAGCATACCTAGAAACCTCCTGGAGCTGTCCACGGGCTAATGGGTCCAACGTATACCGGAACGGTTACTTTTCGAAGAGAAGTTCGCCGGCGCGTTGCGTAGCTTTTACTACGGCCTTGATGAGGGTGACGCGAAGCTTGCCTTCCTCGAGTTCGAGGATGCCGTCGATCGTGCAACCCGCGGGAGTGGTGACGGAATCTTTGAGAAGGGCGGGATGATCTCCGGTTTCGAGGACGACACTAGCGGCACCCTTCATGGTTTGCGCGGCGAGAAGCGTAGCAACATCGCGGGGCAACCCAACTTTGACGCCGGCTTCGGCGAGGGATTCGAGAATGATGTAGGCGAAAGCGGGGCCACTGGCGGAGAGGCCGGTGACCGCGTCCATGTTCTTTTCATCGACAACGACGGCGCGGCCAACGGCGCCAAACATGGCTTTGGCAATTTCGAGATGCTCGGGGGAAGCGTGGGAGCCGCGGCAGATTCCGGTCATACCAGTGCCGACAATGGAGCAGGTGTTGGGCATGGCGCGAACCACGGGGACCTTCTGGGGAACGCGCTGCTCGATGTAGGAGGTGGGAACGGACGCGGCGACGGAGATGATCAAGGTGTGCTTGCCAAGGATGGGCTTGATGTCTTTGAGCACGTCTCCGACGACTTGGGGTTTTACCGCCAGGAGAACGATGTCCGCATGCTTGACGGCGGAGCGATTGTTGGTGGAAGCGGAAATGCCGAGTTCGATGGCGAGATTGGCGGCCTTCTCTTCGTGGCGAACGGTGGCGCTGACATGCTTCGGATTGAAAAGCCCCTGCTTGAGATAGGCACGCAGAAGAATACTGCCGAGTTTGCCAGTGCCGAGGACGGCGAGCTTCTTGTCGGAAAGTTTTGTGGACATGGTGGAAACATTGTTACGGAGGGAGAGGGGAGGGGTCAACAAGCGTTTCCGGAGCGAGTCAGATAGAATGCGCGACATGAGAAGAGCGCGGCAGCGTGGCGTTGTTTTGGCTGTGATTGGAATTGGAGTGGCGGTGGGGCTTGCGGCGGGGTTGCGATTGTCGGCAAGAACGGGCGCCAACGATGACATCACGCGATTGACCGATGTGGCCGTGCCGATGCGGGATGGTGCGGTGCTGCGCGCGGATGTCTGGCTGCCAAAAGCGGACGGGCGATTCCCTACCCTGGTGTACCGGACACCGTACGGCAAGCAGAACGCGCCGAAAGAGTGGACCACGTTCAACGCCGCGGTGAAGCGGGGCTATGCCGTGGTGATTCAGGATGTGCGCGGGCGGTATGCGTCGGAAGGCGAGTTTCAGCCGTATCAGAACGAGGGGAAAGACGGCTACGACACGATCGAATGGGCGGCGCGGCAAGCGTGGTCGGACGGGAGCGTGGGGACGTTCGGGCTGTCGTATCCGGGGGCGGTGCAATGGTTGGCGGCGGTGGAGGATCCTCCGCACCTGAAGGCCATGGTGCCGGCGATGACGTTCTCGACGCCCAGGAATTTCTTTTATTCAGGCGGGCTGTTTGACGGATCGTGGCTCGAATGGATCTGGATGAATATCGCGCCGGACGCGAGACGGCGCAAGAACCTTCCGGGACCGCGCACGGAGAAGGAAGCAGCGGCAGCGTGGAAGACGGAGCACACGCGAATGGAAGGCTATCTGCCGTTGGGGGATTTGCCGGATCTGAAGGAAGTTGCGCCGTTTTACTACACGTGGCTGGCACATCCCCCCGCCGATCCATGGTGGGATTGGGCGGAACTGCGGAATAAATATGGCCGGGTACATTGCGCGGTGCTGACTTTTTCGGGCTGGTACGACGAAGCGTACGGTCCGGATGGAGCGACGACGAACTTCAACGGACTGCTGGCGGCTAGAAGGAGCGATGCGGACCCGCGAACGAAGACCATGATCGGGCCGTGGACGCACGGTGCGCAGGACACGCACAAGAGCGGAGCGCGAGAGTTTGGGACGAGCGCGGCGATTGATTACGACGCACTGATTCTGCGCTGGATGGATCACTATGTGCGCGGCATCGACAATGGCGTAGAGGGCGGTAAGCCGGTGCGGATTTTCGTGATGGGAAAGAACGAGTGGCGGGATGAGGAAGCCTGGCCGCTGAAACGAGCAAAGGCAGAGTCGTTCTATCTGTACAAGGGAACACCGGCCGGAACCACAGGTTCACTGACGAATCATTTGACCGTGATCGCGGAGGGAGAGAGCACCTTCGTGTCTGACCCCACGCATCCGGTGACGGATTCCTACGCCGCTTACGGGGCGCACGACTACCGCGCGTTGGTGGGGAGAAAAGACGTGCTGACGTTTGACAGCGAGCCGATGAAGGAGGATCTGGAAGTCACGGGACCGGTCAAGGTGGAGATGTACGCGTCGGCGGATGTGAAAGACTTTGATTTGTGGGTTCGCTTACTGGACGTGGCGCCAGACGGCACGGCGTTCAATTTGATGAATCCGGGGCTGGATGTATTGCGGGCGAGTTACAGGGATGAGTCTGTGGAACCGGAATTATTGGAGCCGGAGAAGATTTATCGGCTGGATTTGAATGGCATGGTAACGAGCAACGTGTTTTTGAAGGGGCACCGAATCCGGGTGCAAGTTTCCGGGGCGTTTTACCCTCATTTCTCGCGGAATCTGCAGACAGGGCTATCGGAGATCGTGTCGAGTGAAATGAAGAGCGGGCGAATTACGGTTCACCACGACGCTGAGCATCCATCGAGAGTTGTGCTGCCGGTGGTACCAGACTGACCTTTGGAAGAGGTGAGTCACGCAGCACAGCCACAGGAGACGGGTGGCGTGGGGTGAGAGAATGGGGTGGTATGGGTTCACCGACACAAGTCTCGAATCGGAATGCCGCCGAATCGATTGCCGGAATGCCGAAAAGCGGCACGTTCCGCGGGCTGATCTACTCGATCCTGGGATTCCTGCTGCAGAAATGCATCGAGTGGCTGGTACGGCTGACGGGCCGCAAGATTTCGAAGGAGGAAGCGCCGTGGCTCGATTGCGTGATCGGAAGAGCTGGGCAAATCGGGACAGGCGTTTATCAGCAAATCGCGAATGAAGAGCGGTTGGAACTGAGCTGGCCGGAGGATGCAGGTCTGATTCCCGAGTTTTCGGCATTGAACGGCACAGGATTCCATGCGGATGCGGTCCATCCGAGCATTCGTCATTTCTACGAACATACGGCGCAATACCACCTGGAAGTGTGGAGCGAAGTTTATTTGGCGGGTAAATTTGTATTGTGGTTGCTGGTGGAGTTCATCAGCCGACAGATGGACCAACTGAATTTTCCGATTTCGTCGCTGGAAGTGGCGAAGGGGATGACCAGCGAGATCGCGCAACTACGCGAATCCGGGGCGGGAAAGCTGAAGCACACGGGCTGGCTGCGGCGATTCCGGTCAAACGGCAAAGTGATTTATGCGGGACTGTACTCGACGACAACCCTGCCGGGAGAGGCAAATCCCTGCGTGAAGGTGACGTTTCCCTGTTACGGGAGCAGCAGCGTGTATTTGCGGCCGGAGGTGCATCCGGATGGTTCGTTCGGGCTGCGTTCGGATGGAGCGGCATTTGGGAGGGCAGGATTCTACCGGGTACTGGAGTCGGGGAAAGAGGCGTGGCGTGTGAGGAATTTTAAGACGCTGCACGAGTTATTCCACGTATACGTGGATGAGGATGGCGTGTTGCGGACGGATCACACAATCACGTTTGTCGGGCTGACGATCCTGCGCCTGCACTACAAGATGACACGAAAGCATAACGGCGGCTGAAACGGCCCCGCAAACTGGCAACTCGCCGGTGAGAAGTTCCCAACAAGAACAGTTCATTAACCGTGGTGGGCGCCGCGAAGGACTTCGATGGCGTGTGGGAGGAGGTGTGCGACGGCGTCGAGAGATTCGACGGCGCCCTTGGGACTGCCCGGGAGATTGATGATGAGGGTTTTGAAACGGATGACGGCGACTCCACGGGAGAGGACAGCAGTGGGAGTCTTTTCGACACCTTTGCGGCGGATTTCTTCAGCGAGGCCCGGAATGGCGCGGTCGGCGACGTCGAGGGTAGTTTCAGGGGTATTGTCGCGAGGGCCGAGGCCCGTGCCGCCGGTGGTGAGGAGCAGGTCGGTGTGGCCGGAGTCGCAAACGGTACGCAATTGGCTGCGAAGCGAAGCGGGATCGTCGGAACAGCGGAGGGCCGAGGTGACTTCCCATCCCAACTGGCGGCAGCGGCTGACGAGGGCTGGACCGGAAAGGTCTTCGCGTTCACCACGGGAAACGGAATCGCTAATTGTGAGAATGGCGACGCGCATGAGGAGATTCAGTTCGTCTCGACAGCGTCGCGATTGGACTCATCCATCAGGCGCATGGCTTCCATGAGCAGGCCGGTGGTGCTGCGGGTGGTGGTGCTGGCGGTGGAGGCACTGGCAGCATTGAAGTCGATTTCGAATTCGCCTTCGGTCCACAGGACGATTTTGAAGACGGCGTCATCGCCAGTGAGATTGTCGATTTTGGCATCACGGCATTGGCCGGAGGCGAAATAGAGCTCGGCACGCTCTGAACCTTTCTGGACGGTAAGGCGGCAGGACTTCTGGCCCATTTCGAGCGACTGCATGAGGTCGATCATGCTCATCTCTTCCAGGCGTCCCTGGATAACGCCGGGACGGGAGGCGCGTTTCTGCAATTTTTCGAGATGGAGGCGATCCACGACTTTCTTGGCAGAGCGAACGAGGTCCTTCACGAGGAAGGGCTTGGCGATGAAATCTTCGGCGCCGTCGATAAGGGGGCGAAGACGTTCTTCGATGTCGGTGCGGCTGGCCATGAAGAGGAAGGGGATGTGGCGAGTAGCTTCGCGGCCGCGGAGTTTTTCAAAGAGCTGACGACCATTGAGGCCCGGCATGTTGTAGTCGCAGAGAATGACGTCGGGGGGCTCGTCGATGACTTTCAGGAGGGCGTCGGCTCCGTCGGCGGCGATCATGACTTCGCAAAAGGGTTCAAGGCCGCGGGTGACAAGGTCGCGGACCATGGGATTGTCTTCGGCGACGAGGAGCTTGACGGTTTTGCTGGAAGCAGCGCTCATCAGTCGCGGCTCCGTTGCGTCTTGGAACGCGGACGCTTGTAGTCGCCGGATTTGCCGCCGGTCTTCTGCAGCAGATGAACGTGAGTGATCTGGATGCCTTTGTCGAGCGCCTTACACATGTCGTAGACGGTGAGCGCGGCACAGGTAACGGCAACGAGCGCTTCCATTTCCACGCCGGTCTGGGCAGTCGCCGTAACCCGAGAATGCACTTCCACCCCATCTTTGCATAGGCGGGGGGTCACATCAATGTGGGTGATGGGCAGCGGATGACAAAGAGGTATCCATTCGGAGGTGCGTTTGGCCGCGGCGATGCCGGCGATACGGGCGATTTCGAGGGGATTGCCCTTGGGATTTCTGAGGGAGCGAACGGCTCTGACGACGCGGGGCGCCATGCGAATGAAAGCGTGGGCGAGGGCGGTACGAGTGGTGACAGCCTTGGAGGAAACGTCCACCATGGAGACTTCGCCGCGTTTGGAATAGTGAGAGAGCTTGGGCATGGAGCGAGCCAAGGGCTTGCGGCCGAGATTGATCGAAGAGGGATTCCTCACTACGCAGACTCCGTTCGGAATGACGGGATTCCGTTAGTTAGCACCTGGTTAGAGTACGTCGGAGCGAGGCAGAACGGAAACCCTATCGCCGGCAGGGATGTCGTGGCGGTCAGCGGGGACGACGAGGAAGCAGTTGGCGTGGACGAGAGCGGATATGTCGCCGGAGCCCTGCCAGCGGAGCACGTGGGCCTGGGGATGCGAGCCTGTCCAGGTGAGACGCGCGGGAAGAAAGTGGGTGAGGCCGGGCTTTTCGTGGAGTGGTCCGGCGAGGGTAGCTTCGAGAAGGGGAAGCGGGCGGGGGGTGGTGCCGCTGAGAATGTCGATGGCGGGGATGACGAAGAGCTGGAAGGTGACCATGGTGGAGACGGGGTTTCCGGGGAGGCCGAAGATGAGCGTATTACGGCAACGGCCGAAGACGGCGGGCTTGCCGGGGCGGATGGCGACGGCGTCGAAAAAGAACTCGGCGCCCATGCCTTTGAGGACGGATTCGACGAGGTCATACTTCCCCATCGAGACGCCGCCGGAAAGGACGAGGATCTCTTCGCGGAGGCCGAGTTCGATTTTGGCGGAGAGGTCCTCGACGCGATCGAGAGCGTTGCCAAGCGGGACTGGGTCGCCTCCGGCAAGCTTGACCTGCGCGGCAAGGGACACGCTGTTGCTATTGCGGATACTGAAGGGGCCGGGAGTTTCCGTGATGGGGACAACTTCGTCGCCGGTGGAGAGGATGGCGACGTGCGGCTTCGTGTGGCACTGCAGCGTGGAATGGCCGACTTGAGCAGCAACGGCAAGCTCGGCGAAGCCTAGACGCAGGCCGGCGGGAAGGGCGAGATCGCCAGCGCTGGCTTCGCTGGCACGTGGGACAAAATTCTGGCCCGGCTGGGTGGCGCGTTCGAAGGTGACATGGTCGCCATCGCGGCGAGTAAATTCGATCATGACGACGGCGTCGGAACCAGGAGGGAGGGCGGCGCCGGTCATGATTTGGACGCAGGTGCCGGGGGCGAGTGGCTCGTGGACAGTGTCGCCAGCCTTGATTTCACCGACGCAGCGGAGGGACGCGCCGGCGGCAGCTTCGGAGGAATGGACAGCGTAGCCGTCGCGGGTGGAGCGGTGAAAGGGCGGGTATTCGCGGTCGGTGCGGATTTCTTCAGCGAGGACGAAGCCGAGGGCGTCAGAGACGGGAAGTGGTAGGGTGGGGCGAGGGGTGGAATGCTGGCGCGATTGCGCGATGACCAGGTTGCGAGCTTCGGTGAAGGTCAGCATGGAGCCTCGGGATTGCGATTGTAGCAAGAACGGCATGGGCCGAGGCGAGCAACGGGTCGGATTCGACGAGCACGGCGAGGAATCGCTGTGCCACGATGTGCCGTGAGCTACAAGGGCACCACTAGAGCCAGCGGGCGAGGAGAGTGCCGGGCTGGATGATGGTGGCGTCGCGTTCGGGGCCGGTGGAAATCATGCCGATTTCGACTTTGAGGAAGTCGGAGACGAAATTGAGGTAGTCGATGGCGGCCTTCGGGAGCTTCGCGGCGTCTTTAACGCCATAGGTGGAGTCGCACCAGCCGGGCAAAGATTTATAGACGGGTACGAAGTGTTCGTACTCTTCGGCGGTGGCGGGCATTTCGTGAACGGGAGTGCCCTTGTAGGTGTAGCCCACGCCAACTCTAATTTCGCGCTGAGTGTCGAAAACGTCGAGTTTGGTGACCACGAGTGAATCGATGCCGTTAATCATTTTGGCGTAACGGAGTTCGGCAAGATCGAGCCAGCCGCAGCGGCGAGGACGGCCGGTGACGGCGCCAAATTCCTTGCCGCGTTCGCGAACTTCCTTGGCTTCGAGGTCCGGCATCTCGGTTGGGAAAGGACCGCCGCCAACGCGGGTGGTATAGGCTTTCGAAACGCCGATGACGTTGCGAATTTTCGTCGGGGGAACGCCGATACCGGTTGCGGCACCGCCGGAAGTCGCGCTGGAAGAGGTGACGTAGGGATAGGTGCCATGGTCGATATCGAGCATGGTGCCCTGGGCACCTTCGAACATGACGGACTTGCCTTCATCGAGAGCGCGATTGACGAGTTCAGCTGTGTCGCAGATGTAGGACTTTATTCTTTCGCCGAGTTTGAGGGTGGCTTCGACTTCGTTAGAGAAGTCGATCTGCGCGCCATAAGCACCCTGGGCGATGCGATTCTTTTCGGCGACGACACGAGCGGCCTTCTCACGAAAAAGATCAGGAAGAAGAAGTTCGCCGACGCGCAGGCCACGGCGAGCCATCTTGTCTTCGTAAGCGGGGCCGATACCGCGGGAGGTAGTGCCGATCTTGTTGGCGCCGCGCGCGGATTCCGCGGCCATATCGAGTTCACGGTGATACGGGAAAATGAGATGAGCGCGGTTGCTGACGTGCAGGCGGCCGGTGACGTCGACACCGTTCTTGGCAAGCATTTCAATTTCAGCGACGAGAGCGGCGGGATCGACCACAACGCCGGCGCCAATGACGGCATGCTGCCTGGGACGGAGAATGCCGCAGGGAATTAACTGGAGGACGAAGCGTTCCTTACCAATGATGACGGTGTGACCGGCGTTGTGACCACCGGCCACGCGCGCGATGTAATCGAATCCACTGGAAAGATAGTCAACGACCTTCCCTTTGCCCTCGTCTCCCCACTGCGCGCCCACAACAACGACCGATTTCATTCTGAGGCTCTCCTGCTCTGCGTGCTGGTCCGCGAAAAATCAAGTTGGAGCAAAGAGAACCAGCACGGACAGAGCGAATCTCGAAGCGACACACCAATTTGAAATCGTACGATGGGCACCGGGGGAACGCAAGCAAGTACGGAGAGCGGTCTCCAGTTCGGTGTTTGCAGCAGGCAGCAGACGATCCGGACTGTGGCGGTGCTACGAACAGCTGTCATGAAAGCCAGCGCTACATCGAAGAACGAAGAGAAAGGATCACACCCAGAACCAGCTATGCTGCGAGAGCTCTCGCACTCCACTCCTTGACAACTTAGGAGAGAGGCGGTAGTTTTCCCTAAGTCTCTTAGGAGTGGACATGGGCGAACACGCGCAATTACTGCCGGGCACGCTGGATTTGCTGATTTTGAAGGCGGTATCCCTGGGGCCGCTGCACGGGTACGGAGTTTTGCTGCGGATCGAGCAGATTTCCGGTAAGGCGCTGCTCGTGGAACAGGGAGCGCTATACCCCGCCCTCTTTCGACTGGTGCGGCAAGGGTTGTTGAAAGCGAGTTGGGGAATTTCGGAGAACAACCGCCGGGCCAAGTTCTACGAGTTGACCGCGGCGGGCAAGAAACGGTTGAAGCAGGAAGAGGCGGATTGGAAGCGATTGGTGGCAGCGATGACTTCGGTGCTGGGCGCGGAAGCGGAGGAAGCGTGAAATGAGATTTACGGCATACCTGAAATCGGCTCTCGAGAATCTGGTGAAGCGGACGAGTGCGGACCGTGAACTGGAGGAGGAGCTGAGCCAGCACATCCGGGCGCGAGCGGAAGAATTGCGGGGTTCGGGCCTGAACGCCGCGGAGGCGGAACGGCGGGCGCGAATCGAGTTTGGCAGCACGGAGAAATTCAAAGAAGAGTGCCGGGAAGAGCGCGGCGGATCTGGAATCGAGACATTCTTAAGCGATGTGCGATTTGGGCTGCGGATGCTCCGGAAAACGCCCGGGTTTACGGTGATCGCGATTGTAACGATTGCGCTGGGGATCGGCGCGAATACGTCGGTATTCAGCGCGATGAACACGGTGCTACTGCGAAGCTTGCCGTTGCCACACCCGGAACAACTGGTGCACCTGGTGTTGCCCAACGACCAGCCCGCGGGCGCATGGAACACGGGGGACGGGGACACGTCGTTTTCGGAGCCAGTTTTCGAAGAATTGCGAAAACAGAAGAGCGTGTTTTCCGATCTCATGGCGTATGTTCCCTTGTCAGAGTCAAAGACGGCGGTGCGGCTGGACGAGGAGCCGGAAGAAGCCGAAGTGGACATGGTGAGCGGAAATTTCTTTTCGGGATTGGGAGTACAGTTCGCGCGGGGGCGTGGGCTTTTGATGGAGGACGAAACTCGTCACACACAGCTTGCCGTGATCAGTTATTCCTATTGGACGAGGAGACTTGCGCGGAATCCATCGGCAATCGGACGGACGATCTATGTGAAGACGGTACCGTTCACCGTGATTGGCGTGGCCGGGGAAGGCTTCTTCGGAATGGAGCCGGGCTTTTCTACGGACATGTGGATTCCACTGCAGAACCGGGACGATTTGAATCCGTGGGGCAACGCGCCGTCGATCCAAACCTTGTATGGCACGGGGAAGTGGTGGTGCTTGCCGCTGATTGGCCGGCTGCAGCCGGGAGTGACCAAAACGGAAGCCGTGGCGAGACTGGATCCCGTGTTTCAGCAGGCGGCGTTGATTGGATTAGGCAGCTTGGATCCAAAAGCGCCGAAGCCGGCACTGGCGTTCGTGCAAGCGAAAGGGATAGAGAAGGCAGACGAAGTTTACAGCCAGCCGATCAAGATTTTGATGGCGATGGTGGGCTTGGTGCTGGCCATCGCCTGCGTCAATGTGGCCATGCTGCTGGCAGCACGCAATGCGGCGCGACAACGGGAATTCACGTTGCGCATGACGCTTGGAGCCGGCAAGAGGCGAATCCTGTGCCAACTGCTGACCGAGAGCTTTCTATTGGTCGTTGCCGGTGGACTGCTCGGATGGATGTTCGCGAAAGTTTGCAGTGAAGCGCTCGCAGCGTGGTCCGGGATGGAAATCCCCTTCTCGCTGGACACGAACGTGCTGCTCTTCACGCTGGCAACTTCCGTGGCTTGTGCCGTGGTGTTTGGGCTCGCGCCGATGCGGGCGGCAACGGCAGCGCCATCGGGGCTCGGGGTAAAGAGTCCGAACGCAACCGGGAGTATCGAAAGGAAAGGACCGTGGGCGGGCCGCCTCGTGATTGCGGGCCAAATGTCGATGTGCCTGATGCTCCTTGTCGGCGCGGGCCTGTTGATCCGGTCGCTGCGGCAATACGAGACGCTGCCTCTGGGGTTGCGGCCAGACGGCGTCCTAGTGTTCGGTACCTCGCCGCTCGCCGCGCACACCGACGAAGAAAAGGCAAGATTCTACGAGACGCTGCTGGATCGTCTTCGTGTGGTGCCGGGCGTGGAATCCGCGAGCGTGGTCGAGAATCGGCCGGGCTCGGGCTGGGCCAACAACGACATTTTCACCATCGACGGTGCGGTGCCTCAGGGCAGCTTCGCCGAGGTGGGGATGCGCGGCAACGATGTTGGGCCCGATTTCTTCCACGTGCTGGGCATTCCCATCCTGCGCGGCAGGGATATTGCGGATTCCGACTGCCGCCAGGGGCTGCGGGTTGCGGTGGTAAACGAAACATTTGCGAAACGATTTTTCCCGAACGGCGACGCACTTGGGCACACCGTGCGTGGAAATAAGCCGGAAGATGCCTTCACGATTATCGGTGTGGCCGCAGACAGCAAATATACACGGGTCGCAGAAACCCCGCGGCCGGTGGTGTACTTCAACTACTCGCATAAAGGATCGATTGCGGACATGCACGTGGAATTGCATACGACCGGCGACCCAGAGGCACTGATCCCCAGCGTGCGCGCCGTGCTGAAGGAACTCGATGCAAATCTGCCGATGCAGAAACCGATGACGCAGCGGGCGCAATTTGACGAGTCGTATTCGCAGGCACGGCTGTTCGCGCGGTTGGCGATATTCTTTGGGGTTATCGCGGTTGTGCTGGTGTCGACGGGACTGTATGGGACACTCGCGTACCGCGTAAGCAAGCGCACGCCGGAAATTGGAGTGCGCATGGCGATGGGGGCACAGCGGGGACAGGTGCTCTGGATGGTGCTGCGGGAGAGCCTGCTCATCAGTGGACTTGCGGTACTCGTGGGATTGCCATTGGCGTTTGGCGGGGCAAAGTTGATGAGATCGATGCTATTTGGGGTGATGCCGGGAGATATGGTGTCGTTTGGAGTGGCGATGATCGGGATTATCGTGGTGGTGCTGGTTTCCAGTTTGATTCCGGCGCGACGAGCGGCGTCGGTGGATCCGATGGTAGCGTTGCGCTACGAGTGAAAAAGAGCCGGCATGAAAGCCAGCTCTACGCAGGCAGGCGCACAGCCAGGAATGCCTGTGCCACGAACGGCACAGGCTAGACAGGTCGCGGAAAAAGTGCCCTTTGCGATTGAGCATAGGGGTGAAGCAGACGCTGTTACCTTTCGAGCTGGCCGCGTGGGAAGAGAAAGCCTCACTTCTGAAAGGGGTGAGCTACAGGAAAAAGCACAGACTCGAGTCTGTGCTACGGGGCAGCCCCTGCAGTACGACAAATGCGAGACAAAGAATGGCGTTATTGGCGCTTGCGTAGCGGGACGCGCGCGAAATCTTGCCATGAGGGGTACGGTCCGATAGTTTCAGAGAGGCGGGATGTCTCTCCATCCCGAAGGAAGACGAAGGACCCGAACCTGCGGAGGGAGAGAAATATTGGCAAACCCGATCATTACACTGACAACGGATTACGGCACAAACGACCACCTGGTGGGCGTGCTGAAGGGTGTGATGCTGAAGATCAACCCGGAAGCGACGATTGTAGATATCACGCACGCGGTGACGCCGTTTGATCTGCTGGATGGAGCGCTGGCGATTGCGGCGGCGTATTCCTATTTTCCGCCAAAGACCATCCATGTGGTGGTGGTGGACCCGGGAGTCGGCACCGACCGGCGACCACTGCTGGTGAGTGGACAGAACCAGTATTTTATAGCGCCCGACAACGGCGTGCTGTCGGGCGTTTTTGATAAAGAGGCCAATTTCCTGGTGCGGCACCTGACCAGCGAACATTATTTTCTGCACCCGGTGAGCAAGACGTTTCACGGGCGCGACGTATTTGCGCCAGTGGCAGCGTGGCTTTCGAAGAACTGGCAGCCGGGAAGCATGGGCGAGGAAATCACGGATTTCAAACGGCTGGCGTTGCCGCGGCCAAAGGAGGCGGACGGAGCGATGAAGGGAGTTGTGCTGAAGGTGGACTCGTTTGGGAACCTGGTGACGAACTTCAGGGCCGAGGACCTGGCAGCTGAGGCGGTCGAGAAGGGCGAAGTGAAGATGCAGGTAGGCAATCACGCCGTGACGCGACTGGTGCCGACGTTTGCCAGCGGAGGTGCAGGTGAACCCGTGGCGTACGTGGGATCGAGCGGGTACGTGGAGATTGCGGTAAATCGCGGGAACGCTTCGAAGACGCTGGGGATTGGGCGCGGGACGCCGGTGGTGGTGGCGCGGGGCTAGGACGAGAAGATCTTTCTAGGCAGCGGCTGGCGCCGGTTGCTTTCGCCTGTGCCAGTAATCCAATGCCGCGAACAGAAGGACCGCAGGCACGCCGGTCAGTCCGCAAGCGATAAAGAAAATGCCGTAGGCGTGGGTGAGGCCGTGCGTGGCGCTTAGGTTTTCGACCACAGCACCGGAAAATCCCTTCAAGATCTTTCCCAGCCAGGCATATGTTGAACTCAAGAGCGCATACTGCGTGGCGGTGTATCCCAGATTGGTGAGGCTCGACATGTACGCAACAAGCGCCACGCCGGCAAAGCTGATTCCGAAGTTGTCACCTGCCATGACAAGCGCGAACAGAGGAACGCTCGCGCCCACGAAAGCGAGAGCCGCGTACGCGGCAATCGCAACTGCCTGCAGAATGCCCCCGATGATGAGGGCGCGCATGTAGCCGAGCTTCAGCGAGCAGAATCCGCCCGCCGCGATGCCTGCAAACGTAGCGATGAGTCCAATTGAGCCGCGCACCGCGCCCACCGTTTGTTTCGAAAGACCGATGTCGTGGTAGTAGGGATTGGACATCGGACCCATGATGAAGTCTGGCAACCGGTAGAGGCTGATTGCCGCTAGCATCACAAGCGCGAGCCAGCCATGTGCGCGGAAGAAAGCGACGAACGGTCCCACAACAGCGTCGAGGAAACCGCGCGGCGTCCACAGCGGCGCTTCGTGCTTTTCATCCATCACCGCATCCGCGCGCTCCGGCTCCTTCGCGAACCAGGTCGCGATCATTCCAATGACCATACATGCGCCGTAGATGCCATAGGACATGCGCCAGCCCACGGCCGCTGCCACGATGAGAATAACGGAATCCGTAGCCAGGAGCGCCAGGCGGTAGCTGAACTGGTAGGCAGATGCGAGGAGGCCTTGCTCTTCTCCGTCGTCTGCCGATTCAATTCGCCAGGCATCAACCACGATGTCCTGTGTCGATGAGGCAAATGCGACGACGAGCGCAAGAGCGCCAAGCCGGCCGAGCCCGGCACTTGTGCCAGCTCCCCCCATGGCGGACAGCGCCAGCCCGACGACGATCTGCGAGAACATCATCCATCCGCGCCGATGTCCAAGCCGTTTAAACAACGGCAGGTCGACACGATCCATCAAGGGCGCCCACAGAAACTTCAGCGAATAGGCAATGCCCACCCAGGAGAGAAACCCGATCGCCGTCAAGGAGGTGTGTTCGTCGCGCAGCCAGTAGCCGAACGTATTGCCGACCAGCAAAAAGGGCAGGCCTGAAGAAAACCCCAGCAACAACATCGCCAGTGTTTTGGGCCGCAGGTAATCGGCGATCCGGTGTTTGCGGGGACTCACGCCTTCATTTTCTACGGGGGCCTCACGAAACTCAACGCTCATACCACCGAATCTTGTCCATACTGACACCGTACCGAGTGGCCGCAGCGCTGAATATGGCTTTCGTACCAGCGCTGTGCTTCATCTACAAAGCTAACGCGTTTTGGCGGCGGGTTTTGGCTTGGCGGTAGAGGCCACGGCGCCTGGGGCAGCGGATTCGTGGGAAGACACGGGATGGGGTGGGCGAATGAGCTGGATTTTCACACGCGCGACGCGACGGCCGTCCATTTCGACGACGGTGAAACGATAGGAGCCGAATTCGAAACTCTCGCCGCCGCGCGGGATAAAGCCGAGCTGAGCAAGGACAAAACCTCCAACCGTGGCGTAGGCAGGATCCTCGGGAAGAGTGATGTTGTATTGGGAATCGAGGTCGCGGACGTTCAAGGCGGCGTCGAAGACGACGGCGCCATCGGCAAGAGTGAGGGGACGTTCGACGACATCGAACTCGTCGTGGATCTCGCCGACCAATTGTTCAAGGATGTCTTCCATAGTGACGAGGCCGAGGATGCTACCGAATTCGTCAACGACGACGGCCATACCGACGTGGCGCGAGCGCAATTCGACAAGCAAATCGCTGGCGGTTTTGGTTTCCGGGACAATGAGAATTTCGCGGAGAATGCGGCGGAGATCGAAAGGGGAAGGGGGCGGGGAGCCTTCCTCAAGCCGGCGTTCGCGATCGAGCAGGACCCACATAATGTCTTTGAGATGGACGAAGCCGAGGATGTGGTCGAGAGAGCCGCGGTAAACGGGGATGCGGGAGCGCTGAGTGGTAGCGAAGACGCTCATGACCTGGTCGAGGGAGGCCTCGACCGGCAAGGTGTGCATATCGGGGCGCGAGACCATGATTTCGCGCACTTGGAGTTGGCCGAGTTCCAGGGCACTGAGGATGAATTTTTCCTCGCGAGGCGCAAGCACGCCGCCTTCGCGTGCCTGTTGGATCTGGATCTGCAACTCCTCGGTGGAATGAACCGCGCCGTGGCTGCCGGGCGCCATGATGCCGAGCGTCTTGACGATGACGCCGGAGATGCTGTCGAGTAAATCGATGGCCCAGCGAAAGGTGTTGAGGAACCAGAGAAAAGGCCGGGCAACCATGAGCGCGATGCGTTCAGCGCGGGCGAGGCTGATGGTTTTGGGGACAAGTTCGCCGAAGACGACGTGAATGGCGCTGAGGAACAGGAAAGCGATAGCCAGCGCGCTAGCGTGAATGATCAGCACGGTCTGGACACTGCCGTGGGCGGGCATGACGCCCTGAACGAGGTTGGCGAGGGTGGCTTCGCCGAGTGCGCCGATGGCCAGGCTGGTAAGAGTGATGCCTACCTGGACGCCGGAAACGACGCGGTGAAGATCGCCTAACAGATGCTCTACGATTTTGGCCTGGGCATTTCCGCGAGCGACCAGCTGGCGGACGCGTGACTGGCGGACAGCGACGAGCGAGAATTCGGTGGCGGCGAAGAAGCCGTTGAGCGCCACGAGGATGAATACGCCGATGAGACGTACCAGAAACATCCTGCCGGTGATCCCCCTGAAGGCATTGTAGCAGCACGAAGGTGCTGTACCGTCGGGCACTCCACATTCACCGTAGCTAGTCGCAGCCTTCGCAATCGAAGGAGAAAGTTGCGGAGTCTCGCGCTGGTCGTGGCGGGGTGTGAGGGATGGAAATTGGCTGATATGGGAAGCGAGAAGAATCAGAAAGAGAAGCCCAGGAACCAGGTTCTGCTCAGCAAACCTAGGGCACCCAAGCCGACCTGCACGGCTGGGTCCGGGCCACCCGCGGTGATTGTAAGAGCGTTTTTTTTCTAACCCGGATTCTTCAACTCAACCGGCCCGTGAAATGGCAGATCAACGGTCATTGGGCTGTGGTCCGAGATCGGCTCCGGCAAACAATTATTGATGTCGGCCATCGCGCGAGCAAAATGTGGCGCAAATATATATGGTCCGTTCTTATCGCGCCCATTCTGGATGTTTGCCTTCACAAAGAACCAGTCCAGCTTGAACTTTGCGAGCTTTACGTTTCCCCAGATCAGTTCCGTCACAAACATGGACATCGCCGCGGGCAGATCGTCGATGCTGTTTCCATCCGCGAACGACCGCCGGAAGCGGAAGACCGCGCCATTCCCGGTCACTGGGAAGGAGATCTGCTAGCCGGAGGAAAGAACAGCTACATTGCGACGTTGGTGGAGCGGCATTCGCGGTTTCTCATGCTCGTCAAAGTACCGAGCAAGGACACGGCGGTGGTGGTGTCGGCGTTGAGCGAACGTGTCCGTAAACTCCCGACAACCCTGCGGCGCTCGTTGACGTGGGACCGTGGGCTGGAGATGGCCAAGCACAAGGAGTTTACGGTAGCGACGGATGTGCAGGTTTACTTCTGCGATCCGCAAAGCCCCTGGCAGCGCGGCTCCAACGAAAATACCAATCTGCTGTTGCGGCAATACTTCCCAAAAGGAGCCGACCTGTCTTCCATCACTCAAGAGCAGCTCGACCAGGTCGAGCTGCTCTTGAATCAACGCCCAAGAAAAACCTTAGGCTTCCAGACTCCTGCGAGTAAACTCCAAGCCAGTGTTGCGTCGACCGTCTGAACCGGCACGGCAAATCGGAAACGTTCCGGCTAGTACTTAACCTTACCGGTTCCGCGTTAATCAGGAGGTATGGCTTCTCTCTCAATCGCATCCGCAGAATTGTTAGCGTGACGAGGTGAACCGCGCACTTCTTCGCCTTGATATGTAATCGGACCGGTCACCGCATTTTTTAAGAGTGCCACAGGAAAGACCGATGTATCATTCGACATCCAGCCCGGGTACGTGACGTTCACGGTACAAGGAATTATCAGGACCGAGGCGCGAATCTTCCGAGATTGGGTCACCCACAAGTACACGAAATCCTATGGCAGATTGGCAAATGCGAAAAAAGCGGCCGCTCCGAGGACCGGTGCGCGAGGACGCGGGGCCGACAGTCAAAAACTACATCACGCCCGCCGGGTTGCAGCGACTAAAAGACGAGCATCTGTTCCTACTGAGTCGCGAGCGGCCCGCGGTGGTGGAGGTCGTAGCGTGGGCTGCTAGTAACGGGGACCGCAGTGAAAACGCCGACTACCTCTACGGCAAACGACGGTTAGGCCAGATCGATTCGCGGATTCGCTTTCTCACGAAACGCATTGACGCGGCGGTGGTCGTCGATCCCGCTGCTCCGCGGCCAGGGTCAGCCGCTTCGCGCGTTTTCTTCGGCGCAACCGTGACCTACAAGGACGCCGCCGGCCTCGAACACGCCGTCTCGATCGTAGGCATCGACGAGGTGGACCTCGACCGCGGCTACATCAGTTGGCGCTCGCCTCTGGCGAATGCCCTGATGAAGGCGAGCCCCGGCGACCGCGTGGACCTGCGCGCGCCAGCAAAGACGGAGCACCTTGAGATCATCGAGGTCGAGTACGCGCCGATTCCGATGGATCCTTTCCGCGAACCGCTAGGAGCTCAGTCGACGCCCAAGGTCGAACGCTCCTAGACCAAGTCGCCTGACTCTGTCGGAAAGGTTCGATCCAGCACCCACTTGTCCGGGAAGCGCGGTGCATTCAACCGGTCGATGCAACACCATTTAATCAGTTGGTCCGACAATACTTTTCTCGGGAGAACCGGTCTGTTTGGCTGTACTCGGTCGAAACTTAGCCAGGATAGCGTTCCGGCTGATTTAACCTAGCGAGGAGTTTTAGCTTTTGTTTTCACTGCAAAGCTGGTTCGAGCTGAGTGTTGCGTCGACCCATTGAGACCGCGCGACTTACCAGGGAGTTGAGCCTAAACGGCCACTGTTTACATCGGCGAGGCAGGGTGACTGTGAGTACAGACTTTTGTAACACATTAGAATAGTTGCTTGGCATTGACCTCTCGGAAGCAACACATCCCGACGGGTCGGCGTGTACTTCCTCTCAGGCCATTATCGCCTCCCCGAAGAGCTACTCCGCAGTTCGACACAATACTCGCTGAGGCGAATCCGAGGTTCCCATCTTAATAGGGCCAGCAAGTCAACATGCGCTTGATTCACGGAGGGCACTCATGAGACGCACTTGGATTTTGGTTCTATTTCTAAGCGTGTGCTTGCTGCCTGCAGCGCAAGCTCAGCAGTCAAGTGGTATTCCACCCGTCGGTAAACGTCGCACTCCCCACCATGGAACCCTGAAAGCAAGCCCGAACTCAACGAGCATGGCAAGAAGCTCTCTTGCAGCCTCGGGATCGACGACTCTTGAAACAATTAAATTCTATGATCTCACCACATTCCCCAATGGCACCTGGGCGCAGTTGATGGACGTAAACGATTGGGGCGTTGCGGTGGGATTGGGGGACACCCCCGCAGGTTTCGATAGCTCACTGGATCCACAGAGAGGCTACACCCGACCCGTTGGAGTTCCGTTGATTGGCCTGCGTGCACTGAAGTGGTTCGATCTTGGCACCTTTGGCGGCGAATCGTTCCAGAATTCCTATCAAACCGCGGACACGGCATGCTCGGCGATCACCAACACCGGCATGATTGTCGGCCTTGCACCTACAACCGATGATCCGGTTACGAGGATCACGAAATACGTGCGGGCCTTCGCCTGGACACATCAGTCCGGACTGATTGATCTCGGGGCGCTCGAATATCTCGGCTATTACTACAGCAACGTGATCGGCGCAAACAGGCTGGGCACGGTAATTGTGGGTTGGAGCGGCGGGAGTGATGCCTTCAGTGTGCCCGCGTTGCCCGTAGCCTGGACACCAGACCTGCGGTACAACAACGGTTCGCTTGTTCAACATTGGAATATTCATCAACTCGAAACAACCGGCTATGAACAATTCCCCTATTGGGTAGCAGACACGGCGAACAACTTCCGGCAGGTGGTTGGGTTCGCATTTGACGACAATGGCAAGCAATTGGGGTTTGTTTGGAATCCTCTCCCAGGCGGAGGCTGGAAAATTCTTCAACTCCCTGTTCCTCGCAAGTATCGGGACTTTACCAACACGGCTGTAGGTGGCATCAACGAGAAGGGCGAAATCGTCGGCAACATCTTCACAGCGGACTACAGCGAAGGCTTAGCTGTCCTTTGGCAACCACTGGATCCCTACAGGCTGCTCTACAAAATGACCGTGATGGGTACGCCACCGGGAATACCAGACAACTCCAGCTATCCGGCTTCGATCAACGACCTAGGCGACATCGTGGGAACTAGTTACGACGCCGAGGGGAATCCTCTGCCTGCCTACTGGAGCACAAAGGAACCCGGTGCCGGAGAATTGCTGGATTTTGACGGGAACTTCGGCGTAGCCAACAAAGTGAACAACCTGAGAACGGTTGTCGGTGGCTACTGGTCGGACACGTGTGCGAATGGATGCGCTGCGGCAATGCAATTCCGGGTCGCATACAGCAAGACTCAGTAAGAACCACCACTTCCTCTGTAGTTCTGGAATCTTCTCAAGGCCGCCTCAGTCCCCGGGGCGGCCCTTCCTCGGATGAGCTAGTCGTGGGGCCAAGTCTCGAAAAACGCTGCCGGTTCAAACGGTCGACGCAACACCATCCAACGGGTCCATTCGACAATACTTCCCGGGAAGGGCCCGTCTATCTGGCTGTATTCGCTCAAAACCTAGCCGGGGCTGTCTCCCGGCTGACCTAACCCTAGCCAGCGATTTTAGCTTTTGTTTTCAATGCAGAGTGTGTTCGTGCTGAGTGTTGCGTCGACCCATTGAGATCACCCGGGTTACCGGTAACCTGGGTAGTGGGCCGTACCCGGCACTGCTACGCTAATAAATCTCGGGCACGAAGCGCTGGGTGGACATCTTAGGCCGCTTGTACTTTGTGGACTGGCGCGGAGGCAGATCGAATGCTACAGGTGTCATATCGTGGTAGGGGACCTGCCGCAATAGATGCGCGATGCAGTTCAGCCGAGCACGCTTCTTGTTGTCAGCATTCACAACGAACCACGATGACTTTTTAGTGTCTGTGCAGGCGAACATTTCGTCCTTGGCTCGCGAGTAATCCACCCAGTGCCTTCGCGATTGAATGTCCATGGGGCTGAGCTTCCAACGCTTGGTCGGATTGCTCATGCGTTCCTGGAATCGCCGCTCCTGCTCCTCATCATTCACGGAAAACCAATACTTAATCAGAATGATTCCAGAACGAATCAGCATTTTTTCAAAGACCGGACAAGAGCGCAGGAACTCGCGATATTCTTCCTCGGTGCAGAATCCCATCACTCGCTCAACCCCGGCGCGGTTGTACCAGCTTCGGTCAAACAGCACGATCTCGCCACGAGAAGGCAATTCGGCTACATATCGCTGAAAGTACCACTGGCCACGCTCCTTTTCGGTCGGCGTACCCAGTGCCACTACGCGGCAAACACGCGGATTGAGGCTTTGTGTGATGCGCTTAATCACTCCGCCTTTACCAGCCGCGTCACGACCCTCAAAGAGCACGCAGACCCGCAACCCTTTCATGCGCACCCATTCCTGGAGTTTAATTAATTCGAGTTGAAGATAAGCAAGCTGCTCCACATAGTCATATTTCTTGGGCGGTTTGCGCAGTCTCGCTCTGTCCAGGACCAGCCAAATCTGCTCGATTTTGGCGGTCTCTTTGGCGTTTCGGAGGACCTCGCCACCAGCTTTTGCTTGCCTACGCCTTCTGTCCACGCTTTACATACTAGTTCCGCGACTCTGTCGGTTGCGTGACCCTCATCACATATGCCCCGTGCCATTTCGGCACTCCACTTTTCTCACCGTCCGCTCGGTCAGGTTGCGTGGGTGGGCGGGGTCCACTAGACTTAAAAGCTCAATGAAAAGGCGGGAATTCTAGTGCGAACGGCGCTGCGTTTCCTTTTTTGGACGGCTGCGATTGTTGTTGTGTTGCTGGCAACGGCGATCTGGTGGTTCGTGTACCGGCCGCTGCCACCGCTGGACGGGTCCATTTCCCTTCCCGGACTGCAATCCCAGGCTACGGTGGAGCGGGACCAGTGGGGAATCCCTCATATCCGCGCAGCCTCGGTGCAAGACCTGGCGGAAGCTCAGGGATTTGTGACCGCCGAGGATCGCCTGTGGCAGATGGACCTGCTGAGGCGGGCGGCGCGGGGCCAACTGTCCGAGGTTTTGGGGCCGGCGACAGTGGAGCTCGACAAGGATTTCCGCGTGCTGAACTTCAGCCGGGCGGCCGATGTCGACATGAAAATGATGAGCCCGGAAGTGCGGCGGGTGATGGAAGCGTACGCTCGCGGAGTGAATCACTTCATCGAGCTGCGGTCGAATCGACTGCCGATCGAATTTACGCTGCTGCACTACAAGCCGAAGCCGTGGGAGCCAAGCGATTCACTGGTGCTGGCCTGCTACATGTACCGGACGCTGACGGACACGCGTCAGGAAGAGATGAGGCGGGCGATGGTGACGGCCAAGGTGGGGCCGGAGCTGGCCAAGGATTTGTTCCGGGCGGACGCTTCGATGGACCACTTTGTGGTGGGGGATACTGGCAATGGGAAGGACGGACGGGCTGCCCGGGCGGACGATCCGGAAAACGACGAGGACTCCGTTGATCCCGAGGACGTGTTGAAGGCGGACCGCAGACCGGAATCTTCGCCGAATGCCGCCGGAGTTCCAGGCATTACCACCGCGCTGGCGAGCGAAGTCGTGGACTGGCTTTCGGAATCACAGCGGCAGATCCGGCGTTCGCTGGGCAGCAACAATTGGGTGGTCAGCGGAGAGCACACGGCAACGGGGAAACCGCTGCTGGCGAACGATATGCATCTGGAGCTCACGCTGGCGCCGATCTGGTACGAAGTGCATCTGACGGCGCCGGAATGGAACGTAAAGGGATTCTCGCTCCCGGGAGCACCCATGGTGGTGGTGGGGCACAACGACCGGATCGCGTGGGGATTCACCAACAACGGGGCGGACGTGCTGGACCTGTATATCGAGACGATTAATCCTGCGAATGCCGACGAATATCTGGTGAACGGCGCGTGGAAGAAGGCGGACGTCTACGACGAAGTAATCAAGGTGAAGGGCAAACCCGACGAACACCTGCGGCTGGTGGTGACGCGACACGGGCCGGTAGTGTATCAAGACGGAAACAAGTCCTACGCAATGCGGTGGACAGTGCTGGAGCCGGGGGCGCTGTGCACGTTTTACAACTGGCTGGGCAAAGCGCGGAACTGGGCCGAATTCCGGGAAATGATGAAAGGAATCTGGGGACCGGGGCAGAACGTGGTGTATGCCGATGTGGACGGAAACATCGGATACATCCTGGGAGCGCACGTGCCGCTGCGGAAGAAAGGACACGGCGAGGTGCCGGTTCCGGGCGAAACGGAAGATTACGAGTGGACGGGGTACATACCGTTCGAGGAGTTGCCCCAAGCTTTCAATCCGGAAAGCGGATTGATTGTGACCGCGAACGCGCGGGTGACGGGCCCGAACTATAAGGCGTACATCACAGACCATTGGGAAGAGCCGTACCGTACGGCGCGAATTTATGACCTGCTGCACGGCAAGCAGGGCCTGCGTCCGGAGGACATGTTGCGAGTGCAGGCGGACACATACAGCTATCCCCACGTTTTTATCGCGGAGCAATTAGTAGCGGCAAGCAACACAGCGCCGCCGAAAGACGAGCGCACGAAGAAACTGATTCAACAGGCGAAAGACTGGAACGGAATGGCGGACGCCAACTCGCCGGTGGTGTCGTTTCTGGACGTCACGATGTACCGGGCGCTGCACTTGATTCTGGAGCCCCAGCTGGGGGATGACGCGGAGATTTATCAATGGCGGAGCATCGCGTTTCTGCAGCGAATCCTGACGGAACGACCGGTGCGGTGGCTGCCGGCGGATTATAAGAACTACGACGAACTGCTGTCTGCGGCAGCGGACCAGGCAGTGAAACGGTTGCAAGAGAAGACCAACGATAAAGACCCCGACGACTGGGCGTGGAAGCGATTCAATTATCTCGACATGCTGCATCCGATTGGCCGCGAAGGGCTGCTAAAGAAGCTGTTGAGCATCACCAACCAGCCGCAATCGGGCACGGTCTTCAGTCCCCGAGCTGCCGGAAGGCACCACGGACCATCGGAGCGGTTCGTAGCCAACCTAGCGGACTGGGACAATTCGATCATGGTGATTACAGGCGGCGAATCCGGTCAGCCGGGCAGCGAACATTACAGGGATCAATTCCCTTACTGGTTTGAAGGAAAGCCGATTTACGCGCCATTCAGCGATGCGGCTGAAGCGAAAACAAAAAAGCACGAACTGACGCTGAGACCTGGCTCCTGAAGACTCTCTTTCTCCATGCCGGAACTCCCTGAAGTAGAAGCTATTGTACGAACGTTGCGGCCGATGGTCCGCAGGCAGCGCATCCGGTGTGTGCACGTGTTTCATCCGATCGCGACGAAGCCGCAGGCACCAAGATTGCTTGTCGAGGCGTGCCATGGGCGGAGGATCGCGGACGTGTGGCGTCAGGGGAAATATCTACTTCTGGAGCTGGACCGCGGGCTGATTGAAATGCACTTCAAGTTCGACGGGCAGCTGATGTGGTTTCCAAGCGCGGCGAACCTGATGAAACGAGCGAATCAGAAACCTGACGGGACACATGTGGATGTGGCGTTTGAGTTTGGGAGTGGAGTGCTAGGATTTGCGGATCGCCGGCATTTCGGACGAGTGCATGTATGGGAGTCGCGGGAAGCCTGCGTGCCGCTGGGACGGCTTGGGGTGGACGCGCTTTCGCGAGAATTCACGCCGGGATTTCTGTACCGGGAGCTGCAGTCGTCGAGGCGTCCGTTGAAGGAACTGCTGTTGGACCAGGGGCGGACGGCAGGAATCGGGAACATCTACTCGTGCGAAGCGCTGTGGCATGCGCGGCTGAATCCACAGAAAAAAGCGAACGCGGTAAGTCAGAAGGAAGCGGCGCAACTGCATAAAGCAATTGTGTCCGTTCTCCGGCGTGCTTTAGAATGCTGTCTGGATCCGGCGCCTGTGTTCCTCGAAGAAGATTGGTGGTTCCAGGGACTCGAGAAGATTCTGCGAGCGTATCAGCGCGAAGGACTTCCCTGCCGGCGCTGCGGGCAAGCGATTCAGAGGATCGAACAAAGCGGGCGGTCGACGTACTGCTGTTTGAACTGCCAGAAATAGATTGAAGTGATTGGTGGTGTTGCGAAGGAGTTCGCGTGAATCAGCCGGTACCGAAGAAGCCAGAAGCAAACAAGAAACCAGATTTCGAGCGCTCGCTCGCACGGCTCGAAGAGGTGGTGCGCAAGCTGGAGAGCCCGCAACTGTCGCTGGATGAAGCGATGAGGTTGTTCGAAGAGGGTGTAGGACTTTCGCGCGAGTGCCAAAAGCAGCTGGAAGAAGCGGAAGGGCGGGTCGAAATCCTGCTGAAGAAGGCTGATGGAAAGCTCACCGCCGAGCCATTTGAACCTGAAGGTGAAAGCAAATCGTGACGCACGCATCGTGCAGACAGGAACCGTCAGCCCGACGATGAAACTTCCCCCATTTTTTGAAGAAGATCGAGTGGCCGTGGACGCCCAGCTCGAGAGATTGATGCCCGCGGAGACGGTTCAACCACCCTCAATACACACGGCGATGCGTTACTCGGTGTTCGCGGGCGGCAAGCGAATCCGGCCAATATTGTGCCTTGAAGCGGCGCGGATTTTTGGCAACGACGTGGAGCATGCGCTGTATCCGGGCTGCGCGATCGAATTCATTCACACCTATTCGCTGATTCATGACGATCTGCCGGCGCTCGACAATGACGATCTGCGACGGGGTAAGCCGACGTGTCACAAGAAATTCGGCGAGGCCACCGCGATTCTAGCCGGGGACGCACTGCTGACCTTGGCGTTCGAAACGATTGTGGCCTCGCCGGTTTCGGCGGTGCGGCGGACGGCGATGGTGCACGAGATTGCGACGGCCGCCGGAACGGTGAACGGAATGGTCGGCGGGCAGGTGGCGGACCTCGAGGCCGAAGGCAAACAGGTGGGGCCGGAAATGCTGGAATACATTCACCGGTCGAAGACGGCGGCGCTGATCCGGGCATCGGTAACTTCGGGAGCGTTATCGGCAGGGGCGTCGGATGACGATGTGGCGAGGCTGCGGCGGTTCGGCGAGACGATTGGGTGGGCGTTCCAGGTGACGGACGACATTTTGGATGTAGAGGAATCCTCGGCGGCGCTGGGCAAAACGGCGGGTAAGGACGTGGCACAGCAGAAAGCAACGTACCCGGCGGTGTTTGGACTGGAAAAATCGCACCAGATTGCCAACGAGCTCTCGACGAAGGCGATCAGCGAATTGCGGGTGTACGGCGAGCGAGCCGAGCGTTTGCGCACAATTGCGGAATTCCTGGTCATGCGGCGCACGTAAATTCTCTTCCATGAGTGCCAAGATAAAGCGCAAGCGACTGGATCTATTGCTGGTCGAGCGCGGGCTTGCGGAATCTCAGCACAAAGCGCAATCGATGATCCTGGCCGGCGAGGTAGAAGTGGATGGCCAGAAAGCGGAGAAGGCCGGCGCGAGCGTCGACGAGACCTGCCACATCGAAGTACGCAGCCGATCGCAAAAATATGCGAGCCGGGGTGGGCTGAAGCTCGAAGGAGCGTTGGATGAGTTTGGGGTGCGCGTGGAAGGGCGCGTCTGCCTGGATGTTGGATCGTCCACGGGCGGGTTTACGGATTGTCTTTTGCAATATGGGGCGAGGCGTGTGTACGCCGTGGACGTGAACACGGATCAGCTTGCATGGAAACTGCAGAAGGACGCGCGGGTGGTGACGATTCGGAAGAATGCCAAGGAGCTAACGGCAGCGGATTTGCCGGAAACAGTGGATCTGGTGGTGGCCGACGTGTCGTTTATTTCTGCGCGGAAGGTAATGCCTGGGGCGATGGCGTGTGCGAAAGCCGGCGCCGATTTCCTGATCCTCGTGAAGCCACAATTTGAGTTGAGCCGCGAAGATGTAAGCGAAGGCGGGATTGTTCGCGAGGTGGCACTGCAGGAAAAAGCGGTGATGATGGTGCGCAGTGAGGCAGAGAAGCTTGGGCTGAGCGTGGAGGGAGTGGCGGCCAGCCGTCTTGCGGGGATGGAAGGCAATCAAGAGTATTTTCTTCACGCCAGGAAAAGTGGCTAAGGTAGAATTCGAATCATCCATGCCGACCTCATCAAACTACAAAACAATCGGGATTTTCTCGCGGCCCAGAAGACCGGCGGTGGCGGAAATCGTGCCGCCCCTGCTGGCATGGTTGAAGGAGCGCGGCGTTGCGGTCCACTTCGACGAGGAAACGGCGTGTTGTCTGGGCAGCACCGAGACGCCGATGACGCGTCGGGAGATCGTCGCAAAATCTGACTTGTTGCTGGTGTTGGGGGGTGACGGAACGATTCTAGCGGCAGCCCGGGAGGCGGCTCCCGCCGGAGTGCCGATTCTGCCGATTAACCTGGGCGGCCTGGGATTCCTGACCAGTTTCACGCTGGAGGAATTATATCCGGGGCTGGAGGATGCGCTGGCGGGGCGCGCGGCGGTGAGCGAGCGAGTGATGTTGCTGGTGGAGCGAGTGCACAGCGGGGCCACGTTGACCCAGCAACGCGTGCTGAATGACGCGGTGGTGCACAAGGGAACGCTGGCCCGAATGATCGAACTTGAGTTGCACATCGACAGCGGGTTCGTGTGCCGCTACCGCGCTGACGGATTGATTGTGGCTACGCCGACCGGCTCGACGGCCTATTCGATGTCCGCAGGAGGACCGATCGTACATCCAGCGGTGGGTTCGATACAGATCACGCCGATTTGCCCGCATACGTTGAGCGACCGGCCGGTGGTGGTGAACGACAGCGCAAAAATTGAATTGCGGGTGGCAGAGGGTTCGGATTCTGTCTTCTTGACCATGGATGGGCAGCTGGGATTGCCGATGCAGGATGGTGATCGCGTTCGAATCACGCGGGCCGCGGAACCGTTGAAGCTGATTCATCCGCCGAACAAGTCGTACTTCGAGATTCTGCGAAACAAGTTGAAGTGGGGCGAAGCGTAGCAGCTACGCAAGGATATCCGTGCGCAAAACATCGGCTTGAGTTTCGCGACGGCGAATCAATCGAACCTTCTTCCCTTTCACAAGGACTTCCGCAGGGCGGCCCCGTCCGTTGTAATTGGAAGCCTGAACCATACCGTAAGCGCCAGCACCCCAAATGGCGACAACATCGCCGGGCTGGACATCTCCGAGGGGCCAATCGTAGAGAAAGGTGTCACCACTTTCGCAGACCGGGCCGACCACATCGAAGCGTTGGGTTGGAGTTCGGCGCGATTTGGTAGCGAAACGGACCACGGTAATGGGGTGGGGGGCGTCGTAGAGGACGGGTCGAGCAAAATCGTTCATGGCAGCGTCGAGGATGACAAACGATTTCGTGGAATTGTCTTTCCGGAAGAGGACACGCGCAAGGAGAACCGCGGAAGAAGCGACAATCGAGCGGCCGGGTTCGAGCAAGAGGTTCACGCCCAGCGATTTGACCGTTTTGGCGATCATACGCGCGTATTCGGTTCGCGGCACAGGTCTTTCGCTGGTGTAGCGGACACCAAGGCCGCCGCCAAAATCGAGATACTGAAGCGCTACGCCCTGTTGCCGAAGTTCAGTCACGTAGCCGGCCAAGCGGGATAAGGCCTCGCGGAACGGAGCGAGGTCGACGATTTGTGAACCGATGTGGGCGCTAATCCCCTGCCAGCGGATGAAACGAGACTGGCGATGCTGGAGATAGAGAGCACGCGCGTCTTTCCAACTGACGCCAAACTTGTGGTGGGACAGGCCCGTGGAAATGTGCGGATGGCCACCGGCGGCGACGTCCGGATTGACGCGAACGGAGACGCCCGGGATGGGATTGCTGGAGCGATTGCGGCGCGACACTTGTTCGAGCAGCAGGTCTAATTCGGCGGGAGACTCGATATTGAATTGAAGGATACCGGGTGTGTCCGAGCGCTTGGCGCGATACGAGAGCGCGGAACGGATTTCTTCGCTGGTCTTTCCGACGCCTGAGAAGACGATACGATTTCCGGGAACCCGGATGTGGCCGAGGTGTTCGAGTTCACCGCCGGAGACGATGTCGAAGCCGCTGCCGAGCTTTGCGAGGAGATTGAGGATCGAGAGATTGCCGTTGGCTTTGACAGCGAAACAGAGAAGATGCGGGACTGCGCCGAGTCCGAGTTTCAGCTCGTTGAAGGCGTCGCCAATCGCGGACTCGCTGTAGACGTAGGTGGGCGTGCCGAACCGGCCGGCAATTTGATCGAGGGGCACCGCTTCGCAGAAAACGGTGCGACCCGGCGCTCGCTTCGAATTGCGCCAAGCAAAATGCGGTGTGAATTCCGCGGGATCGATGTAGGGGAGCCCCTTACGCGCTTTACGGGATGTGCTCATTTCACTTTGAGGACAACGAGGGTGCGGTCGTCAGAGAGTGGGGCACTTTGGGTGAACCAGTCAACTTCACGGAGAACGAGGTCGGCAATCTCGGCGGCAGTCAGCTCGTGATGCTGCTCGATCAGCTTGCGAAGGCGAGTCACGCCGAAAAACTGGCCTTCGGAATTGGCGGTTTCGGCGATGCCATCGGAATGGAACACGAGAATGTCGCCAGCCTCGAGCGTGACGCTCCAGTCGTCGTACTGTACGTCTTCGAAAATGCCAAGGGGAAAACCCGCCAGTTCGATCTTGTCGCAACGGCTATTTTTGTAGAGGAGCGGCTGAGACTGCCCGGCGTTCGCGACGCGGAGTTTCTGACGCCCCTTCTGCCAGGTGGCAAAGCAAGCGGTCATGAAGCGGCCCTCGATACGGCGTTCGCCGACGAGCTGATTCATCTGGCGCAGCATTTCCGCTGGTTGGAGCTTCTGTGGCGCGAGGCTGCGCATGATGCCGATGGCGACAGCACCGTACAGGGCGGCGGCGGTGCCTTTGCCGCTGACGTCGCCGAGCGCGATGCCGAGCTGCTGCGGACCATAGCGAAGGAAATCGTAGAGGTCGCCACAGACTTCGCGAGCCGAGACGTAGCGGGCGGCGACATCGATGCCATAGTCTTCGGTGGGGACAGCGCGGAGCAGGGCGCCCTGGATACGCTTGGCGGCCTGGAGATCGCGCTCCATGCGCGCTTCGCCTTCGGCCACTTGCTCGTAGAGGCGGGCGTTTTCAAGGGCCACGGCGAGATTGGCGGCAAGAATCGAGAGAGTCTGAACGTGGTCTTCGGTGAAGTAATTCAGCTGTGGACTTTCGAGATCGAGGACGCCGATGACCTTCCCTTTATGGATCATGGGAATGGCGAGTTCAGAACGCGTCTCGGGATTCACCATGAGGTAGCGCGGGTCAGCGGTGACATCCGGAACGACCACGGGTTGGCGCAGAGTGGCGGCGGCGCCGACGAGGCCCTCGGTGACGGCGACGCGGAGCTTACCCTGAACGCGCTGGCCATGTTTGACGTCGATGCGATGACGGAAGATCTGCTGCTGCTCGTCGAAGAGCATGAGGCTGAGAATCTGGTAATCGATGACGCGCTTGACGAGTTCGGCGGCGCGACGGAGGAGTTCTTCGACGTCGAGGATGGAACTGATTTCGCGGCTGACCTCGTTGAGAACGAGGAGAGTTTCGGCCTGGGTGCGAACCTGCTGGAAAAGGCGAGCGTTCTCGATAGCGATCGCCAGGCGATTGGCCAGCACGGCCAGAATGTTCTGCTGATCTTTGGTGAAATAGTCGAGATGACGGCTCTGGATATCGAGGACACCGACGATCTTGCCGCGGAAGATGAGGGGCACGGCGAGTTCGGAGCGAACGCTGTCGATGGCGTTGATGTAACGGGGGTCCTGGGAGACGTCGCTTACGCGGACGGGGTGGCCGGTGCGAGCGGCGGTTCCGGTAATTCCCTGCCCGATGGGAATCCTGAGGTTCTCGGCAAGGCCAGGAGGGTAACCGATCGCGAAACGATGCTTGAGGTAGGCGCCGTCGCCATCAACCATGAGGACGCCGAAGAGCTCGTAGTCGATGTGTTTTTTGATGAGCACGGCGGCTTTGGCAAGCACTTCGTCGAGGTCCAGAGACGCGTTCACCTGCTCGCCAATCTCCGCGAGGGTTGCGAGAACTTCCGGATTGTCTGTGGCCGGGCCAGTTTGTAACTTAGGGTCAGTCGCTTCCATGAATGCTCAATTATAGCAGGCGCAACGATGCCTACCGGCAACCGCGCAGAATCCGGTACAAGCGAATAGCCGGGCTACTTCTTCCCGGAACCGTGCTGGGCAAACTGCAGAATACAGACGTCGGCCAGGTTTCGGTAGCGTTCGTCGTAGTCCAAGCCGTAGCCAACAACAAATTCGTTGGGAATGGTGAAGCCAGTGTAATCGGCGCGAACATCGGCGACGCGACGTTCGGACTTATCGAGCAGGACCACGACGCGGAGATGCTTGGGCTGACGTTCTTCGAACAGACGCAAAAGGTATTTGAGGGTCAGGCCGGTATCGAGAATGTCTTCGACGACGAGAACGGTGCGGCCTTCGATGCCGACGTCGAGGTCCTTGATCAATTTCACTTCGCCGGTGGAATTGGTGCCTTTGCCATAGCTCGAGACCGAGAGAAAGTCGAAAGAAACTTCACCGCCCAATTCACGCGCGAGATCTGCGAGGAAAAGCACGGAACCCTTGAGCACGCCGACGAGGTGGAGGGTATCGTGCGGGAAGTCGCGGCGGATCTGGCGTGCCATCTGGCGAACACGCTGGCGAACGCGCGCGCGGGAGATGAGTACGCGCACGGATTCACCGGGGCGGACCCCGGGACGGGATTTAAGGGCTGTGCGCTTTCGCTCAGAGGCCAAGTTCGATGCTCCTAAGAGTTATTCAACCCAATCCGCGAGGAAGACGTTGGTTTCATGGGGAGCCTTGCCATTGCGATTGGAAGCCCAAACCAGACGCTTACCATCGGAAGTGAACATGGGAAAGCCATCAAAATCGGGATGGAAAGTGATGCGTTGCTGGCCCGTGCCGTCTTCATTGATGACGTAGAGATCAAAGTCGCGGCCATTCTTGGGATCCGCTTGATTGGAAGCAAAGATAATCCGTTTGCCGTCGGGAAACCAGTAGGGAGCGAAGTTGGCGGAACCGTTGCGAGTGACCTGGTGCTTGTTGGAGCCGTCGGCGTTCATGACCCAGATTTCGAGATTGCCTGGGCGGATGAGACCGGCGGCCAGTAGATCTTTGTAGTCCTTCTCTTCCTCTGGGGTTTTGGGATGCTCGGCGCGGTAGACAATCTTCTTGCCGTCATAGGACCAGAAGGGACCGCCATCGTAGCCGAGTTCGTGAGTGAGCTGTTTCACATTCGAGCCGTCGGCATCCATGGTGTAGATGTCCAAATCGCCGTTGCGGGTGGAAGTGAAGACGATGTGCTTGCCATCGCGAGTGATGGTGGCTTCGGCGTTATAACCGGGAGCGTTGGTCAGGATCTTCAGATCGGAGCCATCAGGCTTGGCGGTGTAGATTTTGTAGGAGTCATAGATGGGCCACACATAGCCGCGGGAATAATCGGGCTTGGGGGGGCATTCGGCACTGGCAGCATGTGTGGAAGAAAAGAGAATCTTGTCGCCCGAAGGGAAAAAGTAACTGCAGGTGGTGCGGCCCTTGCCGGTGCTGACGAGTTTCGGCGTCGCCGGCTTGCCATCGGGAGTATCGACGGGCATGGTGTAGATCTGGTCGCAAGGGACATCGGCACCTTGGTGCTGAAAGATGATCTGCTTATCGTCCGCGGAGAAATAGGCTTCGGCGTTCTGGCCGCCGAAGGTCAATTGACGGACGTTCTTGAGGTGCTTGCTTTCTTCGGGCAAGAGAATGGAGGGAATGGATGTTTCCTGGGCACGAAGACTCAGCCAGTTGGGACCGTAGAGGCACACCGCGGCGAGGCAAAAGGTGGCAATCACACCAGCGATGTTCCCTTTTCTCACGATGACCTCAGCATTGAAATTCGAATTGCGCCGGTGTAGCAGCGCATCACTACTTACGTTGCTCGAGCTTTACATCGACTTTCAATTCCTTGCCATCGCGCAGAACCGTCACCGGTACAACATCGCCAATCTTGCTGCGGCGTAATGCGTCGGTGAAATCGTAAAGATTTTTGATGGTCTTGTCACCAAATTGGATAAGGACGTCGCCGGCCTTCAAGCCGGCCTTGGCGGCAGGCGAGCCGGGCTTTACGTCGGAGAACCTGACGCCATTTTCGGTCTGACCAAAGTCGGGAATGGAACCGAAGTAGGGGCCATATCCGCCTCCACCACTGCTGGGCATGCCGGCGTGAGGATTGGATTCGAGCACCTCGACGAAAGTGGGTCTGGCGGAGTCATCGGCGAGATCAACAGCGGCGCGAGCAACGATGTTGACGAGGTCGGCGGCCGAGTCGGGGTTGATCTTTTCCCAAGTATCGGAGGGCTTGTGATAGTCCGAGTGAAGGCCGGAGAAGAAGAACAGAACGGGGATGCGCTTGGTGACGAAGGAAGTGTGATCGCTCGAAGAGTAGCCACCTTGGGAAATTTCGAATTTCAGAGGCGAATTGCCATGGGATTCGTCGAGAATTTTCTGGAGAGTCGAGCCGGTGCCGACGCCTCCGACATAGACCTTGTTGTCTCTAATGCGGCCGATCATATCCATATTGAGCATGGCGACAGCCTTGTCGAGCGGCTTAGTGGGCTCTTTGACCCAGGCGGCGGAGCCCAGCAGTCCCAATTCCTCTCCGGCGAAGGAAGCGAAGAGAATGCCCCGATCCAGTTGGCCCTTTTGCGGCGAAAGGATGCGAGCCAGTTCCAGGAGGCCAGCGGTGCCGGAGGCGTTGTCGTCGGCGCCAGGATGAATCTGTCCGATCTGCGAAGGGGCCAAGGAATCGAAGGTGCCGCGGCCGAGATGATCGTAATGAGCGCCGAGGATGACGTATTCATCGGTCTTGCCGGGTAGATACGCCAGCACATTGTAGACGGTGGCGCGAGTGGTCTCTACGCCAATGGTGAGCGAAACACGGAGAGTGTCGGGCAGAGCGAAGGAAGCAGGCTTGGTGGTGGAATCGATCTGGTCTTGCGCAACTTTCAGAGATTTGCCGACGGCTTTGAACCATTCGTCAGCGATGGAGTTCTTTACCTGGGCAAAAAGAATGCCGACATTCTCAGGACCGTTGACGCTGCCGAAACGAGTGAGCAAGTCCTCTTCGCCGTCGCCGAGTTTTCCATTGACGAGAATGATGGCCTTGGCGCCGTGATTGCGCGCATTGATGGCCTTAGTGATGAGATGAGCGTGCCGGGTCAGGCCCTGATTGCCGCTCTTTGCCGCAAACCCAGCGGGCTCGTAACGCAGAACGACCACGATTTTGTCCTTTACATCGATGCCGGCGTAGTCGTCGTAGCCAAATTCCTCGGCGGTGGTGCCGTAGCCGGCAAAAACCAAGGGCGAACTGGCGGTGCCGGATTCGGAATAGCTAAAGGGAACGAAATCCTGGGAGAGCTTGAGGTCGGCCTTGGCATCGCCGTCATATATGGTGAGGCGATTGGTGCCGTTGAGCTTCGCGCCGGTGGTAACCACAAAGGGCTGAAGATATCCTTGTTTTCCAGCAGGAAGCAGGCCGAGGCTCTTGTAGCGATCCGCAATGACGTGTTCTGCGCGAAGCAAGCCCTTGGTTCCGTCGCCGCGGCCCTCCATTTTTGCGGCGGTGAGCGTCTTGACGTCGGCGATGTAGCGTTGGGGACTGGCTGGCGCAAGCTGAATGGTGGTCGGGGCGGCGAAAGCCAGCGAGAGTACGAAGATAGGTAGGGGTGCGAAGCAGGCGAACAGGCGCTTTCTCATCGAGCAGAATCCTTGACTACAGCCTCGTGTCGGCCAACGAATTTTCTCATGCTATGTGGTGCGTGCGCGGCTGTCAATTGAGGGATAAGAGCGAAATGAGCGAAACGACTGGTCAGAATCTTCCTGAACCATGGCTGCGTGGAACGTTGGGGGAGGTGAATCCAGTGATTCGAGGGGCGCTGCATGCACTGGAACTGGCGAAGGAGGACATCTGGATGTGGTGTCATTCGCTGACCCTCGACCAACTGAACCGAACAACGGGCAGAGTTGCGTCGGTTGCGTTTCATTTGCGGCATATTGCGCGGAGCCTGGACCGGCTTCTGACCTACGCGGAAGGTGCGCCATTGAATGACGAGCAGGTGGCGGCACTGCGGAGTGAACTGGAGGCCGCGAGTTCGCATGAGGAAGTGTTCGCCGAGCTGTTGGCGGCGTTAGAGCGGAGCAAATGGCGGCTGCTCGCGTTGCAAGCGGCGGACTTTGCCGCGGAACGCCTGGTGGGAAAGAAGCGACTGCCGACAACGGTTGGCGGACTGGTGGTACACATCGCCGACCACACACGGAGGCACGTCGGACAAGCGATTACAACAGCGAAGATCGCCGGGCAGCAATAGATTTCGCGGGTTTCGGAAGCTCAAGTATACTTTTGCGAACTCAAAATGATGGCTCTGGTCAAAACCACGTTTCTGATCCTGACGGCGCTCTTTCCGATCGTGAATCCACTGGGCAGTGCGCCCCTCTTCTTATCGCTAACGCATTACTATTCGGCAGAAGAGCGACGGATTCTTTCCCGGCGAATCGCGCTGAATAGCGTAGCGTTGATCGTGTGTTCCTATTTTATTGGGACGCACATCCTGGCATTTTTTGGGATTTCGCTGCCGGTAGTGCAGGTGGGAGGCGGGCTGGTGCT
>Ga0335077_10000534_pt1 | contig 42705 bp, 36 predicted proteins | sample Lox_Sample_31_FD_207151 | JGI IMG/M metagenome (GOLD analysis project Ga0335077, IMG submission 207151) | Soil microbial communities from Loxahatchee National Wildlife Refuge, Florida, United States - Lox_Sample_3.1 | ecosystem: Environmental > Terrestrial > Soil > Wetlands | place: USA... | reverse complement strand
GTGCGCACGGAAGCCTCGCGGCCCAAGTTCGACGAACAAGGCACAGGCCGGGCTGGATCTCGATCCCTGACTCGCGTGAGCGACAGCCATCCATGAGCCAGCTGTTCGCTCACCTGTCGCTCACCGCAAAGCTGTTGCTGAACAGCCTGCTCACTTTGGGGGCGGTGGTCGTTCTGACCTGCGGCCTGGTGATCGCCGACCACTACCAAGACGCCAACGCACGCCTGCGCGCGGAGGCGGGTGCGCGCGCCGACTTGACGGCCGCGAACGCCGCTCCGGCATTGGCTGCGCATGACATCCAAGGCGTGCAGCGGGCGCTGAGCGCGTTGCGCGCCGCCCCGGATGTCCGGGCGGCCCGGCTGTTCGATCAGCAGGGCGCTCGGCTTGCGGAATACCTGCGCGAGAATTTCCGCGGCACGGCCCCGGGCGTGGATCCGGCTCCCGGTGGCGGCCAGCGCTTGCGTGCCGAATCCCTGGAGACATACCGGCCGCTGGTCTTTGACGGTCATGAGATCGGCATGCTCGTGCTGGCGACGGACTTGACCCGGTTCCGCCTCGAGCTGGCTGCCTCGGTGATCAAAGCGGTGCTGATCGCGGTGATCGCGATGGTCGTCACCTATATTATCAGCGCTCACGTGCAGCGGGCGCTGCTCGCGCCGCTTGGTTCGCTTCGTACGCTGGTCCAACGCGTGGCCGAGGAGAAGGCCTACGAGCTGCGCGCACCGGTCACAAGCCGCGACGAGATCGGGGAGATCGCCGCCGGCTTCAACGCGATCTTGGAGCGGATCTCCGAGCGCGAGGCCTCGCTCTCGGAGGAGCTTGCCGAGCGCAGCAGCGTACAGCGGCGCCTCGACGAGCTCGCCCATTACGACCCCGTCACGAAGCTTCCCAATCGGCGCTATTTCACGCGCCAGTTCGAGCGCATCTTGTTGGAATCGGCGAAGTCGGGCAGCGCGGGCGCGCTGATGCTGATCGAGCTGGACAGCTTGAAGCCGGTGAACGACACGCTCGGACACGATGCCGGCGACACCGTGCTGCTGCTCCTGGCAAAGCGGCTCTCCACCAACCTGCGCGAGACCGACATGCTCTGCCGCCTGGGTGGCCACGAATTCGCCTTGGTGCTGGAGGAGATCAGCGGGGAGAGCCATCTGGTCACGATCGCCGAGAAGCTGGTTGCGGCTGTGCGCCGCCCCGTCGCACTGGGCGAGCGCGAGGTGCGCCTTGGAGCCTCCATCGGCATCACGGTGTTCCCGGTCGACGGGAACGAGCCGCAAGTCCTGCTGCGCCACGCGGAAACCGCGACCGGCCGCGCCAAGCTGGCTGGGAAGAATAACTACACGTTCTTCGAGCCGGACATGCTCGTAGAGGAGGAGCCGCCGCTCGACATCGTGCCCGAGCTGCAACGCGCTCTCGAGAACGGCGAGCTGTGCCTGTACTACCAGCCCCAGGTCAAGGTGAGTGACGGCCGGATACGCGGGCTGGAAGCGCTGCTGCGGTGGAACCATCCGGAGCGCGGGATGCTGCTGCCCGGCGAGTTCATGCCGCTTGCCGAGGATCACGAAGCGTTGATCCGTGCGCTGTCCGATTGGACGCTGGAGGCGGCTTGCGCGCAGATCGCGGCCTGGCGGGCAGCGGGCTTGGACGCCGTCTCGATCGCAGTGAACTTCAGCTCGGCGCAGATGCGCGACACCCGCATGCCTCGGCGCCTGCACGACCTGCTGACGCGGTACAACGTCGCGCCCGAATTCATCGAGCTGGAGGTGGCCGAGAACCTCTTCGCGTCCGAGCCCGGCGCGCTGGAGAACCTGCGCGAGCTGAGGAAATTCGGCTCCCGCGTGGCGCTGGAGCACTTCGGCGCCGGCTACGGCGGTTTGACCCAGTTGAAAGACCTCCCGGTCACGGCGGTCAAGATCGACCGCGAGTTCGTGCACGGAGTGGCCGAGTCGGCCCGCTACGCTGCCATCACTCGGGCAATTGTGACGCTGGCCGCAGACCTTGGCCTGGACTCGGTAGCGGAAGGCGTGGAAAGCTCGCGTCAGCTGGAATTCCTGCGCGCGATGGGATGCCGCGCCTATCAGGGCTTCTGCTTCTCGCCCGCCGTGCCGGCGGAGGAAGCAGCCCGCTTCCTCAGCACCGAAGAAGCCGCTCCCGTCCGGCGCATCGCCATCGTCCGCGCCTGACGCCGGCCACGCCCTACCGGTCCGCTCGCGGCGCCGAGCCGGCTCCCTCACGACATTTGCCCTGCGGCGCTTCGACGCGGGATCAGCGAGCCCGCTCGCCGAGTCTCGCAGGCGTGTCCGCTGCGGCGGGCGCCGCCGGCCCACGCCACGGTCGCAGCCGCTGGGCGTTGGTCGCCAGAACGCCAAGCAGCAGGATGAAGCAGGCGAGCACGAACAACTTGTTGATGAACCAGTTCGTGCGCCAGATCGTCCATTGCGGCGCGGATAGGAACAGCACGAGCTTGACCGCGACGATGACGATCTCCGTCACCGAGACGACCGCGGCCAATGCGAACGTGTAGCGGCGCCAGTGCAGCAGCGCCCAGCCCAGCCACAGATGCACCACCCACCAGAAGTCCCACATGACGAAACTGCCGATGGGCACGCCTTGCGCGACCGCGTACGCGACGGGAAACGCGAACTTGATCGTGACGGTCCACGCAGCCAGGATGAAGAGGAAGTGCGCGAGAAAGCCGAGCATCGGGATCTCGCCTGCGGCTGATGCCGGGGGGATCGTCTCGGCCACGTCACCCGCCCGCCAAGCGTAGAGCGGCATCGCGGGCAAGATCCGCGATAGGGATCTCGAGCGGGCAAGCCCGCAGGCAAGGTTGGTGTGAGCATGCGATGCACGCGTTAGCAGGGTTCCCGAGTTGTGCATACTCGCTGCGCGCCAGCAGCGGATCGCCGTAATCGACCTCGTACATGCGTGTTCGCAAGACCTCTGCGATCGGCACACCGGACGGACAGCTGTTGCGGCAGGCGTGGCAGCCGGGTACACAGTAATTTCCCGCGCGCATTTCGGCGTAGCGGGAGAGCAGTTCGAGGTCGTGGCGGCTCACCTTGACATCGCCCGAAGCCGCGACGTATTCGTCGATGAGCGGCTTGCTCGTCATCGACACCAGCAGCGCGTCGACATTGCCGCTCGACAGCACCCAGCGGAATGCCGCCTGCGAGAAAGTGCCGCCGGGCCGCTCGTACGGGCGCATGTCGTTCAGGCGGCCGCCCATCAGCGTCTTCATCGCCACCACGCCGACCTGCTTCTGCTTGGCCTTGGCCAGCACGCGCGGCAGATCGGTCTGGATCGCCGCCCAGTGGAAGGTGTGGCGCAGCTTGTCGGAGAAGCTCGGGTCCTGGCCGAACGTGTAGGCGACCAGGATCACATCCACCAAGTCGTGGTCGATGGCGTAATCGAGGCATGGGACCAGATCGCTGCCGTGACCGGACATGCCGCGGAAGCGGATCTTGCCCTGGCGCTTTGCGAGCTCGGTAAATTCCCACCACTCGTGGTTCTGCATCCGGCTCACGTCGTTGACCGCATGGTTGAAGTAGATGTCCACGTGGTCCGTCTGCAGGCGCCGCAGGCTGCCCTCCAGCGAATGCATCATGTCCGCGCGCGTGTCGCTCGCTCCGGCCTTGGTCTTCGTCGACACCAGCACGCGGTCGCGCTTGCCCTTCAGCGCTTGGCCGATCGCCTCCTCTGCGCCGCCCCAGCGGTAGCTCTCCGCCGTATCGAAGTAGTTGACGCCGCGCGCAAGCGCATGCTCCACGAGATCGGGATCGCTCGAGCTCGCCGAGCCGAAAGAGATGTCCGAAACCTCGAGCTGCGTGGCTCCCAGGCGCACATAGCGGCGGATGCTCGGTGCAGGGCCGGCGTCGGCCCGCGGTCCGACACCCACGACGCCGAGTGCCGCCCCGGCGCCCAAGCGTAAGAAGTCCCGTCGGTCGATCATGTCCGGTCACCCCCCGGTCCGATGTTCCAGGCCCGGCCATTTTGGCCGCGCCCGCCCGTGGACGACACGTTAGCGGAACCGACCAGCGCGCGCAAAGCCACCCGCGCCGGTCAGCGGGTTAGATCGAAAGGTCGATGGCCGCCGGCGACACCAACACGGAAGATGCATCGGTGCGCGGGGCGTAGCTCAGGCGACGCCTTCGCACACGCCTCGCGGGCGCCAGCAAGGGAGGGCCGGCTCGGACGACTTCGCGTCCCGGACCGGCGGGGGGCTGCGTCCGCTCCGCTGCGGAGTACGGCCGCTCTTGGGCCGTACTCCGCGGAGCGTGGAAGCAAGGCTCGCAGAATCGGCCGCCGGCAGATGACGGCTGCGCGCGGCCCCGGCGCGCGTTTACGCCGCGTGCTGCCTTGCCCAATCGACCACCTGGGCGTGAGTAGCGAACCACACGTCCTGGTGCGAGCGTGCGTGTCGCAGCAGCTCCTCGACGATCCAGATGCGCGAGCGGTAGCCGATGACGTGGGGATGCAGCGTGAGCTGAAAGAGTCCACCCTGCGCGTATGCCGCGTCGAACTCGCGGCGGAAGATGTCGAACACGTCGGCCGGCGGGGTGTAGGGGCGGTGCGATGCGAAGCGGTTCATCCAGAAGTACACCGCATCGTCGCGCACCCACTCGACCGGCAGCTCGACCACTCCGGTCGGCTCGCCGTCGAGCAGCAGCTCGTAGCAGTCTTCGTCGGCCATCAGCGAAGAATCGTACTGCAGCCCCATCTCCCGGGCGATGCGAAGCGTATGCGGGCTGAAGTCCCACGACGGCGTGCGCATGCCGACGGGACGCATTCGGGTGACCCGCTCCAGAACGTCCGCCGAGCGCAGCATCAGATCGCGTTCGGTTTCGTAGGCGAGCGTCGAGTTCAACTCGTGGATCCAGCCGTGGATGCCGATCTCGTGTCCCTCGCTCACCACTCTGCGCTGCTCGTCCGGATATAACAGCGCTACCACCGCCGGGACGTAGAAGCTCGCGTTGACGTGGTACTTCTCGAGCAGGCTCAGGATGCGCGGCACGGCCACGCGGCTGCCGTACTCGCCCCAGCTCAGGCGCCCGATCGACTTGCCGCCGTCGCGCAGCTCGTTGGTCTCGTGATCGGAGTCGAACGAGATCGCAAATGCGCAGCGCGCGTTGTCCTTCCATGCTTTCGGGCGCAATCTTGCCCCGGCGCGGACATGGCCGACCATGCGGCGCCACTGCTGCTCGCTCCATTGCCAAGGCTCGACGCGTTCCTCGTGCGGTTCCATCTCACGTTTCCCCAAGGTCGGCACCACTCGGCGCGGGCGCAAGGGCGGAGGACCCGCGGTCCTGGCCCCAGGTTCGGGCGCTTGCCCCTACGTTCCAGCAGCCCCGAGTGTACCGGACATCGCGCGCGTGGCGCAGATGCCCTCATGGGAGCGGCAGGTGCGCGGTCTCGCGTGCTCCCCAGATTACCGCCATGCTCGCGAGCGCCGCCGCGATCACGTAGTAGCTGGGTGACAGCGGCTCTCCGGTGTATTGGATCAGCCAGGTGGCGATGAACGGCGCGAAGCCACCGAACAGGGTCACCGCGAGGCTGTATCCGATCGACATCCAGGTCGAGCGCAAGCGGGTAGGAAAGATCTCCGCGATCGCTGCAGGGCCAGGCCCGGAGAAGAGCGCAACCGCAAGGCAGAGCACGACCTGCACGAGGATCGCGGTAGCCGTCGTGGCGCCGCCCAACAGGCGCTGGAACAGCGGGTAGGGCAGCGCTGCCAGCGCGAGGCACGAGGCCAGCAACAACGGCTTGCGGCCGATCCGATCGGAAGCCCACCCTGCGAGCGGGATGCTCAGCACCATGGCCAGAAGCCCGACGCTGCTCGCCCACAGGGCCGGAGTGCGGCCCAGCCCTGCCTGGCGTTGGAGGAAAGTCGGCATGTAGGTGAGGATCACGTAGTAGGACACCGTCCACACGACTGTGAAGCCGAACGCCCGAGCAGCGAGTAACGCTCCCGCGGAGCCTTGCCCGCGCCCCGGCGGGGTGGATGGCGGCGTCATACGCTGGAAGGCCGGTGTCTCCGCGACGTTGCGGCGCATGTACAGTCCGACCGGCCCGAGCAGGCCGCCGAGCAGGAACGGCAGCCGCCAGCCCCACTGGTCGGCGAGTGAGGGCGTGAACAGCGCGTTCACGGAAGCGGCGACGCTCGAGCCCAGCAGCAGGCCACCGGCCACGCTGCACTGCTGCAGGCTGCCGTACAGGCCGCGCCTGTTATCCGGCGCCCACTCGACGATGAACGCGGTCGATCCACCCCATTCTCCGCCGGCGGAGAATCCCTGCAGCAAGCGTGCGGCCACCAGAAGGATCTGCGCCGCAACGCCGATGGCGTGATAGGTCGGGATCAGCCCGATCCCCACCGTGCCCAACGTCATCAACGCAATGGTCGCCAACAGGGCCGCCTTGCGGCCCTTCACATCTCCCAGACGGCCGATGAGGATCCCGCCGAGCGGCCGTGCGAGAAAGCCGGCGCCGAAGGCCGCGAACGTGGCGAGCAGGGAAGTGATCCGGTCGGTGGCGGGGAAGAACTTGTCCGCGAGCACCGTGGCCATGTAGGCATAAACGGCGAAGTCGTACCACTCGAGCACGTTGCCTGCCACGGCGGCGAGGATCGCGCGTCTGGCTTCGGGCTGGAGTCGCGGCGCCACGGTTCGCCGGTTGCGGATGGAAATGAGCGCCAGAGCGCAGAGTCGGAGAGCGCGCGACGCAGAGTCTCGTCCTTGTCCGGAACTCTAGTTGGGCTCAGCGGGCGGTTCCGAAGTCCTTGGACAACTGCTCCACCATTGCGCGCAACTCGGCCACTTGGTCGCGTAGTTCCGCGACAGTGGACTTGAGCGCTGCGATCTCGCCCGTCGTGACGCTTCCTATTTGCTCGGCGGAAGCAACCGTAACCGACTCGATCGGGACCGTGCCGCTGAGCAAGTGCGCCCATCGGTGCTCGCGGGAACCCGGCTGCTTGGGCAGCTTCGTCACGAGTGCGCCGGCTGCGCGCGCGCTCATCTCTTCCAGATAGGCCTCGACGGAAGAGATGTCGGCGAAACGATACAGACGCTCGCAACCCGTCCGCAGCTCTCCCGGAGTCTGCGCGCCACGCAGCATCAGCGCAGCGAGCAGCGACGTTGCCGCCTGGCCGATGTCGAGCACCTTCGGCAGGTTGTGTGCATAGCGCATCACGCGTCCGGAGGCGCCGTAGCTGTCGATGACCAGCGTCTGGCGCTTGAGCGCATCGAGCGCCATCTCCACCTCAGCCTCGCTCGCGTTCATGACCGGGTCTCTGTTGCTCTTCTGGTTGCAACCGGCGACCAGAGCATTCACGGTGAGCGGGTAGTAATCGGGCGTGGTGACCTGCTTCTCGATCAATACCCCGAGCACGCGTGCTTCCAGCGGCGAGAGCGACGGCAGGCGGGAATCGGTCATGTGTCGAGTCGGGCGGAGTGGGCGATGCAGGGATTCTAGCAACAACGCGCTCGCCGGCCGCCGGGGGCGATGCGCGCGCCGCCGGATGAACCAGCGTAGCGGAATCGTGCGCTTAGCTCTCGCCCCCTGGCTCGACCGCCGCGCGCTCCAACACCTGTGCCCTCGTGGGGGGCGTCGCCTTTCCACCGGAGTCGACATAGGGCTTCAGCGCCTCGATGATCGCGCCCGCGCGCAGGACCAGCGCCTGCTCCCCCGCTGACGGCACGCGGAGCATGTGGATGGTGCCGCTGGCGTGATACGTGGTCACCAGCCCGCGGGGCGGTTCGTAGTACGGATAGCCCGCGGCGCCTGCGCTTTGCGCCGGCTCTACCAACGCGGGTGAGGATGCCTCCCAGCGCTTGCGCACGGCCGTGGGCTCCGCGCCAGCCGCCTCGGGGCCGGGCAGCGCGAACATCTCGTAGCCGTGCTGCCGAGTGAGCTCCGCGCAGCGGTAGATCCAGAAGTACCAGACTCGCTCTTTCGAGCTGTACCCGTTGCCGTCGAATTTCACCAGGTAGGACGCCTCCCCGATCTTCTTCTCGCTGTAGCCGCCGAAGAAGCCATGGCGCATGTACGGGGTCGCGCAGCCTGCGAGCGCGATGAGCGCCACCGAAACGGCGAGAAGCCGGGGTAGAGCAGTCGAGTATGTGCTTTCCTGCGGTTGCATCGGCGCGGGCTCAACGCATCGGGGGTGCCGTCTTGGGAAGCGTCGATCGGGATGTCTCGCATCCGGCTGCCCGATCGGCGCTCCGGCCACCCAGCGGGATGATTACATGCCGCAGGCAGGCCGTCCTCGCAGCTTAGCGGCCGCACGGCGCTTGCACCGGCTCAGGCCACCGGCGCGCCTCCCGCCTCGCTTGTCGGATGCTTGGACGCGGCGTGCTTGTTCCACAGGTCGAGCTTGCGCCAGTAGCCGTGATCGCTGAAGCAGTCCCAGCCCCAGCGCGCCCATCCGAGCAGGGAGTACGCGAGCCACAGGGCCCACGCGAGCATCAGGAGCCGGTAGACGATGAGTGGTACCGAGATCACCCACGCCGTGGGCAGCGCCCCAGGCGTGCGATCCTGATACCAGCGCAGGTTCCACACGTCCGACCCGTTGCCTGCCACTTGCATCTCGGGGTACCCCAGCAGTCCGTTCTGCACCGCCCAGAACAGGCTCAGCGCCGCCGCCAGCGTCAGCAGCGCGAGCACGACTTGCCCGAGATTGAACCAGCGCTTGCCCGCAACCCCATCCCCGAACCGCTTGCGCGCTCCGAGCCCGAGGAACCAGGCGACCACGATCACCCCCGTCAGCAACGGCGCCTGCGTGAGGCCCAGCGCGAGCAGAAACCACTGGTGCGCTTTGAGCGGCGTGAGGCGCATCCTCCCCAGGGCGAGCGCGGCGAGGGCGAGCACGATCACCACACCCCAGAACAGGATCGCCGGGCCCACGGCCGGCCCGCCCACCAGCAGCAGCCAGCGCCCTTCCGGCATCTTGATCTGCAGCGCTGCGTTCACTCCCGGCGTGCCGGCGTCGGCTGACGAAGCCGCGAACCAGGTCGAGATCCCCCGCGGCTCGCGCCAGGCGATCGTCACTTCTTGCTTCCCGGGGCTCACAGGCAGGTGCACCCCACGCCCCTCGAGCCGGATCGGCTGCGACTTGCCGTCGATGGCCACGCTCTGCAGCGCTGCGCCTTCCGGCAACTGGACCACGTGCTGGCCGCCTCGGCTCGATCGCAATGTCATGTCCAGCTGCACATCGGTCGCACGGATCCCGGGCGCAAGGCTCAAGCGGGTGCGGTCCAAGGTCAGCGTCTGTCCTGCGACTCCGGAGGGCTTGGTCAATGCCAGCGTCACATGCTCGTCCGGCCATGGCCGCCACTCGGGGAGCCAGCGGCCGGCGTCGTCCTGGTGGTGGACCACCGGTATGCCGCCGAACTGGACATGCCACTGCGGCCCGAGGTTGAGGCGCCACACCTGGATCTGGTTGCTCTCGGCGGGCGCTCGGAGGTCGAGTTGCTTGCGCTGCTTCAGCGCGCTCTCGAAGTAGAACGCGTTGGTCTGCGGCCCGAGGTTGACCAGCGCGACACCGTCCTGCGCGCGCACCTCGCCGTCGGTCACCGACTCCCCCTCGAGCAGCGGGACCTTGACCAGCACGGGCGCCGTGCTGGGACCCGCGCGCACGACCCGGGTCGCGACCTGCCAGACGAGTCCCAGGTTGAAGGTCCGCTCCACGCGAACGAACGGGGGCAGGCTGTCTCCGGACCCGGGTTGTGTGGACCGCGTCGCGCCTGCGACGCGCGTGAGCAGCAGGCTCTCTCCTGCCTGGCCATCCTCTCCCAGCCCATCCAGCGTCCATCCCACCAGCTCCGCTTCCACTCGGTGCGGTTTGAGCGGGAGCGCGAGCTGCACGCTGTGCCGGCCGTTCATGCCGGAGCGCATCCCGATCTGATGCACGCCTTTGGCGAGCTGCACCCAGAGGTTTCCCGTCCGGTCTCGCATCAGCCCGCGGGCGGGAGCGCCGTCGACTGTCAGCTCTTCGGGCAACCATTGCTGCGCTCCGCCCGGCAGCGGGATTGCCGTATCGGTTTCCGCATGTGCTTCCAGGCGCAGCTGTAGATCGCCGGCTGTGGCGCTCAGCCGGAGCCGCGAAATCTCCGCGCACCTCGGCAGGCAGTCGGGTGCCGCGAGCAGCTTGTCTCGGAGTTCGTTCAGCAGCTCCGGGTTCGGCATCGATTGCGCCCAGGCCCGGTGGGGCGGGATAGCGACCGTGCATGCGAGCAGCGCAACGATCGCCGTTGTTCCCGCCGCCCTCCCGATAGCCGGCAGCCGGATCGCGCCGACCCAGGCGAGTCGTGCCAATAGAGCGAGAAGCGCCGCCAGGCGCGCCGCCGTCAGCACTTTGCCCTCCAGCGGGGACACCAGCCACAAACGCAACGTCTGCGTATGTTCGACCGGTCCGCTCCAAGCGAGCTCGTACTCGTTCCAGGTCCATTGCGGGAGCCCCGGACCGGTCTGAATCTGCGCGTTCGGGTCGATGCGCTCGAAGGACGCCCGGTCGAAACCGCTGGATGAGAGCTCATACGACGTGCCATGCCGTGCGAGTGTCTTTTTCTCGACGCGATCCTGCTCCTCGGGCTGCGCGGGGGGCGGGCTGCTGCTTGGCTCAGCGTTCTGTGCGGCGAGCGGGGAACTGGCCGGCGCGCGTCCGCGCGCGGGCGCTGGAACAGGCCGATTCTGCGCCATGCCGCCCGCCGCTTCCGGCTCGGCGTAGACCGCAACCTGCTCGCCAATCGCCTGCCAGGGTCGTTCGAGCACCGGGTAGAGCGCTTGGCGCACTTGGTCGACCGCGAAGGGCACGGCCACAACGATCAGCGCCGTGAGCGAGAGCCAGCGGTAGAGGGAGACCACGTTGCGTAACCGGCCGTCGCGCAGGACCCGCAGCAGCGCGGCTGCAGCCAGCAGATTGAGCCAGGCCCAGGTGGGCGCGCCGCTCTCGTGATAGGACAACGTCAATGCGGCCAGTGCCACCACGCCCCAGCGCCAGCCGAACAACTTGCCCGACGCGAGCGTGATCATGAGCACCAGGAAGAAGTCGAGCAGCGTCCAGCGCTCGATCCACGCGCGTGGCGCACGGTCCGCTCCCGACGCGTGCAACAGGCGCCAGCCCGGGGGCAGATGCAGCGTGGCGGACAGCTGATTGAAGTCCTGCTGCCATCCGGTAGCGGAGAGCGTGTGCGTACCGGTGTCGATCCGGCTGTCGGCCGTGATGTTCGCGACGCCGCGGCGCAGCTCGACGCCGGGAAGGGCATTCGCGTCGAGCTGCGTGATGTACTGATCTGCGCCGTCGACTGCCACTCGACCCAGCGTCTGCGGCTTTGCCATCTCCAGCCGCCAGGCGCGCGTGATGCTACCGCTGATCTTGTCTTGCACGGTGTATCCCGCGCCGTCGAAGTCGAGCCACAAATGTCGCCGCAAGGCGAGCCGGTCGGGCTCGGGCTCGGGGTCGCCGCGTTTGGTCTGGCGCAGGCGCATGGCGTCACCCGGCTTGAGCAGATACGCGGGAAAGCGCTTCCATTCCTGCGGCAGCGTCGTCTGCTGTGGATCGACGGCGGTGAGCCCTTCGATCGTCACGAGGCGCAGCTCGGGACGCGCCTCGAATGCCCACACCTCGGCGCTCGGGGCCAGCCGATCCTGGGTGGCCGGCAGCCCCAGCTTGGTCTGCGGCGCCATGCTGCGGCCGGTGGCGAAGAGCTGCCATCGCCCGGGGCGCACTTGGACCCGCAGGCTTCCGTCGGGCTCGAAGTGCGCCGGTAGCGGGCTCGACAATGCCAATGGCGTGAAGCCGTCCAGCAGCGCGTTGGGCACCAGGGCCTCCTGGTTCTTGCCCGAGGCCGTCAGTTCGATCTGCGTGGTCATGGTGAGCGGGATGTCGTCGGTCACCCGCCGGTTGACCCGGACCTCGATGCGCTCGACCCCAGAGTTGCGCTCCGATCGCTGCTTCAACCACAGCCGTCCCGTGCTGTCCAGGTTCGGGACGGCGTTGCGCGCCCCATCGGTGGTGAGCTCGACCAGGCCGATCGCGTCCGGCAGCAGCAGGCTCTCCGGGAGGCCGTCCCAGACGAAGTTACCCGAGATGGCGTGGCTTCCCGGCGTCACGCGTACGCCCGGCCTGTCCGCTTGCGCGACCACCGGCGCCGGCTTGCCATCGACCTTGACCTCCTGCGGCCAGTGCTTCGCGTCGCCCGGCAACTGCATCCACAGCGTGCGGAAGGCGGCAACCTGCAGCGAAAAGCTGCCGCCCGTGCCCGTCACGGCCAGCGTCATACGGGAGGACCAACTACACTGTCGCTGCTCGCCGTTGTTGTAGAAGTACGGGCACTGCCGCTCTTGGGCTCCGTGGAGCACCCACGGCACCCAGGGCTGAAGCGGACCAGGTACATCTTGCCGGCTCAGCGGCGCGGCGGGGCTCGAAGCGCTGGCCAGCATGCAAACCCCGATGAGCAGCGGCGCAACGCCGGTGTGGAAGCTGCTGCGTCTCATGCCGATCCCCCAACCCATTGCAACGGTCGCGCTGTAAACGCACGTTGCATGCCTAAGGGGTCGGGGTTTTGGGCGCGTCCGCTGACGCGGCGGTCCGCGGCCGGGAGGCTGGGGTGAGCGCGATGCGTGCCCGGGGTTCGGCTGCGGCTGGGCTGCTATCCGCTCCTCGCCGCCACAGGCGGGGCCGCGCTGTTCGCGGTCTGCGCGCAGCATGCGCGCATCGCAGCGTTGGAGATCCCGCCCACAGAGATGGCTACTCGGCTCGACAGCGTCACGATGACGACTCGCGCCGCGCCTTGCGGGCGTTTGCAGCCGCACCCCGCTCTCCGGGCATGACGCCGGGATTGCGGGATGCAGCCGGCGCCTAGCCTGCGGCTAGACGTGGAGACTTGCTTTCGAAGGCTACGCCAAGGACTGTTACTGCGTCTTCTGGGCGTTGACCGTCACTTCGACACGACGGTCCGGCTGCAGGCACGCGATCGTCTTGTCGTTTCGCAGTCCCCCGCAGCCTTGGTAGGTCGCAAACTCCTCGGTCTCCCCGCGCCCTTCGGTTCGGATCTTGTCTGCCGAAATCCCGCGGCTAGCCAGGTAGGCCTTGACCGATGAAGCGCGCTGCTCGGACAGCTTCTGGTTGTACATCGCCGTCCCGATCGGGTCGGCGAAGCCCACCACCACGATGTCGCCGAAGGGGATGCCATCGAGCTGCCGGATCAGCTCGTCCAGCTTGCCCTGCGCGTCCGAGCGAACGCCCGACCGGTCGAAATCGAAGAACGGGTTCGCCTCCACGCGCACGGTGACCGGCAGGACCGTGACGGGCTTGACCGCCGGCTCGGCCGCAGCCACTTTTTCTTCGGAGAAGCCCTTGGGTCCGCTCACGCCTCCCCCGGCCGCCTTGCCCGACTCCTCGTCGTAATACCGGGTCTGGCCGGTAATCCCTTCCTCATTGGGCGCGCCTTGCTCTTCGTAGTAGCGCCTCTGGGCGGTGATGCCTTCCTGCTTGGACGCGCCTTGCTCCTCCTCGGGGTATCGGCTCTGGGCGGTAATGCCCTCTTGGCTGGGTGCGCCTTTCTCCTCTTCGTACTGCCGGCTCTGGGCGGTGATGCCTTCCTGCGCGGGCGCGCCTTTCTCCTCCTCGTAGTACTGGCTCTGAGCGGTGATGCCCTCCTGGGTGGGCGCGCCTTTCTCCTCTTCGTACTGTCGGCTCTGGGCGGTGATCCCCTCTTCCTTGGGCGCACCTTGCTCCTCCTCGAAGTACCGGCTCTGAGCGGTGATGCCCTCCTGGGCGGGTGCGCCTTTCTCCTCTTCGTACTGCCGGCTCTGGGCGGTGATGCCTTCCTGCGGGGCGCCGCCCTCCTGCTTGGGCGCACCTTGCTCCTCTTCATAGTGCTGGGCCTGCGCGGTGGTGCCTTCTTCCTTACGTGCGGCTTGCGCTTGTTCCTGAGCCTGCGCCTGGGCGGCGGTGGATTCCGTGGAAGCAGCCTGTTGCTGGGGCGAGCCAGCCGCTTCCGCAGCCGGCGCGGTCTGTGCCTGCGGCTGCCCAGGCGGTGGCGTTGGCGCGGTAGTTTGCTGCTTCTCAGATGGCGCTTGGGTTCGCCCCTGAGCGCCTGGTCCAGACGTGCTGCGGCTGGTTTGCGCGGCGCAAGCGGAAAGCAAAACCGCCATCAACAACAAGGACATCCGACCCGTCTTCATGTGCACAAATCCTCCGCAGCGCGCGATTTGAGATTTCCAACGACAAGCTTCCGGTCCCCGTCGACGGTGCGCCGAGAGAGGCTGCACCTGAAGTTCGACGTTCAGGGTGAGTTGCTCGTGTTGGCTGTTGCTCAGCACTCTGACCCGTCGCAGGCGCGAAGAGTTTCTTCGCCCGCTGTATTCACATCGCCGATCACCGGTCGCATGTGGCCGGACCCCGATTCTCGAACTCGCCGACGTCGGAAAGCACCGTCAAAGTACCATACCAAGGGCCGCGGCGCCCTGCAGGAATCCGTCATGGCGTCCGCAGCCCCCCTCGCACGTGCAGCCTGCCCGCCACAGAGCCTCTAAAATGCCGTCTTTCCCGGGTCCAACCGCTTCAGATCGGCCGCGAGGCCGACCCGTATGCAGCGCTCATCCGCCTTCTTCGGCATCGGCTTCGAGCTGCTTGCCACCATCGTCCTGATCGTCGCGGTGGTCGCGATCAACCTCGCCATCTCCGCGTGGTTGCGCGGGCGCGCCCGCCTCTCGCGCGAGACCAAGCTGCGCGCCTCCGTGTTCTGGCGCAACGCCTCGTTGTTCCTCGCCGTGCTCGCGCTCCTGTTCGTATGGCGAGCGGAGCTGCGTGCGGCCGCCTTCTCCCTGGCGGCGTTGAGCGTGGCGCTGGTCATCGGCGGCAAGGAGCTCTTGACTTCGGTGCTGGGCTACGTCTACCGGACCACCTCCAAGAGCTTCCGCTTCGGCGACGTGATCGAGATCAACGGGATGCGCGGCGAGGTCATCGACCAGACTCTGCTTTCCACGACCTTGCTCGAGATGAGTGACGAGCACCAGTTCACCGGACGGACCGTCCAGTTCCCCAACAGCCTGTACGTCAACCACCCGATCCGGAACCATTCTCGCATCGGCAACTATCAGCTCGGCATCTTGGTCGTGCCCTTGGCAGTCGGCGGCGACGTCGAAAGCGCCAAGCGGCTGCTGGAGCGAACCGCGGCGCAGGTGTGTTCGGAACACGTCGCTCCGGCCGAGGCAGCGTTGCGCGAGCTGGAAGGGGAGCAGTTCGTCGTCATGCCCTCGGCCGAGCCGCGAGTGACGCTCAGACTGGTGGACGCCGACAAGGTGACGCTGGTGCTGCGCTACCCATGTCTCGCCGAGCAGCGCACCAGGACGGAACAGGACATCCTGGCTCGCTACCTGGAAGGCCGGGCCGCGCAGCGGCGGGAGCTCGCGAGCTAGCTCCGTGCTGCTCGGCTGAGAATGGTTTGCAAGCTCACGGCGCCTCTTCCTGCGCGTGGCTGCGCGGCAGCGACCACCTCCGCCATCACTGAACTCGCCCGCGAGACGGGCTCTTGCTTGCTCGCTCTCCGGAGGGGATGCCACGCGGCCGCTGTGCCCTGTGGCTGGGAAAGCGGTAGTTGGGGAAGGCCTCGGCAACCGACACCAGGGTGCCGCACTGGATCCCGTCCAATCCGGGCAGCTCGGCGATCATGCTCCTGAACTCGCTGCTGCGCGCGGTCTCGAGCACCGCGTGGATCTCCGGAGAGTCGACGGCATCCTCGCGGCAGACGAGGAAATAGCGCTCGTTGACGAGCGGCACGAAGCCCAACCCGAACTGGCGCGCGGCCGGCTCGACGCCGAGCCCCGCATCGGCCATGCCGCTCGCGATGTAGGCGGCGACCGCCGCGTGCGTTGCTTCGACGGTGTTGAACCCGGCGATGCGCGATCCGTTCAGGCCCTCGCGTTCCAGCAGCATGTCGAGCAGCAGCCTGGTCCCCGAGCCGGCCGGTCGATTGACAAAGCGGACGCCCGGGCGCGTCAGATCGGCGAGGCTGGCGATCCCTTGCGGATTGCGCGGCGCGACGATCAGTCCCTGCCGCCGGGTGATGAGGTTGATCAGGCGATGCTGCCGCGGCCTGAGCCAGGGCGCGTACGCTCGCAACGCGACTGGCTGCAGATCGCCGACCGGAACATGGAAGCCGGCGAGGTCACAATGGTCCCGGCACAACGACGCGAGAGCGTCCGCGCTGCCGACGTAGCGCAAGTCGACCTGCAGTCGCTTGCCATGCAGCAGGCCGTGCAGCGCGGCCACGGCATACCCGTAACTGGCGTGGATCCGCGTGCGAGCGCCCGCAGCGGCCAGCGTCCGCCCGATCTCGCTCTCGAGCTCCGAAGCGAAGCTGTCCAAGATCGGGGTCAGGCGCGCCGCGATACGCTTGTTCGCCCAGACCAGCTTGTCGCCGAGCGGGGTGAGCTTCGCCCCTTGACCGCGGGTGAAGTCGATCAACGGCATGCCGAACGTCTGCCCGCCCTCGCGGACTATGCCCCAAGCATGGCGGTACGAGAGATTCAGCCGCGCACAAGCGCGCCTGAGGTTGCCCTCGGCAGCGATCGTGGCGAGCAGTTCGAACAGCTGCGACAGGCCCCGGCCCGCTCCCGCGGGGTCGCGCAGGATCCACTCCGGTTTGATCTGAAACTTGTTCATATGCTCACGGAAACATAAAGGAGATGCCGGCCCTTACAAAGCTTTGTGCGCTTTGCGCAGCATATTGAGTTCATCGTCCCGGGTCTATAGGCTCATGCCGTCCTGACAGAGCCGGCCGCAGCGACCGGGGGCGTCGACACCCCAGCAACATCTGTCGATCTCCCAGCGGGGCGGCACCGCGATCGCGAGCGCAACCAGCCCAATATCGTTGCTTGCTCAAGCAGCTGCGTACGCGTCCGGGGTCGAGGAACGCTAACAGAGGCATCCCGCAATTTCGAGGGGGAGGAGCGAACGTGTCTCAAGCCACCGCAGTGCTGCCCGGCGGCTTCGCCAACGGCGCCGGCTTGCTGTCCAAAGAGCGGACTTACGCCCGGCCGGGCTTCAACCGCTGGCTTGTGCCGCCGGCTGCCCTGGCGATCCACTTGTGCATCGGCATGGCCTACGGCTTCAGCGTGTTCTGGTTGCCGCTGTCGCGGGCGGTCGGGATCACCAATTCGGTGGCATGCCCGCCCGATATGACGTTTGTCGCGGGCCTGTTCGCGACTTCTTGCGACTGGAAGATCAGCACGCTCGGCTGGATGTTCACGCTGTTCTTCGTCTTTCTCGGCGGCGCGGCAGCAGTCTGGGGCGGCTGGCTCGAGCACGCCGGTCCGCGCAAGGCCGGGGTGGTGGCGGCGCTGTGCTGGTGCGGCGGGCTCGCATTCTCGGCTCTCGGCGTGTACGTCCACCAGATCTGGATGCTGTGGCTGGGCTCTGGGATCATCGGCGGCATCGGGCTCGGGCTGGGGTACATCTCACCGGTCTCGACGCTGATCAAGTGGTTTCCCGACCGGCGCGGCATGGCGACGGGAATGGCGATCATGGGCTTCGGCGGAGGAGCCATGATCGGCGCTCCGCTCGCCGACATGCTGATGAAGCACTTCGCGACCCCGACCTCGGTCGGGGTGTGGGAGACCTTCCTTGCGCTCGCTGCGATCTATCTCGTAGCGATGCTGAGCGGGGCATTCGGCTACCGTCTTCCCGCCCCAGGATGGAAGCCAGCCGGCTGGAATCCGCCCGCCGGGAACGGGGGACGGATGATCACGATGCGGCACGTGCACCTGAACGTCGCCTGGAAGACGCCCCAGTTCTGGCTGATCTGGTGGGTCTTGTGCCTGAATGTCACGGCCGGCATCGGTGTGATCGGAATGGCCTCTCCGATGCTGCAGGAGGTGTTCGCCGGCCAGCTGATCGGGCTCAACATCAAATTCAACGATCTCACGTCCCTGCAGCGCACGCAGATCGCGGCGATCGCAGCCGGGTTCACCGGGCTGCTGAGCCTGTTCAACATCGCCGGCCGGTTCATCTGGGCGTCGGCATCCGACCACCTCGGCCGCAAGCTGACCTACTACACGTTCTTCGTGCTCGGGATCGTGCTGTATGCCTCGGCGCCTTGGTCCGGACATCACCACCACATCACGCTGTTCGTGGGTGCGTTCTGCATCGTCCTGTCCATGTACGGCGGCGGCTTTGCGACCGTGCCGGCCTACCTGGCGGACATGTTCGGCACCCAGATGGTGGGCGCCATCCACGGCAGGCTGCTGACGGCCTGGTCGGCTGCCGGCATCTTCGGCCCCGTGATCGTGAACTACCTGCGCGAGTACCAGCTCGCCCAAGGGATGCCGCGCGCGGCGGTCTATGACATGACGCTATACATCCTGTGCGGACTGCTCGCTCTGGGCTTCCTGTGCAACCTGCTGGTGCGGCCGGTGGCCGAGCGGCACTACATGAGCGATGCCGAGCTCGAAGCGGAGCGGCGGATTGCGCATGAAGCCGCTGCGCGCGCGACGGGCGATGCACATGGTGTCGCCAGTGCGCCATCCGACGATAAGCCGACCAGCCTGGTCGTGGTCGCGCTGTGCTGGCTTGCGGTCGGGGTACCGCTCGCGTGGGGCGTGGTCACGACGCTCAGCAAAGCGTCCGTCTTGTTCCGCTAGCGCTGCGCTACGCGAGGCGCGAAGCGCAGCGGTCGGAGGACGCCGGCACCGCGCCGGCCGTTCTCACCTGGCAGCGGTGAGACGACGCGTGCTCGTTCGCCGGCACTCGGCCGCGTCAGCGGAGTTCAGACGAGGCCGTGATCGCGCGCCGGATCGAGCCGAGCGGCGCGGAGTCGTCGAAGGTCACCAAACCGCCGTTCATCGAGACGCCCAGTTCGCGCCATAGACCGGCCAGGTCCACGTTCACCGGCGTGTCTTTCATCCGCTCGTAGAGCTCGGTCAGAGCGTGGGTGCCGGTCCCCTGGTCCGCTACGGCGAGCACCTTGCCCATGGGCCATCGCTGCGAGATGTTCCCGCCGCTGGCGACGATCTCGCGTAGCGCGTCCTGCAGCCCGCGCCGGTTGTCGGTGCGGCGCCGGATCTCGATGTCGGCCAGCAGATAGAACAGTGCGCCGCCCCAGTAGGTGCGTCCCCACGTTGGAGTGTGATCGAGACCGCGGTCTCCCTCGCGCGGCAAGCCCTGCGGTAGCCCTCGCACCAGATCTCCCCAGACCTTCCGCACGCTCAGCTCTCCGGCCTGCGCCCGAGCAACCGGCTCGACATAGGTCGCCAAGCCCTCTTCCATCCAGTGGTGCTCGTCGGACAGCATGGGGAAGCCCTGGTGCACCAGTTCGTGCACCAACACCCAGTCCTCCGCCAGTTGAGCCTGCGTGGTGTCGCGTCCAAGCAGGATGCGGCTCGCGGCGCCCCGGTAGCCGTATGTGGATCCGCCGCGCACGCCGGCACCCACGATGGGAACGATGAGCAGCTTCGCGTCGGGATCGGGAAGTCGTCCGTAATAGTCCGCGACAGCGCGCACGCAGTTCCGGACCCAGGCGAGAATCGCTTCGCGCGAGAGCGCCAGCTCGCCTGGACCGAACGCAACGGTCAGGGCACCGCCGCCGGCCTCGATGCGCGTGGCCGGGAGCTGCTGGAATGCGCGATACGGGAAGAAGCCGCCGACCAACGCGTCCTCGTCGGTCGCCGCTGCGGTGCACAGGCCTGCGAACGAGAGCATCGCGGCGATCAATGGGCAGGTCAGTCGCGAGCGAAAGAGGTTGGCCACGCGTGTGCTTGGGGGTCACCGATCGGGAAGAGTATTGTGGGCGCTCGCCGCCTCGTCGGTCTAGAATCACCTCCCAGCCGATGCCGGCCTGCGGGCCGGTGTAGGCGTAGTCCAAAAAATCCCGCAACTCTCCTCGAAGGGAGACCACCTATGTCCGCCGTTCCAAGTCCCGCTGCGTCCGGCCAGAAGACGATCCTCGGCGCCTGTCCGCACGATTGCCCCGATACCTGCTCCATGCTGATCACGGTCGAGAACGACCGTGTGGTGAAGGTGCGCGGCAACCCAGACCATCCGTTCACCGACGGGCGTCTGTGCGTGAAGGTCAATCATTACGAGGAGCGGATCCATCACCCGGAGCGAATCCTGCACCCGCTCAAGCGCAGCGGACCGAAAGGCTCGGGACAGTTCACGCGCGTGAGCTGGCCGGCGGCGCTGGAGGAGATCGCCACGCGCTGGAAGCAGATCATCAAGGAGCACGGCCCGACCGCCATCCTCCCCTACAGCTATCTGGGAACGGAAGGCATCTTGAACGGCCTGAACGTGGGCGATGCCTTCTTCAACAAGCTCGGCGCGACGATCTCCGAGCGCACGTTCTGCGATTCGGCCGCCTGCACGGGGTACATGATGACGGTCGGGCCTACGCCCGGCACCGATCCGGAGAGCTTCGTGCACTCGCGCTACATCATCCTGTGGGCGTGCAACACGATCAGCACCAACCTACATCACTGGCCCTTTATCGCCGAGGCCCAGAAGCGCGGCGCGAAGATCGTGGTGGTGGATCCGGTGCGCACGCGCACGGCGCGGCAGGCCGACTGGCACATCGCGATCAAGCCGGGCACCGACGGTGCACTGGCGATGGCGATGATCCACGTCGTCGTCAGCGAAGGCCTGGTCGACAAGGACTACGTGGAGAAGTACACCGTCGGCTATCCCGAGCTCGCCGAGCGCGCCAAGGAATATCCGCCGGAGAAAGCTGCTGCGATCACGGGCATCTCTGCCGACGACATCCGCAAGCTGGCGCGCGAGTACGCGACCACGCGCCCCTCGGTGATTCGGATCGGTGTGGCGGTCGAGCGCCATGCCGGAGGCGGCCAGACGGTGCGCGCGTTGACCTGCCTGCCGGCACTGGTCGGCGCCTGGCGGGACGTCGGCGGGGGCATCCTGCAGCTGCCGATCTGGGCATTCCCGGTCAAGTGGGACGCGCTCATGCGGCCGGACTGGATCAAGCCGGGCACGCGCGTGCTCAACCAATGGAAGCTCGGGGCGGCGCTCACCGGAGAGCTGAAGCTCGACCCGCCGATCAAGTCCCTGTTCGTGTACAACGCGAATCCTACTGTGGTCGCGCCCGAGCAGGAGAAGGTGCTCAAGGGCCTCGCCCGCGACGATCTCTTCACGGTGGTGAGCGAGCATTTCGTCACGGACACGGCGCGCTATGCCGACATCGTGCTGCCTGCCACGACGCAGATGGAGCAGCACGAGATCATGTTCTCGTGGGGCCATTTCTACCTCTCGCTGAACCAGCAGGCCATCGCACCGCGCGGCGAAGCCGTGCCCAACACCGAGCTATTCCGGCGGCTCGCCGTGGCGATGCGCTTCGACGATCCGCACTTCAAGCGCACCGATGAACAGATGGCGCTCGACTCGCTCGACTGGTCGTCTCCGGCGCTTGCCGGCATCACCATGGAGCAGCTCAAACGCGACGGCTATGCACGGCTCAAGGTCGGCACACCCGACACCTATGCACCGCATGCCAGCGGCGGCTTCCCGACTCCCTCGGGCAAGGTCGAGCTCAAATCCTCGATGGCGGCGGGTGGCAACTTCGTGCTGCCGCTGTTCCGCCAGGGGTCGAACGAGTTCCAGGACGGAAGCCCGGTCGATCCGGTGCCTGCCTACATTCCGCCGCAGGAATCAAACGACGCTGCGCTGGCTGCAAAATATCCGCTGAATATCTTGACGCCGAAAAACCACGCCTTCCTCAATTCCGGCTATGCCAACATCGCGCGCCAGCTCGGCCATGCCGGCGAGCAGTACGTCATGATCCATCCGGCCGATGCGAGAGCGCGCGGCATCGCCGAGGGCGAGCGCGTGGAGGTGTTCAACAACCGCGGCCGCTTCGAGGCCGAAGCGCAAGTCACCGACGAGGTGCGCGAAGGCGTGGTCGTGTCTCCGCTCGGCTATTGGGCCTCGGCGAGTGCGAGCGGGCGTTCGGCAAACGTGGTGAACTCCTCGCGCTACGCGGACATCGGGCGCGCACCCACCTTCTCGGACACGCTGGTGCAGGTGCGGCGGGTGGAAGCCTAGCGCGGGGCATCGGTGAAGTTGGCGCAGAACGAAACAAGCATGCGGACTCCGCAGGACCGTGACGAATCCCGGCGAACTCGATGCTCCGGATCGCCGGATCCCGCTGGCGCTCGACTGTTCTGCTTCGACGACTTGAGTCGCGATTTGCCGAGATCGTTTGGTTTGCTCTCGCGGGGCGGCTAGGCTGCTCCGGTGCGCAGGAGATGACCGGCTAGGACCAGCGCAAAGCTTCTAGCCGGATGCCTCGATTTGCATCGAGCCTAGGTCCGCCCCGGACTGGCAACGCCTGCTTGACTGTTCACGGGAATGCCATCGGATCACCGCTGTGTGCCTTCGTCCCGTTGACATGTGCTGCACACGTGGCTATCGTCGACGCATGGCCAAGATGATCCAGCTCAGACATGTACCCGACGCGCTGCACCGCAAACTGAAGGCGCGCGCGGCTGCCGAAGGACTCTCTCTCTCGGAGTACTTGATCCGCGAGGCCGAGCGCCTGGTGGAGCGGCCGAGCATTCCGGAGATGCGGGCGCGCCTCGCTGGTCGCCGGCCGGTCGCCCCGAGCGTCCGGCCGGCACAGGCGCTGCGCATCGAACGGGATTCGCGTTGATTGTCGTCGACGCATCGGCCGTGCTGGAAGTGCTGCTCAACACCGCCGACGCAGATCGTGTCGCGGATCGCCTGTTCACTCGGGGCGAAACACTTCACGCTCCACACCTGATCGACCTCGAGGTTGCCCAGGTGCTCCGGCGCTACGTGCGCGGTGGGGAGGTCGACAGCGAACGCGCTTTAGAGGCTCTCTCGGACTTTGCTGCGCTCCAGGTTAGCCGCTATCCGCACGATTTCCTCTTGCCGCGCATCTGCCAGTTGCGTAACAACGCGACCGCTTATGACGCCGGGTACCTCATCCTCGCCGAAGTGCTCGACTGCCCGTTGGTCGCCTGTGACCAAGCGCTGGCCGGCGTTCCCGGCCACGCGGCACAGGTGCAAGTGACCGTCTGAGCGGCTCCTGCGCTGCGCGTCGTCGGCATCGAATGTTACGTGGCGTCGTGGCAGGTAGGCTCTGTTGGTTGTCGCCTCCTGGAATAAGCTAGATATAGAGCGATAGCCCGATCCTCTGTGCCGGGCGCGGGGGCCTACAACGCACCAAGAGGATAGGCCTGCAAGAGCGAACGGTAGGGCTCGTCTACTCGGCGCACCGACGCGCCTCACTGCGGCACCTCGCCCAGCACCGTGCATCGCCGGATCACACGGCGCTGCCTGGCCGGATCGTATTCCGTCGCGCGGTGCATCACGCAGCGGTTGTCCCACGCGATCAGCTGGCCCGGCTTCCAGTGATGCTCATAGGTGAGATCGGGATGTACGACCAGCACATTCAGCTCCTCGATGAGCCTGCGTCCCTCGTCGTAATCCATACCGACGATGTACTCCGCATGATCGCCGAGGAAGATGCATCTGCGGCCTGTCTCCGGATGCGTGCGCACTATGGGATGGTCCACCGGAGGAACCTCGCGCCGCTGCGCTTCAGTCATCGGATCCTCGCCGTGGCGCCGAGTGCGCGAAAAGTCCAGATTGTGCACAGCGCGTAGCCCGGCGATGCGCGCCTTCCACTCCGGAGTCAAGCGCTCGTAGGCGCCGTACATGTCGCTGAAGTGTGTCTCACCGCCTTCCTCGGGAACGACCTCGGCGTAGAGGATGGTCGCCTGGCCGGTGCGCTCTTTCCACGAGCCGTCGGTGTGCCACGCGAGCGTGCCTTTGTCCGGATGCTTACCGGTGGGCTTGCCTTGTTCGTCGACGTTGGAGAGACGATACAGCTCCGGATAGCCGTCGGCGTGGTACTGGTTCATGACGTGGACCTGCACCTCGCCGAAGTGGCGCGCGAGCTCCACCTGCTTCGCCGGCGGCAGCTCTTGCGTGCCGAACAGCAGCACCTGGTACTGAAGGAATGCGTCGTAGATCGTGCGGAACAGCGCATCGTTCACACCCTGTGCCAGGTCGACGCCGAGGATCTCGGCGCCCAGATGCGGCGAAAGCCGTCGGATCGTGAACGGTGGCCGGGTCGCGAGGCTTGGTTGCATGGGCTCTCCTTCTACGTCTGGCCGAGGCGGAGCTGGCGTGCCGGTCGTCTCGTCTTCGAAGTATATCTGCCGGCACAGCCGGCCAAGGCCTTCCATCCTCGGTCAGCCCCGCCGCGACGTGCGGCACGCTCGGACGCCCTTTATCCATTGTCCGTTTGGCGGAGAGTATACTGAGGCGGACCGCTATCGACAGTGATGACATGGGAAACGTCGGCACACCTGAGGCTCTCACGCTGCGCTGGGCCGAGCTTGTCAACGATCCCGCGCTGCAAGACCTGCCGTACAAGTTCGAGGTCAACCTGTGGGGGAAGCTCGAGATGACGCCGGCAAGCTTCTGGCACGGGCGGCTACAAGGCGCAGTCGCGGCGCAGCTAGCACGTCAGCTACCGGATGGCGAGGCGCTGACCGAGATCCCGCTCCTGACCGAAATCGGCGTTCGCGTACCGGACGTCGCGTGGGCGTCACGGGATTACCTGGCTGCGAACGCCGACGCCTCGCCGGCGCCGCGCGCCCCTGAGATCTGCGTCGAGATCGTCTCGCCGGCGAACTCGGACGAAGAGATCCGCGAGAAGATCCGCGCCTACCTCGCAGCCGGAGCCCAGGAAGTATGGATCGTGTCCGAAGACGGAGAAGTGCGCTTTCACAATGCGGCCGGCGAACAACCTGCGTCGAGCTTTCCCGTGCGGTTGTCGTTGCCTAAGCGCTCCGGACCGGCTTAGCCTCGTGTTCGATTCGCCGTGTCCCGCGGAGGCATGCTCGGCGAGGCGGCTCCGATTCCAAGTATAGTACCGGTCAAACGCCACCGAGGAGCTTTGCGATGACGCCACACGAGCAGGTGCTCGACACCCCTACCGCCACGCAGACCACGTACGCCCGCCGGGCCCGCTATCACACCTCGGCGAATCCGTTCACGTTCAGCTACCCGCCGGTGCCGATCCGCCAGTTCCTGGCGGAGCGCGACCGGGCCTTCGATGCGGCAACCCCGACCTGCGCGATCCCGCTCGATGCATCAGCCGATCTCGGCACAGCATATGCAGCGACCACACCCACGTTGCTCACCCGGTACCTCAAGATCCGCGCCGGAGAGCACCTCAGCAGTGCTTGGGCTTCCTCGGGCGAGGTCTACTACGTCATGTCCGGCAGCGGCGAAAGCCGGAACGGCAGCGACGTGATCGAGTGGGGCGCGGGCGATGTGTTCTGCTTCCCCGGTGGTGGCGAGACCACGCATCGAGCCGCGGACGCGGGCGGCTTGCTCTTCTGCGCTACCGACGAGCCGCTGCTCGCATTCGAGCGCCTGCGTCCTCCGCTACCAGGACAGGCTGTGATCCAGACCACGCACTGGCCGGCGCAGGAGATCGATCGCCAGTTCGAGAGCGTCTGGCAGCGCGAGACCCCCGAGTATGCAACCGGCGCGTCGGTGATGTTCAGCAGCACGGCGTTTCCACCGAGCTGCATCACCACGCCGTCCATGAACGTCGCGATCAACTCGCTCGCGGTCGGTTGCGATCAGCGGCCGCACCGCCACAACGGCGTCGCGGTGACGCTGGCGATCCAGGGCGAGGGCATCTACTCCCTGATCGACGGGAAGCGCGTGGAGTGGTCTACCGGCGCCGCGCAGATCACGCCCGCCACGCTGCTGCACTCCCATCACAACCGCGGCACCAAGCGCATGCGCTCGCTCGTCATCCAGGACGAGGGGTTGCATTTCTACACGCGCACACCCGGATTCAGCTTCGATTGAGGATCGCTCTCATGCATCCCAAAGCGAGGTACATCTTCACCGCCAGCATGGACGTCGATCCCGACAAGGAAGACGTATTCAACGAGGTCTACGACGCTGAGCATGTCCCGCTGCTGCTGAAAGTGCCCGGGGTGCTGTCCGCAGTGCGCACGAAGACCGAGCCGCTGACCCTGCGCATCTCTGGGGAAAAGCGCGCACTGGAAGCCGAGGGTGAGCCGCGCTACAGCGCGATCTATGAGCTGGAGAGCGCCGAGGTGCTGGTGAGCGATGCGTGGGCCAAGGCGGTCGATCAGGGGCGCTGGCCCACCGAGGTGCGGCCGTACATCCGCAACCGCAGGCTCGTCCTGCGGAAGATCCTCGGCCGCTGAACGCCGGCGCCTCGGGATCCGCACCGTGTCCGACGCGCCTGGCCCGTCGACGAAGAGGCCGGTGAACACGCTGGGCGCGTTGCTCGCACTGCTCGCTGCATTGTGCGTCGCGCACGATGCAGCCTGGGGTTGGGGCACGCTCGGACATTCGATCGTCGGGGGCATCGCCCAAGCCCACCTCACTCCCGACGCCTCGCATCAGGTGGCGCTGCTGCTCAAAGGCGATCTGGATGCCGACGGCAATCCCTCAGGCAGGACCACGCTCGCGCAGGTCGCCTCCTGGCCCGACGAGATACGCGGCACGCCCGCCGGGGCAGGCAAGGACACGTGGCATTTCGAAGACATCCCGGTGTGTGGGGCGGCGCAGCCGGTATGCCCGGAGGGTCAATGTGCCCCGGCGGAGCTTAGCCGGTTGATCCGCGTGCTGAAGAACAAGCATGCGCACAAACGCGATCGCAACGAGGCCTTGAAATGGGTCGTGCACCTGGTGGGCGACATCCATCAGCCGCTGCACGCCGCAGACAACGACGATCACGGGGGTAACTTCGTGGAGGTCTCCTTCTTCGGGGAGACGAAAGTCGGCGACAAGTCGCTGACGCTGCACCACATCTGGGATACGGAGATCGTGGAGCGCATGATCGGACAGGCAGGTGGCGAAGCGGCGTTCGTTGCCACCCCGATCTCGGCGGCGCACCAATCCAAGTGGCAGCAGGGCTCGATCGACGACTGGGTGGCGGAGAGCAACGCGATCGCACGAACCTTCGTGTATCCGAAGCTGCCCGGCGGGTTCGCTTGCGGCCAGCCGATCACGGGAGTGGTGGCGATCTCGAACGGATATTACGACGGGGCCGCCTCGATCGTCGCGACGCAGCTCCGCAAAGCCGGCGTGAGGCTTGCGCTCATCCTGAACGCCGCGCTCGCGCCGCCGCCGTCTCACTAATCGGCTCTCCGCTTTCCCTCTTCCAGCATGGGAGCGCAGCGAATGCGCTCACTCGAGCCAGCGCTCGAGATTCGCGCGGACGAAATCGTCGTCGGAGAGGTCGGCATGCGCGGTGCACACGCGGTCGATCGCTTGCATCTGCCCGGGGCTGAGCGTCTCCTCGGGGTCCAGACACCAGATGCCTTCCAGCAGGCCCTGCCGGCGCAGCACCTCATGGCAGCCGGCGATGCAGCCCCGGAAGCCGTTCGCGACGTCGAAGAAGGCCGCATTGCAATCGGTGACGCGGCTGTCGAGCGCGAGCAGCGCCTCGCTCACCGCACCGCTGCCGACCTCGCGGTGGATGCGGGCGAGCAACTGCACGGCTGAGCGCACCCATACCGACCAGTGTCCGAGCAGTCCCCCGCGAAAACGTAGCGTCACAGCGCCGCCGTCGCGCGGCACGCTGAACGGCGTCGCCAGGTCGAGCACGATGTGGTCGTCATTGCCGGTGTAAAGGCCGATGCGCTGCTCGGCGTGTGCCAGGGCCACACCGCGCACGACGTCGAGCGTGGCGTAGCGGTCGAACGGCGCTACCTTGATCGCGACCGCGTTCTCGATCTCCGCGAAGCGGCGCCAGAACCCCGCGTCGAGCCGGATGCCGCCCACGCTGGTCTGCAAGTAGAACCCCACGAGTGGAATCTCGGTCGCGACCGCCCGGCAGTGAGCGACGAGTGCATCCTCGCTCTCGCCTTGGAACGCGGCCAGACTCACGAGTCCCGCGTGATAGCCGAGCGCGACGGCGGTGCGCGCTTCGGCCATTGCCTGCGGGGTGCGCCCACAGATGCCGGCGATCAGGACCAACGGAAGCTTGCCCCATTGCCCGGCGTCCTCCACGGCGGCCGCGAGCACCGTTTCGTACATCCCGGCTTCGCGGATCGCGAACTGGGTGGTGTGTACTCCCACGGCGAGTCCACCCGCGCCGGCGTCGATGTAGTAGCGCGTGAGCCCACGCTGGCGGCGGCGGTCGAATCGCCGCGATGCGTCGAGCGCGAGCGGATGCGCCGGGATCACCGTGCCGTTCACGAGGATGTCGAGAACCTCGCGCGGCAAGTCGTCTCGATGCAGGCCCATCGTCGATTCCTGTCCCGGTTCGAGTTAGCCGTATTCGGGACCCGCGGTGGCAAACAGGCGCTTCGGGTCGCCGTAGGGCAGCTCCCGCCCGAGGCCCATCCTGAGAAACGGGCGCTGTACACGAAAGCCGTGCGCCGCCAGCCAGCCCGAGACCGTGGTCCAATCGATCGGCACGTCGAGGAAGATCCGCCCGGGAGTCGACGCGATCGCCGTGTCGATGAGCGCGATTGCGCCGCGCTCGTCCGCGGCTGCGACCGGCCCCAGATGCGACGCGACGCGCCCGGGACGCACCAGAGCGTATCCGCTTTCTGCGGTCGGCGTGAACCCGCGTGCTCCTGCGCGTTCGAAGAGGTCGGCGAGCAGCGTGTACCGTTCGGAGCCGAAGGCGTTGGCATCGACGGCGGCGATCTGGCGCACATCGGCAGCAGCGAGCGAACGCACCGGTGCGGTTGGCACGGAGTGCCCCGGCCCCGTGCCTTCCCAGCGTTGCAGGCGCAGCACCGGCTTGAAGCCGAGCGGCGCGTAGACCTTCTCCCCCGCCGGCGTGGCGTCCAGCATTCCGACCAGCGCGTGGCTACGGAGCGTGGCGATGCAACGGTCGAGCAGGCGCGTGCCGAGGCCGCGGCCGCGATGCGACTGCGTCACGATCACCAGGCTCACCCAGGCGAAGCCGGCAGGATAGGGGAGAACCGCTGCGGTCGCGACGAGCCGCCCTCCGTCGCGCACGCCGAACACCATTGCCTGCGCGAGAAAGAATGCCCAATCCTCTGCGGTCTGGTTCCAGCTCACCTCTGCTGTCAGTGCGAGCCCTTCGGCGAGTGCGTCCGCGCCGAGCGGCGCGACCGCAAGCTCGTCAGTAAGCCCCATCGCGCACCTCGAAGTGGGTCGGCTTGCCCAGCGTCGGCAGGCCGCTCGCGACCCAGTCGGCGGTCCAGTCGATCATCTGCGCCAGACTGACGGACGGATAGCCGAACAGCCGCGCGGAAGCCGCGGCGTTCGTGAGCCATGCGGTGGGCGACTCGGTGCCGGCAAGCTGCGCCTTTCGGCCCAGCCGCGCGGCGAACTCGTGGGCGAGCCAGCGGATCGACACCGTCTCGGGCCCGCTCACATTGAGCGGCGAAGTGGGGACCGTGCAGTGCGCGAGGCAGCCGAGCGCGCAAGCATTGGCGTCTCCCTGCCAGATGACATTTACATGACCCATCGTCACGTCCACCACGACCCCATCGCGCACCTTGAGCGCGACATCGGCCAGCACTCCGTAGCGCAAGTCGTTGGCGTAGTTGAGGCGGAACAGGCGGCCCGGCGTGCGAAGCAGCCGGGAGTAGTGCTCGAAGACCCGCTCGCGCCCGACGCAGGAGTTGGCGTATTCTCCCGGAGGGGTGAGGGGCGTCGCCTCGGTGGCGCCGCCGCTTCCCACATCCACGAACGGATACACGCATCCCGTCGAGAACGCGACGATGCGAGAATCGCGGAACGTCTCGGCCACCAGCCCCGGCACGATCGCGTTCATCGCCCAGGTGAGCGGCTGGTCTTCGCTTGCGCCGAACTTGCGGCCGGCCATGAAGATGACGTTGCGCGCACGTGGCAGGCGCTGCAGCGCGGCGCGGTCGAGCAGGTCGGCCGCGATCGTCTCGATACCGTGAGCGGTGAGCGCCTGTTGCAATCCGGGCTCGCTGAACCGCGCGACGCCGATCACCCTTCGGTCCGGGGCCGCCTTGCGCGCGAGCCGCGCCAACGTAGGCCCCATCTTGCCGCCCACGCCGAGGACGAGGATGTCGCCGTCGACTCCGCCGAGCGCAGACACGAGTGCCGGCGGCGGCCGGCTCAAGAACGCATCGAGCTCCTCGATGCCCGCGAAGCGCTCCGGAAATCCCTCGGTCGCCTCGCTCATGGCAGCCTTACGCCGATGAGCGCATGCCCGGGCGCCACGCCGTGTTCTCCGAACGCGGCCTGTGCGCGAAGATGCAAAAATGCGATCGACGGCGAACGCGCGTGCACGGGATCGGTTGTGGCAGTCGCCGCTGCGGAGCGTGACGGCATGCCGCAGCGGTGGGATCGAAGGGCGACGCGCGCCGCGGGCGTCTCGACGGGCCCGGATCGTTGTGGCATCAACCGAACGGTTGGCCGATTGCGGACGATCGATGCTAGCATCTGCTGCGCGCACGGGCAAGCGAGCGCCCAGCCGGCGCGAGCCCGCTCCGCCTGACAGAGTGTCAGTCAACAGTAAGCAGGACCGGAAAGCGCGTGGCCGTGGGGCCGAACCCGGACCCCGTCAGCTGGTGCTCGAGGATCCGAGTGCACCAGCACGATGCGCAGCTGCGTTCCCCGTTTACATCAGTAGAGGAGGTCACAACATGAAAGGGTTACGAGTCATCTCGGCGTTTGCGCTTGCGCTTACGGGGTGCGGCATGGCCCTGGCGATCGAGTCCGTCGTCACCGGCCAGAGCAACGGGATTCCCTACGCCACCGGCGGCGTCGGGCTCGAGTCCCGAGAGTTGCTACGCGCAAAGGAAAGCGAGTTCAACCTGGCGGTGGTCCTTTCCCTGAAAGACGGCCAATACCTCGGCGGAGGCAAAGTATCGGTCCGTGCTGCCGGCGGTAAGACGCTCCTGGCGGTGGAGGCTCAGGGACCGTGGGTACTCGCCAGGCTCGCGCCGGGCAAATATGTCGTGGAGGCGACTCTGGCCGGGATCGCGCGGAGCAGAAACGTCACCATCGGAAAGGCCGGAATGAAGCGCGTGTACCTCACGTGGGACCGTGAGGCGTCCTGAGAACGCGACCATCGGCCTCGACCGGGCTGGCGACTGCGTAGCGGCGTAGCACCCGGCGCTACCCGCGGCCTCGAGCCTATGACGAAGACATCACCCGTCCTGGATGCAGCGTTCAAGGCCCGCGCCTTGCTCATCGGTGAGCGCATCGACTTGAAGGCCTGGAGCGCCATCGACACGCTTGCCACCAATCCGCTCACCGTCAAAGTGGAAGGCAGCGGCGCGGCCACGCTGTACCGCTACGGGGTGGTGGTGTTCTTCGACGTTTCGCCGCTGGAAGAGGTGACGTTTCTCGCTCGTCTGCAGCCGTTCGTGGCGAACCCTTACCCCACGCCGGAAACGGAGGGGCTGGACGTGCGCGTCGAGCCGGGCACACGCGAGAGCGTCACCGGCGGTGTGGTCTCCCTGGAAGAGGCCACCGTCCCGCGGTTGCAGGTGATCGCGGATGTCTTGAGCAAGAGCGCGCTGCTGTCGCTGTATGAGCGGCGGGTGGCAGCCGAGTTCGACCGCATCGAGCCTCTGGCCGCCGAGCTGGACCAACGCGGCCGCATCGGCGGCCATACCCGGGACTTGCTGAAGAAGCTGGGCTCCCTCCTGCTGGTGGAGCATCGGATGGTCGGGCGCGCCGAGATCACCGAGAAGCCCGAGATCCTCTGGGACAACCCGGCTCTGGAAGGCCTGTTCGCCAGGCTGGAGGACGAGTTCGAGATCCGGGAACGGCACACGGCCCTGGAGCGCAAGCTCAACCTCATCTCTCAGACGGCGCACACGGTGCTCGAGCTGCTCGGCAGCAAGCATTCCTTGCGCGTGGAATGGTACATCGTGATGCTGATCGTGCTCGAGATCCTGCTCACGCTGTACCAGCTGTTCCTGCGCTGACCGGCGGCGCCTCACGAGCCCCGGGTCGAATCCGGCGCTCGGTGTGAGGTATAGTCCCGGCTCGCGTCGATCGGCGCGGGTGCCGCGCCGGGCTTCCCGCGCTTCCGAGGCGAGCAGGAAAAAACGGATCGGACCATGCAGACCAGCATGCTGGAACGCCATGCCTATAGCATCGCCGCGCTGCGCACACTCGCGCGACGGCGGCTGCCGCGCGTGGTGTTCGACTTCGTCGACGGCGGTGCAGAGGACGAGCGCACGCTGAGGCGCAACGAGGCGATCTTCGGCGAGACGCTGTTCCTTCCCACCCCTTTGAACGGCACGACCGAGCGCGACCAGTCCGTCGAGCTGTTCGGTGTGAAGCTGCGCCTTCCGGTCCTGATCGGTCCTACGGGACTGGCCGGGTTGATGTGGCCGAGGGGCGAATCGGCGTCGGCGCGCGGCGCCGCCGCTGCGGGCACCGTGTACACGATGAGCCACGCTTCGACGGTGTCGATCGAAGATCTCGCGCGCGAGGTCGGCGGCAACCTTTGGATGCAGGTGTTCGTCTACCGTGACCGCGGGCTGACGCGCTCTTTCGTCGAGCGCGCCCATGCGGCCGGCTACAAAGCGCTGGTGCTCACCGTCGACAACCAGATGCCGGGATACCGGGAGCGCGATGTGCGCAACGGGTTCACCGTGCCACTCCGGCTAGGGTTGCGGAATATCCTCGATATGGCTCTGCACTTGAGATGGCTGATGCGCATGGCGCATGCACGTCACCTCACGTTCGCCAACTACGCCCAGGAGGGCAGCTCCGACATCGTATCGTTGGCGGCGCGCATGGCGAGCATGCTCGTGCCCGACCTCACCTGGAAGGATGTGGAAGCCGTGCGCGCCATGTGGGACCGCCCGCTGCTGCTCAAAGGCATCCTACATCCGAACGAGGCACGTCAGGCCATCGCGTTGGGTGTGGACGGCATCATCGTCTCCAATCACGGCGGCAGGCAGGTCGATGCCGTTCCCACTTCGATGGAAGCGCTGCCGGGCGTGCTGGACGCCGCGGCAGGACGGGTGCCCGTACTGATCGACGGCGGCGTGCGGCGTGGCTCGGATGTGCTGAAGGCGCTCGCGCTCGGCGCACGCGCATGCCTCATCGGCCGGCCTCAACTCTGGGGCCTGGCGGCGGCGGGGCAGGACGGGGTGGCGTGGGCGCTCGAGTTGTATCGCCGCGAGATCGATCGCGTGATGGGCTTGTGCGGATGGGACCGGCTCGCCGATGTGGACCGCTCGGTTCTGTTCGCGCTCCCCGCGCACAGCTCTGCGCCGCTGCGATAGACGCGATGCCCCGCTCAGCGAACCCGCGCGCAGTCGCGCCCGCGAAGCGTTACATCCTCCGCCACGACATCACGAATAGGAGCGTCGTGCCCTGCGCTCCGCGCGCTGCGCGGCCGCCTGCGGCGACGCCGCGCCGGAGGCCGCTTCCGCCACCATGTTCACCATGATGTAGTCCGCCATGACGGCCGCCGAGGCGGGCCCCAGTCTGCCGGCATAGCCGTCATCCAGCGTACGCTCGGGAATATCGCGGAACGGCGTGTGCTTGGGATCGGCAGTCCAGATCGGATTGCTGCGGTAGGCTTTGAGCGGCTGCGCGACGTAGCCGATGGAAGCCGCCTGCCATGCTTCGTACTGCTCCTTCTCCATCATGAAGCGGATGTACTCCTTGGCGGCGTTGGGATACTTGGTGAACTTGAACACGAAACCCGGGCTGAACAGGTTCAACTCGCTGGAACGGCCCACCGGTCCGACCGGCATGGGAGCGTGGTAGATGTCCTTTGCCATCTCGCGCAGCCGCGGGTCTTCCGATTTCTTCGCCGCATAGTAGATCGAGATGCCGTTCAGCGTGAGCGCGATATCGCCGGCCAAGAACGCCTTGTTGTTGCTCGGGTCGAGCCAGGACAGAGTGCCCTCGATGAAGGTCTGGTACATCGCCTTGCCATACTCGAGCGCCGCGATGGTCTCCTTGGAGTTGATGACGACCTTGTTCTGCTCGTCGACCATCTTGCCGCCGTGGGACCAGACGAGCCAATGACACCAGGCGTTCGCATCCCCCACGGCGTTCCCTAACGCGAAACCGCATGGTGTGCCCTTGGCCTTCAGGGCCTGCAGCAGCTTGAGATAGTTGGGCAGATCGGTGGGGACGCGGTCGAACCCCGCCGCCTCGATCATGCTGCGGCGATAGGTGACGCAGCCGCCGAGGATCCCCATCGCGATCGCGATCCAGCGCCCGTCGCGCGTGGAATAGCGCTTAACGAGGTCGTACCAGCCGCCGTATTTGTTGCCGAGGTAGTCGGCGAGGTCGGTGAGGTCCATCACCTTGTCCGCGTACAGATGCGGATCGTCGAACCAGCCGTACACGATGTCCGGTCCGCTGCCGACGTTCGCGGCGACCGCGGCCTTGGGACGGATGTCCTCGAAGTTCTCGCTGTCCACGCGCACCGGTACGCCGGAGAGCTGCGTGAACTTGTGGGTGTTCGCCATCCACAGGTCCTCGTCTCCCTGGACGAAACGCTTCCAGCGCAGAACGCGCAGCTCCGCGCCGGGTTCGATCGGGTACCTGGCCTCGTAGGCGGCCGAGGCCGGCCGACCCAACAGCGTTGCACTCGTGGCCGCCAGCGCGCTTGCGCCGAGCGTCCTGAGGGCGTCGCGTCGCGAATACTTGGGCATGGGATTCCTCCTCCGGTTATGGGCGCCATTGCGCTGGCGCTCGGGTTGTACTGTGCGTTAGAGCGTGCGCACGCCGCGCGGTTCAGTGCCGATGCGTGCCATCGCAATCGAGGGCAGTATCTACACCGGATGCAAGCGCGCGCGGGCTGGGTGCACTCGGATACCGCCGCCTGCCTCCGGTAGAATACCGCCGCCTCGAACAAGAAAGGAGCAGCCGATGAGCAGGAGGAGCATGGTGTGCGCCGCGATGGCCGCAGGTTTGTGCTTGATCGGGCTGTTCCGACTGGCGTGGGCCGACGATCCTCTCGGCGGCACGCTGAAGGCGATCAAGGAGCGCAAGGCGATCGTCATCGGCTACTTGACGGACGCCTATCCGCTGTCCTTCCTCAGCGCCGAGCAGTCCCCGGTCGGCTATTCCATCGACCTTTGCCGGCTGATCGCTCAGGAGGCAGGCAAGGCCGTCGGCGTGGAATCTCTCGACATCCGGTACGTGCCCGTGTCCTTGGCGGAGCGCTTCGACGCGGTGGCCAGGGGCAAGATCGACATCGAATGCGGGACCTCGACCATCACGCTGTCGCGCATGGAGAAGGTGGACTTCACCGCCATGACCTTCCTCGACGGCGGAAGCCTGCTGGTGCGCAAGGGCTCGGCCATCCACAACCTGGCTTCGCTCGTGGACGAGAGCGTCGGGGTGATCCCCGACACGACCACCGAGCCTGCCCTGCGCCGGGCGCTGGCGAACGCGTACGTCAACGCGAAGGTCGTCGCGGTCAAGGACCACGCCGAGGGCATGGCCGCCCTGGAAGCCGGCAAGATCGGCGCCTACGCATCGGACCGGGCGCTGCTGGTCGGTCTGCTCGTCAAGGCGAAAGACAGCGACCGATTCGAGATCGCGCCGGAGCAGTTCTCGTACGAACCCTATGGCTTCGCGGTCAGGCGCAACGACTCCGAGTTCCGGCTCGTGGCCAATCGCGCGCTCGCGCGCGTGTATCGTTCGGCCGAGGTGCTGAAGATCTTCGAGAAGTGGTTCGGGACACTGGGCAATCCCACCCCGGCGCTGCTGACCATGTATCTGATCCAAGCCACGCCGGAATAGCACCCCGTCGTCCACCGCTGGCCGGCGGTGTCGCCGCGCTCAGCCCACGTGCTTGGCAAGGAACTCGAGCGTCCGGCTGCGAGCGAGCTTGGCGCTCTCCGCGTTGTAAGACCCGCGCTGATCGCAGTTGAATCCGTGGCCCGCGGGATAGAAGTGATGTGTCTCGCCTTTGTGGGCAGCCGCCACCTCCTTCGCCTTCGCGAGCGGGATCGACTGATCGGTCTCGCCCCAGTGGAACAAGACCGGGCATTTCGGCCTCAGCGCGATCTGTCCCGGGATGCCGCCGCCGTAGTAGGCGATGGCGCATGCCAGTCCGGCCACATTGGAGGCCGCCTTGAACGCTACGGTCCCGCCCCAGCAGTAGCCGACGATCCCGACCTTGCCGGCGGGGGCGACGCTCTGCAGCGCGGCCGCGATGTCCTTCATCGTGTCGTCGAGGTTGATCTTCTGAATGAAGCCGATGCCCTTCTGGATCTCGTCTTGCGAGTATCCGGCTTCGTATTCGGGCTGCACGCGGTCAAACAGAGCCGGTGCGATCGCGAGATAGCCGTCGGCCGCGTACCCATCCGCCACCGAGCGGATGTGGCTGTTGACGCCGAAGATCTCCATGGCGACGATCAACGCGCCCTTCGGTCTGCCGGCGGGTTCGGCGCGGTACGCGGACAGTTTGTGGCCATCGGAGGCGCTGAGCTGAATCGTCTTTGCCATCGGGATCTCCTGTGGGAAGCGTCTACGCGGTGCGGGTCGCAAAAAACCTGTGCAGTGTAGCCGGACTCGAGCCGCGCCGCAGGACGCGCACGCGGTGCGAAGGTGCTACGCTTGCGTCACGCGTGGAGAGGAGGCGAGCATGATCACGGAGCTGGTGCTGTTCGATTTGCCGAAAGGGATCACCCGCGAGCAGGTGGTCTCGGGCATGCGGGAGAGCGCGCAGCACTGGCGCCGGTGCCCCGAGCTGGTGCGCAAGAATGATCTGTACGACGCGCAGGCCGGGCAGGCGGGCGGCGTGTATCTGTGGCCGGATCGGTCGGCTGCGCAGCGCTGGCACGACGAATCCTGGCGGCAGCGCATCCGCCAACTCTATGGCAGCGAGCCGGTGATCCGCTACTTCGACACGCCGCTCGTCGTGGATAACGTGCTGCGGGACGTGATCGAACGCGCAGAGGCCTGACTGCGCGCGCGACGCGTAACCGCGAGCCCACGCAGCCCTCCGTCGCAGATGTTCGCTGCTCGCAGATGCGCGCGGCGCCTCGCCGCTGCGCTGGTCGTACTTGCGTCGCTGGCTGGCTGCGCCAGCAGCCCGACCACGCGGATGGCGAGTGGCTCCGTCGAGGACGAACGTGAAGTCGGCGCCGAGCAAGCTGCGCTCATCGAACGCACGATCGGGCTCGATCGCGATCCGAACATGACGGCTTACGTCGAGGAGGTCGGTCGGCGGCTCGCCGCGCAGGCGGACCGCAAGGATATCGCGTATCGCTTCTATGTCGCCGACATGACCGCGCCGAATGCATTTGCGCTGCCCGGCGGCTACGTCTATGTCTCCCGCGGCTTGCTGGCGCTGCTCAACTCGGAGGACGAGCTCGCCGGCGTGCTCGGGCACGAGATCGGACATGTCGAAGCGCGGCATGCGGTCAAGCGCAGCCAGGCGGCCCTGGCGACTGCGCCGGTCCAGATCGCAGCCGGAATCACCGGGATCGCCGCGTCGGTGATCTCGCCCAAGCTGGGCGCTGGCATCGCGGGCGCTGGGGAGACTCTCACCCAAGCGGTGCTCGCACCGTACAGCCGCGAGCAGGAGCGTGAGGCAGACCGTCTCGGACAGCAGATCAGCGCGCGCGCGGGCTGGGACCCGCGAGGCCTCACGGGGCTGCTCGATACGCTGGCGCGCCAAGAGCGCCTCGACGGGGACGCTCCGCCCACCGGCTTCCTCGCCACTCACCCGTCCACACCGGAGCGCATCGCCGCGACGGCCGCTTATGCGCGCACGCTCGTCCAAGCGCCGCCCGATCCGGTGGCGAAGAACCGCATCGAGTTGCTGGCGCGTCTCGACGGGCTTCTGGTCGGAGACGATCCCATGAAGGGCACCTTCGTGGAACAGAGCTTCCTGCTGCCGAACGCAGGCCTGCGCATGAGGTTCCCACAGGGCTGGGAACTCGGGCGCATCGAGGGTGCGGTCGGCGCGCAGTCGCCGGACGAGGCGGCGCTGTTGATGCTCGAGCCGGCCGGCGTCGACACGGACCCCGTCAGCGTGGCCCGCGCGGGGAGCAAGAGGACCGGTGTGGACTTCCTCGACGGCGCCCGCAACACTCCGATCAACGGACTCACCGCCGTGCGCGTCGAGCTCACTGTGGTCGGACGCAAGGAGCGCTATTGGCTGAGCCTCGCCTGGGTGCAGCTCGGCCGCGTGGTCTGGTCGATCGTGGGGTTGGCGCCAGGCGCGCGCGTCCGCGACTATGCGGCCATCATCAATGAGAGCATCGCGAGCTTCGCGGCGATGAGCGAGTCCGACAAGGCCGACCTCACCGCCGCGCGCCTGCGCGTCACGCAGGCACATGCCGACGAGACGCTGGAGTCGCTGGGCCAGCGGACGGGTTCGTTATGGGACGCGAACCAGATCGCGGTGGCTAACGGATTCGCAGCCGACGTGCGTTTCGCGGGCGGGGAGCAGGTGAAGATCTCGCTGCGCGAGGCGTTCGTGGTGCCGTGACCTCGGACGCCGCCCGCTCGTCGGCGCAGCGAACCGACCCCTATCTCACCGAGTAGCCGCGCGCGTCGAGGCAGGCTTCCATGGCGCGGTAATAGTCGTTGGTCTGCGCCGCCGTCAAGGCGCCGGATGGACGGCTCGGGTCGTAGCCGATCTGGCTCATCGCCCACTGATAGCACTGGTCGCGATCCACCGCCTCCTGTTGCTCGCTTTGCCCTTTCTGGGGATACATGAAGAGCTGCCGTGCGGGTGCCTGACTCGCGGCGTCGGCCTGCTGCGCGGTCGCCGTGTGCGTGGGTGGCTGCTGGACGGCGCCGGTGCCCGACGAGTTCGGTGCGGCGAGCGGCGGCGCGGGAGCGGGCGCCGGGGGAGGTGGCGGCGGAGGCGGAGGATAGTAGTAGTACGCGGGCGGGTAGTAGTAAGGCGGCGGATAGTAATAAGCGGGCGGATAGTACCAAGGCCAATACGGCCCAAAGCCGATACCGATGCCGAAACTGATGCGGGGAGGCGCGACATACACGCCGCCCGTATGCGCATACCCCCAGTGACCGCCCGCCAGTGCCGGAGCGCTCGCCGCGGCACCGATCAGAATCCCCACGAACGCAATCATCGACTTCATGCTGACCTCCCGCCGGCGGCCCGAGGTCCGCGCGGCTTTCCGTATGCCTGCATCCGGCTTCTGTGTGGGTCGAACACCCCGGCAAGCCCTGCCGCGAGCGCGCTGCTCTCCTCCCCCTTCAAGGGGGAGGTTGGGAGGAGGATGGGGGAAACGAACCGCATTGCCCATTCCCACAACGTTCCCTCGAAAGGGGGTGCACACCCTCGCCGCCCGGGACCGACAAGGAAGTCTGAATACTCTTCATATGATGCCTCAGGCCGGCGCGGAGTTCACCCGTCCGGCCTCGAGCCTGGATCTCTGGGATCGATTCGAGCAGCGCGGCGCAGTGCCAGGCTTCGCACGTTTGCCTCCAACTGCCAGGCTCGTCACGTGAGCGACGAGCGGGCGGATCCTGTCCCGATGCGCGGCAAGAATTACTCGATCCTGCTTCACAGTGAGCAGGTCCGCTTGACGGGAGGCAAGATGGAAACGCGCGCTACCCTAAGCCCCGGCGAGAAGCGCACCAAGGCGCTGCTGCAAGAGCACGGCCATCGACTCGTTTGCGTCCGGTATCGGTACGATGCCGCGGCCCGTGTGCGCTACAAGACGGTGAAACTCATCGTCGAACAAGTTCCCTGGGAAGCAGCTGAGCGCGTCGTGGCGTCGGACGGAAGGCCCGGGCGGCCACCTTCGCTAGTCGGTGTGCGGGTGGCCTGGGGCGACCGGATATTGCAGCAGCGCATCCGGGGCGCCGGCGGGCGCTGGGCGCGCGCAGCGCCTTCGGGGGTTGCCGCTCTCCGCCGCCAAGCGGTTGGGCTTGAGCGACCGGCTCGTGCCCGTGCCGGACCAGCTCGGAAGTGTCCCCGGGGTTTATCAGGGAGAACCTACTGAGAAACCCCGTGAGAAACCCATGGACATAAACCGGGAGGGCTCCGCAGGTTTATCATGGCGTCGACTTCTAGTTAGGTTGCGCTCGGTCAAAGGTGAGTACTGGTCAGGGTGATTTACTTGCTCGGAACGCGCCATTCAATCCAGTGGGAATGGAAATCCCCAGGGCAGCACATGGCCGCCAAGCTGGCGCGATTTAGAAGCTATGTGGAAAGCACAGCGAAATCACGTGCTGTGAAGGCCATAGCGGAGGAAAGCAATGGCGAAATCGAGATCAACCGCGGGCGGTCGATCGCGCGTATTGTGGCCGAAGGCATGCAGCCCCCATTGGCCTACATCCCCTGTGAGCCGAGTTCCTCCGAACGCGAAACGTTGGGAATCTCCGAAGATGAGCGTCTCCCCGAAACTGCGCCCGACGAATTCATCGGGCTATCGCTCGAGGAGTATCGCGACGCACAACTTCTGCGCTTCTTCCCTGCACGAGAGAAGTTTTGGATCGAGCGTCTCCGTAACGGCGGGGGGTCTTCCACCCTATTCATCTGCGGCGCGAACCATGTATCGACCTTCGCCTGCCGCCTTATTGAAGCGGGAATCCCTTGCAAAGTCGTCTCCTTCGATTGGTGGGCATCCGACGACCGAGACAATGGACCACTTCCCTTGGATGAGCGGCCAATCTGAGCGCGGAACGCACCTAACTTCCTTGTACTCCAGCGGACGCAGAATAGCGGCGCTTCGCTTGCCGTTCCGCGTCCGCTGGAGCACACGGGTTAGGTGCAGGCCGTAACCATGCATCACCATCGAGGGGGGCTTCGACTTGGCGTTGTAGTTTCCGCCGTGTGGCTTCTGGTGGCTGCCGGTTATGTAGGCGTCCACTACTACCAGGCGAGCAAACGCTTCTCCACCCTGGTTTGGCAAACGCGCAATGAGGGGCAATGGGCCGTCGTTGGTCAAGACTCTTTTCTCTTGCGCTGGGAAAGCAAGCCGCTATCACGGCCTGTCGAAACGTTTTCCCAGCTTCTTGCAGAAGCAGAGCCGCAATGCCATCTGAACCCAGGCAACGTGGCGTTGGTTCTTGTCTCACCACTCGCCATCGTCTGGCTATTTGTCATCCTCGTCCTGAGAGCAGTGGCGTGGATTCGAGCCGGATTCAAACGCGCCTAACTTTCGCTTGCACACGGACGCGCGCAAGAGCGGCGCGCGCCGGTGAAGCGGCACGTTAGACCGCAAATAGGGGATCGATGACTTCATCCGGGAACGGCGCGGACTCTATTTCTAATTGCGATGGAGGACCATCATGACGAAGATCGCAAAGAACACGATTTGCCTTTGGTACGAACGCGACGCCGAGGAGGCGGCGCGATTCTACGCCAAGACCTTTCCCGATTCGTTCGTCGGCGCGGTGCATCGCGCACCGGGCGACTTTCCGTCGGGCAAGCAAGGGGACGCATTGACAGTCGAGTTCACCGTGATGGGCATTCCCTGCCTGGGGCTGAACGGTGGGCCCGCGTTCAAGCACAATGAAGCGTTCTCGTTCCAAGTTGCCACGGAAGACCAGGCCGAGACCGATCGATATTGGAACGCAATCGTCGACAACGGCGGCCAAGAGAGCGAGTGCGGTTGGTGCAAAGACAAGTGGGGCGTCTCCTGGCAAATTACGCCAATCGCGTTGACCAAGGCGTATACCAGCTCCGATCTCTACGCCGCCAAGCGGGCGTTCGATGCAATGATGACGATGAAAAAAATAAACATCGCTGTGATCGAGGCGGCGGTTCGTGGCTAGAGGCCGGCGGTCTAACATCCGATTCGACGCGGACCCTCAACAGCGCAGCTTCGCGCCGCTGCTTCGGGCCGGTCAAGCGGGGCGTTTTGCGGCACGAAGCACGCAGCGCTGCGTCGGCATTGTCCCGGAATTCTGTCGGGCCATGCCCGAGTGGTATGCGGCAGTGGCATAGGAGACGATCATGGTCGGTGTGACGCTGGTGACCGGTGCGAACAGAGGCATTGGACTCGAGTTTTGTCGCCAGATGGTCGCGCGCGGCGACGACGTGATTGCCACGTGCCGGCGCACATCGCCAGAGTTGATGGCGCTACCGGTGAGGACCATCGAGAACGTCGATGTCACGATCGACGCGTCTTGCGCGCGCCTGGCACACGAGTTGAAGGGTGCACGTATCAGCGTCCTCGTGCTGAACGCGGGCATCTTCGATTCGACGGCGCTCGGGGAACTGGATTTCGATCGCATGCGGCGCGAATATGACGTCGACGCGCTGGGCGCGCTCCGCGTGACGCAGGCGCTGCTGGAGAACCTCTCGCCGAGCGGCAAGATCGCCTTGATCAGCAGCAGGGCTGGGTCAATTGGCGACAACGGTTCGGGTGGCAACTACGGCTATCGCATGGCTAAGGCTGCACTCAATATGGCAGGCGTCTCGCTCGCTCGTGATCTGCACTCGCGCGGCATCTCGGTGGTGTTGCTGCATCCTGGCGTCGTGGATACCGATATGCTGGGGGCGGCACGCGCGTCGCTCGGTCAGCGGGTGCAGTCTGGCGATCTGATCTCGCCCGCTGTCGCAGTCCGGGACATGTTGTGTCGCATCGATGACCTTACACTGGAAACAACGGGCCGCTTCCTGAACCGCAACGGGCAGGTGCTTCCTTGGTGAGTGGCATCCATCCTTGTGCCGAGGCCCGAGTGTGAGACCGTACACTGAGGGCGTTCGACCACCGTGGTCGAGCGCCTGCTTAGGGAGTTCCCCTACACAGGCATGGTGCCCTGTGCGGTCCGGTCGTTGTGAGGGCAAA
>Ga0335077_10000533_pt1 | contig 42705 bp, 53 predicted proteins | sample Lox_Sample_31_FD_207151 | JGI IMG/M metagenome (GOLD analysis project Ga0335077, IMG submission 207151) | Soil microbial communities from Loxahatchee National Wildlife Refuge, Florida, United States - Lox_Sample_3.1 | ecosystem: Environmental > Terrestrial > Soil > Wetlands | place: USA... | reverse complement strand
GCGACAACGTGGAACTGGTGATTGAACTGATCACGCCGGTGGCCATGGAGAAGGGCTTGCGGTTTGCGATCCGCGAAGGCGGCCACACGGTAGGCTCCGGAGCGATCGCCGAGATTATTCAGTAAGGGAACGCAGGAGTTAGAGGAAGAACGCAGGAGTAAGAGCCGAACCCGGTTCTGCATTCTGAATTCCTGCTTCTGACTTCAAAAAACGCGGATTGCAGCTTGCCGCAGGATCTTTCCTTCCGGAGATGCCGGGAGGGGTTAGGACTCGAGACACGTGATTGGAAAAGAGAGAATTCGGATTCGGTTGAAGGCGTACGACTATCGCATTCTGGATCAGTCGACGGGCGAGATCGTGGAGACGGCGCGGCGTACGGGCGCGCAGATTGCGGGGCCGATTCCGCTGCCCACGATGAAGAACAAGTACACGGTGCTGCGTTCGCCGCACGTGGACAAGAAGTCGCGGGAGCAGTTTGAGATCCGCACGCACAAGCGGTTGCTTGACATTCTTGAGCCGACTCAACAGACGGTGGATGCGTTGATGAAGTTGGATCTGCCGGCCGGCGTGGATGTGGAGATCAAGGCTTTCGGGAAAGAGCACAAGTAAACGCGCGCGCTGGCGCGTGCGGAACGGCCGAGGCGGCCGTTCCCACATGAACCAGGGGGTTCTGAGCAGACAAGCTCACCAGCCAATGGCTAATAGCCACGCTGGGGATGGAGAAGGAAATGGCTACGAAGGTCGCGGGAATTTTGGGCAAGAAGGTCGGGATGACGCAGTTGTTTGACTCAAAGGGCGACGTTCGCCCAGTCACAGTACTGCAAGCCGGCCCTTGCGTCGTGACACAGCACAAATCGGCTGTGAAAGACGGTTACGAGTCGGCCCAGATTGGGCTGGTGGAGTTTGTGAAGGAGTCGCGGCTTTCGAAACCGGAGCGCGGACACCTGGCGAAAAACAATCTTCCGCCGGTGAAGTTCCTCAGGGAGGTTCCGCTCGAGGTCGATGGGACTGCTGCGGACGGCAACGGCGCGGTAAAGGTTGGCGACAGGGTGCTGGTAGAGATTTTCGATGGCGAGAGATTTGTCGACATCGTTGGAGTCAGCAAGGGCAAGGGTTTCCAGGGCGTCGTGAAGCGGCATCATTTCGGTGGTGGTCCGAAGTCACATGGATCGATGTTCCAGATCACGGGGTCGATTGGTTCGTCGGCGTTTCCGTCGCGCGTGTTCAAGGGCATGCGGATGTCAGGGCATATGGGGCATCAGCAGGTGACAGTGCGCAATCTTCGCGTACTCGGCGTTGACAAGGAAGAGAACCTGCTGGTGGTCGAAGGCAGCGTGCCGGGGCCGCAGGGCGGATACGTTGTGATCATCAAGGCGAAGAAGCCGCCCAGAGAGCGTCGTGGATTTGCGGGTGCGGCCACGGTGGATCCGTTGAAGGCGGCGAAGAGAGCGGCGAAGAAGGCATAACTCAAGTGATCGGTGGCCAGTGGCCAGCGGTCCGGAATGCAAAGATATGGCAACGATTGATATTCACAATTTAAACGGCGAGAAGGTTGGCACATTCGCTCTGGCCGATGAGATCTTCGGCGCGGTCAACGAAGATCTGCTCTGGGAAGCGGTGAAGCACTACCGCGCCAGCCAGCGCGCCGGAACGCACAAGACGAAAGCACGCTGGGAAGTCTCGGGCTCGGGCAAGAAGTTGTGGAAGCAGAAGGGCACGGGCCGGGCGCGTATTGGATCGATCCGCTCGCCACTGTGGCGGCACGGCGCGACGGTGCATGGTCCCGTTCCGCGCAGCTATGACTACACGTTCCCGCGCAAGAAGTTGCTGGGAGCGCTTCGCTCCGCACTGGCTGCTAAGTTTGCCGATGGCAAATTGATCGTTGTCAATGCATTCGATCTGAAGGAAGTGAAGACCAAGGAATTCCAGAAGGCGCTGAATGCGCTAAAGGTCGACAAGACGGTGCTCGTCGTTGAGGCTCCGAAGCACGACAACCGCAACCTGGAGCTAAGCGCGCGGAATATCGACGGGCTCGAGCTAGTTCGGGGCAATGAAGTGCATCCCTATCACCTGCTGCGACATGACAAGGTGATCTTTTCCCACCCGGCGATCGAGAAGCTGCAGGTTTCGTTGCAGAATTCGGTCTCGAAGAAGCAGCGCAAGGCTGGTAGCGGTGAGGATGAAGCCGCAAAAAAACCTGTAAAAGAGCGGCGGCGCCGGCAGCGTGCCGACAAAGCGGCGGAGGTGGCGTAATGAAGAGCGCATACCAGATCATTCGCCGTCCGGTGATTACCGAAAAGGGGCTCGCGATCAAGGAGAACCAGAACACACTGGTGTTCCAGGTGGCTCCCAAGGCGACCAAGACGGAAATCAAGGAAGCGGTGCAGACGATTTTCAAGGTGAAGGTACATTCGGTACGCACGGCCACCTATCCGGGTAAGGAACGGCGCCGGGGGAAGTTTGCAGGCTATCGTCCGGATTGGAAGAAGGCGTACGTGCGGTTGCGCAGCGGCGAGAAGATGCCGGAGTACGCGCAGAATTTGTAACCACGCAGTGGGAAGTTAAGGTTTAGAACATGCCGATCAAAACATACAGACCGACGACGCAGACGCTGCGGTTTCGCACGACGATGGTCAATGACGACATCACGACGAAGAATCCGCATAAGCCGCTGGTTGAGCCCAAGCAGCGCACGGGTGGACGCCGCAACTCGGGTGACATCACGATGCGCTTTATGGGTGGGGGCCATAAGCGCAAGCTGCGCATTATAGACTTCAAGCGCGACAAGGCGGGGATTACGGCGACGGTGCAGACCATCGAATATGATCCGAACCGGTCGTCGCGCATTGCATTACTGGCGTATGCCGACGGAGAGAAGCGCTACATCCTGCAGCCTGAGGGGCTGAAGGTTGGACAGAAAGTGGTCAGCGGTCCCGATGCTGACATTCTTGTGGGGAATGCGCTGCCGCTGCGTAATATTCCGCCAGGCACGGTGATTCACAACATCGAACTGAAGCCTGGGAAGGGCGCGCAGATGGTGCGCTCGGCGGGTGGATCGGCGCAGCTGGTAGCCAAGGAGTCGGATTACGCGCTGGTGAAGCTGCCTTCGGGCGAGACGCGCAAGGTTTCGCAGGACTGCATGGCGACGATCGGCCAGGTGGGCAACATTGATCACGAGAACGTGACAATCGGGAAGGCCGGTCGGTCGCGGTGGTTGGGCTGGCGTCCGCATAACCGCGGCGTGTCGATGAACCCGGTGGACCATCCGCACGGCGGTGGTGAAGGAAAGACTTCGGGCGGACGTCATCCGGTGACGCCGTGGGGCCAGCCGACACGTGGTTACAAGACGCGGAACAACAAGCGCACGGACAAGTTCATTGTGAGCCGGAGATCGAAATAGTCGCTGGCCGTTAGCCAAACCAGCGTGAAGGAAGAACGGACTTTAGAAGCTGTCAGCTGAGAGCTGACAGGTGAAAGCTGAGAGCTGAATTTATGGCGCGTTCAACGAAGAAAGGCGCATTCGTCGATAGTTACCTGCAAACGCGGGTCGAGCAGATGAATTCGCGCAATGAGAAGAAGGTACTGCGTACCTGGTCGCGGCGTTCGACCGTCCTGCCCGAGATGGTGGGGCACACGATCGCGGTGCATAACGGGAAAAAGTTTATCCCCGTATATGTGACCGAGAACATGGTGGGACACAAGCTGGGTGAGTTCAGCTTCACGCGCACCTTCAAGGGACACTCGATGAAGGCGGCAACGGAAGTGGCAGCAAAGCCGGCCGGCATCCCAGGTGGACCGGGCGCTCCGGCCCCGGCGGCGGGAGCGGCTCCGGCAGCGCCTGCGGCGCCGAAGGCATAACGAGCCCCGAGCTACGAGAACTGAGAATCGACTATGGAATTTCGAGCGGAAAAGAAGTTTTTGCGAGTATCGCCGCAGAAGGCACGGCTGGTGCTGGACCTGATCAAGGGGCGCCGCGTGGAAGACGCACGCAACACTCTTCTGTTCACCAAGAAGCGGGTGGCGGAGCACGTGGGCAAGTTGCTGCAATCGGCGCTGGATAACGCCAACTTTCTTACGACCGAGAAAGGGCTGGATGTTGAGATCGATAACCTGTACGTCAAGCGGGCGGTGGCGAATGATGGTCCACGCATGAAGCGGATTCGTCCGGCGCCGCAGGGGCGCGCGTACCGGTATCAACGGCGCATTGCACATATTGAGCTGGTGCTGGCCGAGCGGGGAAAGAATGGTGAGGCGGTGGCGACGGTGATCGGTGAGGAAGAGAAGGCCGCACCGGCTGCAGCGAAGACCCGGCGGAGAGCTCCGGCTGCGAAGTCGGCTGGGAAGAAGAAAGCGGTCGCGAAGTAGTTTGAAGGTGCGTGGACTGATCGTCCACGACCACACAGGGTTTGGAAGGTTGAGGAGAAGCAATGGGACAAAAAGTCCATCCTTACGGATTCCGGCTTGGGTTCACGAAGCCGTGGAAGTCGCGCTGGTTTGCGGAGCGGGACTACGACAAACAGTTGCATGAAGACGTCAAGCTGAAGAATGAGCTGAAGGAGAAGCTCAAGTCGGCGGGAGTGAGTGCGATTGAGATCGAACGTCCAGGGAACAAGCTGCGCATTATTATCAAGACGGCGCGGCCGGGGATCATTATCGGGCGCAAGGGCGCGGAAATCGACAAGCTGAAGGCGGAGCTGCAGAAGCGCACCGGAGGCAAGGACATTTTCGTTGATATCCAGGAAGTGCATAAGCCTGAACTCGATGCTCAACTGGTGTCGGAGTCCATTGCGCTGCAGCTGGAAAAGCGGGTTGGCTTCCGGCGCGCGATGCGCAAAGCGGTGGATTCGGCGCTGCGTTTCGGATGCAAAGGGATCAAGGTTCGCGTGAGCGGACGATTGAACGGAAACGAAATCGCGCGGTCGGAGTGGTATCTGCAGGGACGTCTGCCGCTGCACACGCTGCGTGCGGACATCGATTTCGGATTCAGCGAAGCGCGGACGACGTATGGCGTTATCGGCGTGAAGTGCTGGGTGTACAAGGGCGAAATCCTGCAGCAGAAGAAGCGCGAAGGGCAACAGGTAGCCGCGGGCGGATTCTAGAAAGTGCTGAACCCAGATTTCAGAATGCAGATTTGAGCAATCTGAGAATTGCAGGAGTAAGAAGTCAGACTGCAGAAACGAATTCCGGCTCCGCAGTAGGGTTAGCTAAAAGCCAGGAGCTAGAAGCTAAGAGCTGATTTTATGTTGATGCCAAAGAAGGTGAAGTATCGGAAACAGCAGCGCGGGCGCATGACCGGGAAGGCGTGGCGCGGGTCGACTCTCTCGTTCGGCGATTATGGGCTCAAGGTGCTGGAGCCGGGATGGGTGACCGACCGCCAGATCGAAGCCAGCCGCGTGGCCATGACACGCTTCGTAAAACGCGGCGGAAAGATCTGGATTCGCGTGTTCCCCGACAAGCCGGTTACGAAGAAACCCGCCGAAACCCGTATGGGCAAGGGCAAGGGTGCGCCCGATCACTGGGTCGCGGTGGTGAAGCCAGGAAAGATCCTGTTTGAGATGGAAGGTGTGACGCATCAGGAGGCCAGCGAGGCGATGCGGTTGGCGTCACATAAGCTGGCGCTGCGCACGCAGTTGGTAACCCGCGAAGGGGCGCACTAGAAAACCAGCCGTCAGCTTTCAGCCGTCAGCAATAACGGAATTGAGGGCTGAATGCTGAGAGCTGAGAGCTTAATTATGAAGGTCGACAAAATTCGAAATCTAACCGACGCAGAGCTGAGCCATCAGGAGCGGGATCTCGCAGATCAGTTGTTCAAGCTGAAGTTCCAGCTGAATATGGGACAGACAGAGAGCCTGAAGAAGATTCGCGGATTGCGCAAGGACATTGCGCGCGTGAAAACGATCCTGGGTGAACGCAGTCGCGCGGCCGCTACGGAGAAGAAATAATGGCGGAAACGACACAGAAAGCGCAGGGCCGCCGCAAGGAAGTGGTGGGCGAGGTCGTCTCGAACAAGATGCACAAGACGATTGTCGTGCAGGTGACGCGGAAGAAGGCGCATCCGTTCTACGGGCGTGTGATTGCGCGGCATAAGAAGTTCTATGCACATGACGAGACCAATCGGGCGCATGTGGGCGATCTGGTGCGGATCGAAGAGACGCGCCCACTCTCAAAGTTGAAGCGATGGAAGCTGAAAGATATTGTACGCAAGGCCGCGCTGCTGCCGGAAGCGGCAACGGAAGTCGCGAGCTAAGTTGTCCGCGCGCGAGTGTTCTAAAGGGAGATTGACGCCATGGCTGTGATGATGAGATCGATGCTGGAGGTCGCCGATAATTCCGGCGCGCGCAAGCTGCAGATGATTCTGCCGCTGGGCGGATCGACAGGGTTGAATGCCGATCTGGGCGATGTGGTAACGGCGGCGGTAAAGGAATCGTCTCCCGATGGCCAGGTGCAGAAGGGCAAAGTTGTCAAGGCCGTAATCGTCCGGACACGAAAGGAGCACCGGCGGCGGGATGGAACCTACATCCGGTTTGACCAGAATGCCGCGGTCCTGATCAATGAAGCGGGCGAACCAGTGGGAACGCGCGTCTTCGGCCCCGTAGCGAGAGAGCTGAGAGAGAAGAAATTTTTGAAGATTGTTTCACTGGCTCCAGAGGTCATTTGAGTGAGACCAGCACAAGAAGAATCAAGGTCAAGATATGGCTACAGCAACGACGGCACATAAGCGAGTAGATATCCGGCGGAACGACACCGTAAAGGTGATTACCGGACGAGACAAAGGCAAGGAAGGGCGCGTGCTGCGCGTGTTTCCGAATGACGCCAAAATTCTGGTCGAACACGTGATGATGGTAAAGAAGCACGTGCGGCCCAATCCACAGCGGAATATCAAGGGTGGCATCGCCGAGCAGGAGAGCCGGATCGCGATTTCAAACGTACAACTGGTTTGCCCAACTTGCGGGCCAGTCCGCATCGGGCACGAAGTGCGCGGGGACCGGAAAGTGCGTGTCTGCAAGAAGTGCGGGACGACATTAGACAAGTAGCGGTCAGCTACCAGTGAATTCTCACGAACCGGTAACCACTCCGAAACCGTGAGAGGAAGTTGAACAGATATGGCAAAAGAGAAAAAAGGACAAAAAGAGGCAGCGGCCCAGGAGCAGAAGGCTCCCGAGCAGGCGCGGCACAGCGCGAAGGAGAAGCCACGGCTACGCGCGCGATTCGAAAAGGAAGTGGCCCCGGCGCTCTTGAAGGAACTGGAGCTTGAGAATCCGATGGCGGTTCCGCGGCTCCACAAGATCGTGGTCAATATGGGCGTGGGAGAGGCGACGCAGAATGCGAAGGTCCTCGATCCGGCGGTGAACGAACTCGGGCAAATCACGGGACAGAAGCCCGTTGTAACCCGTGCGAAGAAGTCGATTGCGGCTTTCAAAGTTCGCCAGGGACAGTCGATCGGCGCGATGGTGACACTCCGCGGCGACCGCATGTACGAATTCTTCGATCGTCTGGTGAATATCGTTCTTCCACGTGTGCGTGACTTCCGCGGAGTTTCGACCAAGTCATTCGACGGGCGCGGGAATTACACGCTCGGACTGCACGACCAGCTGATCTTTCCAGAGATCGATTACGCCAAGGTCGACAAGCTGAAGGGTATGAACGTGACGATCGTCACGACCGCGCAGAACGACAATCAGGCGAGGTCGTTGCTGAAACATATGGGAATGCCGTTTAGGGCCTAGGTTTCAAAGGTTTAAAGTTTCGGAGTTTCAAAGATAAGGATTGAATGGCTACTACAGCAAAACGAGTTAAGGACGCGAGAAAGCCCAAGTTCTCCACGCGCAAGCACAATCGCTGCAAGCTGTGCGGACGTCCGCGAGCGTATCTGCGGAAGTTCGGTATTTGCCGACTGTGTTTCCGGCAGTTGGCATTGCGCGGGGAGATTCCAGGTGTTTCGAAGTCTTCCTGGTAAAGCGTCATTGGTGGCCAGTCGTTGGTCGTTCGCGACGACATGGTAACAAGCCAACGACGAACGATTGAAGTAACAGCCGCCGCAGGTTCTCCGCTAGAGGTGGAGCGAACGGGTGGCTCAAGGAGAAGCAGACGATGAGGTTGACCGATCCGGTCGCAGACATGCTGACGCGAGTGCGCAACGCACTCCAGGCCCGGCACCAGAAGGTGGATATCCCGGCTTCACGCTTGAAGGTGGAGATTGCCCGAATCCTCAAAGAGGAAGGCTATATCTCCAACTATAAGGCGACCGAGGAAGAGGGCCACAAGATTATCCGGATTTACCTGAAATATGGCGCCAACAACGAGGCAGCGATCTCCAAAGCGGAACGCGTGTCGCGCCCGGGATGTCGTGTGTACGTGCGGCGCAGTGAGATTCCACGCGTGCTGGGCGGTATGGGGATCAACATCCTCACCACCCCGCGGGGCGTGATGACCGGCCGCCAGGCGCGCAAGGAAGGCGTGGGCGGTGAGTTGCTGTGCGAGATTTACTAAAAAAGCGCTTCTAGCTATTAGCTCCTCGCTATGGCTAAAAGCGGCGATCCAGAACTCGATTTCAGCTTGAAACAGATTCGGCTTGCGCCGGACTGAAAAACCAAAGCTGCCTGGCTGAAAGCCAGGGGCTAGAAGCTAGAAGCTCTTATGTCACGAATTGGAAAAACGCCGATCGCGATTCCCCAGGGGGTCACGGTCAAAATTGAAGGAAACACGGTCCTGGTCCAGGGGCCGAAGGGCAAGGTGGACACGCCGCTTCCGACCGGGATCAAGGTTGAGCAGAAGGACGGGCACCTGGTGGCGATTCGCGAGAACGACTCGCAATCGGCGGTGCACGGACTGGCGCGGGCTCTCGTTAACAACGCGGTTGAAGGCGTCACCAAGGGTTGGACGCGCGAACTGGAGATTGTTGGAATCGGGTATCGCGCCGAGATGAAGGGCAAGGCACTCGTCGTGTTTAACCTTGGGTTTTCACATCCCATCGAGTACCCGTTGCCGACCGGCGTAGACGCGGCCATAGATCCGAAGCAGACTCGCATTACGTTGACCGGAATTGACCGGCAGAAGGTCGGACAGGTCGCGGCCGAAATGCGTGCGCTACGTCCGCCGGATCCGTACAAGAATAAGGGCGTGCGCTATGCTGGCGAGCGCCTGAAGAAGAAAGTTGGAAAAACGGGAGCGAAGTAGGGGGTCGTTAGCCGCCGGTCCCTTCGCTTGCTCAGGGCAGGCTAAGAACAGTCATTGACCAGCGAGGACTGGGTCGTTCGTTTTGGTAACGACCAGCGACGGACGAGCAAGGACGAATTTTTATGCTTACGAAAGTTTCGAAGAACAAGAAACGCGGATTCAGTCATGACCGCATTCGCAAGAAGCTGCAGGGGACGGCCGAGCGTCCGCGGCTGAATGTGTACCGCTCGCTGAATCATATTTACGTGCAGGTAATCGATGACCTTAACGGGAAGACGCTGGTCTCAGCCAGCACCGCCGAAGGCAAGAAGGAAGAGCGGCGTAGCGGCGGAAACGTGGCTTCGGCTAAGGCTGTCGGCAAGACCATCGCCGAGCGTGCGAAAGCCAAGGGCGTGACCAAAGTCGTGTTCGACCGCGGCGGCTACATTTATCACGGGCGCGTGAAGGCATTGGCCGACGCGGCCCGGGAAGCAGGATTGCAGTTCTAGCTGCGAGCTATGAGCGACGAGCTACGAGCAAATCAAAATGCTTGGGCTCGAAGCTCGAAGCTCGAGACTCGAAGCTGAAGAAATTATGCCAACAGTGATTAAGAAACTCGACGCAGGGGCGTACCAACTGAAGGATCAAGTGGTGGCCATCAACCGCGTGACCAAGGTGGTCAAAGGCGGTAAGAATCTCTCGTTTGCCGCGCTGGTGGTTGTTGGGGATCCGGCTGCCGGAGTGGTGGGCTATGGATCGGGCAAGGCGAAGGAAGTGCCGCAGGCTATCCGCAAGGGAATTGAGTCGGCGAAGAAGAACCTGATGAAGGTGAATCTTACGCAGACCAGCATCGCGCATTTGGTGCTTGGGCGCTACGGGTCAGGGAAGGTTCTGCTCAAGCCGGCTCCGGAAGGAACCGGCGTGATTGCAGGCGGCGCAGTGCGTGCGGTGATGACTTCGGCGGGCGTGCAGAACGTGCTGACCAAATCGATTGGCACGACGAATCCGCATAACGTAATCAAAGCGACGTTCGATGCCCTGAAGCAGTTGAAGAATAAAGAGAGTGTCGCGAGCCTACGCGGGAAAGTTGCGGAAGAATTGTAATACCTAGTACTCAGTTGCCAGTACCCAGAAGACTGGCCACTGCTTACTGGCCACAAACCATTGAGGTTTTTATGACGGCGAAGAAATCAAACTCGGGCGGCGGCAAGATCCATCTAAAGTGGGTCCGGTCTGCGATCTGTGCCCCGGAGAAACAAAAGCTGGTAATCAAGGGCCTGGGATTCACCCGGCTGAACCAGGTGATCGAGCGTCCGGATACGGCGGCAATTCGCGGGATGGTCGCGAAGGTGCCGCATTTGATTGAGGTAATGGAATAGCTTCGAGCCGCGAGCTACGAGGAAAATTTCGGAGCGTTCGTGGCTCGCGGCTCGCAGTTCACGGCTGAGAGCGATTTTATGAACTTATCTAGCATTCACAGACCAAAGAAGGCGACCGAGAAGCGGAAGCGCGTTGGGCGCGGAATGGGTTCGGGTATGGGCAAGACCTCCACTCGCGGCCACAAAGGACAGCGTTCGCGCAGCGGGTCGCGCATGATCCGCGGATTTGAAGGCGGCCAGATGCCCCTGCACCGGCGTCTTCCGAAGCGCGGGTTTACGAACATCTTCCGCAAGGAATACGCAATCGTGAGCCTGGAGCGGTTGGCCGAATTGGGTGAAACGACGATCAATCCCGATGTGCTGCGCAAGGCGGGAGTAGTCAAAACGAAGCATCCGGTGAAGGTTTTGGGGGACGGCGAGTTGACCGTGGCACTGACGGTGAGCGCGCACAAGTTCTCGAAGTCGGCGCAAGAAAAAATCACCAAGGCGGGCGGCAAGGTCGAGGTCTTGCAGTAATGCTGGATAAGCTGGCGAACATCTTTCGCATTCCGGACCTGCGTAAGCGGATTCTGTTTACGCTGGGCCTGCTGTTCGTGTATCGGCTGGGTGGGCACCTCCCTACACCCGGCATCGATACGGCCAAGCTGGAGCAGTTCTTCACCCAGAGTACGACGGGCGGGTCGCTGCTCGGATTTGTGGATCTTTTTTCGGGTGGCCAGTTGAGGCGCATGACCATTTTTGCGCTGGGGATCATGCCGTACATTACGGCATCGATCATCCTGCAGTTGCTGACAGTGGTCTATGAGCCGCTGGCCAAGCTGCAGAAGGAAGGCGAACTCGGCCGCAAGAAGATTACGCAGTGGACGCGGTACATCACCGTGATCCTGAGCGCGGTGCAGTCGCTGGGAATCGCCTATGGTCTGGAAAAGGGTGGTTTCGCCCTGGATCCGGGAATTGGTTTCAAGTTGATGACGATGCTGACGCTGACCACGGGCAGCGCGTTCATCATGTGGCTGGGCGAGCAGATTACCGAGCGCGGCGTGGGCAATGGCATGTCATTGCTGATCTTCGCCGGCATCGTGGTAGGCCTGCCGCGCGGCGTGGTGGAGTTGATCGACAAGGCGAAGAACGGATCTTGGGGTGCGCTGACGCCTGTTCTGATGGTAGGCCTGATCATCTTTATGATCGCCGTGGTGGCGTTCATCGTGTACGTCGAGCGCAGTGAACGGCGAATACCGGTGCAGTATGCCAAGCGCGTGGTCGGGCGCAAGGTTATGGGTGGGCAGTCGACGCATCTGCCGCTGCGTGTGAATGCCGGCGGCGTGATGCCCGTGATCTTCGCGTCTTCGATTCTGACTTTGCCCCAAACGGTCGGCTACGGCTTACGCAACAACCGTTACTTCGGCCCGCTGTTTGATGCGATCCGCTGGGGAGAGCCACTGTATGCATTGTTGTACGCGCTGGGAATCATTTTCTTCGCGTATTTCTACGTTTCGATAGTATTCAATCCGAGCGAAGTTGCCGACAACATGCGCAAGTACGGCGGATTTATTCCCGGTATTCGTCCCGGGCGGCGGACGGCCGACTTCATCAACGAAGTGCTGACGCGCATTACCCTGGTTGGCGCACTTTACCTGATTGTCATCTCGTTCATCCCAGAGTGGATGATCACTGGCATTCACCTCAATCACCTGTGGGGGCCGATTGGCAGGTTTTTTGAAAACTTGCCCACCTGGGTGACCAACGGATTGGGCGTCACCTTCTACTTTGGTGGAACGTCTCTGTTAATTGTGGTGGGTGTGGCAATGGATACTGTGACGCAAATCGAAGCGCAATTGATCATGCGTCACTATGACGGGTTTACGCCGCGGAGCGGTCGAATTCGCGGGCGCCGCTGGTAAGCCTGCGGCAAGTGTTGCGAGAGTGAAGGGGTTGCTGCACCTCGGCGGTCCGCGACGAGCGTCGGGGAGATTGAGGTCGGGAGGCTCTGGCCAGCCGATGGCGCAGGAAACCTCGTGTGCAGTGGGTCCCGTGGTGCTGCTTGGACCTCCGGGTGCTGGAAAAGGCACTCAAGCCAAGCGGATCATGGAGCATTACGGAGTTCCTCAGGTTTCCACAGGAGATCTTCTTCGGGAACACGTGGCGCGAGGCACTGAGCTCGGCATGGCCGCAAAAGCAGCCATGGCTCACGGAGAGTTGGTCTCCGACGACCTTGTCTGCAACATGGTGCGCGAGCGGCTGATGCAGCCGGATTGTGAGCGCGGCTACGTTCTTGATGGTTTTCCCCGGACTGCAGCCCAGGCCGGGTGGCTCGATGCGTTGCTCGACCACGAGCTCTTTGACAAATCGCGTCCGACGCGGGCGTGGCCAATTGTGGTGCGCTTGGACGTCGACTATAATCAATTATTGCTCCGGATTACTGGACGACGTTCTTGTCCCACCTGTGGACGGATCTATAACGTCCACTTTCAGCCGCCTCGCGTGGATGAAGTATGCGATTTGGCCCATGCGACGAAGCTGGTGACCCGCAACGACGACCGGTTGGAAGTCATTCAGCCGCGACTGACGGCCTATCAGGAGCAAACTCGTCCGGTGGCGGATTACTATCAGCGCACGGGCCGGCTGATCTCGGTGAATGCAGATTTGCCGATGGACGAGGTGACGGCGCAGATCTTCCGGATTCTGGAAGATCATTGCGCTTGAGAAAGAAGCATGGCAATCGTTTGCAAGTCGGCGAGTGAGATCGAAAAGATGCGGCGTAGCGGCCACATCGTGCGCCAGGTGCTGGATCATGTTAAGGAGCTGGTGCAACCGGGTGTCACGACGATGGACCTGGAGCGGGCGGCCGAGAAGAAGATCAAGGACCTCGGAGCCAAGCCGGCGTTCAAGGGTTATTACGACTATCCCTGCGTCTTGTGCACCTCGGTCAATGAAGAGATCGTGCACGGTATTCCCTCGGAGAAGCGGGTGCTGAAAGAGGGGGACATCGTTTCAATCGATTGCGGAGCGGTACTTGACGGGTATTATGGCGACGCTGCCGTTACGGTCCCAGTAGGAGATGGGCTGAAGCCAGAAATTCAGAAGCTTATCGAAGTGACCGAGGCATCGCTGTACAGAGGAATTGAGCAAGCGCGGATTGGAAATTCGATTGGCGATGTTGGTGCAGCGGTGCAGGAGCATGTGGAAGCTGCAGGATTCAGCGTTGTGCGGGAGTTTGTTGGGCACGGCATCGGGACGCGGTTGCATGAAGAGCCACAGGTTCCGAACTTTGGGAACCGCGGTCACGGCGCCCGGTTGCGCGAGGGCATGGTGCTCGCGATCGAGCCGATGGTGAATTCGGGAAAGCCCGAGACGAGAGTCCTAGGCGACAAGTGGACAGCAGTGACCGCAGACGGAAGTTTCAGCGCTCACTTTGAGCACTGCGTTGCGGTGACCAAAGATGGGCCGGTAATTTTGACGCAATAGAGCTGTCAGCTCTCAGCTTCAGAAACGGCGGATAGCTAAGGGGTGCATGAGCAAAGAAGACGCGATCGAAGTCATGGCAACGGTGCTGGAACCGCTGCCGAATGCAATGTTCCGGGTGGAACTGGAGAACAAGCATCAGGTGCTGGCGCATGTCTCCGGAAAAATGCGCAAGAATTTCATTCGAATCCTGCCCGGAGATAAAGTCGCCGTGGAACTTTCGCCGTACGACTTGAATCGTGGGCGGATTGTTTATCGGTATAAGTAATTTCGCTTCCGTCATAAAATCCTCATCACCGAGGGCGCAAGGGAGCAAGAGGTATTCAGATTTATGAAGGTAAGGGCATCCGTTAAGAAGATTTGCGACAAGTGCAAGATTATCCACCGCAAGGGAGTAGTACGGGTGATCTGCGTGAACTCGAAACATAAACAGCGCCAGGGGTAAGAGTTTCTAGCTAGAAGCTAGGAGCCGACCGGGACCGGAAAGCTGTGGAGGCTTAGGAAACATGGCACGTATTGCAGGCGTGGATCTTCCCCGCCAGAAGCACATTAACATTGCGCTGACCTATATCTATGGAATCGGGCATCCGCGCGCGGGTCGCATCCTTGACGAGGCGAAGGTGGATCCGATGAAGACAGTTTCGGACCTCAGCGAGGAAGAGGTCAACCGCATCCGTACGGTGATTGAGGCCGAAGGGCTGGTGGAAGGCGATCTGCGCAAGGAAGTTTCGATGAACATCAAGCGGCTCATCGAAATCGGTTCGTATCGCGGATTCCGCCATCGCCGCAACCTACCAGTTCGCGGACAGCGCACGCACACCAATGCGCGCACACGCAAGGGACCGCGCAAGGGAACGGTCGCGCAGAAGAAGAAGTCAACGGCAAAAACCTAAAACCGTCGTTGGTCCTTGGTCGTCAGCCAGACCGCTTTCGACAGGGCAGCGAACAACCGAGGTGGGCAACAGAGATTCGAGCGTTTCGGAGTTGGCTAACGACTAACGACCAACGACCAAGGACTGATTCATGGCAAAACCAGCAGCAGCGGGCGGCACCGGAGCCGCACCGGAGAAAAAAGGCAAGAAGAAAACCTTCAAGAAGAAGGAACGCAAGCATGTGCCGCATGGTCTGGCGTTCATCCAGGCGTCCTTCAATAACACGATCGTTACCATCTCCGACATGAACGGGAACGTTCTCTCGTGGAAGAGTTCGGGGTCGCTGGGGTTCCGCGGGTCGCGCAAGGGCACTCCGTTCGCTGCGCAGCAAGCGGCATCAAATGCCGCGAACATGGCGCGCGATCATGGTGTGCGCAGCGTGGATGTGCGGGTAAGCGGTCCGGGATCGGGCCGGGAGTCAGCCGTGCGCGCGCTGGCTGCCGCCGGAATTGAGGTGCGTTCGATTCGCGACGTCACGCCGATTCCACACAATGGCTGCCGGCCGCCGAAGCGCCGCAGGGTATAAGCAAAGGGTTGGAGGCTAGGGATCAATGAAACCGATTGAACCCTGGCCCGTAAACCCTGAATTTTCGTCCGGGACGAAGGGTGAAGCCAAACCTGTAAACCGGTCATCTAAAGGAGAAGAAACTTGGCACGTTATACCGATGCAGTGTGTCGACTATGCCGCCGCGAGGGCATGAAGCTGTTCCTCAAAGGCGCAAAGTGCTTCAGCGATAAATGTCCTATCGAGAAGCGCAACTTCGCTCCCGGACAACATGGGAAGGACCGCAAGGCCAAGATTGTCGGCTACGGTCTGCAGCTGCGTGAAAAGCAGAAGGCGAAGCGCATTTACTTCACCCAGGAAGGCCAGTTCCGCAACTACTTCGAGAAAGCCGCGCGCTCCAAGGGGGTAACCGGCGAGAAGCTGCTGCAACAACTGGAGCGGCGTCTGGACAACGTCGTGTTCCGTCTTGGATTCGCCCAGTCGCGACGCCAGGCACGCCAGTTGGTGCGTCACGGACACGTGGCCGTGGACAACCGCAAGGTTAACATCCCGTCGTACGAAGTGAGCGCGGGCGAAGAAGTTTCGATCCGCGAAGGCAGCCGGAAGCTGGCGGTGCTCGAATTGGCGAAGGAGTTCGCGAGCCACGCGACCCTGCCAAGCTGGCTGGAAGTCGATCGCGACAATTACAAAGCGAGGGTCCTGAATCTGCCCAAGCGCGAAGATATTCAGCTGCCGGTGAATGAGCAGCTGATCGTCGAGTTGTACAGCAAATAAGTTTAGTCGCCGGTCGTTAGTTGTTAGGTAAGCACCAACGACAAATGACCTACGACGAGTTTGGTCCGGTACTTTTCGAGCCAGATCAGCCTTTCCTGATGTTGCACTGAGGCGGACCACTCAAGGAGTCAGGATTGAGCCATACGGCCGAAGGAGAAACACATGCTTTGGAAGGGTTTTCAGAAGCCGAAACGTCTCGCTGTTGACACCTCCACTCTCACGGACAAGTACGGAATCTTCTGGGCGCAGCCATTCGAGCGCGGATTTGGCACGACAGTGGGCAATGCCCTGCGTCGTGTCCTGCTGAGCTCCATTGAAGGCGCAGCCGTGACGGCGGTGAAGATGGAAGGCGTCCTGCACGAGTTCCAGTCAATCCCCGGCGTGGTCGAGGATGCGACCGATATCATCCTCAACCTGAAGCAGATTCCGTTTAAGCTTGCGGGCGATGCGCCCAAGGCCATCTACCTGCGTGCCGATCAGCCCGGAGTCGTCACCAGCGGCATGATTGAGGCTGATGGCGACGTCGAAGTGCTCGACAAGGACGTTTACATTGCGACTGTCAGCGAAGGCGGCAAGCTCGATATGGAAATGCGGCTGAAGCGAGGCCGCGGCTACGTTTCCGCCGACAAGAATTTTGACGAGGATCTTGGCATCGGCTTTATCCCGATTGATTCCGTTCACTCGCCAGTGCGCAAATGCAATTACACGGTAGAAGCGGCACGTCTCGGACAGATCACCGACTACGACAAGCTTACTCTCGAAGTGTGGACTAACGGCTCCATCACGCCGGCCGATTCGATTGGCCTGGCCGCCAAACTGCTGAAGGACCACATGAACATCTTCATCAACTTCGAGGAAGAGATCGAAACCAGTACATCGGGTGCGGAAGATCGCAAGCCGGAGATTCACAACGAAAATCTGAATCGGTCCGTCGAAGAGTTGGAGCTTTCCGTGCGCAGCTACAACTGCCTGAAGAACGCCAATATTCAGACGATCGGCGAGCTCGTTCAAAAGACCGAAGCCGAAATGCTCAAGACCAAGAATTTCGGCCGCAAGTCTCTCAACGAGATCAAAGAGATTCTGTCTTCGATGGGATTGAGTCTCGGTATGAAGATCGATGAGCACGGCAACGCTGTGCCTGGCCCGACTTCGAACGTTCCGTTACCCGCATCCGCGTACGGACCGGACGACCAGCTGTAAGAAATCGGGGATCAAGGGGCTAGGGATTAGAAAAATCTACTAGCCCCTCAGCCCTAGTCCCTAGACCACTGAGGTTCTCATGCGTCACAAGGTTTCAGGATATAAACTCGGACGGAATACGGCGCACCGGCGCTCGCTGCTGCGCAATCTGGTCACCTCGGTGATCGTGGAGGAGCGAGTGGAGACGACCGTTCCCAAGGCGAAGGCAGCGCGGCCGCTGGTGGAGAAGATGATCACGCTGGGCAAGCGCGGGGACCTGGCCGCGCGCCGTCTGGCGTCCAGCTATCTGATGACCGACGAGGCTGTCGTGAAGCTGTTCGACACGGTCGGACCACGTTTTGGCGACCGCGACGGCGGATACACGCGCATCATCCGCACCGCGTGGAACAAAGGAGACGGCGCCGACAAGGCTTTTCTGGAACTGCTCGGCAGCGAGAAGATTCTCGACGAGAGGAAGGAAAAGCGTGCTGAAGCTCGCGCCAAGAAAGCAGCTGAAGCCAAGAAGGCACTGGAAGAAGCCGAGGCACAGGCTCAGGCTGAGGGCGCGGCTGCCGAACCGGCCGAGGGCGGCGAAAAGAAAGAGTAGTTTTGTCAAAATCCAACATTCAAGGCATGGTTTCGACCATGCCTTTTTCTTTGGCGGTGATGGTGCTTCACCAAATTCGATATTCTTCGTTTCGCCTTATTCCCAGCCCCTCGACCGAGAACAAACCCCCCGATAGTTGCATTGACTTGGGTTAGGCGTCCACGTAAGATGCGCCCCGAATGCTCGGACAGACGATCTCGCACTACCGCATCCTGGAAAAGCTTGGGGGAGGCGGGATGGGAGTCGTCTTCAAAGCCGAGGACACCGAGCTTGGCCGCTTTGTCGCGCTGAAGTTCCTTCCGGATGAGGTGGCACACGACGAATCCGCCCTGGAGCGATTCCGTCGCGAGGCGCGCGCCGCATCTGCCCTGAATCACCCGAATATCTGCACAATTTACGAGATCGGAAAGCATGCAGGGCGATCCTTCATCGCAATGGAGTATCTGGACGGCTCGACGCTGAAGCATCTGATTGGCGTTCGTCCGCCGGATCTCGATGCGTTATTGAACGTCGCCATCGAAGTTGCCGATGCGCTGGATGCGGCGCACGCAAAAGGAATTGTTCATCGCGACATTAAGCCCGCGAACATCTTCGTTTCGAAGCGCGGGCATGCAAAGATTCTCGACTTCGGTTTAGCCAAGATTGCTTCCGCGAATTCTTCGATAAGTGGCGATTCCCAGACCCTGGCCGATGCTGCTGCGCTGAATCTCACGAGTCCGGGAACCGCGCTCGGCACGGTGGCATACATGTCGCCGGAGCAGGTTCGCGGCAAAGAAATGGACGGGCGAACGGACTTGTTCTCGTTTGGTGTAGTGCTCTACGAAATGGCGACCGCGTCCCTGCCGTTTCGGGGCGAAACGCCGGGTGTGATCACGGAGGCAATTCTTAATCGGGCCCCGACACCGCCGATTCGGTTGAATCCGGATCTTCCGCCGGATCTTGAGCGGATCATCCTGAAGCTGCTCGATAAAGATCCCGAGCTGCGTTATCAAAGCGCCACAGAAATTCGGGCGGATCTGAAACGAATAAGACGCGAGCGAGATTCGGCGCGAATTTCTTCGCCGGCGGCAGTGCCCACTGAGACGAGTGGTGCCGCTGCGGCGTCGTCGGGTGCGAGTAGTGCGCGAATATCTTCCTCCGGCATCAAAGCAATTCCTCAATCGCGCCCGCGGACAATGGAGATCGCGCTGGGAGCAGCTCTGGTCTGCGCGTTGGCTGCGCTTGGATTCCTGTTACTTCGTCCCAGTCGGCCGGTACCGTCTCCTGCGTATCACTTGTTGACCTATCGCCGGGGAACAATCCGGATGGCGCGATTTGCGCCGGATGGCCAGACGGTAATTTACAGCGCAGCCTGGGAAGGCGGACCGGTAGAGATATTCAGCACGCGCTTTGGCACACCGGAATCACGTTCGGTGGGAGTGCCGGGAGCCGAAATCCTTGCCATCTCGGGAGCCGGAGAGATGGCAGTCTTGCTGCACAGCCAACAGTCCAAGTCGCAAGTGCACACGGGAACGCTGGCACGAATGCCGCTGGGAGGAGGCGCACCTCGCGAGATTCTCGAGAATATTCAGTGGGCTGACTGGTCCCCCGATGGGTCGCAATTTGCCATCGTCCGCGATGTGAATGGACGAAATCGACTGGAATATCCGGCGGGCAAAGTGCTCTATGAAACCGGCGGCTGGATCAGTCATCCACGAATCTCACGCAAGGGTGATCTAATCGCCTTCATCGACCATCCGATCCCCGGCGACTCTATCGGAGGCGTCGCAGTGGTCGATATGAGCGGCAAGAAGCGCTCCCTGGGGCAGACTTACGGAGGCGGTGCTGTGGGGCTGGCATGGTCGCCCAACGGCGATGAAGTCTGGGTAACGGCGACGGTGATTGGCATCGATCGCTCCGTGTTCGCGGTGACGGTGGATGGAAGGGAGCGGCTGGTAGCGCGTGTTCCGGCGGATTTGACTTTGCAAGATGTCATGCCCGACGGGCGCACTTTGCTGGCGCGTGACAGTTGGCGGCGCGGGCTGATTGTTCATCGAGCGGATGATCCTCTCGAGCACGACTTCACCTGGCTCGACTGGTCGTATCCAGTGACGCTTTCGGCCGATGGACAGACGTTGCTGTTTCGGGAAGAGGGTGAAGCGGGTGGCCCAAGCTACGCCGTGTACGTGCGAAAAACGGATGGTTCACCCGCGGTGCGCTTGGGTGATGGTCAGTCGCTCGCGCTGTCTCCGGAGGGCAAATGGGCTCTGGCCTGCCGGGGAGATAAGCAGACTGACCTTTTCCTTCTTCCTACGGGCGCAGGCGAGCCACGTCAACTGCAAGGGCATAACATCGTTCATAGTACGGCCACCTGGTTCCCTGATGGGAAACGGATTCTGCTCGCGGGAACAGAAGCCGACCACGGTTTGCGGCTCTACGTGCAGGATATAGATGCGGACAAGATCGCAGCCGTAACGCCGGAAGGGACCAACGGACTCTCGTTCGCTCTGTCGCCTGATGGGAGTGCTGTGGCCGCAGTCGGGCCCGATGACAAAGCGTATCTGTTCCCCATACCCTCGGGAGAGCCTCGCCCGATCAAGGGGATGGAACCGGGCGAGGTTCCCGTGGAGTGGAGCTCGGATGGGCGTTCGGTGTACGCGTATCGTGGCGGAGATCTGCCAGCGAAGGTATTCCGCGTGGATCTCGCGAACGGCAATCGCGCTTTGTGGAAACGACTCATGCCACCCGACCCTGCGGGTGTGGAGTTCGTAGGCCCGGTGCTTCCTACTCCTGACGGCAAAGGGTATGTCTACGGATATCGTCGCTTGCTGTCAGATCTATACCTCGTCGAAGGACTTCAATAAGCCAGCGAAAGTCCACCCCGCCTCCGATTCGGCTGCAGTCGTACATGTACCATCGCGTCTCACGCAGGTAATCTTGCCGCTCCGTTAAACTTCCTTAAACTTCGTTTGATGGGCTTCACCCGGACACAGATCGGTATTGCTTTCGGCATGGCAGCCCTGCTTGTCTTCGGGTTTGTGGGGTATTTATGGTGGCTGAGCAACCAGGGTCCAGTACTGGCGCGGTCGGAGGAGAGGGATTCGCTCACGGGGCTGCCGGTCAGCATCAAGATGAATCCTCTACGCGATCGCTCGACCGAGAAAGCAGCCAACAAGTTTTTAGGCGAGATGCGTGAGGGGCACTGCGATGAACTTCTCGCAAAATGGGAGCACGACTACCATAAAAAATACGCCCGATACATTTGCAAGTCGGAAAGTGAGCATCCGCTGCTTTCTTGGGAACTGGTCGATTGGGAAGATGCTCCGCCGCTTGTGATCCTCCACTATCGCGGCCAGCGGCCAAGCAACGCGGGTCCAACCCAAGCCGGGATCGATCAGAGCCTTTTCACGCTCACCCTTGAGCACAGGCCCGGGGATTGGGTCGTTACCAAGTACGACGCGATGTATTGATGTATGGAAGACCGTTGTCGGTCGTTGGTCCTTAGCCCTCGAGTCTTGTTGCAAACCTAGAGTCGGCGTCTTCCTGACTCCGTGGTAAAACCGATGTATGCCCGACCGCTCCACGCAGGCTCGGCCCTCCGCTGCGCGCAATCTCTATTCCTTCGGGCTCACATCATTCTTCAACGATACCGCTACCGAGATGGCCTACTGGGTCCTTCCGGCATTTCTTGTGTCGCTCGGAGCAGGGCCTGCGCAACTCGGGGTGATCGAAGGTATCGCCGAGAGCGTCGCTTCCTTCGCCAAGCTTTCTTCGGGATATCTCGCCGATCGCATTGAGCGGCGAAAGCCACTCGTGGTTGGCGGATACTTCGTCGCAAATGCTGTGAAGCCTCTGCTAGCGATTGTGACCTCCTGGTGGCAGATTCTGCTGATTCGATTCACGGATCGGCTGGCCAAGGGAGTGCGCGGGGCGCCGCGAGATGTAATGGTGGCAGAGTGCGTCGGAAAGGAACGGCTGGGGTCGGCCTATGGGCTGATTCAGTCGATGGATTCGGCAGGTGCGATCGCAGGGCCGTTGGCGGCGCTTGTTCTGCTGGCGCGATATGGGATTCGCAGCGTGTTTTGGGCTGCGGCGGTGCCGGGAGTGCTGTCTGTGCTCGTCGCGGTTTTTGGGATTCGCGAGACGAAAGGGCTCTCGTCGGACGGGAAAACGCCAGATCCTGTGAAGCATGCCCCGAAGGCCGCCAGCCTTGCCTCCGGTGGGATATCCGAGTTAGGTATCCCTACGCGAGTTGGTCTTCCGGCCACGTTCTATGTGGTCCTTGCGACGGTGACGCTTTTTTCGATCGGCAATTCCAGCGATATGTTCCTGGTTATGCGTGCACAGAATATCGGTATCGGCGTGGGTTTGGCCCCGCTCCTTGGGCTTGTTTTCAACCTGACTTACACCCTCGGGTCGTGGCCTGCCGGATGGCTCAGCGATCACTTCTCACGGCGATGGATTGCGGCAATCGGTTACCTGATCTTTGCGGTTGTATATTTCGTGTTTGGACGCGCCCCGTCGGTGCTGGCCATCTGGATCATCATGGCGGTCTATGGAATCTACTATGCGCTGACCCAGCCGGTGCTGAAGGCGCTGGTTGTAGAAACGGTGACGCAAGACATTCGCGGACGCGCCTTGGGAATCTATTTCTTTGCGACCAGCGTAGCGACTCTGGCTGCAAGCGTAATCACGGGCGAACTATGGAAGCACTTCGGAGGGAGCGTGCCCTTCTATGTATCCGCGGGACTGGCCGTCGTCTCCGCGCTGGTCCTTCTAGTCAGCCCGGCGGGTAAACGTTGATCCTCATCGTCCTCGGCGGTTAATGGGGCCTTTTTTCCGCAGAGAACGCGGAGGAACACAGCAGAGGTCGCCGAGCTTTTCGTGTTAGAGCGTCGGGCTTTTTACGATTTCTTCTTCCGGCTTGGCCGTGCCGTTTTTGAGGGCTTCGTCGAGCAGTGCTTTCATTTCACGGGTAGCTTTCTCCGCCAGCTCTGCCTGCTGACGGCCGAGTTCGCCCTGCTGCTCGCCTAGTTTTCCCTGCTTTTCACCGAGCTCTCCTTGCAACTCGCCGAGCTTGCCCTGCCGCTCGCCCGCCTCGGATTGAAGCTCACCGATCTCGCTCTGCAGTTCTCCAATTTCGGACTGGAGCTCGCCGACCTGTTCCATGGTGGCTGTGGGACCCAGTTTCTGCAGCTTCGCTTTGAGCCGGTCAAGGGCCTCGGTCATGTTGGGCACATTGACCTTTACCTGCTCCATCTTCGCGCCCAGTGCTTCCTGTTGCTTGCCCAGCTCCTCTTGTTGCTTGCCAAGCTCTTCCTGCCGCCTGCCGAGTTCTTCCTGCGGAGTCCAGAGAGCTTTGGCCCGATCGATTGTCGCCTGGTCGCGGATAACGTAGGACTTCTCGTCGCGCTGGAACCAGATGAAATCTCCCGGAATCTGTTTCTTGAGTTTTTCCACATGCCGGGCATCTTGCGAGGATCCGGACATGGTGAAGGTGTCGATCTTGCTCGACGCGATCACGAAGCGCTCTTCATCGTCGTAACCGTAGGAATAGAAGAGCCCGTTGTGAGAAGTTCCGGTCGAGTGTTTCTGGCCGAGTCCGTCCGGCAACCCGACTGGTCCGATCGGCGCCATGGGTGCAGTGGGTGCGACGGCAGCAATCGCAGGCGTTGCCGGAACAGGCGCAACGGCCGGAGCACCCGCGAGCGCGGGCGCCCCAGGGACCCCGACAGCCGCAGGTGCAGCTGGTGCCGATAAAACACCGGAAGAGGGAGCCGCGACAGACTCTGGAGCGACAGGCGCAACATCAGCCGCAGTTGAGAGCGGAGCAGCTTGCGGATCTGCGGGACGCGGCGGAGCGGGGTGAACCGCTGCCGCAAGATACACCACGGGAACCGCGAGCACCAGCACTACAGCAGCCAAAGATCTCTTTGTGTTCATAGCGACTGCTCCTTTCCATGCGAGAATTCGTTCGAGTCGTCGTTCGACTTGTTCAACTCTGGCCATCGAAACGCCCTGCCATCGAACCCTTCCCGGACCGGTTCGCAGCGCGTGGATGAAATCCAGCAAGGTCCCAGCGTAGCGTTTCTGATCAACGCCTTCGGAGAGCGCGGCCTCGTCGCTGGCTTGTTCAGCTAACACGGCTAACTGGGCATGCAACCACCAGGCCAGCGGATTGAACCAGAAGATCGCGCGGTACACGAGCGCGAGGCGTTGGGTTAGTACGTCATAACGATCGACATGCGAGAGTTCGTGAGCCAGCACGGCATGCAGCTTTTGCGTTTCCCATTCGCTCCAGTCAGAAGGAAGCAGGATTGTCGCTCGAAACGCTCCGACGGTGAGAGGAACGACGATATTCTCGGACGCCGACAGGCGAGGACGCTTACAGGTCGAATCAAAAGCCACCTTGCCGAGCGCTGGGCTGTGAGTGATGGATTTGGCACTGCGAAGGAGTTTGCGGGTCCATAGGATGCCCGCCGCGAATCTGGCGAGAAGGCAGAACGTTACAAGCAGATAAATCCCGGCGGCGAGACTCCAGGCAAGACCGGGCCAAGCGAAATTGTGATCACTGACCGCATGCTCGCTTTCCCGCTCGAGTGTTTTACCCGACATGACGGCTCGGTGATGGCGCTCGGTGAGCCTCATCTCGGGATTGCTGGCTGATCTGCCTGCAGGGGGCATGGATTGCAGGTCTGCTCTATTGCGCAGCTGGGGTAATGCCGTTCGATGCTGCGGGAACTGAGGAAGTCCAATCTCCACCGGATGTAGCAACCCTCCAAGGAATGGCATGGCAAGGCTCGCGTAGAGTACGGAAGTCCAGATGAAAAGTCGTACTGACGTTGCACGGAGACGAAAGATGGCGAGTCCTGCCCCAGCAACTGCGGCGAGCAGAAACGATCGCCCGGCCAAGGTGACTAGTGCCGAGATCATAGCCGCCGAAGCGACGGAGAGCGTCTGCATCATGACTTTTTCTCCCTCTTTCCGGCGCTGACATTTGCACTATCGTTCTGCTCGGCAATCTTGCGCGCCAGGCGTTGCAATTGCTTGTGGTCGAGCACTTCGTTGTCAACCATGCCGAGCACGAGTTCTTCGGCCGAGCCACCACAGAAGCGGTCGATGATGCTCTTCACCGCGCGGACAGCTACGTTCTGGCGGCGGTCGGATGCCTTGTAGATGAAAGTTCTGCCTTGCACTTCGTGCGTGACATAGCCTTTCTCTTCCAGGCGGCGAAGTACGGTGCGAATGGTCGAATCTTTCATCGGGCGTGTGGATGCCAGGGCTTGCCGGCAGGATTCTGCCGTAGCGGCGCCACGGTTCCAGACGTAGTCCATAACGCTCTGCTCGACTTCTCCCAGGTTCTTTAGACGTGTCAACCTTGTGTTAGTCATTGTAGCGTTACAATATGTAACAGTTAAAGGGTGGCAGGTCAAGGAGAAATTAAAAAGGAGGAGTCGCGAGCCAGGTCAGGATTGGGCCGAGGTCCGGTAGTAGATGACAAAAATGGCAAGTTGCGCAGCGATTCCGGCGCAGGTGTCGAGAATGACGTCGTGCACGGTTCCCGTGCGGGTGGGCAAATAGCTCTGGTGCCACTCGTCGAGACTGGCGACGAGACACGTTCCGAGCACGGCAATGTTGGCCCAGCGGAAAGTCCACCTCGTGCCGGATGAGGTAGGCAGCGTCTCTCGCCACGCGCGGAAGAGAAGAATGCTCAGCAATCCATAGCCAAAGACATGCCCGGATTTGCGTAGGAAGGCGTGATAGGGTTCGAAGGTCGCCTCGTCGATTCCGAACAGAAAGTGCACGACCGGATACAGAAAACGACTGGTGTGCTGAGACGAAAGATAGGTTGTCGATTCTATGGCGATGACGATAAGCCATAGGATCAGTGCGATCCAGGTTTTCAGGACTTGGTTGCGGTTGCGGGTCAAAGGGATCGTTCAGTGGTCTCCCACCCTTGCCGAAAGGGCGGCAAGAATGGGCCACCCAGCATTATTCAATAGCGTAGTTGGGAGCTTCGCGCGTGATCATGACATCGTGCACATGGCTCTCGCGTAGTCCGGCGTTACTGATGCGGACGAAACGTGTTTTCTGCAACAGTTCTGGAATGGTTGAGCATCCACAGTAGCCCATGCCCGATTTGAGGCCGCCGACCATCTGGTAGATGATCATCGCGACCGAGCCGCGGTAGGGAACGCGTCCTTCGATGCCTTCCGGGACGAGTTTGTCGAGACGGTTCGAGCCACCTTCTGACGCGGCCGTGGAAGAATCGCCGTTGGCGTTCTGGAAATAGCGTTCGCTCGATCCTTGCGCCATGGCGCCCAGAGATCCCATGCCGCGGTACGACTTGAACGAGCGGCCTTGATACAGGATCAATTCGCCCGGGCTTTCATCGGTGCCAGCGAAGAGCGATCCGATCATGACCGAACTGGCTCCTGCAGCCAGAGCTTTGCTGATATCGCCGGAATACTTGATGCCACCGTCAGCGATGATGGGGACCCCGGACTCTTTTGTGGCGCGGTAGGCCTCTGCGATGGCGGTGATTTGCGGAACGCCGGCGCCAGTCACGACGCGTGTGGTGCAGATCGATCCCGGGCCGATCCCAACTTTGATCCCGTCTGCACCCGCCCGAGCCAATTCGCACGCACCATCGAACGTTGCGACATTGCCGGCCAGCAAGTCGACTTCCGGCAGTCTCAATTTCACCAGTTTTACCGCTTCGAGCACCTTCGAAGAGTGCCCGTGAGCGCTGTCGATGGCGAGCACGTCGACTTTGGCTTCCGCCAGTTCCTGGGCCCGCTCCAGAAAATCTCCTGTCGCACCAATGGCGGCACCAACCCGCAAACGTCCGTGAGAATCCTTAGCCGCGTTGGGGTACTTCAACTTCTTCTGGATATCTTTCACCGTGATCAGGCCCTTGAGGTTGTAGTTGTTGTCCACAACCAGTAGCTTTTCGACGCGGTGCTGGTGAAGAATCTTCTCCGCCTCTTCGAGCGTGGTTCCCACGGGGACCGTGATCAGGTTTTTCTTGGTCATCACATTGTCGATGGGAATGTCGAAGCGGGTTTCGAAGCGCAGGTCTCGATTGGTGAGGATTCCGACGAGTTTTCCATGCTCGGTGATGGGCACGCCGGAGATTTTGTACTTGCGCATGACCTCGAGCGCGTCGGAAACTTTGTCGGTCGAATGCATGGTGACCGGATCGACGATCATGCCACTTTCCGAGCGCTTCACCTTATCGACTTCATTGGCCTGCTGCTCGATCGTGAGATTGCGGTGAATAATGCCGATTCCACCCTGCTGGGCAAGCGCTATCGCCATGTGCGATTCGGTGACCGTGTCCATAGCAGCGCTGACGATGGGGATATTCAGGCTGATGTTACGCGTGATGTGCGTCTGAGTGTTCGTCTGTGTAGGAATCACGTCGGAACGAGCAGGTAACAGCAGGACGTCGTCAAAAGTGAGAGCCTCAGGAACAGGAAAATGAATCATAAATGTCTCGGGATGCCCCAGCGCTACGGTAAACCTTCATTGTAGAGAGCGTTGAAAAATCAGGCAAATGGAGGCGGGGACCTGGGCGCACGACCCCAGAGTACAAGATGGAGTTTGATAAGGTGTGGGTGCGGTTTTCTTGTCCTATCTGACAGCGTACACTGGTGTCAGATGAGGAGGCACCCGATGAACATTCGAAAGACATACCGGCTCCATTCCAGCCGACCGTAACCCTCGAACGGTCTCTCGCGCCGCCACAAGACGAAGCGAACCGACAAATGTGAGATGCTGAACTATGGTTTCGCGCAAAAGACGAAAGCGCGGTGGCGACAGGAACAGAGCGCTGCTCTTGAGCTTCGAGAAAAGCGACTGCTCGGACTCTCGTGAAAACACCGCGCACGGAATGTTCGGCGCGCCGAAGCGAAGTTTTGGGCCGCTGGTGATTTACATTGGCGATGTGAACTCCTATGCGTCGACCCTTTCGGCGAAAGGGTACGCAGGTGGCCGTGTCTCCGCAAGACGGACGCCGGCTTTGGGGTAATCCCTGAAATTCCTCTCGCCTCAGTGGGCGTTTGTCTTTTTCCCCTCCACGAGCGTATATTAGGAGACTGAGAACTGCTGTGTACCGGCATTTGGCGAAGCACACCAGTGGGCGCAAGCCCACTTTTTAGTTGGAGCCCCGCGGTGTTGCAGCCATCCGCCAGTAAGTTATTGGATTCATGGCGCTTGACGTTGATCGTGTGCGGGCTATTGCGGACCGGGTAGCAGCCTCCAGCGGGCTCGAAGTCCTCGACGTCGAGTTTCTGGGTGGGGGCAAGGCTCGCATGCTGCGGGTGTTTCTCGACAGGCCCGCGGCAGGGAACGATCCGCTGGCGGGAGTGACGCACGAAGACTGCGCGAACTTCAGCCGCGAGTTCGGCACGATCCTCGATGTGGAAGATGTCATGCCGGGATCGTACACGCTGGAAGTTTCATCGCCGGGGCTGGATCGCAAGCTAGTCAAGCCGGCAGATTTTGCGCGCTTTGTCGGCAGCCGAGTGAAGCTGATGACCCGCGAGCCGGTAGACAATAACCGGCACTTTGAAGGCCGCCTGGAGAGCTTTCAGAATGGCTGCCTGATGCTGGATTTGAGTGTAGCCAGCCACAAGTCGCGTAAGAAGATGGGCGACGCGGCCGGCACGAAGATTGAAATTGCTTTTGCCAACGTAGAGAAGGCGAATCTGGTACCGGAATTCTGAGAATTGGTTTTCTATGGCTAGCGAGCTTTACAACATCATCGAAGGCGTGAGCCGGGAAAAGGGAATTGATCCGCAGATTGTAGTCAGCGCGGTGGAAGACGCCATTGTCATGGCGACGCGCAAGCACTACAAATCGCAGGAAAACTTCCGCGCGAAGCTGGACAAAGATACCGGCAAGATCAGCGCTTTCGCGGTGAGGACCGTCGTGGAGACGCCAGAGCAGGTGGAAGATCCCAATCTGCAGATCACACTGGAAGACGCACAACGGGTGGATCCGAGTCTGGCGGTCGGCGGAGAATTGCTGATTCCCAAGGCGATCGACGGAATCCTGGGACGCATTGCGGCGCAGCTCGCCAAGCAGGTGATCTTTCAGAAGGTGCGCGAGGCCGAGCGCGATACGGTATACAACGAGTACATCGGCCGCGTGGGTGAGATCGTCAACGCGACGGTGAAGCGCGTGGAAGGTCCAGACGTGATCTTTGATATCGGCAAGGCCGAAGCTCGCATGCCGCGCAAGGAGCAGTCGCGTCTGGAGTCATTTGCAGTGGGTGAACGTGTCCGCGTAATAATCGCACGCGTCGAACGGGCGTCAAAAGGCCCGGGGGTGGTTGTTTCTCGCGCGGCGCCGGAACTGGTACAGCATCTGTTCCAGACGGAAGTTCCAGAAATCTACGACGGAACGGTTGTGATCCGTGCCATTGCCCGCGAAGCCGGCGAGCGCACCAAGATTGCTGTGATGTCGAAGGATAAGGACGTCGATGCTGTCGGCGCCTGCGTCGGCATGAAGGGCATGCGCGTCCAGTCGATCATCCGCGAGCTGCGCGGAGAGAAGATCGACATCATCGAGTTCCATGACGATCCCGTGACGTTCGCCGAGAAGGCGTTGCAACCGGCAAAGGTGAGCCGCGTGACCGTCATCGATAGTTCAGAGAAACACCTCGAAGTAGTGGTCGATGACAGTCAGCTTTCACTCGCTATCGGCAAAAAGGGCCAGAACGTCCGTCTCGCGGCGAAGCTGCTGGGCTGGAAGATCGATATCAAGAGCGAGGAAGAAAAGCGCCAGGAAGTCGAGCAGCAGATGGCTGCCATGACACCGCAGACGACAACTCCGCTTGAGAACGTTCCCGGCTTGGGGGAGGGTGTGCTTGAGAAGCTCACTGCCGCCGGCGTGACGACCGTCGAGGCCCTGGCCGATATGACGCCGGAAGAGCTCGAGGCGATTGAGGGTATCGGGCCCAAGACGGTGGAAAAAATTAGTCTCGCGGTCAATAATTATTTTGCGAGCCTAGAGCCGGACGCCGAGGGTGCGGTACAGGTTGAGGGGGCCGGGGGAGAAGCCGTTCCGGAAGGGGCGTCCGTCGAACCTGCGGGCGAAGCTGCCCCCGCCGAAGAATCCGTAACAAATGAAGGGGAGCCTGTGCCCGACGAGGGTGCTGCCCGCGAAACAACCGAATAACCATGACACGCACACTCAGGTCTGTTTGCGTGCGAGTCCAGATTACTGACTCCGTGAGGCTGCGATGAAGACCTAGCACAACGCGGGGAAAAGAAAGGCCGGATGAGTAAGGTTCGAATTAACGATCTCGCCAGGGAACTGGAAGTCAAGAGTAAAGCGATTCTCGACGCGCTACCGCATGTTGGCGTGACCGAGAAAAAGACGCATTCCAGTTCGCTGGAGGAGCATGAAGCAGAAAAAGTGCGGGCCTATATCCGCGGCTCGGCTGAATCGCAGAGTTCATCTGCACGCACTGCGCGTCCGCTGCGCGGCGAAGAAGAAATCAAGACCAAGATTGATCTGTCGCACATCTCGCGTCCGGGCGATGTGCTGAGGGCGATCACGCAGAAGAAGGAAGCTGCGGCTGTACCGCCACCGCCAAAGCCCGCTCCGCCGCCGGCTACGCCAAAGCCAACAATTGTGCCTCCGGCCGTGAAGCCCGCGGCGCCCACGGCAGCCCCAACTCCGGTTGCTGCACCACCGTCACCGGCACCTGCGCGGCCAACTGTGGTGGCCCCTGCGACGGAGAAGCCGGCCGTGCCGGCACCGCCGCCTGCAGCTCCGGCTGCGCCGGCCGTCGTGGCTCCGCCCGTTCGTGCGGCCGCGCCGCCGCCTCCACCGGCAGCGGCTGTGGTAGCACCGCCGCCTGCGGCTTCGGCGTCGCCTGTAATTCCGGTAACTCCACCTGCCCCGCGTCCGACGCCACCTACGGCATCGGCCGCGCCGCAACCGCCTGCGCCGAGAATGATCGTTCCGCAAACGGGGCCTCGTCCGGTGTATAAGGCTCCGCCGCGTCCCGTCGCACCGGCCCCAGCAGCACAAACTAGCGTCCCTGCAGGAACGATGCGTCCTGCACCAGGCCGCCCAGTGCCAGGACAGCCGATTTTCCAGCGTCCGCGTCCACAAGGACCGGCGGGAGTAGGTGCGCCGCGTCCGCCGCTGCGTCCCGGGGAGCGTCGTCCCATGCATCCCACAAGGTCTGCGCCCATGGGACCTCGTCCCCTTGGGGTTGGCCCGGGGCTCCCTCCGCCGGGACCAGTACGTCCGGGGAGCCGTCCCGGTGCCCCTGCGCGCCGCCCAGGACAACGGTATGTTCCACGCGGTGTAAAAGAAGGCCCAATGAAGGGCTATGTTCCACCGCCTCGCATGGTGGTGTCGAACGAGCCGATGCCGATCACACGCAATATCACGATCACGGAAGGCATCAGCGTAAAGGATCTCGCCGAGAAGCTTGATATCCGCGCAAAGGACCTGATTTCAAGGCTGCTGGCGCGCGGGGTATTTGCCACCATCAACCAGACGCTCGATGCAGAACTCGCGAGCGAGATGGCGCGCTTTTTCGGTGCCGATACGAACGTGATCACGTTCGAAGAGCAGGCTGCGAAGGATATCGACGCAGCCGCCGCGGCTGGCGAGGAGCCCGCCGTCGAAGCCTCTTCCCGTCCGCCCGTGGTTACGATCATGGGTCATGTCGACCACGGCAAAACTACTCTGCTCGACTCAATCCGAGCGAGCAACGTGGCTGAAGGGGAAGCGGGCGGAATCACGCAGCACATCGGCGCCTACAAGGTTCGCATCAGCGATCCGGACTCGCCCGCGTATGGGCGAGAGATCGTATTCCTCGATACGCCGGGTCACGAAGCCTTCACTCGCATGCGTTCGCGCGGAGCGAAAGCGACCGACATCGTCGTGCTCGTAGTTGCCGCTGATGACGGCGTCATGCCGCAGACGCTGGAAGCGATCGATCATGCGCATGCCGCCGAAGTGCCGATCATCGTCGCTGTGAACAAGATCGACAAGCCGGATGCGCTGCCCGATCGCGTCAAGAAGCAGCTGGCCGATCGCGGCCTCGTTCCCGAAGAATGGGGCGGCAAGACCGTATTTGTCGACGTTTCGGCCAAACAGAAAACCAACCTCAACCTTCTGATGGAAATGATCTGCCTGGTCGCGGATCTGGCGGAACTGAAAGCCACGCCCGACCGCGCCGCCACCGGCGTTGTCCTGGAAGCGAAGCTCGATCGAGGCCGCGGACCTGTCGCGACGGTGCTCGTGCAGAACGGCACCCTGCATGCCAGCGATAACTTCGTCGTGGGCAATGTCTTCGGCAAGGTGCGCGCGATGTTCGACGATCGCGGCGCCGCTCTTGAATCCGCCCCGCCTTCGACTCCGCTCGAGATCCTGGGCTTGGAAGGTTTACCCCAGGCCGGCGATCAGTTCGTAGTCGTTGCTGACCGCGACAAAGCGCGCGGCATCTCTGAGTATCGCGAACAGAAAGCCCGCGAGGCCGCGCTGGCCAAGAGTTCGCGAGTTTCGCTCGAGGGCTTGGCGGAGCAGATCAAGACGGCTGGCACAAAAGAACTCAACATCATCCTCAAAGGGGACGTGCAGGGTTCTGTGGAAGTGCTTAGCGATCTCCTGTCAAAACTCTCGAACGACAAGGTGCGCCTGAAGTTGCTCCGTTCTGGCGTCGGTGCGATCACAGAAACTGATGTGCTCCTGGCCTCTGCATCGAACGCGATCATCATCGGTTTCAACGTTCGTCCGGAGCGCAAGGCACAAGAACTCGCTGAGCAGGAGGAAGTCGACATCCGCCTGCACTCGATCATTTACGAGTTGCAGGACGAGATCAAGCGCGCCATGAGTGGCCTGCTCGAGCCGACGATCAGGGAAACCTACCAGGGACGTGCCGAGGTGCTTGAAACCTTCCGTATCCCGAAGGTGGGAACGGTGGCCGGTTGCCGGGTGATCGATGGCGCCATCAAACGCGATGCCGAAGTGCGTCTGTTGCGCGACAACGTCGTGGTCTTCAAGGGCAAGATCGGGTCGCTGCGGCGATTTAAGGATGATGCCAGGGAAGTCACCAATGGCATGGAGTGCGGCATCTCGATCGCGAACTACGGTGACATCAAGGTGCACGACGTAATTGAGGCCTTCACTACGACGCGCGTCGCGGCAGAAGTGATCGCGTAACAAGTGCTCAGTTCTCGGTTCCCAGTTCTCAGCGCTAGCATTTGGTTTTACTGAGAACTGCGAACTGGGAGCTGAGACTTCGATGCCCATTGCTTTCCTCACGCTCGAACTCCACATTGAAGCCGCCCAATCGATCAAGGACCGGCGGCAGGTGGTGCGCAGCTTAAAGGACCGGCTTCGCACCAGCTTCAACATTGCTGTTGCTGAGCTCGACAGTGCCGAGTTGTGGAATCGCGCGACCATCGGAGTCGTCAGCATCTCACCGTCGCGTGATTATCTTGAGGGATTGTTGAAGAATGTGGAGAATGCAGCCGCGCGAATCGCGAACAATCACGGCGCAGAGATTGCCGATACTTTTACCGAGTACTACTAGTGAAGCCACTTGGCACTCGACGGCCGATTTGTCGTTCTCCGCAACCCGCTAAATAGCTGTTACCTCCGTACTTAACAGAAACAGACAAAAACAGTGGACAATAACCCGTCCGGTTGCGCTGGTTGGCGCAACACCAGCATCCGATTTTCTGATATTCTCAACCGTTTTACCTAAGGTGGATCGTGGAGAAGCGCGGGCTGAAACATCATCGCGGACGGGTAGGCGAGGCCCTTCGCGAAGAGATCGAGACACTCGTGGAAGGTGAACTGGCCGACCCGCGGATCGGCTTGGTCAGCGTGACCTCGGTCCATGTTGCCGACGATGGAAAGTCGGCGGAAGTGTGGGTCAATGTGGAGGGCGACGACACCGAAGCCGACAGAAGTTTAGAGGGGCTCGAGGCCGCGCGCGAATACATCCGTCACGAATTGGTGGAACGGTTGCGGATCCGCCGCGCCCCAGAATTGTATTTCCGGTTGGATCGTGCTGAACAGGCAAAGGCTCGCGTGGAGGAACTGCTCGGGCGGACGAAAAGACGAAGCAAGGCTGCCAAGCAATCGAGTGGAGAGCAGGGATAGCGATATGCTTCAGGATGTACTGCGACAGATCGGACAGCGGGAGCGGTTCGTGCTCACTTCGCACGCGCGTCCCGATGGTGACGCCGTAGGCTCCGCGCTCGCCTGCTGCCAGGTACTGCGGCAAATGGGGAAGCATGCCGATGTCGTACTGCACGATGGAGTGCCCAGAATCTACAAATCCTTGCCCTTCGCTGATCAGGTCGTACAATCGGACCGCATTACCGGTAGCTACGAGGCAGCGATCATACTGGAGTGTGACAGCATTCATCGCACGCGACTAGAGGGTCTGGAAAATCGCTTTCTGATCAGCATCGATCATCACGTCAGCGGTCGGCCTTTTGCCCACGTGAACTGGATCGATCCGCATGCCGTGGCAACGGCGGAAATGGTGTTCAGGCTTGCGCGCGAAGCAGGAGTCAAGTTCTCGCCAGAAATCGCGACGTGCCTTTACACGGCACTGATGACTGACACGGGATCGTTCATGTTCCAAGGTACCAACGAGAATACATTTGCCCTGGCGCGCGAACTGGTGCTCGCTGGAGCCGATCCTGCACATTGTGCACGCGGGATTTATTTCGCGCACTCGGAGGCCAAGCTCAGATTACTGGGCGAGGCGCTGCGCAATCTGCATATCGACGACCATATCGGCTATTTCTGGGTCACACATAAGCAGATGGAGCGCTGCAATGCCTTGGAGGAGGACTGCGAAGGCTTGGTCAACTATGTGCTCTCGATCGGCGGAGTCGAGGTTGCGGCGTTTTTCCGCGAGTTGCCCGATGGGCGTTATCGCGTGAGCCTGAGAAGCAAGGGCAAACTCGATGTCGCCCGTGTCGCCGAGAGCTTTGGCGGCGGTGGCCATGAGTGTGCCAGTGGCTGTTCCGTGGATGGCCCATTGGCCGAAGCCGTACGCACGGTAATTCTCCAACTCGGCCGCGGACCTTCCGTGCAATAAAAATCGGAAATTGTAGATTTCAGATTGAAAAACTGTGTCGTGTTGTTCAATCTGTAATCTAAAATCCGCAATCTGAAATTCCCATGACCGCCCGCACCCGTACGGACTTGCTGTTGCTTGCTGGCTTCAGCGTATTTCTCTTTTTTTACGGAATCCAGCAGTTTGGACTTATCGGAGCCGACGAGCCCAGATACGCACAGGTCGCGCGAGAGATGTTGCAGCGCCATGACTGGATCACACCGACCCTGGGCGGCCAGGCATGGATGGAAAAGCCACCCCTGTATTACTGGCAAGCCATGTTCGTCTACCGAGCTATCGGGATCAGCGATTGGGCCGCTCGCATTCCTTCCGGTGTCGATGCTGTGCTACTCGTTGTAGCGATCTATTCTTTCTTTCGCCGCTTTCGTCGCGGCGTCGAGGTCGATGCCGCCCTTATCACCGCCTCGTGTGCCGGGATTGTAGGTTACGCACGTGCGGCCTCGATGGATATGCTGCTGACATCGTGCTTCGCGATCGGTATGCTCTCGTGGTGGGTTTGGCGGGAAGGCGGCAAGCAGTTCTTTCTCGCGACGTTCTATGTGCTCATGGCTCTCGGCATGCTCGCAAAGGGCCCGGTTGCGCCTTTTCTGGCGGGCGCAGTGATTCTGGTGTTCGCTGCGGTAATCCGTGACTGGAGACTCGTTACCAAGACGTTGTGGTGGCCCGGCATTCTCCTATTTTGTGCGGTTGGACTGCCTTGGTACATCGCAGTGCAGGTGCGGAATCCGCAATTCTTTCGTGAATTCATCCTCGAACATAATCTCGCACGCTTCTCAACAAACCTCTATCACCACTCTGAGCCGTCCTGGTACTACATGCCGGTGTTACTACTTGCTTTCGTCCCTTGGATTGTTTTCGTCATTGCGGCGTTTGTGGAGTCGATTCGTGTTTGGCAGGCTGAGCGCACGAGTGGACCCGATTCTGAGTTAGAGTGTCGCGTATACGTGTGTTGCTGGCTCATCGTGCCGGCGTTGTTCTTCTCACTGTCGCAATCCAAGCTCCCCGGCTACATCCTTCCTGCCGTGCCCGCCGGAGCTGTCTTGCTGGCTGATTACCTGCATCAGCAGTTTGAGCGGCAAACTCCCATGTCGAAATGGATGGCAATTCTGCACGCGCTGGCCGCAAGTGCTCCCCTCGTTCCAGCCGCGGTGATTGGCTATTTCGTTACGCAGCGTCGGATGCCAGCAGGACGTCCTTTGTGGATAGCCATAGCGGTTGCCGTAGCCATCTCGATCGGGATTGCTCTGACGCTGATTGGGCGTCTGCAGTGGCGCATGCTGCGCTTCCTTACGCTGATTCCGGTCGTGCTGTCCGTCGCGGCAGTGCTTAAGCTTGGAACTGTGGCCATCGATCAGAGGCTCTCGACGCGTCCACTGGCGAATGAGTTAGCCGTCATGGAAACGCACAGGTTGCCTCTAGCCGTGTGTGGAGCGCCGCGTGAAGTGGAATATGGTTTGGCGTTTTATCGCAACCAAATCATCGCGAGATATGAGACTGGTGGCGTCCCCGGGGAGGAACACCTATTGGTTGCCGCTCCGTCGTGGAAGTCGAACGTCACAGAGTGGACCAAGGGTCGCCGTGTGACCTCGCTTGGCCACTATGCCCCGCAGAACCTCGATTACTACTGGGTCGCTGCTGCCGCACAGGTCCCAGGGCGCTAAACTGAATGCGCTGGAAATGCTGATTAGCAAGCTACTCCTGTGCGTATCCTACCTCCTCAAGTTCCGGCGGGGCGCCAGCCTTGGCGGTAAGGCCGTAGTCGTATCCTCTGTCGAAAGCCTTGAGGTTCAGTTCGCGGAAACTCGATGGGACAGAATCTGCGACCGCTTTGCGCACCGCATCAGGGCTGAGTAACTTGGTTACGGCGCTGAAGAACCCAACCATCACCGAATTCAGGACCATGCGCTTCCCGAGTTCCTCGGCAAACCGGGTGGCCGGGATACTGTAGACCTTCTTATCAAGGTTGACGTTCGATACGCGCACGAGGTCTTCCTCAATGATGAGCGTCCCTCCTGGCTTCAGTTCTGCCGCGAACCGGTTGTATGCCTCCTGAGACATGATCACCATGATGTCCGGGTGGGTCACATACGGATACAGTACAGGAGCATCGGAAATCACCAACTGTGCGCTGCAGGCGCCGCCGCGCGCTTCTGGGCCGAAGTTCTGCGTCATGGTAGCAAACCCGTTTTCGTAGATCGACGCCGCCTTGCCCAGTACCACCGCCGAGAGGATGACGCCCTGACCCCCGAAGCCCGCGATCCGAATTTCGGTTAACCGCATACGCACTCCGTTTCTGGCTCCTCGATGTAGCGCTCTCCGAGTGATTCAACATATTGCGCCCGCATCATAGTTTGATAGTCCGGACGATCCCGGTCCACAAATTTACCGACGACAATTTCGCCATTGAGTGTGAGTCCGACTTCGCTGGTCGGCGCGCCATGTTTCACCTTGCTTTTCTCTTTGTAGTACTTCATCGTGTCCAGCCCGTCGCCCATCTTGTTGCGCCGCTGATAGAGCGTAGGGCATGGCGAGATGACTTCGATGAAAGAGAATCCTTTCTTCTGGAACGCTTCGCTGATGGATCGTGAAAGTTGACGAACGTGAAACGTCGTCCAGCGCGCAACATACACGGCCCCTGCCGCCTCGACGAGGTGCGGCAGATTGAAGGCCGGTTCGAAGGTGCCGTATGGATTCGTGGATGTAGTGGCGTGCCCCGGGGTGGTAGGTGCGGTTTGGCCTCCGGTCATGGCGTAGATGAGATTGTTGACACAGATGACCTTCAGATCGATGTTGCGGCGAGCGGCGTGAATCAGGTGATTGCCGCCGATCGCGGAGAGGTCACCGTCGCCGGAGTAGACCACGACATCCAGCTTCGGATTCGCGAGCTTCAGTCCGGTCGCGAACGGAATGGCACGGCCATGCGTGGTATGAAACGAGTCGAGCTTTACATAGCCCGCGACGCGTCCCGTGCAACCGATACCTGAGACCAATGCGAGCGAGTTCATATCCACTTTCGAGTCGATGAGGGCTCGCGCGAACGAATTCACCGTAGTTCCGATGCCGCAGCCGGGACACCAGATGTGCGGCATGCGGTCGGTCCGCAGAAACGGTTCCACTGGATTCACCGTGTCATCCAAAACATTCAGCATCGGCTTGCCTCCACGATGGCTTGCAGAATCTCTTCAGGGTTGTGAACTCCGCCTCCGGCATGCGGGACTGAGTATGTCTTCGCCTTGCCGGCCGCGGCACGTTCGACCTCACGGACCATCTGTCCCAGATTCAGTTCCGGTACGACAAACGCTTTAACGCGAGCCGCCAAGCCAACGATCTTCTTATCAGGGAAAGGCCACGCGGTGATCAGCCGCAGCTTGCCAACCCTCAAGCCTCGCTGTTTCGCCAGATCAATAGCACGCTGGGCTACGCGCGATGTGATACCGTACGAGACAACGACGACATCCGCGTTCTCCAAACCATCTTCTTCAAACATGCAGATCCGGTCGGCCGCGGTGCGGATTTTGTTCTGCAGTCGCTTCACCAGCTTGTCCTGCGTCTGCGGCGTCATGTTGGGATAGCCGCGTTCATCGTGGGTCAGTCCCGTCACGTGAAATTTGTATCCTTCGCCGGCGTGCGCCATCTCCGGAACCATGTCACCGTTGGTGCGATAGGGCATGTAGTCTTCAACGCATTTGTAGGTATGCTTGCGCGGGAAGACCTCGATCTGGTCGGCTGCAGGAATCACGACTTTCTCGGTCATGTGGCCTACCACTTCGTCCATCATGAACATCACCGGCACGCGAAACTCTTCCGCGAGGTTGAAGGCCTTGATGGTGAGGTCAAAACATTCCTGCGGAGAATTGGGACACAGCGCGATGATCTCGTAATCGCCGTGCGACCCCCAGCGCGCCTGCATCATGTCGGCCTGTGCTGGTAGAGTAGGCAAGCCCGTGGATGGTCCTCCGCGCTGCACATCGACGAAGACACAGGGCGTCTCGGTCATCGCGGCGTATCCGATGTGCTCCATCATCAGCGAGAACCCAGGGCCAGACGTGACCGTGAACGCCTTGGCTCCGCCCCATACGGCACCCTGCAGCGCAATGGATGCTGCCAGCTCATCCTCCATCTGGATGAAACTTCCGCCGACTGTCGGCACGCGAGCCGCGAATCGCTCCACCACTTCCGTCGAGGGCGTAATGGGATAACCCGCTGCAAATCGCGATCCGGCAGCCAGCGCGCCCTCGCAGCAGGCATGATCGCCATCGATGAAATGAGTGCCGGTCAGCACACCATGAGGGTCGGCTTTCATTTCTCACCTCCTGCGGTTTTGGCCTCTGTCGCTGACTCGGCACGCTTGGGTTCGGCCACTTTGGTCCCGTAGATCGCAAAATCCGGGCAGTACATCCCGCACAGGTCGCATCCGCTGCACTTTTCCGGATGGACGACATGGGGCGGGTGATAGCCCTTGGAATTGAACGCGGACGAGAGCGCCAGCACATGCGTGGGACAGAATTCCACGCAGAAGCCGCACGCCTTGCAGCGCTCGACGACGATCGAAACACGTCCTTTTGCCACTTGAGCCCCCAGCTCGGAGCAACGATGACTCCGAAATTCAACTGCGGAGGATGTGATTATGCCGGGGATGAGCCGCCTCAGGGTGTGATGGCAGTCACAGAGCGTCGTGAGGTGGAGCACGCCGCCCTTGTCGGCCATTTGCCGTCTAACCATTTTGTTTAGTTATAGTTACAGGCGAGTTGGGCGTCGCTTCGTGTCCTGAGGTTACGAGCTGCCGAGGAGGTCCTCGTGATATTGGTCACCTGAATCGGTGATATTGATCACGAGATCTTTTCTCAGCTTTCGCACTGTTGCTGCCGTTTGTTCTAGCCGTTTGCCTGTGCTGGCGGAACCATCTACACTCGGATTTTCGCTACGGTCTTTGTCGCTGTCCGCCAGCGCATGCCGCCGCAGGAGCCCATTGGAAATCCTCGACCTCAGGCATTTCTCTTCTCTGGATTTGCGTCCTCTGCTCGATGATGAGACGCACCTGTGGTCGCGCTTGCTTTCCTGGGATTACACCAGTTCGGCCGAAATGATTTTGCGCTATGTCGATGCAAAAATCCTGCCCGGTTACGCGGCGGTCGACCGCGGCCGGGTGTTCGGTTATTCCTTCTTCGTTTACGAGGGCAGTAAGGGAGTCATTGGCGATCTTTATGTGACGAACGGCAACCGCTTGCCGGATGCCCGCGGGGTCGAAATCAAGCTGCTGACTCACGTGATCGAGACACTGCAACAGTCTCCGGGGATTCATCGCGTTGAGGCGCAACTGCTGGCGCACGAGGCGAATGCGGTTTCGCGACCGTTCATAGAAACTGGATTCCAGCGCCATCCGCGGCTGTTCATGTTGCTCACATTCGCAAAGTCGACTGCCCCGAAGGTAAGCCCTCACTCTGATGCAGAGATCCGTCCATGGCAAGAAGCAGATTACCAACCGGCGGCGGCAGTGATCACAGCCGCGTATCGCGGCCACGTCGATGCGCAGATCAACGATCAGTACCATACGCTCAGCGGCTCGTTGCGATTTCTGAACAACATTGTGCGCTTCCCGGGGTGCGGGGTCTTTGATGCTGAATCATCCTTCGTGGCACTCGATCGCGGAGCGAGAAGCCTGATCGGCCTCATTCTCTGCTCGCGCGTACGTCACGACGTCGGGCATGTGACCCAGGTTTGCGTGTTGCCCGAATATCGCGGCCGGGGAATCGGAGAATCGCTACTTGCTACCACGGAAATGAATCTCCGGAAGCGGAACTTCTGCATGTTGTCGCTGACGGTAACGGAGGCAAACGCACGCGCGGTAGAGCTTTACCGCCGGCTTAATTTCGATTCCAAGAGGGTGTTTGATGCTTTTGTCTGGGAAGGTTAGCTGATCACCTCTAAGGTAAAAACTCAGGACCAAGGCCAATCGGGAAGGGCATGCGTAGCTCGAACTACCTTTTCAACAACCACATCGCCCAGCCCGCCACCAAGACACCACCCAGGAACATGACAAAGCAGTAGAGACCATATCGCACCATCTCGCGGGCATTGTCCCGGTGCGTAATGCCGAACACGACAGAGGCGAAGATCGAAAAGACCAGAGCTGCGCTGAAATGATTAAGAGTAATGGTCACTATGTTTCTGCCTGAAAGTTTTAGTGGCGAACGACCAACGACGGACGACCAACGGCCGTTCTACTGTTTTTTCCCAATGGCAATGTGATACGCATCCGCGACGGCGATAAAATTCAGCAGCCCCGCAACAATCATGAATTTCGTTCCATAATCAGCTGTCGCGAAAGCGATTGCGCCCTGGCCCCAATCCATGGCCAACGAGAGAAGGTAGAGCCCTCCCGCCCCAACGTCACCGACGAAGCCGAGTATGTCGAGGATGTCGCCGCCATTTGCCTTATAAATGCGGCCCTGCATCGCTAACCCGAGCAGGAACAGAGTCACAATGGAGACAAACAGCAGCAACCCGCGAATCCAGCGCTTCTGGATCATGTGGCCCGCACCCGGGACCAGCCAGCCCACCGCGGGAGCAATCACCGACATCGCATTCACTGTTGGCGCCGGAGCAGCCTTGGATTTTTCTGTCGTGGAATTCGCCATTCAGATGGTCACAATCTCGCGCTGAATTTTCCCCGTTACCTCAGCCGACCTGGCGCGCACCAGTACGTTCACCTCGCTGCGCACGCCAAACTCGGGCAGGTAAATGCCAGGCTCAATCGAGAAGCAGGAATTGGGAAGGATCTGCCTTTCGTCGTGGATTTCCAGGTCATCCATATTGGCTCCGTTGGAATGGACGTCGGTGCCGATGGAATGTCCCGTGCGATGGATGAAGTATTCCCCATAGCCGGCCTTTTTGATGTGTCCGCGGGTGGCGCGGTCGACTTCCCATCCCGCGATGCGGCGTCCGGCGTTGACGGCGTCCAGTACGGTCCTGACTCCGGCATCTCTGGCGTCCCGCACGATCTCGAACACTTCGCGCATGCGGTCCGATGGCGCGCCGCCTACAAAGCCCATCCATGTGATGTCATAGTAAACGGCATTCGGCGTGTTCTTTTTGCCCCAAACATCAAGCAGCACCAGATCGCCTTCGCGGATCACGACTGGATGACTCGCACCAGGTTCGTAGTGTGGATTGCCGGCATTGGCATTCACCGCCACGATTGGCGGATCGTCGGCCAGCAAGTTCTCACGCTGGAACGCTTCCCTGAACCACTGCTGGATTTCGTGCTCCTTCGTGCCGCCGTTGCGGACGCGGCGACCGATTTCATTGAAGGACTCCGCAACGATGGAATCGATGCTGTCGCGCGCCGCGAAGTGCGAAGCGATCTGCTCGTCGGTCCAGGTAGACTCAAACTGCGCCACCAGATCTGCCGAACTGACGATGTTCTTGCCCAGGCCGCGCAAAAGATCGACAGTCCCCGCATCCACCAGCGAAACAGTGAACACGCTGTTATTGGGCGAGAACTGCATGGCGAGGTCAAGATGCTTGGCCAGTATCGCTTTCAACTGGTCGAATAACTCCTGCCAGCCGGAATACTGGTGCTTCTTGCCAGGGAGGCA
>Ga0335077_10000532_pt1 | contig 42757 bp, 42 predicted proteins | sample Lox_Sample_31_FD_207151 | JGI IMG/M metagenome (GOLD analysis project Ga0335077, IMG submission 207151) | Soil microbial communities from Loxahatchee National Wildlife Refuge, Florida, United States - Lox_Sample_3.1 | ecosystem: Environmental > Terrestrial > Soil > Wetlands | place: USA... | reverse complement strand
GGCCTGCCGGACTCACGCGGCCATTTCGGCGCCTACGGCGGTCGTTTCGTGGCCGAGACGCTGATGCAGCCGCTCGCCGAACTGACCGCCGCCTATGAACGTTATCTGAAGGATGCGGAGTTTTTGCGTGAGCTTGAGGAGGATCTGCAGCACTATGTTGGACGGCCCTCGCCGTTGTACTTCGCCGAACGCCTGACGCGCCGCTACGGCGGTGCGCGGATTTATTTGAAGCGCGAGGATTTGAATCACACCGGCGCGCACAAGATCAACAACACCGTCGGGCAGGCGCTGCTTGCCAAGCGCATGGGCAAGACGCGCATCATCGCCGAGACCGGCGCCGGTCAGCACGGCGTGGCCACCGCGACGGTGGCCGCGCGGCTGGGACTGGAATGCGTGGTGTACATGGGGTCCGAGGACACCAAACGGCAGGCGATCAATGTGTACCGCATGAAGCTGCTGGGCGCCGAGGTGGTGCCCGTCGAATCCGGATCGAAGACGCTCAAGGATGCCTTGAACGAGGCGATGCGTGACTGGGTCACCAATGTGGACAATACCTTCTACATCATCGGCACCGTCGCCGGCCCGCACCCGTATCCGGTAATGGTGCGCGATTTCCAGGCGGTGATCGAACGCGAGGCCCGCGCCCAGTGCCTGGCGCGCTGCGGCCGCCTGCCGGATGCGCTGGTGGCCTGCGTCGGCGGCGGTTCGAACGCGCTCGGCCTGTTTTATCCCTTCATCAACGACGCGGCGGTAAAAATGTACGGCGTGGAGGCGGCGGGCGACGGCCTGCAGACGGGACGGCACGCGGCCTCATTATGCGCCGGCCGGCCCGGCGTGCTGCATGGCAATCGCACCTATCTGCTGGAGGATCGGAATGGCCAGATCATCGAGACCCATTCGATCTCCGCCGGCCTGGATTATCCCGGCGTGGGACCGGAGCACGCCTGGCTCAAGGACAGCGGCCGCGCGCAGTATCTGGCGATCACCGACGAGGAAGCCCTGCAGGGTTTCCACGATCTCACGCGCATGGAAGGCATCATCCCGGCGCTTGAATCGAGCCACGCAATCGCCTATGCAGCCAAACTGGCCCCGACCATGGGCAGGGATCAGATTATCGTCATCAATCTTTCCGGGCGCGGCGACAAGGACATCCACACCGTGGCTTCGCGTCAGGGTATTCGTTTCTAGTCATGTAAAACCGTCAGTAGATCCCATGAGCAGAATCCAGTCCTGTTTTGAGGCGCTGCGTCGCAATCACCGCAAGGCGCTGATCCCGTTCCTCACGGCCGGCGATCCGTCGCCGGCGAGCACGGTGCCTCTGATGCACACGCTGGTGGAGGCCGGCGCCGATTTGATCGAGCTGGGCGTGCCGTTTTCCGATCCCATGGCCGACGGCCCGGTGATCCAGCGGGCCAGCGAGCGGGCGCTCAAGTACGGCGTCAGTCTGCATGACGTGATCGGCATGACCGCTGAATTCCGCAAGACCAATGCGCAAACGCCGGTGGTGCTGATGGGGTATTTGAATCCGATCGAGGTCATGGGTTACGAGTCGTTTGTCGAGGCCGCCGCGCGCGCGGGCGTTGACGGCGTACTGACGGTGGACCTGCCGCCGGAGGAGGCCTCATCGTTCGTGACGCTGTTGCGCAAACAGGGCGTCGACCCGGTGTTTCTGCTGGCGCCCACCACCACCGAGGAACGCGCCGCGCGCATCTGCCAGGCCTCCAGCGGCTTTGTTTATTATGTGTCGTTGAAAGGCGTGACCGGCGCCAGCGGCTTGAACGTGAGCGATGTCGCCACGCGCATCCGCGCCATCCGCAAACATACGCAACTGCCAATCGGCGTCGGTTTTGGCGTCAAAGATCCGGCCACCGCGGCCAAACTCGCCGAAGTCGCCGACGCCGTGGTGGTGGCCAGCGCATTGCTGTCCGCGATGGAGACGGTGCACGCCGATCCGGCGAAATTGCGGCAGGTCGTGCACGGTTTTGTCGCCGGTCTGCGCACGGCCATGGATGCCGCCTGACGCGCTCACGATCCCGAATTTTGAAAAGGTAACCGCCCCGCATGAACTGGTTCAAGAAATTGCTGCCTTCACGCATACGCACCAACGGCGTGGCCAAGCGCGGCGTGCCGGAGGGTCTGTGGACCAGCTGTCCGGCGTGCAAGACGATGCTGTACAACGCCGAACTGGAACGCAATCTGGGCGTCTGCCCGAAGTGCCATCATCATCTGCGCATCCGCGCCCGCAAGCGGATCGACAAATTCCTCGATCCGCAGCCGCGTAGCGAGATCGGCGCCGACATCGCGCCGGTGGACTTTCTGCGTTTCAAGGACGGCAAGCGCTACAAGGATCGCCTGCAGGATGCGCAGCACGCCACCGGCGAGAGCGACGCCCTGGTGGTGATCGCCGGCAAGGTCAAGGGGCTGCCGCTGGTCGCTTGCGCCTTTGAGTTCGAGTTCATGGGCGGCTCCATGGGGTCGGTGGTTGGTGAGCGCTTTGTGCGCGCAGTGGCCGCCTGCATCGATAAAAAGATTCCCCTGGTGTGTTTTGCCGCAAGCGGCGGCGCCCGCATGCAGGAAGCGCTGGTGTCGCTGATGCAGATGAGCAAGACGGCAGCGGCGCTGGCGGCGCTGCGCAAGCGCGATATCCCGTTCATCTCGGTGCTGACCGATCCGACCATGGGCGGTGTGTCGGCCAGCCTCGCCATGCTGGGCGACATCCAGATCGCGGAGCCGAATGCCCTGATTGGTTTCGCCGGGCCGCGCGTCATCGAACAGACGGTGCACCAGACCCTGCCGGAGGGGTTCCAGCGCAGCGAGTTTCTGCTCGCGCACGGCGCCATCGATCTGATCGTCGACCGCCGCCAGATGCGCGACCGCATCGCCGGGTTGCTGTCGCTGCTGATGCATCACCCCCTGCCTTGAGTGCCCGTGCCCCCGCGAGAAATTTTCAAATCCGCCGTATCTTGAACTTGTCCACTGCACCCGCCGTTTCCGTCCCGCACCGCCCCCGGTTCAGCCGGCTTGCCGACTGGCTGGCGTGGCAGGAGTCGCTGCACGGCGCCGAGATTGAGCTGGGGCTGGATCGCTGCCGGGCCGTGTATGAACACATGGGCCTCGGCAAACCGCCTTATGTCGTCATCAGCGTGGCGGGCACGAATGGCAAGGGCTCCAGCGTGGCGCTGCTGGATGCGATACTGAGCGCCGCCGGTTACCGGGTGGGTTGCTACACCTCGCCGCACCTGCTGCGCTACAACGAGCGCATCCAGATCTCCGGCACCCCAGCGAGCGACGAAACGATCTGCACCGCGTTTGATTACGTCGATCATCATCGCGGCGGCATCTCACTGACCTATTTTGAATTCGGCACGCTGGCGGCGTTTGACATCTTCAGCCGCGCCGCCATCGATGTCGCCGTGCTGGAGGTGGGACTGGGCGGGCGGCTGGACGCGGTCAACATTCTGGACGCGGACGCGGCGCTGGTGGCCGCCGTCGATATTGATCATGTCGAATGGCTGGGGCCGGACCGCGAAAGCATCGGCCGGGAGAAGGCGGGCATCTTCCGCGCGGGCCATCCGGCAATCTGCTCGGATCCCCGGCCGCCCGCGAGCCTGGTGCAATACGCCGGCCAAATTGGCGCCCGCCTGTCGCTGTACGGCCGGGACTACGGTTGGGAAAAGTCTGCGGCGGGATGGACCTGGTGGGGCCGCGATCAGCGGCTGCCCGATCTGCCGCCACCACACCTGCATGGCGAATTTCAGTTGCAGAACGCCGCCGGCGTGATGAAGGTGCTGGAAGAGTTGCGGGACCGCTGCCCGGTCACCCGCACCGCCATCGAACAGGGCTTGCGGCACGTAAGTCTCAAGGGACGCTTCCAGATTTTCCCCGGCGCGGTGACCTGGATCCTGGATGTGGCGCACAATCCACAATCGGCGCGCGTGCTGGCCGAAACGCTGCGCTCGCATCCTTGCGCCGGCCATACGCACTTTCTCGTCGGCATGTTGCGCGACAAGGACATCCGCGGCGTGTTCCAGATCATGTCTGGTCTGGCGTCCCACTGGCATCTGGTCACGTTGCCGGGACGGCGGGGCACTACGGCCGAGTTTCTCTACGGGCAATGGCAGGCGGCGGGTGGGAACGCCGCCGTCAGCTTGTACGACGACGTGGAAGCGGCCTATGCCTGGGTCCGGCAACTGGTGGCGGCGGGCGACCGGGTGCTGGTCTTTGGATCGTTTTTGACTGTGGCCGGCGCCGCTAAACTGATAGAGTAGGCGAGTGATGGGAAAAAGCGCGAGGTGAGATGGACCAGATTCTGAAACAACGTTTGGTGGGCGCCGTCGTACTGGTCAGTGTGGGGATACTTTTCCTGCCGGTGCTGTTTGAAGGCGTGCCGACCCCGGAAGAACCCAGGATCGAGACCACCAACATCCCGCCGAAACCGGAGGCCGACTTTAACTCGCGCATCATCCCTCTGGAAAGCGACGCGACGGTGACGCTGCCGCCACCCGCGACTCCGACGGAGACGGAATCTCCGTCCGCATCACCGCCACCGGCCACACCCGCGCCAGCGCCCGCAGCCACACCGCCATCCGCCCCACCCGTGTCCACGGGAAGTAAAACCCCGGATGCCGCGGCAACCCCCGCTACTCCCGCCGCAGGCAAGCCGGCCACGGCCGGCAAACCGGCGGAGAAGGTCGCGGAAAAATCCGTCGGCGGAAAAAAACCGCTTGAACAAAACCAGACCGATAAATCCCCGCCGCCGGCCGCACCGGCACGAACCAACAAGCCCGGCGTCGCGGAAAAGAGCGAACAACGCGTCGGCGTGACGGCATGGGTGGTGCAGCTGGGCAGTTTTGGCAGTGAGCAAAACGCGAACGAACTGGAGACGCGCCTGAAGAAGGAAGGCTATGCCGCATTCGTGGAAAAACTTTACGCCAGCGATGGCCAGAAGTTCCGTGTTCGCATCGGGCCGGAACTGGTGCGCGCCAAGGCCCAGGAGATGCGCGACAAAGTCGAGAAGGATATGAACCTCAAGGGTATCGTCGTGCGTTATCCATAATTGTCATCTCTGGATAAGTCCATTCCGGACTTCATGCAGGTAGAGGGCGTTGAATATGCATCAACTGATCTGGGTGGACATCGGCATACTCGCCGTCATCGGCATCTCCACGCTCATCAGCCTGTTCCGTGGTTTCGTGCGCGAGGTGCTGTCGCTGGTGGCCTGGGTGGCGGCCTTCTGGGTGGCGATCACCTTCTCGCCTCAACTTGCCGATCTTCTTACCTCCAAAATCAGCGTCCCCTCGGCGCGCACCTTTCTCGCCTTTGGCGCCTTGTTTCTCGCCACCCTGTTTGCCGGCGGGTTGATCAATTTTCTGATCGGCAAGCTGATCAAAGCCACGGGTCTCTCAGGCACTGATCGAATGCTCGGCATCTTCTTCGGACTGGCGCGCGGCATCGCCATCGTCACCGTGCTGGTGCTGCTGGCGGGCCTGACGCCTTTACCCAAGGACCCGTGGTGGCACGAATCCCAATTCATCCCGCATTTTCAGCAGCTTGCCATGATACTGCGGGGGCTGTTGCCGCCCCAGTATGCGGCCTATTTCAACTTTGGATGACGGCAGGGTTACAATAGCGCCCCTCATGTGCGGCATCGTCGGCATTGTCGGCAGAAGCAGCGTCAATCAGGCCCTGTATGACGGCCTGACGGTCTTGCAGCACCGCGGCCAGGACGCCGCCGGCATCGCCACCTACGCCGAGGGCCGTTTTTTTCTGCGCAAGTCCAACGGCATGGTGCGCGATGTCTTCCACACCCGCCACATGGTCAATCTTGCCGGCAACATGGGCATCGGCCACGTCCGTTATCCCACCGCCGGCTGTTCCTCCTCCGCCGAGGCCCAGCCGTTCTACGTCAATTCGCCCTACGGCATTGCGCTCGCGCATAACGGCAATCTCACCAATGCCCAGGAATTGAAGGCGCAGCTCTTCGCCGAGGACCTGCGCCACATCAACACCGATTCGGATTCCGAGGTGCTGCTCAACGTGCTGGCGCACGAATTGGCGCGCAGCGGCAAGCTGCGCATCGACGCCGAGGACGTCTTCGCCGCCGTGCGCGGCCTGCACAAGCGGGTGCGCGGCGCTTATGCCTGTGTCGCCATGATCACCGGCGTCGGCATCCTGGGCTTCCGCGATCCGCACGGCATCCGCCCCGTGGTCTATGGCCGCCGTGACACGAAGGAGGGGCCGGAACATATGATCGCCTCCGAGTCGGTGGCGCTGGATGTCCTTGGTTTCAGGCTGGTGGGCGACATCCAGCCCGGCGAGGCGGTGTTCATTGACAAGAAGGGCGAGCTGCACCGCCGGCAGTGCGCGGATAATGTGCTGCATGCGCCGTGCATTTTCGAGTACGTCTATCTGGCGCGCCCGGACTCCATCATCGACGGCATCTCCGTACACAAGGCGCGCATGCGCATGGGCGAGAAGCTGGCGGCCAAGATCCAGCGCGTGTGGCCGGACCATGACATCGATGTCGTCGTCCCCATTCCTGACACCAGCCGCACGGCGGCGCTGGAGCTGGCGAACATCCTGGGCTTGAAATACCGCGAGGGCTTCATCAAGAACCGCTACATCCCCCGCACCTTCATCATGCCGGGGCAGGGTATGCGCCAGAAATCGGTGCGGCAGAAATTGAACGCCATCGAGCTGGAATTCAAGGGCAAAAACGTTCTATTGGTGGACGACTCCATCGTGCGCGGCACCACCTCCGGCCAGATCATTCAGATGGCCCGTGATGCGGGCGCGCGCAAGGTCTACTTCGCCTCCGCCGCGCCGCCGGTGCGCTTCCCGAACGTGTACGGCATCGACATGCCCACCGGCGAGGAATTAATCGCCTATAACCGCACCGATGAGGAGGTATGTCGGATCATCGGCGCCGACCGCCTGATTTATCAGGACCTGGATGACCTCATCGATTGCGCCCGCCGGGGCAATCCCGACATGCAGCGTTTCGACACCTCGTGTTTCGACGGCGTGTATGTGACCGGCGACGTCAGCGATGTGTACTTGAAACGCATCGGCGCCCAGCGTTCGGACGGCGCCAAGACCAGGCGTGACAAGGGTGGCGGCAACGCACTGAACGATCTGACCGCCACCGCATAGCGCGTCGCGGTCATCCTGGAACCGCCCGCATTCGGTTTTCCCGTTTGTCTCCACCAGCCTGTTTCCAACCGTGACGAATCCCGCCAGCGCGCCGGATGAGACGCAACTGGTCGCGGCGTTGCAACGTGGCGATGCCGCGGCCTTCGAGACCCTGGTGCGGCAGCACGGTGATGCGCTCTACCGGCTGGCCGTGCGGGTGCTGGGCAACGAGGCCGATGCCCGCGACGCCGTGCAGGACGCTTTTATCAGCGCCTTCAAGGAAATCAAACGCTTCGAGGGACGCGCGTCGCTGAAGACCTGGCTGTACCGCATCGTCCTCAACGCCGCCTTGATGCGGCGCCGTACGCGGCAGCGCAAAAACGAGGTTTCCATCGACGATCTGCTGCCGCATATCGGCGAATTCCGCCACGAGCCGGAGTGGAATTTCACCGAGTCCGCCGAGGACATCGTGACCCGCGAGCATGTCCAGCAGCATGTCCGGGGACAGATCGAGCGGCTGCCGGAGGCCTACCGTACCGTTTTGCTGCTGCGGGACATCGAAGGGTATGACACCCGCGAGACGGCCGAACTGCTGGGCGACAGCGAGGGCAGCGTGAAGGTCCGGCTGCACCGGGCGCGCGCCGCCTTGAAGACCCTGCTGGAGCCGCTCTACAAGGGTGAGGTCGCGTAACCATGAAACGGATATTGCTGAAACTCGAATATCTGATGTTCAAGCACGTGCCGGGCATGCTCACATGCGCCGAGGCGGACGCCTTTATTTCGGAATACGTGGACGGCCGGCTGCCGGCGTCGCAGCGCCGCAAATTCGAGCGGCATATCCGCATGTGCCGCCCCTGCCGCGCCTATCTCAAGGCCTACCGCCGCACCGTGACGCTGGCCCGGTTGTCCGCGGCGGAGCAGCGCACGCCGGCAAAGACCCGCATGCCCGGGGAACTGGTCCACGCCATCCTTGCCGCCTGTAAATAGAAACACCGTTCGTGCTGAGGTATCGAAGCACGTACGACTTAAATGTTTGGGTGATATTCGCCCTTCGATACCTCAGGACGAACGGCATTAGCTGGCTGGAGTTTGACAGCGCGTAGCGATTTCTCTACATTGCCGCCCTTGGCGCCGATTTGAATCAGCTTGCGGGCGCTCCGGAGTGTGAAATCGCACGACCGGAAAATCAGCTAAAGCGATGGCAAGATCACAAGCCCGCTTTAGTTTCGCGGGTTTTTTTGTGCCCGCATGATGGCCCGCCGGCGGCGCATGACAGCGAGGGAGTACGAATCATGGGCGATAAACCCGATCAAGAGTATGCAATCGAAACGCTGTCCGTGCGCGCGGGACAGGTGCGCACGCACGAGGGCGAGCAGAGCGAGCCGCTGTTTCTGACCTCGAGCTTCACCTTCAAGAACGCCGCGCAGGCGGCGGCGCGTTTCAAGGGTGACGAGCCGGGCAACATCTACTCGCGCTTCACCAACCCGACGGTGCGCACCTTCGAGCAGCGGCTGGCGCTGCTGGAGGGCGGCGAGCGCTGTGTCGCCACCGGTTCCGGCATGGCGGCGATCCTGACCACCTGCATGGCGCTGCTGAAGAGCGGTGATCACGTGGTCTGCTCGCAGAGCGTGTTCGGCACCACGGTGACGCTGTTCCAGCAGTGGCTGTCCAAATTCGGCGTGCAGCACACCTTCGTGCCGCTGACCGACTACGCGGCGTGGGAGCAGGCGATCCGCCCGGAGACCAAACTCCTGTTCGTGGAGACGCCTTCCAATCCGCTGACCGAGATCGCCGACATCGCGCGCCTGAGCGAAATCGCGCACAGGCACGATTGTCTCTCAGTGGTCGACAACTGTTTTCTAACGCCGGCGCTGCAACTGCCGTTCAAGTTCGGCGCGGACATCGTCATTCATTCCGCGACCAAGTATCTCGACGGCCAGGGCCGTTGCGTGGGCGGCGCCATCATCGGCGGCGATAAATTGCTGGAGCCGATGTTCGGATTCGTGCGCACCGCCGGACCGTCGTTGAGTCCGTTCAACGCCTGGGTGTTTTTAAAAGGTCTGGAGACGCTCGGCCTGCGCATGGAGGCGCACAGCGCGCGCGCCCTGGCGGTGGCCGATTGGCTGCAACAGCAGCCGAAGGTGAAGCGGGTTTACTATCCGGGCCTGCCGTCGCATCCACAGCATGAACTGGCCAAGCGCCAACAGAAAGGCTACGGCGGCATCATCAGCTTCGAGGTGGAGGGTGGTCAGCCCGCGGCATGGAAGCTCATCGACGGCGTGCGCATCTTCTCCATCACGGCCAATCTCGGCGACGCCAAGAGCACCATCACCCATCCGGCCACCACCACGCACTGGCGCATCACGCCGGAGGAGCGTGCCCGTGCCGGCATTACTGACGGACTGATCCGCATTTCTGTGGGATTGGAGAACGCAGAGGATTTGAAACGCGATCTTCAGCAGGCCTTAAAATCAATCTGAAGCGCACCGGCAAGCCCCAAACGTTATTCGTACCTCTCTCACGCTGCCTTCAGCTCGATCTTGACCGTATAGCCGAGTGCCTTGGCTGCGCGCGTCAGAGTGTCGATTGTCAAACCGGTGTCCGATTCATCCAGAAGGCGATCAAGGGCCGAGCGACTGGTGCGCATGCGTTTGGCCATTGCCACTTTGGTGAGGCCCTTTTTCTTCATGCCCTCCTGCATTTGCCAGGCAAGCACGCGTTTAAGGGCGCGCGCAGACACCTTCTGAAGCGAACCATCCTCAGACAACAGGTCGTCAAGATTGTTGCCGATATGTCTATTGGCTTTAGCCATATTGCACCTCCTTCATCCTGCGCAACGCGAGATCAAGGTCCTGTGGAGGAAGTTTCCTCGATTTTTTGATGAAGCCATAAACCAAGACCATTATTGCGCCAACTTTTGTGAACAAAACCCGAGCAATGCCAGAGGGTAGGGTACTTCGCACTTCCCATAAGTCCGGCTTGAGCTTCCGGACTAGTGGCATGCCCAAGGGCCAACCAAACTGAACGGTCTTGAGATCCTCGCCTATTATCCTCCGTTCCTCTGGAGGAAGGTTCTTCGGCCACTCACGGACGGGTTCACGGCCTTGGGCGGTCACGTAGAAACGGATCTCCAAGATCGGCGATCTCCTGACCATGACCTAGTGTACCACAAATGGTACGTCACTTGCGAGGAAGCACCCGCGCCGGGATCACCGACGGCCTGATCCGTATTTCAGTGGGATTGGAGAACGCAGAGGATCTGAAACGCGATCTAAATCAGGCATTGAAATCGATCTGAAGTTTGCTGGCGAAGCGCATTGATGTTTGTTAGGTCGAAGATTTGTTAAACCTGCGGCGAGTCGATGAGCCCGCGCAAAAACGGCGATATGTCCTCAATTCTGACGATCTCACGCCGGGGAATGTAGTAGTCCCGCACGACTTTACAGTCCGGATACTTCGCGATGAAATCATCGTGTAGTTTCATATTCTTGCTCAGGACACTACTCATTGCACGGCGTCCAGTCATGAATTTCAGTGGGTGTTCCGTTCCCAGCACATACAAATGCCTCGATTTCGGGCTTTCGAGCTCAGCGAGATAGAAGAAGTCTTTGAAAACCGAGTTCTGCCGGATAGCTTCTGGTCCGCCTTGCCACGAGATAAATTTGAACTCAGCAACCCGACGGTCTGTTTCCAAGTCAAATTGTTTACCAGTGTTGCCTGCACCCAGTGATAGGTTCTGCACGCGCTCATCAACTGCCAAGAGTTGTGGCAGACAGAGTAGAATCCCAAGCGCATGGATAACGACGTTGATCTGTCCAGCAATATTCTTGATGAGCGCTGCACCTTCGAGGGTCTCATGATCAGCATCATGTTGTTGCAGAATCGGAGCAAGCTCACCCGCAGTCATGCCCTCTAGGGCAGACTCCATTTTCCAGAGGCTAAGACCTAGATCTTGCCCCGAGAATCGCTGTAAAGCAGCGACAGCATGTGTGAGCTCCAATGTTTCTCTCTCCTGAGGCGAATTAATGGTGGCGCCCTAGGCCGGAGTCGAACCGGCGACCTTCCGCTTAGGAGGCGGACGCTCTATCCACTGAGCTACCAGGGCGTTTTGCAAACAATCGTCATCGTCAGTGAATTCAACCATCCTTGGTGCTAAGACCCGGCCTCGCCCTCCGTGGCTCGGCGCTCGCCGGGGCGGACATTCACTGGATGTCCGCCTCAATCCGTCTCGCCCACTGAAGCTACCAAGGCGTTTTGCAACAATAATTTATTGTACTCCTGAACTTTCTTCCATCCGAATTCCTACCCCGTGCCGCCAACAGGTACAATGCCAACATCCCGCACATGAACACCACGAATACAGTTCATACCGTCGTCAGTCCCGAAGGCAGCCTCGAAGTGCTGTCGCAGCGGGAGGTGATGGAACTCCTCGATACCGGCAACGGCGGCTTGTATGAGCAATTCCGGCGCTGCTGTCTGGCCGTGCTCACCTCCGGCAATGAAATCGACGATACCCGCGCGCTGCTGAAGGCATATCCGGATTTCCAAGTGCGGCTGGTGCAGAAGGAGCGCGGCATCAAGCTCAGGGTCGAGAACGCCCCCGCCAGCGCCTTCGTCGACGGCCGCATGATCCGCGGCGTCCGCGAACACCTGTTCGCCGTGCTGCGTGATATCCTGTTCATGCACAACGAGATCCAGCAGGGCGCGCGCTTCGACCTCAACACTTCCGCCGGTATAACTGAAGCTGTGTTCAGCGTCCTGCGCAACGCGAATGTGCTGCTGCACGGTGCCAGCCACCAGATCGTCGTGTGCTGGGGCGGGCATTCGGTCAGCCGCGAGGAATACGACTACAGCAAGCTCGTGGGCTATGAACTGGGGCTGCGCGGATTGCATGTTTCCACCGGCTGCGGTCCCGGGGCCATGAAGGGGCCGATGAAGGGCGCCGCCATCGGCCACGCCAAGCAGCGCAGCAGCCGCGGCCGGTACATCGGCATCTCCGAACCGGGCATCATCGCGGCGGAATCACCCAATCCGATCGTCAACGAGCTGGTCATCATGCCGGACATGGAAAAGCGGCTGGAGGCCTTCGTGCGGCTGGGACACGGTTTCATCATCTTCCCCGGCGGCGCGGGCACGGTGGAGGAAATCCTTTACCTCCTGAGCATCCTCTTGCACCCCGACAACGCCAATTCGCCCTTTCCCATGATCTTGAGCGGCCCGCATTCCAGCCGGGATTATTTCCGCCTGTTGACGGAGTTTATTGCCGAGGCCCTCGGCGAGAAGGTCGCGGCGCAGTTGCGCGTCATCATCGGCGAGCCCATCAAGGTGGCGCGGCAGATCAAGACGGCGTTGGACGAGGTTTTTGAATTTTGCGAGCGCAATGATGAGGCCTATTACTTCAACTGGCGCCTGCGGCTCAATCTGGAATTGCAAAAACCATTTGCCGCCACGCATGAAAGCATGGCCGCGCTTCAAATACATCGCGACCAGCCGGTGCACCGGCTGGCGGCGCAGTTGCGCCGCGTCTTCTCGGGCATCGTCGCCGGCAACGTCAAGGAGGACGGCATGAAGCGGGTGGAGGAACACGGGCCCTTCGAGATCCACGGCGAACGCGCAATCATGGCCAGTCTCGATGCGTTGCTGCAGGCATTCGTCGCGCAAAAGCGCATGCGGCTGCCGGGGCGGGAATACAAGCCTTGTTACCGCATAGTAACTTGAAGCGACCGTCGCGGTAGTAGTTATAAACGACCCGTCAAAAGTGCACGAGGCTGTGCACGCGGTAGTTGTTCAGTTTTTTGCGTCCGTGTAGAAAATCCAGTTCGACCACAAAGGCGCAGGCCACGAGCGTCGCGCCCAGTTTCTCGACCAGCCGGCAACTGGCCTCCGCGGTGCCGCCCGTGGCGATGAGATCGTCCACCAACAGCACGCGATCATGCTTGCCGACGCCATCGACGTGGATTTCCAGGGTCGCCGAGCCGTATTCCAGGTCATAGGACAGGGCTTCGACCTGGTATGGCAGCTTGCCGGGTTTGCGCAGGGGCACGAAGCCGACGCCCAATTCGCGCGCCGCCAGGCTGCCGAAGATGAAACCGCGCGCCTCCATGCCGGCCACGACGGTAATGCCCACGTTGCGGAAGGGTTTCACCAGTTCCTCCGTCGCCTGCCGGAGGCTGGCGGGATCGCGGATGAGGGGGGTCAGGTCCTTGAATACGATGCCCGGCTTGGGAAAGTCGGGGATGTCCCGGATTTTGGCCTTGAGCGCATCCATGGTGTCAAAGAAACGGTGTTCAAAACATGTTAGCACAGGGTGTCTGTTCCAAGTGACAAGACGCGTGCTAAGGTAGGCGGACAGTGAATCAATCCTTGTCAATGGGAGGGGCTATGATTGCGAATGGCGCGGTACGGTGCTGGGTGGCGTTCGTTGGACGCCTGCTGCTGGCGGCGATCTTCATCATTGCCGGCTACGGCAAGCTGACGCATTTTTCCGCCACGGCGGAGATGATGGTCGGCAAGGGCCTGCCGATGGCGAACGTGCTGCTGGTGCTCACCATCATCATCGAACTGGGCGGCGGCCTGCTGCTGGCAACCGGCTGGTACGCACGCCAGGCGGCGCTGGCCATCTTTCTCTTCATCATTCCCGTGACCTATGTGTTCCACCCCTTCTGGTCCGATCCGGGCCAGCAGATCATGTTCCTGAAGAATCTCGCCATCATGGGCGGCATGGCGCAGGTCGTGGCCTATGGTCCGAGCTGTGGCGTCGGCTGCAAAAGGGCATGAACGCCTAGAAGAAAGTGCTATCGCGGGGGTCGGTAGCTCATCTTTATGGGGAGGCAACATGAAGAAATCATTGCTGGCAGCGGTTTTGGGGGGGCTGGCGGTTTTCGCATGGGGTAGCGTGTCGTGGATGGCATTACCGTGGCATGAGCGTGCCTTGCACGGGTTCGCTGATGAAGCCCCGGTGGCGCAGGCGGTGATGGCCAATGCGCCAGCAAGCGGCGTGTACGTGCTGCCTTATGTGCCCATGTCCAAAAACAACACGCACCCGGATATCACTGATCGCGCCATGCAGGACGCGCTGGCCCGCAGGCAACAGGGGCCGTTCGTTTATGCCTCGGTGACTCGCGAGGGCGTCGACACGAGCATGGGGCCGCAATTCGGGCTGGCCATCGGCTTGAACGTGCTGGTGGCATGGTTGATCGCCACGATGCTGGGTCAGACGCAAAACCTGGATTACCTGCGGCGCGTGATGTTCGTGGCGACGGCCGGCGTCGTCATCGCCCTGGCGGGATATGCGCCGAACGTCATCTGGTGGCATTTCCCGCCGGCCTACACCATTGTCGATGTCGCCGATGCAATCATCGGCTGGTCACTTGCCGGCCTCATCATCGCCGGACTGGTCGAGGGGAAGTCCAGCAGTCTAAGCTTTCGTTAGATGTCAAAACCCGCGGGGATTTGGGTGGCCCAATGCGCCTGGCCGGAGGTCGAGGCGCGGTTGCAAGCGGGCGCGATCGCCGTGCTGCCCGTCGGCGCGGGCGCCAAGGAGCACGGCCATCACCTGCCGCTGGACACCGATTTCACCCAGGCCGAATGGCTGGCCCGGGCGCTGGTCGAAAGACTGCCGGTCGCGGTGTGGCCCACGCTCAGTTACGGCTACTATCCCGTATTCGTGCAATATCCCGGCAGCATCTCGCTGTCCCCATCCACTTTTGAAATGCTGGCGCGCGAGATCGTTACCGGTATTTTGCACACCGGCGCGCGCCATGTGGCGTTGCTCAATACCGGCATCAGCACCATCAAGCCCCTGCAAGCCGCGCTGGCCGGTGTTGAATCGGGACGGGCCACGCTGATCAATGTCTATGCCGGTCCGGCATTCACGGCCGCCGTGCAAGCGGTGGAGGAACAGCCCTTCGGCGGGCATGCCGATGAGATCGAAACCTCGATCATGCTGGCCATCGCGCCGGAGCGCGTCGATATGAGTCGCGCGGTGGCGGCGGACAAGCACATCGAGCGCGGCATGTTCAACCGGCTGGATCCCAAAGGCCCGAACTACAGTCCGAGCGGCGTCAACGGTGACGCCACGCTCGCCACGCGCGCTAAAGGCGAGCGACTGCTGGCGGCGATGCTGGACGATGTGCTGGCGGTCATGGCCACGCTTGCCTAGAAGCTGTCTCAAAACTGCTGCGCAGTCGTGATCCGGTTCCGGGCGGTGCTCGAAATCCTCACATGCTACTGTGTATGCTCCGGTTTCTCCGCTCCGGCCGTAACCGGCTGACGCCCGCTCACTACGTTTTGAGACAGCTTCTGGTATCTATCTTAAAATGCCGTTCGCCCTGAGCACCCCGCCCCCCCGTTCATATATACCCTTCGACAAGCTCAGAGCGAACGGGCGGGGTAGTCGAAGGGTGAACATTGGCGGTATTTTGAGATAGGGTCTAATGTCACTACGTCGCCGCGCCGACTTCAAGCTTACGCCGAGCGCGGCAATTGCGTTACAGGAGCGGCTGCGCCATGAAGTCAGTCACGTGGACCAGTTCAAGCGCATCCGCACCGTGGCCGGCGTGGACGCGGGCTTTCCAGGGGGAGGGCAGAAGACACGCGCTGCCGCGGCACTCTTCGAATATCCGAGCCTCAAGTTCATTGCGGCACGGACGGCGCAGCGGAAGACAACGTACCCTTACGTGCCGGGACTGCTTTCCTTCCGCGAACTGCCCGCCATCCTGGATGCCTTGGCGAAGCTGCCGGTGAAGCCGGATCTGATCTTGTGTGACGGGCAGGGCATCGCCCACCCACGGCGTTTCGGGATCGCCTGTCATCTGGGCTGGTGGCTCAACTGTCCCACCATCGGCGTCGGCAAGTCATTGCTTATCGGCACGCATGCCGCCGTCGGTCGGCAGCGCGGCGAGTGGACGCCGTTGCGCGATGACGAGGAGACCATCGGCGCGGCTCTACGGACACGAACGGGCGTGAAACCGGTGTATGTCTCCAACGGTCATCGCGTGTCGCTCGACACAGCCATCGAATTGGTGCTGGCCTGCACGCCGCGTTTCCGCCTGCCGGAACCCATCCGCCACGCCGATCACCTCGCCTCACAGCGCGGTGTTTAGGCCGGCGGAGGCTCGGTCAGGCGGGTCATGATTTCCATGGCCGCCGGATAGTCGATTTTGCCGCTGGCGAGCTGCGGCAGTTTGTGCACGATTCGCACCTGTTTCGGAATGGCCATCGCGGTGACGCCCTGCCGCTGCGCTTCCTCCACCAGCGCATGGCGCTCCGCCGTGCGTTCCGTTGTCAACAGCACGATCTGTTCGCCCTTGCGTCCTTCCGCGATCACCAGCGCGGCGTGCATGGCCTTCGGCCACAGCGTCATGGCCAGTTCCTCGGTCAGCATGAGCGGCACCGTTTCGCCGCCGATCTTGGCGAAGCGCTTCAGGCGGCCGGTGATGGCGAGAAAACCCTCGGCGTCGAGCTCGGCGATGTCGCCCGTGTCGTACCAGCCGGGGCCGGCATCCGCAGTAGGAGGGGTGATGCCGCCCTCCGCATTAATGTAGCCGCGCATGATGTTGGGGCCGCGCACCAACAGCCGCCCGCCGCGGGGAATGCCTTCCACCGGTTCCAGCCGGTAGTCGATGCCCGTGAGCAGGCGCCCGACCGTGCCGAGCTTGTACAGTGCCGGAGTATTGACCGCGATCACCGGGCTTGCCTCGGTGACGCCGTAACCCTCCATCACGCGCTGGCCGAAGCGTTCAAGCCAGAGGCGTTGCGTTTCCACGCGCAGCTTTTCGGCGCCGGCGATCACGAAGCGCAGCGTGCTGAAATCCAGCGGATGCGCGTAGCGCGCATAACCGAAAAGAAAGGTGTTGGTGCTGAACAGCACGGTGGCGTTCAACTCGTAACACAACTCCGGGATGAGGCGATAGTGCAGCGGCGTTGGATAGAGGAACACTCGCGCGCCCTCCATGACGGCCAGCAGCGTGCCGGCGGAAAGCCCGAAGGCATGGAACATCGGCAGGGTGTTGAACACGAGATCGCGCTGGGTCAGCGCAATCAGGGTCCGCGTCTGCGCGTAATTGGCCAGCAGGTTGGCATGCGATAGTGCCACGCCTTTGGGCGCGCCCTCTGAGCCGGAAGTAAACAAAATGACCGCTGTTGAGTCGGGATCACCCGCGCCCGTGCGCTGGTGATATGCCTGCATCGGGATACGAGTTGCGAGCAGGCCATTAAGTTTTCGCTTCAAGGTTACTTGCGCTTTCAAATCTTCGAGGTAGACCAACTGATGCCCTGCGGCCAGCGCCTGTGCCAATGCTTGCAGCCCTGCCTTCTCGATGAACTCGCGCGAGGTGATGATGGCGCGCAGGCGCGCGACGGCGCAGGCGGCCGAAACGTTTTTGACGCCGGCGGTAAAATTCAACATTACCGGCACGCGGCCTTGGGCATGCAGGGCCAGAAACGCGGTTAGCGCCGCCGTCGAATTCGGCAGCATGATGCCTAGGTGCTCGCCCGGACTGGTGCGGCCTGCGATCAAATCACCGAGTACGAAGGCGCGGGCCAGCAGCGCGCGGTAGGTCAGCGGTTCACGGCGCGGGTCCTCGGCAATGACAGTGCCCGCGCCATGCGTGCGGACGGCGCGGCACAGGGCGGCGAAAACCGTCTCGTGCCGGTAACTGTTGAGGTAGGAAAGCCGGAGCAGGGCGTCATGCAATTGCCGCGCGGCAGCCTTGCGCCGCTGTGGGCCGTGCAGGTCCTCCGGCAATTGCAACCGGAAGGGCGGCAGAAATGTCAGCCGGATGGGCGGCAGCCAGCGGCGCGTCACCATGCCACGCAGGTATGAGAATACTGAATACTGTGCGCCCTCGATGCCGACGGCCAGGATCGCCGCTTCGGCGCGGTCGGCGATCAATCCCGGGCCTTCGTAGATCTTCATCAGACCGCTGGTGATGGAAATGCGCCCCTCCGGAAAGATCGCCGCCTTCCTGTCCTCGCGCAGAAATTTGACCATGCCCTTGACCGCCAGCGCGTGGGTGGTGTCCAGCAGGAAGGTGTCCACGCAGGCCAGAAACGGACGGAACAGGCGGCGTCCGGCAATGTCGGTGTTGACGGCGAAGATGGGCGGTTCAGGCAGGAACAGGAACAACAAGGCGCCGTCCATCAGCGATACATGATTGGCGATGATCAGCACCCGCTGGCCGGCGGCATGATAGTGCTCCAGCCCCCGCACCTCGACGCGGAACAGCCGCCGCACCAGCTCGCGGAGCCACGGGCGCAACAGCTGGGCCAGGCGCTTCATGCGCGGCAATTTAGCCGCCGGCGGTGGTGAAGTGAAGCCCCATTGATAGGGAGACGAGCGGGGAACTTAGGGAATGGACTTGTTCAGAGGCCTTTCATGTCTGCGATGCGGCGTCGCTGACCAAGGTGACGCCGGTATAAATATCCAATTCGTCGCCAGGCTGGAGGCGCTGGCGCGGCCTCAGGTTGTTCCACTGGCACAATTGCTCGACGCTGACCTTGAAGCGCCGGGCGATCGTCCATAGCGAATCGCCGGTCCGGATTTCGTAACGTATGTGCTGCGCCTCGTCCACGGGCGCCGCCAGACGGGATGTCGACGCAGTCGTGGGAACCGGTGCCTCCACCTCGGCGGTGGCCAGGTTTTTCCATACGATGATTTCCTGGTTAAGTCGCAGGGAAACATCGCGTTTCAGATGATTCCATGCCAGCAGGCTGTCCACGCTGACGTGATAAAGGCGCGCAATGCTCCACAGGCTGTCGCCCGGCCTCACGATATGGGTGATTTCGTCGCCCCCGGCGGGGGGCGTGTAGGCCACCGGCATGACCCCGGTCAATTTGGGCGGGTTGGCCGATGCAACAGCGGCTTCGCCGCCGTTCGGAATGAGCAGTTCCTGATCGATGCTCAGGCGTTCGCTCTTCAGACGATTGGCGGCTTTGATTTCGTTGACCGTGACCGCATAACGCTGCGCGATGGCGCCCAGATTCTCGCCCTGCCGCACGACGTGAATGGTACTGTGCACGGCAAGACTGTCGGCGCCCTGAATGGCGAGGGCCCGCTGGAAGGTCTCCGCCTGCCGTACCGGCAGGATCAATTCATGCGGGCCGTCGGGATCGCTCACATGTTTCAGGAAGCCGGGATTGAGCACGCGCAGCGCCTCGACGCTCATGCCCGCCATGTCCGCGGCCTTGTTGAGGTCCATCTGGCGGCCCACGGCCACTGTGGTCAGATAAGGCTTGTTATCCACCGGAGGCAGCGAGACCCGGTAGCGCTGCGGGCTGGCGATGATTTGGCTGACCGCCAGCAGCCGGGGCACGTAGCGCCGTGTTTCCCTCGGCAGATTAAGTGACCAGAAATCGGCCGGTTTGCCTTCTCTGCGATTCGCCTCCATGGCGCGCTGGACATTCCGCTCGCCGCAATTGTAGGCGGCGATGGCGGCCAGCCAGTCGCCTTTGAACACATCGTGCAGTTGCTGCAGATAATCAAGCGCCGCCTGGGTCGAGGCCATGACGTCGCGGCGGCCGTCGTACCAACGGCTGCGGTTCAGGCCGAAGCGTGAACCGGTGCCGGGTATGAACTGCCAGAGGCCGGAGGCCTTGTGACGCGAGGTCGCGTCGGCGCGAAACGCGCTTTCGACGATGGGCAGGAGGGCCACCTCCATCGGCATCCGCCGCCGGTCGACTTCGCTCACGATGTAATACAAATAAGGCTGGGCGCGGGCCGTAGCCTGATCGAGGAAGTCTCGATTGTTGAGATACCAATTCAGGAATCGCTGAACCTCCGGACGCCCTGCCTGCGCGTTGAGCTGGAGGCCGAGTCGGACGCGGTCCCAGACGTTGTTCAATTCATCGGCGTTTGGCGGGCTGTTCGGGACGGCCTTGGAGGAATTGATAATGCGGTGGTCGTATGTGGTTGCAACGGCAGATGAATCAGAAGACGGGGGAGTGGTGGCTGCAACAGGAACATCTTTATCATCGTGTTTGGAAAACCAAGAGCCCACCGTGCTGCATGCGGCGAGCAGAGCCGGCAGTAGCAGCAGCGCGAGAGTAATCCCCCCTCGTTTTCCCCAGCGCATAGAGCGGCCGATGCTAGAGGGACTGCGGGAAGGCGTCAATAGTGATCCGTACAATCCACGCATACGGCATATAATGTAATTTATGAACACTCCTGCTCAGGTCACGGAGCCATCATCGGAACCACCCGTGTCGGGCTTTCAATCATGGCTCGGCTCCGCCACCGGGACGCTGATACGCCGGCAAGCCGCGGCGCAGGTGGGCGCGGTGCTGCCCAATCTATTCGGCTATCACGCCATACAACTGGGAGGTTATGGCGGCGAGGATCTGCTTGGCACCAGCCGTATTTCACACCACTGCCACGCCCAGCACGGGCCATGTTGCACCGCGTCGCCGGGCAGCGATCTGATCTGCGACCCGGCCTCCCTGCCGTTTGCCGCCGACAGCGTGGACGTCATCCTGTTGCCGCACGTGCTGGAGTTCAGTGCCGATCCCCATCAGGTGCTGCGCGAGGCCGAACGGACGCTGATCGGCGAGGGCCATCTGCTGATCCTTGGTTTCAATCCCTGGAGCTGGTTCGGGCTGTGGCGGCTTTTGTCCGGCTGGCGGGGCGCCATGCCCTGGGCCGGCCGGTTCTATGGCCTGACCCGGCTCAAGGACTGGCTGATGCTGCTCGGTTTCGAGGTGATCGGCCGGGAGTATTTTTTCTATCGCCTGCCGGTGCGGTCGCCTGCGTTGTCGCGACGTTTGGGCTTTCTGGAGCGGCTGGGTGCATTGTTCTGGCGGCGCGCGGGCGGGGTCTATCTCGTGGTCGCCAAAAAAAGGGTGGAGTGCATGATTCCGCTGCGCACCCAATGGCGGCTGCGCCGCCGCGTGATTGCGGCCGGGGTGGTCGAACCCTCGCTGCGGCGGGTGAGGAATGGCGACGGATAGGAAACCCGTGGAGATTTATACCGATGGCGCCTGCCGCGGCAACCCGGGTCCCGGTGGCTGGGCGGTATTGATGCGTTACGGCGCGCATGAAAAGGAATTGAGCGGCGCCGAGCGGCAGACCACCAACAATCGCATGGAATTGCAGGCGGTCATCGCGGGTTTGACGGCGCTCAAGCGCCGGAGTGTTGTCAGACTTACCACGGATTCACAATACGTGCAGAAGGGCGTTACCGAATGGCTGCCGGACTGGAAGCGGCGCAACTGGCGCACGTCCGGCAGGAAACCGGTCAAGAACGAAGACCTGTGGCGCGAGCTGGACGAAGCGGCCGCCAGGCATGACGTGGACTTCGAATGGGTGCGCGGCCACGCCGGGCATCCGGAGAACGAGCGCGTGGATCAGCTGGCGAACGCCGCGATAGATCAAATGCTGGCAGGGGACGGCACATGAGGCAGGTGGTGCTCGACACGGAAACCACGGGCCTGGAGCCGGCCGAGGGGCATCGCATCATCGAAATCGGCGCGCTCGAGATCGTCAACCGCCGTTTGAGCGGGCGCAGCCTGCACCATTATCTGCAGCCCGATCGCGAGATCGACGAAGGCGCGCTGGCGGTGCATGGCATCACCCTCGAACGCCTGCGCGACAGCCCGCGTTTCAAGGATGTCGCGGCGGCCTTGATCGATTTCATCCGCGATGCCGAGGTCATCATTCACAATGCGCCCTTCGACGTGGGCTTCCTCAATCACGAGCTGAAACTTGCCGGGGGGGAGTGGAGCAGGTTCGAGAATTACTGCACGGTGCTGGATACGCTGGTCATGGCGCGCGAACGGCACCCCGGCCAGCGCAACAGCCTGGACGCCCTGTGCAAGCGCTACAACGTCGACAACTCCGCGCGGCGGTATCATGGCGCGCTGTTGGACGCCGAGATTCTGGCCGATGTGTATCTGGCGATGACCGGCGGCCAGGCCGCCCTGTTGTTGGAGGATCAAGTCCAGTCCGGCGCTCGCGCCGCCGCTCCAGCCGCGCGCAATGATCGCCCGCCCCTCAAGGTGATTTCGCCAACGGACGCGGAGCTGGCGGAGCACCAACGGCGTCTCGCCGTCATCGACAAAGTTTCCGGCGGCCGCTGTCTGTGGCTGCATGAGGAAGGTTCATGAAATTTGACAAATTGGCGGGTGATTTCTGGGGCGGATTGGCGGCCATGCTGGTCGCGCTTCCCTCCGCCATCGCCTTTGGCGTCACCATATATTCACCCATGGGCAGTTCTTATGCTGCTCAAGGCGCGCTGGCCGGCATCCTCGGCGTCACGGCACTTGGACTGCTGGCGTCCGTGTTTGGCGGCACCAATCGCCTGATTACCGCACCGTGCGCGCCCGCGGCCGCCGTTCTTTCCGCCTTTGTCATTGAATTTCTGGGTCATGGCGAAGCCCGCCTCGAGTCCCTGCTTCTCATGGTGGCGCTGCTGGGCCTGCTTGCGGGCGTCATCCAGATCACCTTTGGCGTAGTGGGACTGGGCCGCCTCATCAAATATATGCCGTATCCCGTGGTCAGCGGCTACCTGAGCGGCGTCGGTCTTTACATCATCGCCAGCCAGGTGCCCAAATTCCTCGGCGTTCCCAAGGAATCACATTTCTGGGAATCGCTCATTGCCACGCCCACGTGGCGGTGGCAGGGCGTGGTCGTCGGAGTGGTGACCATCGCCGTCATGCTGGTGGCCCCCAAAATCACGAAGGTGGTGCCGGCGGCCATTCTTGCCCTCGTGTCAGGCGTGCTGGCCTATTTCGGATTGGGGTTGCTGGACGGTTCTCTTATCGTTCTATCGGACAATCCCCTGATTGTCGGGCCGCTGGGCAGTACGGGCGGCAATTTCATCGAGGTCATGGCCGGCCGCTGGTCGGCCGTGGGCAAACTTACGCTTGCCGACCTCGAGATCGTGGCCATGCCGGCCCTGACGCTGGCGGTCCTGCTTTCCATCGACACACTCAAGACCTGTGTCGTCCTGGATGCGCTCACCCGCTCCCGGCATGATTCCAACCGTGAGCTGATCGGCCAGGGCATCGGCAACGTCACATCCTCAATCATCGGCGGCATTCCCGGCGCCGGCCAGATGGGCGCGACCCTGGTAAACCTGTCCAGCGGCGCGCGAAGCCGCCTCTCCGGGATTGTGGAAGGCATCCTGGCGCTCATTGCGTTTCTGGTGTTGGGCACGCTGATCGCCTGGGTGCCCGTCGCCTCACTGGCCGGCATCCTGATCGTGATCGGTGTGCGCATGATCGATCTGCATACGCTCAATTACCTGAAGTCGCGTTCCACGGTGCTGGATTTCGTGGTCATCGTCGCTGTCGTCATCGTTGCCCTGACGGTCAGTCTCATTGCGGCTTCCGGCACGGGCATCGTGCTGGCCATCCTGCTGTTCGTCCGCGAGCAGATCGGCGGCCGGGTCGTCCGCCGCAAGGCCTATGGCGATGCCACCTTCTCCAAACAGATCAGGCCCCAGGCGGAAATGGAGATTCTCATACAGCAGGGCGGGAAGACGGTGATTTTTGAATTGCAGGGCAGCCTCTTTTTCGGAACGGCCGACCAGTTGTACACCGCGCTGGAGCCGGAGTTTAAGAAGAGAACCTACGTCATCCTGGACATGCGGCGGGTGCAGTCGGTGGACGTGACCGCGACCCACACGCTCGGCCAAATCAAGGACATGCTTGCCGAGCGCAACGGTTTTCTCATTTTCTGCCAGATCCCGTGGAATCTTCCCAGCGGCAGGGACATGAAACAGTACTTCGATCAGGTCGGACTGGTCAGGCCGGACAGCCCGGTGAAGGTTTTTGGCGAAGTGGACGAAGCCATCGAATGGGTGGAAGACCGCATCCTTGCCGAGGCGGCGCTTGCCCGCGCCAAGGAAAAACCGCTCGAACTCAACGAAATCGAATTGTTCAAGGAGCGCAAGGCGGAAACCCTTACCGCGCTTGAGGCCTGCATGGAAAAGCGCGCCTGCAAGGCGGGCGAAGCGATTTTCGCCCGCGGCGACACCGGCGATGAGTTATTCCTCATCCGGCGCGGGGAGGTGCGCATCATGCTGCCGGTGGACGAGACCCACAGCCACCACATCAGCACCTTCGGACGCGGCGCCTTTTTCGGCGAGATGTCGTTTCTGGACGGCAAGCCCCGCTCGGCCACTGCGATTGCCTATTCCGACACCGATCTCTACGTGCTCCCTCGAAAAATGTTCGACCGGCTTTCCGGCGAGCACAAGCGGGTTTCCCTCAACCTGCTGGAGGGGCTGGCCAAGATGCTGGCGGCAAGGCTCCGTTACGCGGACATGGAAATACACGCGCTCGAGTCCTGACGCGCCATATCATTTCCGGCCGGCTTCATCAGGTTCTTCCCTCGGCACGGGCGAGAATTCGCCGGTGGACTGATCCAGGAGCGCCAGCACGCCATTGGCGATCCCGAAATGGCAGCCGTGGATCTCCAATTTGCCGGCCGCCACGCGCTCGCGGATCCACCTGTAGGTCAGCAGATTTTCCAATCCCAGACGCACGATCTGGTATTCGATCTGCTGCTGCCGCGCCTCGGGCGGACAGGACATCCGCATGAACCGCTCGCGCGCGGGCGCCGCAATGCTCATCCAACTGCCGAGGTAACCGCTGCTCAGCATGTGCTCCTGAATGTCCCCCAGCAGGGCTTGGGCGCCGCCGCAACGGGCGTGGCCCATCACCACGATGTGTTCGACGTTCAGATACAGGACGGCGAATTCCAGCGCCGCGCTTGTGGCCTGTACCTTGGCCACGGGTGAATCCGGAGGCACCAGGTTGGCGATGTTGCGCAGCACGAATACCTCGCCCGGACTGGTGTCGAAAATGGTTGCCGGATCGACGCGGCTGTCGCAACAGGCGATGAACATGATTTTGGGCGATTGGCCGCGCGCCTCCAGCTCGCGGTAAAGTTTTTGCGCCGCCGGGAAACGGCCGGCGCGGAACCGCCGATAGCCCTGAAGCAATGGATCAATGCTCACGCAGTATCCCTCATTTAAGAACAAGGCCCGCCATAGTAAGCTGGACGATGGCGGTAGGCCACTCTGGATCAAAATCAGGAGGTCATTTTCATGTCGGATCAAAGCCCGATCAAAGTCATCGTCACGGATTTCGAGATGTCATTCTGGTCGATGGTGTTTTTCATGGTGAAATGGGCCATCGCCGCCATTCCCGCCGCCATCATCCTGGTGGCCACGGTCATGCTGGTCGTGGGGGTTTTCGCCACCTTCGCCGGCCTGCGTTGAAATGATTAAAGGGGTCGGAGCCCTTTGTAATGCGGCCGGCCAAAAAGGGCTCTGACCCCATTAAAATAATGACCATGCCCCGTCGTGCCTGGCCAGGGTTGGAGATAACGCTGCGGCGGCGGTAAGCTTGTCGAAATGTCTCTCCGGGTGTGGGCGCTGATTGTGCTCGCCGGTTATTTCGGCTGGCGGGAGTTTTTGCGCGCGCCGGTGAGCGCCGAACTGGCGGCGCATAAGGGTTACACGATCACCGAGCTGGAGCCTTACACGGAAACGCTGCGCGTGCTGTCCACGGAGTCCTACAGTCTCGGCCGTGAGTCGGATCTATCGCCTATTGACATCGCCGCCGGCTGGGGGCCGATGGCGGATCCCTCCATCTACAAACAGTTCCAAATCAGCCAGAGCGGGCGCTGGTATTACTGGCAAACAGACCATTTCCCCATTCCGCGCCGGGAGGTGGAGACACACAGCAGCAACATTCATATCGTGCCCGCGACTCCCGCCATTGCCAAGGCGTTGGAAAAGGTGAAGCCGGATGAATTGATCGATGTCGACGGCTCCCTGATCGAGGTCAGGGCCAATGACGGCTGGCACTGGAAGAGTTCGCTCTCACGCGAAGACACCGGCGCGGGCGCCTGCGAGTTGTTGCTGCTCAAGAAAATTTCCATAGAGGAAAGATAATCTAATGGGCCACCCCGGAGAGTTTTAACACTCCGGGCGTCTGTTTCGAGCATTTTCCGGTGTTTCTAGTGGTTGCAGGTGCAGCAAAATGGCTTTTTCACCCCTAAACCGGCCATTTTGCTTGCACGGAAACGGTAAGTTGCTGATAATTCCCTCCTGATTTTGGGAGCCGTGACAGGTTCTAGCGGGCCAGCGAAGCCCGCCACGGTCAATCATTCCAACCCTTGTTCAATCGCATAAAACTTGAGTCGGCGATGGGGGATTCCGCGTCATGCGGAATCTTTCGCGTCGACAGTAATGAACTGATATTGAGGAGATTCAGTCATGCCAGGACGTAACTTTCTGTTCATACCCGGTCCGACCAACATCCCAGATCGCATCAACCGCGCCATGCACCTCGCCCAGGAGGATATGCGCGCGCCGGACCTGCCGAATTTCACCAAACCGCTGTATGAGGATATGAAAAAGGTTTTCAAGTCCAAGACCGGCCGGGTCTTTATTTATCCCGCTTCGGGAACCGGCGGTTGGGAAGCGGGCATCAGCAATACACTTTCGCCCGGCGACAAGGTGCTGATGTCCGGCTTTGGCCATTTCTCCAATCTTTGGATCGACATGTGCCAGCGCTGGGGCCTGAACGTGCAGGCGCTGGAAGTGGAATGGGGCGAGGGTGTGCCGGCCGGGAAGTACGCCGAAATCCTCAAGGCCGACAAGAAGCACGAAATCAAAGGCGTGTTCGCCACGCAGAACGAAACCGCCACCGGCGTCGCCTCGAACATCAAGGCAGTGCGCCAGGCACTGGATGACGCCAAACACCCGGCGATGCTGTACGTGGATGGCGTGTCCTCGGTGGCCTCGATGGATTTCCGCATGGACGAATGGGGCGTGGACGTGTGCGTCTCAGGCTCGCAAAAGGGTCTCATGTTGCCGACCGGTCTCGGTATCATCTGCCTGAGCCCGAAGGCGATGGAGGCCGCGAAGACCGCCAAGTTGCCGCGCTGCTTCTTCGACATCGCCGATCAAATCAAGGCCAACGACATGGGTTTCTTCCCCTACACGCCGCCAATGAACCTGCTGCGCGGCCTGCGCGAATCACTCAACATGATCCTCGAGGAAGGTCTGGAGAACGTGTTCGCGCGCCACCACCGTTATGCCGAGGCCACCCGCGCCGCGGTCAAGGCCTGGGGTCTCAAGCTGGTGGCGAAAGAGCCGAAATGGTATTCCGATACCATCAGCGCCGTGTTTGTGCCGGAAGGCTTCAACGGCACCGAGGTGGTGCGTACTGCCTACCGCCGTTACAACCTGTGCCTGAGCATCGGCCTGGCGAAGGTGGCGGGCAAGATCTTCCGCATCGGTCATCTGGGTGACATGAACGAGTTGATGTTGCTGGCGGCCTTGAGCGGGGCCGAGATGGCCATGCGTGATCTTGGCATCAAGGTCGAGGCGGGCTCCGGCGTGGCGGCGGCGCAGGAATATTTGCGCGCCTCGGCGAAGCCTTCCGTCGAGGAAGCCAGAAAAATTTAACTGATTGACGCGCCGTCACCGGGGCCCATGGTTCCGGTGACGGCGATTATCGAGGGAAAATCCATGAGCTTTACGCAATACAAACCGGTGCGCACGCGGCTGCAACGGAGCGAACTGGCGGTACCCGGCTCCAATCCGTCCCTGTTCGAGAAGGCGCTGAAGAGCGATGCCGACTATGTATTTCTCGACTGCGAGGACGCGGTCGCGCCGGACGACAAGGAGAAGGCGCGCAAGAACATCATTCAGGCCCTGAACGATCTGGACTGGGCCGGCCACGGCAAGACCATCTCGGTGCGCATCAACGGACTGGATACTCATTATATGTACCGCGACGTGGTCGACATCGTCGAGCAGGCCGGCGCCAGGCTCGACACCATCCTCATCCCCAAGGTCGGCACGCCGTCGGACGTCTACATGGTGGATTGCATGCTGACCCAGATCGAGGAAGCCAAAAAGATCAAAAAGCCGATTGGCATCGAGTGCCTCATCGAGATCGCGCTCGGCATGGCCAACGTCGAGGCCATCGCACAGTCGAGCAAGCGTCTGGAAGCGCTGCATTTCGGCGTCGCCGATTTCGCGGCCAGCTGTCGCGCGCGCACCGTCGTCATCGGCGGGCTTAATCCGGATTATCCGGGCGACCAGTGGCACTCGGCACTGCAGCGCATGGTGATTGCATGCCGCGCCTATGGCATCCGCGCGATTGACGGACCATTCGGCGATTTCAACGATCCGGAAGGCTATAAAGACGCCGCGCGTCGTGCGGCGGCGCTGGGATACGAGGGCAAATGGGCCATCCACCCCTCGCAGATCGCGCTTGCCAACGAGGTCATGTCGCCGCCGCCGAAGGAGGTCGAGAAGGCCAAACGTATTCTGGTGGCGTTGGAGGAGGCCGCCAGGGCTGGAAAGGGTGCCGCCCAGCTCGACGGGCGCATGATCGACGCCGCCTCGGCGCGCATGGCCGAGAACGTGGTTCGCATGGCGGACGTCATCGACGCCAGGACCAAAAAATAACGACCATCCGAATTCAAATTGCAGGAGAACCACCGTGGAAATTCATGAGTACCAGGCAAAAGAAATCCTTGCGGGTTTCGGCGTTCAAATCCTGTCCGGCGGGCTGGCCTACAGCCCCGAGCAGGCGGTTTACCGCGCCAAGGAAATCGGCGGCAGCGCATGGGCCGTCAAGGCCCAGATCCACTCCGGAGCACGCGGCAAGGCCGGCGGCATCAAGGTCTGCCGCAACGACGATCAAATCTGGGGGGCTGCGGACGAACTGCTCGGCAAGCGTCTGGTGACGCACCAGACCGGTCCGGCCGGCAAGGTCGTGCACCGGCTTTATATCGAGGCCGGCTGTGACATCGACCGCGAAATCTATCTGGCCTACGTGCTCGATCGCGCCGCGGAACGGGTGGCGGTCGTTGCCTCGGCGCAGGGCGGCATGGAAATCGAGGAAATCGCCCACAGCAAACCGGAATCCCTCATTCGTTGCTCGATAGAGCCGGCGGTGGGCATGCAGGAATTTCAGGCCCGGGAGATCGCCTTCGCACTGAAGATCCCGCCGTCCATGATCAGCCAGGCGGTCACCACGTTCATGGGTTGCTACCGCGCCTTCCGCGATCTCGACGCCACCATGGTCGAGATCAATCCACTGGTTCTCACCAAGGACAACAAACTCGTCGCCCTGGACGCGAAGATGTCCTTCGACGACAACGCCATGTTCCGGCACCCGAACATCTCCGAACTGCGCGACAAGTCGCAGGAGGATCCACGCGAGATGCAGGCGGCCGATCGCGGCCTGTCCTATGTGGGCCTTGACGGCAACATCGGCTGCATGATCAACGGCGCAGGGCTCGCCATGGCGTCGATGGACATGATCAAACTTGCCGGCGGCGAACCCGCCAACTTCCTCGACATCGGCGGCGGCGCCAATCCGGAGCGCGTCGCCAAGGCCTTTCGTCTTGTGCTTTCCGACCCCAAGGTCGAGGCATTCCTGGTCAACATTTTTGCCGGCATCAACCGCTGCGACTGGGTGGCCGAAGGCATCATCCAGGCGCTGGACAAGGTTGAGATGAAGGTTCCGCTGGTGGTGCGGCTGTCCGGCACCAACGTTGACGCGGGCCGCAAGATCATCAAGGAGAGCGGCAAGCCGATCATCAGCGCCGACACGCTCGCCGAGGCCGCCGAGAAGGTCGTGGCGGCTTGGAAAAAGCACACCGGCAGGAAATAACGGGAATTTGAAGAGGATATACCATGGCGATTCTTTTGAACGAGAAATCACGCGTGATCGTGCAGGGCTTTACCGGCCAGATCGGCACGTTTCACGCCAATGACATGATCAAGTACGGCACCAACATTGTGGGCGGAGTCACGCCGGGCAAGGGGGGAGCCAGGCATCTGGAACGTCCGGTGTTCAATACGGTCAAGGAGGCGGTGCGGGAAACCAGCGCCGATAGCAGCATTATTTTTGTACCCGCGCCTTACGCGGCCGACTCCATCATGGAGGCTGCCGATGGCGGCATCCGGTATTGCGTGGCAATCACCGACGGCATACCAGCCCAGGACATGATCCGCGTCAAGCGCTATATGCGTCGCTACAAGGAGGCGAATCGTATGCGGCTCACCGGCCCCAACTGTGCCGGCACCATCTCGCCAGGCAAGGCCATGATGGGGATCATGCCGGGCCACATCTACATGGCGGGCGACGTCGGCATCGTCGGCCGTTCCGGCACGCTCGGTTATGAAGCGGCCTCGCAGATGAAGGCGCTCGGCATCGGCGTCACCACCTCGGTCGGCATCGGCGGCGATCCCATCAACGGCAGTTCATTCAGGGATATTCTTGAACTCTTCAACAACGATCCGGAAACCAGGATGGTGGTGATGATCGGCGAGATCGGCGGCCCGCAGGAGGCCGAGGCCGCGAAGTGGGCCAAGGACAACATGAAGAAGCCTGTCGTGGCCTATATCGCCGGTCTGACGGCGCCAAAAGGCCGCCGCATGGGCCATGCCGGCGCCATCATTTCCGCCTTTGGCGAATCGGCGGCGGAGAAGGTGGAGATTCTGAAGGAATGTGGCGTTACCGTCTCGCCTACGCCGGCGGCGATTGGCCAGACCGTGGCCGACGTGCGCAAAAAACACGGCATCAAGTGATGACGCATTGAATGAGTTACTACGGCATAATTTCCCGGGAAAATCTTAAGGACGTTCCATGAGCAAACCGAAGGTTCTTGTCACCCGCGCCTGGCCCCGGGAAGTCGAGGCCGAGTTGCAGAAACATTATGACGTGACGCTCAACGCCACCGATGTTCCGATGTCGGTGACGCAGTTGCAGGACGCATTGCGCCAGTACGACGCGGTGTGTCCGACCGTGTCGGATAAGATCAACGCCGAGGTTCTTGGCGCGCAACCCCTGCGCGCGAAAATCCTCGGCAATTTCGGCGTCGGTTTCAATCACATCGATCTCGAGGCCGCCAAGGCACGGGGGTTGACGGTCACCAACACCCCCGAGGTGCTGACCGACTGCACCGCCGATCTCGCCATGACGCTGTTGCTCATGGCGGCGCGGCGCGCCGGCGAGGGAGAACGCCACGTTCGCACCAGGGCGTGGACCGGCTGGCGGCCCACGCACATGATCTCGACCAGGGTCACCGGCAAGACACTGGGCCTCATCGGCATGGGTCGCATCGCCCGCGCCGCAGCGCAACGCGCCCATCACGGTTTCAGCATGAAGATCATCTACTTCGATCCGTTCCCGCCGCCCCCGGAGGCGATCAAGGACCTGAATGCCACACAGTGTGCGAGCATTGAGGACGTGTTGACGCGGGCCGATTTTGTCTCGCTGCATTGTCCAGGCGGCAAGGAGAACTACCACCTCATCAACGCCGAGCGGTTGAAGGTGATGAAGCCGGGGGCCATCCTCATCAACACGGCGCGGGGCGATGTGGTCGATGAAAAGGCGCTGATCGCGGCGCTCAAAAAAGGCACCATCACGGCAGCCGGCCTGGACGTCTACGAGGGCGAACCCAAAGTTAATGAGGAATACCTGACCATGGAAAACGTCGTGCTGCTGCCGCATTTGGGCAGCGCCACCCGCGAGACCCGCGTCGCCATGGGTATGCGCGTATTCGAGAATTTGCAGCTGTTCTTTGCCGGCAAGCCGGTGCGTGACAAAGTGGTGTGACCAGCAAGCAGTCCGCCAGGGCACCGTACTTCAAACCGCTTAACGCGGTGACGCCCGCGGAAGGCGCAATCGCCGCCAATTCGGTGGCCTACGCCAACAAGGTCGTGGGCCTGCTCCATGACCTCCTGCTCGATGTGATCCGCCTGCGTCAGCCGGAGATTGAACCCGTCCTTGAAGGGCGCGCGCCGGTTCCGGAAAACAATCGTGATTTGCTTCTGCGCACAATGCAGGCCCAGGGAATCTGGTTTCAGCTTCTCAATATCGCCGAGGAAAACACCTCGATGCGCCGCCGCCGGTTGCTCGAAACCCGGCGCGGTCCGCAGGCGGTGGAGGGTACCTTCAGCCATGTACTGGCGCGGGCGGCTAGGGCGCGTGTGCCGGCGGCGGAAGTACAGGCGCTGCTCAATCACGCGCGCGTATTGCCCACAATCACTGCGCATCCGACCGAAGCCAAGCGCGTCACGGTGCTGGAGGCGCACCGGCGCATCTATCTCCTGCTGGTGCAGATGGAGTCGCAGCGCTGGACGCCGCGCGAGCGGGCCGATCTGATCGATCAACTAAAGAGCGAGATCGATCTGCTCTGGCTGACCGGCGAGATCCGGCTGGAAAAGCCGACGGTGGATCAGGAAGTCGCCTGGGGCCTGCATTTTTTCAATGAATCGCTCTATGAGCGCACTCCGCAATTGATCGACAGATTGCGTGAGGCCTTGCGGGCCGCCTATCCCAAACGCAAGTTCAATCTTCCGTCGTTCTTCAAGTTCGGCTGCTGGATCGGCGGTGACCGCGACGGCAATCCTTTCGTCACCAGTGAAGTGACGCGGAAGACATTGCGTACCAATCAATTTGCGGCGCTGCGGCGTTATCGCAAGCGCCTTGAACAGGTGCTCAAAAAACTCTCCATCGCGCGTCATTCCATCAAATTGTCCGATGACTTCGCACGGGCGCTGGCGAGTGAGCTGAAACGCGCCGGTGACGGAGAAATGATCGCCAGACGCAATCCGGGCGAGGTATTTCGTCAATATTTGAGTTGCATCCTCCGCAAATTCGATGCAACCCTGAACGCGGTGGAGCGGGGTGCTGCGCTTGATGTTTCCTACGCCTATTTCAGCACCAATCAGATGATCGATGATCTCAAGGCGGTGGAGCAGGGCTTGAACGACGCACGCTGCGAAACCCTGAGCCGAACGCTGATCGAACCTCTGCGGCGCGAGGTGGAGAGCTTCGGTTTCCGCACAGTAAGTCTCGACCTGCGGCAAAACACCACGGTCACCAACCGTACGCTGGCGTCTGTTTACGAGAAACTTGAAAACGCCCGAGCACCGGAAGCCGGTTCCAATGAATGGAGGCAATGGTTGGCGTCCGAACTGTCCCGTCCACTCGAGGGTCGCCCTGATTTGACCGGCCTTGCCGACGAAGCGATGGAGTTGCTGAATACACTGCGTCTGATGGTCGAGCCGAATACGCTGGTCGATATCGAAGCCATCGGTAATTTTATTCTCAGCATGACGCAAACCGCGGCGGATGTGCTCGGTGTTTATCTGCTTGCCAAGTATGCAGGACTGTTCAACGATCGCGAAGGCATCGACCACTGCCGCATCATGGTGGTGCCGTTGTTCGAAACCATTGAAGATTTGCATGCCGCGCCGGGCATCATGCGCGAGTTGCTGGCCATGCCGCTGATCCGTCGCACGGTGGGGCAATCCGGCAATGTCCAGGAGATCATGATTGGATATTCCGACTCCAACAAGGACGGCGGTTATTTCACCGCCAATTGGGAATTGTGCAAGGCTCAGGAAGTGCTGACGGAAACCGGGAAGGAGTTGGGCGTGCCGGTAAGTTTTTTCCACGGCCGCGGCGGTTCGGTCAGCCGTGGCGGTGCACCGCTGGGCCACGCTGTCGCGGCCCAACCCGCCGGCTCGGTACATGGACAGATGCGGATTACCGAGCAGGGGGAGGTCGCCTCCGCCAAATATTCCAATAAGGGTACGGCGCTATATTCGATGGAATTACTCGCCGCCAGCGTGTTCCAGCACAGCCTGATGTCAGAACGCGAACGGGAACTCAAGCCGCACCCGGAGTTCGATGAGGTCATGGCGCTGATCTCGGATCGTTCGTACGCCGTCTATCGGCAACTGGTCGATCAGCCGGGCCTGGTGTTCTACTACGAAACCGCCAGTCCAGTCGAGGAATTAAAACTGCTCAACATCGGCTCCCGTCCGGCGCGGCGTTTCGGCGCCAAAACGCTGGCACAACTGCGCGCCATCCCATGGGTGTTTGCCTGGACGCAGAACCGGCACATGATTACCGGCTGGTACGGCGTAGGTTCTGCGCTCGCGCAATTTACCGGTGGTCGCGGTGGCAAGGGGGGCAGAAAGGTGCTGCAGTCGATGTTCAAGGAGTCGCGTCTTTTTCGCCTCATCATCGACGAGGTTGAAAAGGCGTTGACACAGGTGGATTTGGCCATCGCGCGCAAATATGCCGAGCTGGTCGATGACAGGGATATCCGGGAGACGGTTTATGGGATGTTTGAAGAGGAGTATCACAGTACCGCAAAACAGATTTTGGATATTCTGGGAACCAGGACATTGTGTGAGCGGTTTCCACGTTTTCGCCGCCGGATCACGCGGCGGCTGGCTACCATCAGCCAGATCGGACTGATCCAAGTCAAGCTTATCCAACGTTTCCGTGCCCTCAAAAAGACCGATGAGAAGGCGGCGCACGCATATTTAGTGCCGCTACTGCTTTCCATCAACTGCGTCGCCGCCGGCCTCGGCTGGACCGGCTGATTTTTCATCTTATTGAATTAATTAATGTAAATTACGTATAATTTTTATTATTGCAAATAATAATAATTATCATTTAGAATTATATACGTCCAGAATTCATAAACGGGCTGAAACCGAAATGCATGACCATCCAGACCCCGACCTTATGCTGGCCGCCTTGCTCTTTTTGTTAACGCAGTTTGTGGTTCAGGGCGAACGTCCGGCACTGTCACTAGCGGTCGTCGATCACCTCGAACGACTCAACGCCCACCTCGACAGGTTACCGCCCAGATTGAGCGGAGCGATACCGCGCTTGCTGCAGCAGTGGCATGCCATCAGCGGCGCCCCGATTACTGCCCGTGTCCCATCGGAGCGGCAATGCCGGGCAGCGGACGGTACCGTGGCCCACACCGCCAAGATTCTCCGGTTCCCCGCGCGAGGAGCGCAACATGGTTAGCGAGAGATGCCGGGCGGTTCATCTGGCCAGCGGCGACTACTGCGAAGTGACGCGTTGCATGGATTGCGGCAGCCTGCATTTAACCGTGGGTTCATTGTCGATGCGGTTGCCGCCGCATGTCGTGAAAGACCTTGCCGAATGTATTGCCGTCGCGCTGAATGCATTGCGCACACCTGAGGAAACATCAACTCCGGATTTTCAATCCTACAAAAACTGATTCATCCGGGGAGGGCAACAGTGCAGGCGGCAACAAAAAAATTACTTTTATCGATGATTGTATTGCTGACAAATATCGACCCGGCCCATGCCAGCGAAGCCATATTCGGTTATGTATACACTTTGGATTTGACGCCCAAAGGCGGCGTTGAGTACGAACAATGGATCACGGACCGCGAAGGCCAGGCCAAGGGTCATTTCCACGATGTACTGATGCGTTCCGAGATCGAGTATGGACTGACCGACAATCTGCAACTTTCCGGTTATCTTAACTACAGCTACATCAATGCCAATCGCAACAGTGTCAATGGCGAGACCAGCGGCATCGACATTCCCGCCGATCACGATCCCACCAAGCCTTTCAATGCACTCCGTTTTGATACGGTCTCCGCTGAATTGATCTGGCGGGCATTGAGTCCTTATACAAATCCGATCGGTTTGGGATTTTACGTCGAACCTGAAGTTGGTCCACGAGAACGTGCCATTGAGCTCCGGGTCATTCTTCAGAAGAACTTCCTGGATGATCGTTTAATCACGGCCGCCAATGTGTGGGCGGAACTCGAGCGGGAAGATGCTGGCGGCGGTGAAATCGAGCGCGCTACCATGCTGGAGACCGATCTAGGCATCAGCTATCGTTTTGCCCCCAAGTGGTTCGCCGGCCTCGAGTTCCGCAATCACAACGAATATGTGGGCTACACCGTGAGTACGGACGACCAGGAACACACCGCATTCTTTATCGGGCCAGTGTTGCACTACGGCTCGGAAAAATGGTGGGCGACGCTGACATTAATGCACCAGTTCAAAGCCACAGGCTTTACCGACGAGCAGAGAGACAACATCAGAGGTGGCCTGATCTTCGGCGATGAGCATACGCGGTTTGATGGCATCCGTCTGGCGATCGGTATCCCACTTATTTAATTCGCTCAAATAAGAATCCGGTCACCGCTTCGGGCAATGACCATTGGTAAAAGCAGTCACCGGGAGATTACATGTTTGTTCATACGCCAAATAGGATTATAAAAATGAACCCCATCTTTCTCATTGCATTAATCAGTCTGTTGCTGACCCCCCCGGTTTTTGCTGACAGCGATGGCCGCCTGGAAGAACGCATCAATCAATTGCAAAAGCAATTGGATGGCATGAAGCAGCTCCAGCAAGAGGTCGATCAACTGAAAGCGCAATTGGCGCAGGAAACCAAGGAGCGGCAGGTGACAAAAGCGGCGCCACCAGCCGCCAATATCCCCGCTCCGTCGGCTCCGCCGCCTGCTGAGGAGTCATCGACATCGATCGGTGGATATGGAGAGATGGCTTATTCGACGTTTGGACACGACGCGTCCAATCCAAGCCAGGCTGATCTGCTCCGGTTCGTGATGTTTCTCGGACACCGATTCAATGATCGATTGTCATTTCAATCTGAACTTGAGGTGGAACATGCCGTCGCCAGTAAAGATGACGAAGGGGAAGTTGAAGTTGAACAAGCTTGGTTGGATTACCGTTTCAGTGACGAGGCCAGTGTGAAGGCCGGCCTGTTCCTGATCCCGCTGGGGTTTTTAAACGAAAACCACGAGCCGCCGACCTTCTACGGCGTATTCCGGAATTCCGTGGAGACGCGAATCATTCCAACCACCTGGCGCGAAGGCGGATTCGGTCTGCATGGGGCGCTCGATAACGATTTTTTGTATGATGTTGGCGTGACCACGGGCTTCGATGCCGGCAAAATCGATGATCCCCCGTTCGGTATTCGCAGCGGACATCAGGAACTGCAACTGGCAAATGCGAACGACGTCAGCGTGTACGGCAGTCTGAAATACATCGGTTATCCAGGACTGTTGCTGGGCACGGGCATATTTTCTGGAAATACCGGTCAGGATGGCGCCAGCAACCCGTTACTCAAGGGGGTTGATGCAAGGATGACCCTGGGTGAAGTACACGCGCGATATGCCGCACATCGGGTCGACCTACAGGGGCTCTATGCCCTGGGCGCGCTGGATGACGCGGCCCGGGTGACGGCTGCCATTCAACAGGCGGCCCCCAAACAGTTCGAGGGATGGTATCTACAAGCGGCCTATCATTTGTGGAGTCAGGGGCAGATGGACTTTGCGCCGTTTGTGCGCTACGAGCAATATGACATCGATCAGGCTGAGGACATTGTCAATGACTTCCTGAGCGATAGAGCTGCCCGCGACAGCATCGAAACGATAGGCTTCAATTTCAAACCCCATCCGGACGTGGTGCTGAAGATGGACTATCAAAATTATGAAAGAAATACCGGCAACAGCAGCTTCGATCTTGGTATCGGATACATGTTTTAGCAAGAGCTTCGTCTATGCCGATAAAGTTATGAGGGATACGTTTGAAGACAGGCGCGGATCTCCAGGCGGCGATTCATGAGGGCCGAATTATTGATCACCGCGACGGCGATTATGGTGGTCGCGCCAGCGCGGGCGACGACTTATCTCAGCGTCGAGCAGGCCCAGGAAGCGATATTCCCCGGCGCAAAATTTACCCCTGATTTCAGAAATCTGAGCGGGGGGGAGATATCGCAGATCGAGAAGGCCTCGGACACCACGGCCTATTCCAGGGAGGTAAAATGCTGGAAAGTGGATCAGGGCGGCTGGTTCATCGTTGACGAAGTGGTCGGCAAGCACGAGTTCATCACCTATGCCCTGGGGCTGGATGCCGGCGGCGCCGTTCAGGGGATCGAGATCATGGATTATCGGGAGACGCACGGCGGCGAGATCCGCGAGCCCGCCTGGCGCGCCCAGTTTCACGGCAAAAAGCACGGCGAGGCATTGAAGCTTGAAGAGGATATCCAGAATATCAGCGGCGCGACACTATCCTGCAAGCACATTACCGATGGCGTGCGGCGATTGCTTACGTTCTATGATTTGATACTGAAAGGCCGGTAGCCTCATATGTTGGTTCGCGCCCGCCCGCTCCTGGGCACCATCGTCGAGATACGCGCAGCAGGGAGAGACGCGGAATCTGGGTCACGCGCGGTCACTGCCGCCTTTGAGGCCATCGCGCAGGTGCATCAGCTGATGAGTTTCCATGAACCAGAGAGCGACGTCAGCCGCATGAACCGTTTTGCGCATCGGGAGACGGTGAAAGTTGACCCACGAACCTGGGAAGTTCTGACCTGCGCGCTGCAGTTGAGCCGCCAATCGAAGGGACTCTTCGATTGCACAATAGCCTCCCGTCTCATGCAGTTGGGTTATCTGCCGGCCGTGCCGGGTCTGTACGCGAATGACGATGTCACCTACGCTGATCTTGAATTGTTGGACGATTATCGCGTTCATTTCCTGAGGCCATTGACCATCGATCTGGGAGGCATCGCCAAAGGCTATGCCGTCGATCGGGCAATCAAGCAATTGCAAATGCATGGTATCGAGGCGGCCTGCGTGAACGCGGGCGGGGACCTTCGTGTCATCGGCGACAGGGATTGGCCGGTCGGCATACGCCTGCCCGACGACCCTCGCCGGGCGTTTTCGGCAATCAAAATACGTGATGAAGCCGTGGCGACCACCGCCAACTATTTTTCCACAAGGATTAAAAACGGCGTGACCATCAGTCCACTGATTGATCGAAGGACAGGTATGTGCCGCGTGGAGGACCAGAGTGTTTCGGTTATCGCGCATTCCTGCATGCTGGCGGATGCACTGACTAAAATCGTCTGGTTGAGCGACAATCATGAACACCCCCTCCTGTCACGTTATGGCGCACGGGCGATCATGTACTCAGCCGCCAATGGAGCGACGGCGCATGCGGCATGATATTCCCGCGGTGTATGCCGAGCGCATCCGGCTTGATCCATGGCATCGTTATTCAATCTATAGCGTGGTCATTCTGACGACCTTGTCCGGGGTGGCATGGTTGATTCTGCATTACTTTATCTCCGCCCCGGGTCAAGTGGACGCCATCTCCGATCCGCTGGAGGCGTTGAGCCTTAAAGTGCACGGGGCTGCCGCCATGCTGATGCTGTTGTGTCTGGGTACGTTGTTCCTGCCCCACATGCTCAGGGCCTGGCGGCTCGGCAGGAACCACTATCTGGGGGGGCTGCTGGCGATCATTAACCTTGTACTGATCCTGACGGGATATGCGCTTTACTATTTCAGCACCGAGGAAAATCACGCAATCATCAGCGCGATGCATTGGGTCACCGGTCTGCTGCTGCCGGTTATTTTGATCTTTCACATTCTTACCGGCCGGCGCGGACGGGCGCGCGGCTGAACCCATTCCGGCTGACTGTGATAAGCTTGAGCGGTTCCATCCATGGAGCCGCGATGATGTCTAGTAAAGAACGTGGGGGAAAAGTGCAGCCGCTGCTGGCGGAGGAAGCCAGGGCCAGGGCGATAAAGGATACGGGCAAGGACGAATTGTTTTCCGACCGGAGTTCCGGCGCGGCGGATTTCCATTTCGATCAAAAGACCGCGACGGTGTTTGATGACATGGTCAACCGCTCGGTGCCTTTCTATGCCGAGATCCAGCGGATGACGGGCGAGATGGCGGGAGATTTCGCCACCGCCGGCAGCAACCTGTTCGATCTCGGCTGTTCGACCGGCACCACGCTGCTGTATCTGGATCGCGCGGTCGATCAGGACGTACGTTTCGTCGGCGTGGACAATTCAGCGGATATGCTGAACAAGGCGCGGGAAAAGCTGAAGGCGCAGGGAGTGACCCGCGCCCATGATCTCGTGCGGGCGGATTTGCACCAGGGCGTGCTGGTCGAGAATGCCTCGGTGGTGATCATGAACCTGACGCTGCAATTCATCCGGCCGTTGTATCGGGAGCGCGTCATCAAACAGGTCTTCGAAGGTTTGAATGAACACGGCTGCCTGCTGTTGGTGGAAAAACAAACCCTGTCGGACAGTCTGCTCAACCGGCTGTTCATCCGCTACTACTACGACATGAAGCGCCGCAACGGTTATTCGGAAGTCGAGATCGCGCAGAAGCGCGAGGCGCTGGAAAACGTGCTCATCCCCTACCGCCCCGAGGAGAATCGCGAGCTGCTGCGTTCGGTCGGCTTCCGCTACGTTGAGGAATTCTTCCGCTGGTACAATTTCGCCGGTTTGATTGCGGTGAAATAACGGGCGTTTGCATGTCTCGCATCGGTTTGCCCCGGCCGTGGGTGATCGCCTATGGCAACTGGCTGTTCAAATACCGCAACGCCGTTTTCCCGCTGGTGATGCTGACGCTGTTTCTGGGCTTCCGGCCGGTATTGTGGCGCGGCGATCTTGCCATGGATGCCAGGTTGGACGGGTTGGGCCTGGCCGTGGCTTTGCTGGGCCAGGGGTTGCGTGCCGCCGTGATCGGCTACGCCTACATCAAGCGCGGCGGGGTCAACAAACGCATCCATGCCGATCAACTGGTGACGCAGGGGCTGTTCGCCCACGCCCGCAATCCGTTGTATGACGGCAATCTGCTCATTCTCATGGGGTTGTTCATCATCCATAATCACCCGGCGGTTTATATTCTGGGTGGTGTGTATTTCGTGACCGCATATATCGCGATTGTCGCCGCGGAAGAGGAGTTTTTGTCGGGCAAATTCGGCGACGCCTACCATGATTATTGCCGGAAGGTGCCGCGGTGGCTGCCGAATTTGCGCGGGTTGCGTCAGACCTTGAGTGAGATGGAATTCAACTGGCGCCGTGTCGTGATCAAGGATTACGCCAGTGCCTACACCTGGATGATGACTGCGCTGCTCATCTTCGCCTACGAAGACATGCCTCCGGCAGGATGGGGAGTGCAGCGCGGCCGTCTGGTATTGTCACTGGCTGTCGCCTTGACGCTGGTCTTCATCGTGGTGCGTTACATGAAAAAACGCCGCCTGTTGCGCGAGTCATTATAAAAGCCTAAAAAAAGTCGTGAGGAAGTCCGGCTGCCAGGCGCCGCGAAACGAGATGACGAGACAGTACGGATTGGTACGGCGGGCCATCGAGTGGGCGGAACAACGCAGACGGACTCCGCAACAGTTTTTCAGCGGACTTCCAGCACCCCCTCCATACCTTTGGAGCGGTGGCTGGGGAACATCAGCAGTTTGTGATCGCAGAAGAAGGCATATGTGCCCGCTTTTGCCGCCGTAAATTTAACGACGCCACTTTTACCCGACTCAACATCCTGTTTGACCTGCAAATCCGGATCGTCGATGACGAAGCTGTGCGGCGCCACCGTGGAAACGTTGTTGAGCGTGATCTCCACCGGCGTCCCGGCCTTGACGATGACGTGCGCGGGCTTGAATGAGTAGCTGTCCAGTGTCATCGTCAGATGTTGCACGCCGTCTGCGCCCATTTCGAGGATCACGGGCGGCACGGTGGCCGGCGATGGCGCCGGATCATCGGCCAGCGCCATGGTGTGAACCAGCAGTGTGTACAGCATGATGGTGACGGGGGCGGGGCGCATGACACCTCCTGATTTCATTGGGGGGGTCCCGCCCAGGCGGGCAGGGGAATGCCGGCGCCCTGTTGCAACGGCAGCAAATGTGTTTTGCCGCTCCCGCGGGTGAAGGATGTCAACAACGAAGGGAAGCGGCGGAACAAGGGCAACAGGGCGGTGGTGAAGCCCGGGCGCATGGCCATTTGCGCATAAACGGCGGAACGGCGTATGCGGGTGTCAAAATGCCGGCGCCAGGCATTTGCGTATTGCCGGTCGGCGGCGGCGGTTTCTCCGACGCGCACTGTGGCGCGATGCTCAATCAAGCATTCTGTAAGCAGCCATGCGCTTTGCATGGCAAGACTGATCCCCTCGGCGATCACCGGATGCGCTTCGCCGGCGGTATTGCCGGTGAGCCATACCCGCCCATGACGCAACGTGCGCCGGCCCGGCCGGATGGGTCCCGCGCCCAGCCAGGCACCCTGCACCCGCGCGGATTGCAGGGCCTCGCGCACGCCGCGGCAATGAGTCATGATGTGGGCCAGCGCCACCTCACCCGCACGCCGTCCAGGTGTTTGTTCTCGGCATGCTTGCAGGACATCCCGGCGCACACAGCAGGACAAGCTGACACGTCCGGCATCGGTGTGCACCATCCCGCCATAGCCACCGGGGAAGGCGAGCAGCGTCATCAAGTCGGGCGGCAGATCGGCGTTCTCGAAATGCGCCTTGAAACCAAAAAGATCACCAGCCGCCGGAGGCAGGGCTCTCAGTTCAGGCAGCAGACCGGGCTCCCACGAACCTTGCGCGACGATGGCGATCCTGGCGGATATTTGTTGTTGCGAATGTCGTTGTGCCATCTCGCAACAAACCTGTTCTGCCGTTTGTTTCAGTGCGGTCACTGTCCAGGGCTGTCGGACCGTGACGCCCGTTGCCGCCGCGCGCTCCAGCAGCAGCATATCCAGATGCTCGCGTCCCAGCGCCCGGCCCCATAAATACGCCCCCGTAGACGGCGCGGGCATGGGCGCGATGATGACGTCGTCGCCTGCGAAAATCCCCACCCGACGGATCTCCGGTCCAGCCAGGGCGCAGAAATCCCGCTCCACGCCGAGGGCGCGCAACAAGGGTAGGGTGGTGGCGGAGATGAATTCACCGCATACCTTGCGGCGTGGAAAAGACGATTTCTCCACCAATGCCACAGTCCAGCCCGCCAGCACCAGCCGCAGGG
>Ga0335077_10000531_pt1 | contig 42765 bp, 34 predicted proteins | sample Lox_Sample_31_FD_207151 | JGI IMG/M metagenome (GOLD analysis project Ga0335077, IMG submission 207151) | Soil microbial communities from Loxahatchee National Wildlife Refuge, Florida, United States - Lox_Sample_3.1 | ecosystem: Environmental > Terrestrial > Soil > Wetlands | place: USA... | reverse complement strand
GCCCGGCCTGTGCCGGGCGCTGCTCGGCGAGGAGCTGGCGCTGCCGTCGGTGGCGACGTGGTGGTGCGGGCACGAGGAGGCGCTCGGCTACGTCCAGGCGCACCTCGACGAGCTGGTGCTGAAGCCGGCGTTCCCGTACGCGGGCCTCGAGCCCGTGTTCGGCGCACACCTCTCCGCGGCGGAGCGCGCGGCGCTGCTCGCGCAGATCCGCGCGCGGCCGCACGCGTTCGTCGCGCAGGAGCAGGTCGCGCTCTCGACCGCGCCGGTGTTCGCGCCCGAAGGCGTGCGCGCGCGCCCGCTCGTGCTGCGCGCCTACGCCGCGGCGTGCGAGGACCACGACTGGGAGGTCATGCCCGGCGGGCTGACGCGCGTGGCCGTCGCGCCCGACTCGCTGGTCGTGTCGATGCAGCGGGGCGGCGGGAGCAAGGACACGTGGGTGTGCAGCGCGGGCACGCCCAGCGCGGTGACTCTGCTGCGGCCGGCGGGCGCGCCGGTCGAGCTGACGCGCGGCGGCGCCGAGCTGCCGTCCCGCGTGGCCGACAACCTGTTCTGGCTCGGCCGCTATCTGGAGCGGTGCGAAGGGGCCGCGCGGCTCGCACGGGCGATCATCGCGCGCATCTCGGGCGAGGGTGCGGACGGCGATGCGTCGCTCCCGGCGCTGATCGACGCCCTCGCGCGCAGCGGCGCGATCGAAGAAGGTGCGTCGCACGAGGGGCGGGCGTTCCTCGACCGCGTGTTCGCGAACGAGTCGCCGCGCTCCGTGCGCGCGACGCTCGCGGCCGTGCAGCAGCTCGCGTTCGTGCTGCGCGACCAGATCTCGCTCGACACGTGGCGCGTGCTGTCGGAGCTGCAGCAGGACGCGTCGGGACCGTCGGCGGCGTCGTGGAGCCTGTCGGCCGCGCGCGACGCGCTGAACCGCATGATCGTGCGGCTCTCCGCGTGGAGCGGACTCACGATGGAGAGCATGACGCGCACGCTCGGCTGGCGCTTCGCCGACATGGGCCGGCGCATCGAGCGCGCGACGTGGGTGGCGACCCTGCTCGACGCCTGTCTCGTGGAGACGGGCGACGACGAGCCCGCGCGGCTCGAGGCGCTGCTCGAAGTCGCCGAGAGCGGCATCACGTATCGGCGCCGCTACCGCGGCGAGCTGCAGGTCGTGGCCGTGCTCGACCTCCTCTTGAGCGACGAGACGAACCCGCGCTCGGTCGGCTTCCAGCTCGCCGCGCTCGAGGAGCACCTCGCGCAGGTGCGCGGCGTGGGCGCGGCCGCCGAGCGCACGCAGCCCGAGCGCGTCGCGCTCGCGGCGCTGGCGCGCGTGCGCCTCGCCGACGTCGCGGAGCTGTGCCGCGTGGACGCCGGCAAGCGGCTGCGCCTGGCCGAGCTCTTGGCGCGCACGACCGGCGAGCTGCCGGCGCTGTCCGACGCGCTCACGCGCAGCTACCTGTCGCACGCCGGCGAGGCGCGGCGCATCGAGCGCTTCTAGGGGGAACGGTGCGCTACCGAGTCACTCACGAGACCGCGTACGCGTACGAAGAGCTCGTCTCGATCTGCCACAACGAGGTGCGGCTCGAGCCGCGCGAGACCGAGCGCCAGACGCGGTTCGCGACTCTGCTGCACGTGGAGCCGCCGCCCGCCGAGACGCACGCCGAGCGCGACTACTTCGGCAACCCGTTCCACTTCTTCACGGTGGAGGAGCCGCATCACCGGATGGTGTTGGTCTCCGAGAGCGAGATCGAGCTCGCGCCCGCCCCCGAGCCCGGCACCACGCCGGCCTGGGACGCGTTGCTCGAGGAGCTCGCGGGCGACACCTCGCGGGTGGGCCTCGCCGCGCGCGAGATGTCGTTCGCGTCGCCACTGGTGCCCGTCGCTGCCGAGTTCGCCCGCTACGCCGCAGCCGATTTCGCGCCCGGGCGGCCGATCCTGCCCGCGGTGCTCGACCTCACGCACCGCATCCACGCGGACTTCGCGTACCGGCCGGGCGCGACGTCCGTGGCCACGCCCGTCCGCGAAGTCCTCGAGTCGCGCGTCGGCGTGTGCCAGGACTTCGCGCACGTCGGAATCGCGTGCCTGCGCGCGCTCGGCCTGCCCGCGCGGTACGTGAGCGGCTACCTGCACACCCGCCCGGCGCCCGGTACCCCGCGGCTGGTCGGCGCCGACGCGAGCCACGCCTGGCTGTCCGTCTGGTGCGGCGCCGAAGCGGGCTGGCTCGACCTGGATCCCACCAACGATCTGCGCGTCTCGGACGGGCACGTGACGCTCGCCTGGGGGCGCGACTACGCGGACGTCTCCCCCATCAAAGGAGTCCTCCTCGGCGGTGGGGAGCACACCGTGGAGGTCGCCGTGGAGGTGGTGGCGCAGCGCTGAGCTCGAACTGAGAGATCTCTCATGTAAGTGCCCGGATTCCGTGCGGAAACGCTGAATTCGGCCCACTCTACCGGCGTCCCACGCGCGGCCGATGCCCGGGAGGAGTGCTTGCGTTCGATAGCGCTCGCTATCGCGATGTTGTCCTGCGTCTTCGTGCGCCCCGCGCGCGCGGACGAGCCTGCCGAGCCGCCGCCGATCCCGTCGCCGCTCACGCTCGACGTGGCGCTCCAGCGGATGGAGGAGCGCGGCTTCGACCTGCTCGCCGCCGATGCGGCCGTCCGGTCGGCGGAGGGCGACCGCCAGATCGCCGGAGCGTTTCCCAATCCTGCGCTCAGCGGAGTGGGCGGGCACACGTTCCACTACGACCCGAACCAGTGCGAGTCGAGCGGCTGCAGCTCGACGCTCTGGGGCGGCGGCGTCTCCGACCAGGGGCTGATCGCGGACCTGTTCATCGGCAAGCGCCGTCTGCGCGCTCAGGTCGCCGACGCCGCGCTGGATGCCGCGCGCCTGGAGCGAAAGGACGCCCTGCGCACCCTGCGCGCGCTGGTCGAGCAGGCGTGGGTCGAGACGGTCGTCGCCGGGGCGCTCGTGCGCACGGCCGAGGAGGCCGCCGAAGCTTCGGCCAAGACGGCCGACCTGGTGAACCTGCGCTGGCACGCGGGCGACGTGTCGGAAGCCGACGCGGCGCGCGCCGACACGGCGAAGCTCGAGCTCGACCAGGCGGTCGACGCGGCCAAGCAGCAGCTCGCGCAGTCCAAAGCCTCGCTCGCGTTCCTGCTCGGCGATCGCAGCGGCCGCGTCGACTTCGAGGTCGCGCCGCAGCTGCCGGCGTGCGTGGCGCCGCCGGACCTCGCGGGCGTGACGACCGACGACCTCGTCGCGCGCGCGCGCGCGCAGCGCCAGGACCTGGCCGCCGCGAATGCGGCGCTGGCGAGCGCGGACGCCGGAGTGGCGCTCGCCGAGCGCTCGCGCATTCCGGACATCGCGCTCTCCGGCACCTACTCGCAGGAAGGCACGGGCAACGAGGCGCTGCAGCCGCCGACGGCGTCGCTCGGCGTGACGCTGCCGATCCCCGTGTTCTACCAGGGCGGCGGCGAGGTGGAGAAGGCAAGGGCCAACCTCGACGCGCAGCGCATCGCACGCGCGCGGCTCGACGCGCAGCTCGCGTCCGACGTCGCGCAATCGTGGGCGGCGTGGCAGTCTGCGCAGAGCCGCGTCAGCCGCATGGAGTCGACGACGCTCGCGCGCGCGAGACGCGCGCTCGATCTCGTCGACTACCAGTATCGCCGCGGCGCGGCGTCGCTCCTCGAGCTGCTCGACGCGCAGCGGACCTTCGTCTCGACTCAGGCCGAGTACCAGCAGAACGTCGGCGATTGGTGGCTTTCGCTGTACCAGCTCGAAGCAGCCACCGGAGGGGAGCCTCGCTCGTGAACCAGGGTGTCGCCGTCGTGTCGCTACTTCTGTCTCTCGCGCTCGCCGGCTGCGGGCGCCACGCGGCCGAGCTGCCGGCGCCCGAGCCCAAGGTCTCGGGCGCGAGCGTGTCGCTGCCCGCGCCGAGCCCGCAGCTCGCGTCGCTCGCGACGGAGCGCGCGCTCACCGCGAAGCCCTCGGCGCTCCAGCTCAACGGACGGCTCGCGTGGGACGACGACGCCACGGTGCGCGTGTACTCGGCGTTCGGGGGAAGAGTGACTCGCGTCGACGTGCAGATCGGCCAGTTCGTGCACCGCGGCGACGTGCTCGCGGAAGTGGCGTCGCCCGACTACGGCCAGGCGGAGGCCGACGCGCACAGTGCGACCAGCGCGCTGCGGCTCGCCGAGCGCACCGAGGCGCGCGCCAAGGATCTCTTCGACCACGACGCGGCGTCGCGCCGCGACCTCGATGCCGCCGAGGCCGACCTCGACCGCGCGAAGGCCGAGCGGGAGCGTGCGGTCGCGCGGCTGTCGGCGTACGGCGCGAAGGAGGGCGCGGTCGACGGCACGTTCGCGCTGCGTTCGCCGATCGACGGCGAGGTGGTCGAGCGAAACCTCTCGCCGGGCCAGGAGGTGCGCCCCGATCAGATCCTCGCCGGCACGCCGGCGCTCACGGCGCCGCTCTTCACGGTGACCGATCCGACCCGGCTGTGGGTCGTGCTCGACGTCTCCGAGCACGACGCGCCCCTCTTGCGCGCCGGCCAGCCCTGCGTGCTGCGCACGCACATGGCCGACGAGGGCACCTTCCCGGCCCGCATCGCGGTGGTGAGTCAGTTCCTCGATCCGACCACGCGCACGGTGAAGGCGCGCGGTACGGTCGCGAACGACGACCGCCAGCTGCGCGCCGAGATGCTCGTCACGGTCGAAGTCGCGCCCGACAGCGAGCGGACCGTGCAGGAGGTGCCTTCGCGCGCCGTGTTCCTCGAGGGGGAGAACCACTTCGTGTTCGTCGACGGCGGCAATGGCCGTTTCGAGCGCACCCGCGTGGAGATCGGCGCAGAGCGCGAGGGCTGGCTGCAGATCCGCGAAGGCCTGGCGAGCGGCAGCAGCGTCGTCACCGACGGAGCGCTGCTGCTCGAGAAGATCTACCGCGACAGTGCCGGTTCCTAGGGCCGCATGATCGCGCGACTCGTCCAGTTCGCGCTGCGCCAACCGCTCTTCACGGTGGTGCTCGTGCTCCTGTTCATCGCGGCGGGAGTGTTCGCGTTCGTGCAGCTGCCGATCGAAGCGTTCCCCGACGTCTCCGACACGCAGGTGCAGGTCATCACCTTGTACCCGGGCCGCGCGCCGGAAGAGGTCGAGAAGCAGGTCACGATCCCGCTCGAGATCGCGCTGTCGGCGGTGCCTCACGCCGTGCGCGTCTTCTCGCACACGCAGTTCGGCCTGTCGTTCATCGTGCTCACGTTCGACGACAAGGTCGACGACTACTTCGCGCGCGCGCGCGTGCAGGAGCGGCTCACGCTCGCCGACCTGCCGCCGAACGTCGAGCCCGACCTCGCGCCGCTCGCCACGCCGATCGGCGAGCTCTACCGCTTTCGCGTGCGGGGCGACGGCTGGGACCCGCGCGATCTGCGCACGCTCGAGGACTGGGTCGTCGAGCGGTACCTGAAGCACGCCGACGGCGTCGCCGACGTGGTGAGTCAGGGCGGCTCGGTGAAGCAGTACGAGGTGCACCCCGACATGGGGCGCCTGAAGGGTTACAACATCACGCTCGAGCAGCTGTTCGGCGCGCTCGAGCGCGGCAACTCGAACGCGGGCGGCTCCTACGTGGAGCGCGGCGCGCAGCAGTACCTGATCCGCGGCGTCGGCATGCTGCGCACGACCGAGGACATCGAGCACGTGGTCGTCACGTCGCACGCGGGCACGCCCGTGCTCGTGCGCGACGTCGCTCGCGTGGCCGTCGGCTCCGTGCCGCGCCAGGGCATCATGGGCCAGGACGAGGACGACGACATCGTGAACGGCATCGTCCTCATGCGGAAGGGCGAGAACCCGTCGCTCGTGCTCGCTCGTGTGAAGGAGCAGATCGAGCTGCTCAACACGAAGATCCTGCCGAAGGGCGTGCAGCTCGTGCCGTACTACGACCGCACGTGGCTCATCGACACCACGCTCCACACGGTGTTCCACAACCTGGCCGAAGGCGCGCTGCTGGTCACGCTCGTGCTGTACCTGTTCCTCGGGAACTTCCGCGCGGCCGCGATCGTGGCGCTCGTGATCCCGCTCGCGCTCCTGTCCACGTTCCTCGGGCTCACGTGGCGCGGCATTCCCGCGAACCTCTTGTCGCTCGGCGCGATGGACTTCGGGATCATCGTCGACGGCGCGGTGATCGTGGTCGAGAACGTCTTCCGCAAGCTCTCCGAACGTGGACAAGGCGCGGACCGCGAGACGATCCTCGACCTGGTGCAGGCGGGCACGGTCGAGGTCGGCCGCCCGACGTTCTTCTCGATGCTGATCATCATCGCGGCGCACCTGCCCATCTTCACGCTGCAGCGCCACGAGGGGCGCATCTTCGCGCCGATGGCGTGGACCGTGACGAGCGCACTCGTCGGCTCGCTGATCTTCTCGCTCACGCTCGTGCCGCTGCTGTGCTCGTGGTTCCTGCGGAGGAACCTCGCGCACGAGGAGAACGCGCTCGTGCGCGCGTGCCAGCGCGTGTACGCGCCGGCGCTCGCGTGGGCGCTCGAGCGGCGCGGGCTGGTGGTGGGCCTCGCGGCGGCCGCGCTGGCCGCCAGCCTCGGGCTCGCGTCGCGGCTCGGCACCGAGTTCCTGCCCGAGCTGAACGAGGGCACGATCTGGGTGAACGCGACTCTGCCGCCGGGAATCTCGCTGTCGGAAGCCCGGGCGCTCTGCGCGAAGATGCGCACCTTGCTGCGCAAGACGCCCGAGGTGCGCAGCGTGATCTCGAAGGCGGGCCGCCCCGAGGACGGCACCGACCCGAAGCCCATGAACATGGTGGAGGTGTTCGTCGATCTCACGCCGCAGAGCGAATGGAAGCGCGGACTCTCGAAGGAAGACCTGATCCACGAGATGGACGCGAACGTGGCCGCGCTGCCGGGGCTCGAGATCAGCTTCTCGCAGCCGATCCGCGACAACGTGCTCGAGAGCATCTCGCAGATCGACGGCCAGGTCGTGGTCAAGGTGTTCGGCGAGGACGTCGACCAGCTGCACCAGAACGCCGACGCGATCCTGCACGCGGTGCGGGGCGTGCGGGGCGTGTCGCGCGCGTTCGTCGACCGCGCCGGCGACGTGCCGCAGGAAGTGATCGAGATCGACCGCGACCGCGCCGGCCGCTACGGCCTCGACGTGCAGGACATCCAGGATGTCGTCGAGACGGCGCTCGGCGGCAAGGTCGCGACCCAGCTCTGGGAGGGCGAGAAACATTTCGGTGTCGCCCTGCGGCTGCCCGAAGACCAGCGCCGGCTCGCGCGTTTGAAGGACGTGCTGGTCGACACGCCCGACGGCGCGCACGTGCCGCTGGAAGAGGTGTCGTCGTCGCGCGAGACGGTCGGCGCCATGAACATCAGCCGCGAGAACGGCTCCCGCGTGGCGGCTATCGGCGTGTTCATCGAGGGCCGCGACATGGGCAGCGTGGTCGCCGACATGAAGTCGCGCGTGGACGACCTGCACCTCGCGACCGGCACACTCGTGACCTGGAGCGGCGAATTCGAGAACCAGGAGCGCGCCATGAAGCGGCTGTCGCTGATCGTGCCGATCAGCGTGTTCATCATCTTCGTGCTGCTGTTCAACGCGTTCAATTCGGTGCGCTCGGCGCTCCTCATCCTGGGCAACGTGCCGTTCGCGCTGATCGGCGGCATCGTGGCGCTGTTCGTGACGGGCATTCCGCTGTCGGTGTCGGCGGCGATCGGCTTCATCGCGCTGTTCGGGCAGGCGGTGCTGAACGGCGTGGTCATGGTGAGCCGCTTCAACGACGAGCGCGCGGCGGGGAAGAACGCGCTCGACGCGGTGGTCGCCGGCGCACGCGTGCGCCTGCGCACCGTGCTGATGACGGCGCTGCTCGCGATGCTCGGGCTCCTGCCGATGGCGCTGTCGCACGGCATCGGCAGCGAGACGCAGCGCCCGCTCGCGGTGGTGATCATCGGCGGCCTGATCTCGGCCACGCTGCTCACCCTGATCGTGCTGCCGGTCCTGTACGTCGTTTCGGCGCGCAGCGAGGAGCGCTAGCCGCGGGCGTCGGCCAGTGCGACGAGCGAGTCGAGCCCGATCCGCGCCATGCGGATCTCGGAGCGCAGGAACATCCCGAGCAGCCACGGCCAGTCGCGCGCCGGATCGCTCGTGTAGTAGCTCGCGAAGAGCGCGCCGTCCTTCAGCACGACGCCCGCGTACGAGGTATCGCCCGCGCTCGGCAAATCGGACAGCAACACCAATCGGTGTGGCTCGACGAGGAACAGCGCCGTGCGCTTGCGCGAGAGCGCGCCGCCCAGGTGCATGGGGAAGCGGCGCGAGCCAGACTGCCGGCGCGCGACGGCGAAGACGCGGCCCGCGTGCGCGAACAGGGCCGGCCCGTCGAGGCGCGTGACGCGGCTGCGCGCGTAGCTCCAGCTCTGGTAGGGCGGCGCGCTCGTCGCGAGCAGAGTGGAGGCGTCGCGGTTGCCGAGGATCCGGTCGGGAGTCACTTCCAGCCGGGCGGTCGCCAGCATGCGGCCGTCGGGGAGCCACTCGAAGTCCGTCTCGTCGTTGCCCTCGCCGTCCCAGATGCGCGACACGAGCTCCCAGTGCACGCCGTCGCGCGACGACAACAGGATCGAGTGCCCGTGCCCGTTCCAGTACGCGGGGACGTAGAACGTCTCGCCGTCGCGCGTGCGCGGGCGCCAGAACAGCCAGCCGCGCTCGGGCGCGCCGCGGATCTCGACGGGCCGGAGCTCGGTCCACTTCTCGCCGTCTTCGCTCGTCGCGTACAGCGTGGTGTAGGGCAGGGCGTAGAAGCCTTTGTTCGGCAGCACGTAGAGGAAGAGCCGCCCGCCGATCACCGCGAACTTCGGGTCGCGGATGTCCTCGTCCTCGACGCGCAGCTCCGCAACGGGCTCGAAGCGGCGCCCGTCGGCCGACGCGCGCACCACGATGCGGCATTGCGCGCTGCCCATGTGGTAGGGCGATGCGGCGTGCGCCAGCAGGAAGCGACCGCCGAAGCACACGAGGTCGGTGTTCGAGTTGTGCTGGCCGTCGGCGACGACGTCCCAGCTCTCGAGCTCGAGCGCTGGCGCGATGCGCGCCCGGTTGGGCCGGAAGTACAGCCACGCGGCGCCGCCGGCCAACGCGAGCAGCAGCAGGAACGTCATGCGCTGGCCTCGCTGCCGAAGATGACCGTGCCGGCTGCGGCGAACATCCCGCCCACGCCTTGCGCCACGGAAATGTGTACGTCGGGCACCTGCGCGGGCGCCGTACCGCGCACCTGCCGCACGCTCTCCTGCAGCGCGAACATGCCGTACATGCCGGTGTGCGTGTACGAGAGCCCGCCGCCGTTCGTGTTGAGCGGCAGCTTCCCGCCGGGCGCCGTGTGACGCTCCCAGATGAAGCGCGCGGCCTCGCCGCGCTTCACGAAGCCGAGGTCCTCGAGTCCGTAGAGGGGCAGGTGCGCAAACGCGTCGTAGACCATCAGGTGGTCGACGTCGGCGGGCGCGATGCCGGCCTCGCGGAAGGCCTGCGCGCCGGACACCCGGAAAGCGCGCGAGGTGGTGAAGTCCTCCATCTGCGACACCATCGGCGTCTCGGAGCTCTCGCCCGTGCCGAGCACGTAGACCGGGCGCGCCGGGAAGTCGCGGGCCCGCTCCGCGGCCACGAGCACCAGCGCACCTCCGCCGTCGGTGACGAGGCAGCACTCGAGCAGGTGGAACGGCCACGCGATCACGCGCGACGCCAGCACGTCCGCGACGGTGAGCGGATCGCGGTACATCGCGCGCGGGTTGCGCGAGGCCCACTCGCGCTGCACCACGGCGACCATCGCGAGCTCTTCGTGCGTGAGCCCGAGCTCCTTCATGTAGCGGAGCACGGGGATCGTGAACATCGTCGGCGGGCCTGCGACGCCGTACGGCGCTTCGAACTGGCCCGCGAGACTCGCCCCGCCGCCGGGGCGGCCGCCCATGCCCACGCGCGAGCGCCCGCTCTGGCCGTGGGTGACGAGCACCGTCTTGCAGTGACCCGCCGCAATGGCTGCGGCCGCGTGGCGCACGTGCAGCATGAACGAGCAGCCACCGACCGCGGTGCCGTCGAGCCAGCTCGGCACGATGCCGAGATACTGCGCGACCGCGACGGGCGACTCGCCCGCGGTGGCCACGCCGTCGACGTCGCGCAGCGAGAGCCCGCAGTCGCGCAGGGCGTTGCGCGCCGCGTCGGCGTGCAGCTCGATCTGCGACGTGTGCGGGATGACGCCGAGCTCGGTCGTCTCGGCCGCGCCCACGACGGCGAGCCTCGCCCGGCTCATGCGCGCTCCGGGGCGGGCGCGAAGACCGGCAGCGAGATCTCGTCGTCGAGCTTCTGGAACCGCACCTCGAGCGGCATGTCGAGCAACAGCGCCTCGGGCGTCTGCGGCACGTCGACCAGGTTCGTCATCATGCGCGGCCCTTCCTCGAGCGCGACGACCGCGATGGCGTACGGCGGCTCGAAGCCGGGCGCGGGCCGCTCGTGGATCACGTAGCTGTACAAGCGGGCGCGCCCGCTCGCGCGAAACACTTCTGTGTCGAGGCTCGCGCAGCGGGGACACGCGGGCCGCGGCGGGAAATACGCGTGGCCGCACGCGCGGCAGCGCTGCAGCCGCAGCTCGCCGGCGCGCGCGCCTTCCCAGAAGTGTTTCGTCTCGGGCGTCGGAACGGGTTTCGGACGCTTCTGTGGACGAGGCTCGGGCAACGGGACCTCCAGGGCCCCGCAGTTTACGCCATCGCTCCGCTCACCGGACGTTCGGCTTCGTGCGCTGCCCCGTGAACTGGTTGACGTAGATCTTCCACGGGTAGTGGTCGCCCTCGCCCTTGGAGCCGACCACGCGGAAGTGCTGCGACAGCGCGCGGCGCCAGCGCGTCGACACGTTGGGCGTGGTCATGTGCGGCATCTTGCCGTGGTGGAAGGTGACGTCGCCGAGGCGGATCGGCGCGGCGACGACGCGCGCGGGGTCGACCTCGCACACGAGCAGGTCGCTCTGCACGTTGTCGACGGAGCGGTGCTCGAGGACGCCTTCGCGGTGGGCGCCCGGCACGAAGTGCATGCAGCCGTTCCCGACGTCCACGTCGTGGAAGGGCAGCCAGCACGTGATGCCGCGCTCGTCCAGGTTGCGGCCCCAGTACGCCTCGTCCTGGTGCCACGGCGTGCGCGCGCCCTCCTCGGGCGGCTTGGCGAGGAACTGGTCATACCAGAACTCGACCGGCCGGCCGAGCAGCGCCGAGGCGAAGTCGGTCGCCCAAGTGCGGAAGCGCTCGTTCTCGAGCTCGCCTTTGCGGAACAGGCTCGGGCTGGTCTGCACGATCTTGAACTTGCGCTTGTCCCGGTCGGTGCCGGCCTCCCACGCCCAGTCGAACGCGACCTTCTCGCGGTTCTCGAGCAGGTCGTCGCAGATCGCCTGCAGGCGCTCGAGGTCCCGAGGCAGCAGCGCGTCGCGAACGACCAGGTAGCCCTCGGCTCGGAAGCGCTCGAGCTCGGCGTCGCCGGCCTTCGGGTAGGGCATCGCGTCCTCCAGGGTACGAAAAACAAATTGACCGGAATCGCCTAATCAGTCAAGTTAGCGACCATGCGGGCGCCTGAACGTCTCGACGCGCGCGAGCTCGAGCAGCTGCGCACACAGGGCTACGTGGTGCGCGAGCGAGCGTTCTCGGCCGACGAGGTGGAGCGCCTGCGCGCGCACTGCGAGGCGCTGGTGAAGCGCGTGCTCGCGGCGAGCGAGGGCCGCCGCAAGCTCGCCGTCGGCAGCTACATGTTCCAGCTCGAGCGCGGGCTGTGCACGATCGTGAAGTGGGAGCCCGAGCATCCCGACGTGGTGCAGGGCCTCGAGCCGTTCGCGCACTTCGACGAGTCACTCCGCGCCTGGGCCGCCGACCCGCGTTTCGTCGAGCCTCTGAAGGACGTCGTGGGTGCGGAGGAGCTCTGCCTGTTTACCGAGAAGCTGAACGTGAAGCGCGCGCGCGCGGGCGGGCCCATCGTGCTGCACCAGGACTACCCGTACTGGGTCGAGAACTCGGACGGCGCGGCCGACATCGCCACCGCGCTCGTGTTCCTCGACGATGCGACGCGCGAGAACGGCTGCCTCGAGGTACTGCCCGGGAGTCACAACCGCGGCGTGTGGCCGCAGAAATCCGTCGAGGGCTTCGGCAGCTTCGAGATGGAGCTCGCCGGGTTCGACGAGTCGCAGCTCGTGGCACTGCCGGTCCCCGCGGGAAGCGCGGTGTACTTCGGCTCGCTGCTCGTGCACCGCTCGCTGCCGAACCGCACGGACGGCGACCGGCGCCTGCTGCTGCTCAGCTACCAGCCCGCGGGCCGGCGGCGCTCCGTCGACGGGCTCATGCAGCTGGCGGGGCGACGCAGAAATGCGTAAGGGCAGGGGCGAAGTCGGCGGGGCGCGGGCCGAGGGCCGCCAGCGGCGCCTGGCGCGGATCCTGGGCGCGGCCGAGGAGCTGTTCGCGGCTCAGGGCTTCGCGAAGACGACCGTGGACGAGATCGCGGGGCTCGCCGGCGTGTCGAAGGGACTCCTCTACGACCACTACGCCTCGAAGGAGGACCTGCTCTCCGCGGTGTGGGAGCGGCTCGTCGACGCGTGGACCGACGCCGTGCGCCACACCAAGTACGGCGAGGGCTCGGTCGCGGACGCCATCGGCGAGATGATGCGCGTCTCGCTCGACTACGTGCGCGCGAACCCGCTTTTGCGCCGCATCATCGCGCTCGATCCCGGCAGCCTGGTGCCCGGGGGCCTCGCGGGCCAGCTCGAGTTCGGGCGCAAGTACCGCGCGAGCCTCGAGCCGATCCTCGCGCACGGCGTGCGCACGGGTGAGCTGCGCCGCGGCCTCGACGTGCCGCACGCGGCCGAGATGGTCTGGCTCATCCACTTCACGCTCACGCGCGAGCTGTTCGTCGCGCGTGGCCGCGAGCGCGCCGACGCGGAGGAGCTCTTGCGCAGCGCCGTCGACCTGGTGGTCGCCGGCCTGCGTGCATCCGGAGGGAGTCGCAGATGGCCGGGTCGGGGTTCGCGCGGGGTCTAGTCGGAGCGCTGCTTTTCATCGCCGCGCGCGCGGCGGCGCAGACCGCAGCGCCGCCGCAGATCATCGGTGCGCTGGTCGGCCCGTCGGCGGTGAAGGCGCAGCCGAGCCTCGCCTTCTGGGGCGCGGACCTCGGCTGGACCGTACTGCACAAGGGCGAGCTGCAGATCCTGTTCGGCGATACGGACGCGACGTTCGATTCCGTGTGCTCCGGCCAGCTGCACAACGACGACTCCGAGGGCACGCTGCCGCTCGTGCGCCCCGCGACGGGGGTGCCGCCGGTGACGTTCCTCACCGACCCCAACGACCCGAACACGCTCCAGAGGCTCCTCGTGTTTCGCAAGGGCGAGTCACTCGCGATGGGCTACGGCCAGGTGCCGGGCTCGGCGTACAGCGACGGGAACGACCTCGTGGCCATCGTCGGGCGCGGCGGCACGATCCACTGCAACGCGGGCGCGAGCTCGCCCGTGGCGGCGTGCCGCGGGCCGCTCGACGACCACCCCGAGATCGTGAACTGGCTCTCCGCCGACGGACTGCAATGCACGCAGGCGCTGGGCGAGTGCGTGCCCGCGCCGAACGGCATCCCGACGGCCTGCGACCTGTCGAGCGGTGCGGGCTGCAACGCGACGCTCGGCGAGACCTGCCAGCCCACGCCGACGGGCCTGTGCGTCGACCCGTCGAGCTCGCAGAACGACGGCACGCCGTCGTCGACGGTCTACACCGCGGCGAACGAGATGGAGTTCGCGCTCCAGGACCCGAACGCGCCCGGCACCTACGTCTCGGCGGCGACCCTGCGCACGAACAAGTTCATCAACGCCGCCTCGCGCACGGTGAGCCGCTTCAACTTCGCCTTCCCGAAGATCAACGACTACCGGCCCGGCGGCGCTGCCGTGCTCGTGTGGGGCCGGCCCGGCTTCGCGGGCGAGCAGGGCCGGCAGGCGCAGCTCTATCTGCTCGTGCATCCCTTGCCGATCGTGAAGGCCGCGGATGGCCGCTGGCTGTTCCACCCGTGGTACTACGCGGGCGTCGACGCGCAGGGCAAGCCCATCTGGTCGCTGCAGCAGGCAAACGCGAAGCCGCTCGCGCTCGACGGCCAGGTCGGCGGCAGCCCGCACGAAGAGCAGCCGCTGGTGAACCAGTTCAGCATCAGCTGGGTCGGCGGCACCCTGCACAAGTGGGTGATGCTGTACGGCGGAGACATCGGCGACTACCTGCTGCTCGATCCCACGCACGACCGCCCGGGCGACGGGCCCGGCTCGGTGCGCATCCGCTTCGCCGATGATCCGTGGGGGCCGTGGTCGCCCGCGCAGCCGCACCTGCTCGAGGGCGCGCCCGATGCCGTGGGCACGCCGCTCGGTCCGGGCGGGGTGCTGTTCAGCCCGTCGTGCGTCAGCCAGCCGGGCGCGCCGTGCGTGCCGAGCGATCCGATCCGGCCGATCGACTCGTTCCTGCCCGGCTGCTTTCCGTTCGGGAAGACGTTCGACCGCGGCTTCTTCTACGGCTCGAACATCATCGACGCGTATACCGAGCTCGACGGGACGGGCGGCATGAACATCTACTGGAACGTGTCGACCTGGAACCCGTACGGAGTCTTGTTCCTCAGGACGAACCTCCGACCCACGCCACACTAGCTGGTGTAGGTTATGGCGTCGGAGACATCGGCGCGGGAGTGAAGTTCCCTTGCCAGCCGCCGCCGAGCGCCTTCACGAGCCCGACCGCGGCGACCATGCGCCGGCTCGTCAAGTCGACGGCGGTGCGCGCGCTGTTCAGCTCGGCCGTCTGCACCACGACCACGTCCAGATAGTTGATCGTGCCGGCCTTGTACTGATTGTTCGCGATGCGCACGGACTCGGCCGCGGCGCTGACCGCCGCGGCCTGCGCGAGCGACTCCTGCTCGAGCAGGCGGAGCTCCGCGAGCGAGTCCTCGGTCTCCTGGAACGCGACGAGCGCGCTCTGCCGGTAGTCCGCGACGGCCTGGTCGTACGCGGCACGCGCCTGGTCGTTCTGGGCGTTGCGCAGCCCGCCGTCGAAGACGGTCTCGGAGAGCGCGGGCCCCACCGACCAGAAGCGGCTCGCCCAGTGGAACCACTTGTTGGGCGAACCCGCCTCGAGCCCGGCCGACGCGCTCAGCGTGAGAGTCGGGAAGTACGCCGCGCGCTCGAAGCCGATCTCCGCGTTCGCCGAGGCGACGCGACGCTCCGCAGCGGCGACGTCCGGCCGCCGCTCGAGCAGCTGCGACGGCACCCCGATCGGGACGTCGGGCGGCGTCGCGTCGAGCGGCTTCTGCGGCAGGGTGAGCAGCTCGGGCGGCTGGCCCGTCAGCACGGCGATCGCGTGCTCGAGCTGCGCGCGGGACACGGCGACATCGATCGCCTGCGCGCGCGTCGACTCGAGCAGGGTCTGCGCGTTGACCACGTCGGAGCGCCCTGCGACGCCTGCGGTGTAGCGGTTCTGCGTGATCTCGAGCGAGCGCTCGTAGTCCGTGACGGAGTGCTGCAACAGGTCGATCTCGGCGTCGTCGCCGCGCAGCTGGAAGTAGTCGGTCGCGAGCTCCGCCTGCAGGCTGAGCCGTGCGGTCTCGAGGTCGGCCGCGCTCGCTTCCGAGGTGTCCTCGGCGGACTCGACGGAGCGGCGCACCCGCCCCCACACGTCGATCTCCCAGCTCGCGTCGAGCGGGAGCACGTAGTCCGAAGTGGAGTGATGCGTGGACAGGTGGCTGTTCGTGAGGTTCGCGGAGATGCGCCCCTTGGTGGCGCCGATCCCCGCGGTGATCGTCGGGTAATAGGCGGCGCGCGCGGCCGCCACGAGCGCGCGCGCCTGCGCGTAGCTGGCGTACGCCGCGATCACCGTCTGGTTCGCCGAATCGGCCTGCTTCTCGAGCTCGTTCAGGGTCTCGTCGCCGAACACCTCCCACCAGGCGCCGCGCGCGGTCGAGTCGCTGGGCTGCGCGGTCTTCCAGCCGTCGAGCTCCGTGTAGGCGGGCGGGGCCTGGATCTCGGGCCGCACGTAGTCCGGTCCGACGGAGCAGCCCGCGGCGCAGGCGAGAAACGAGACCAGTGCGACGAAGCGACGCATGACTAGCGCCTCCGCAGCCAGCGCGGCCGAGCCGCGCGGTGAAGTCGGTCGAGATACAGATACACGACCGGCGTCGTGTAGAGCGTGAGCATCTGACTCACGATGAGTCCGCCGACGATCGATATGCCCAGCGGCCGACGCATCTCTGAACCCATGCCGGTGCCGAGCGCGAGCGGCAGCGCGCCGAGCAGCGCCGCGAGCGTCGTCATGAGGATTGGCCGGAAGCGCAGGAGGCACGCCTCGTAGATGGCGTCGAACGCCGGCTTCTGGCCCTGCCGCTCGGACTCGAGCGCGAAGTCGATCATCATGATCGCGTTCTTCTTCACGATGCCGATGAGCAGCACGATCCCGATCAGCCCGATCACCGACAGCTCCGAGCCCGTCACCCACAATGCGAGCAGCGCGCCGACGCCGGCCGACGGCAGCGTAGAGAGAATCGTGATCGGGTGCACGTAGCTCTCGTAGAGCACGCCGAGCACGATGTACACGGCGAGGAGCGCAGCCGCGATGAGGGTCGGCTCGTTCGCGAGCGAGCTCTGGAACGCCTGCGCCGTGCCTTGGAAGCTGCCGCGCAGGCCGGGCGGGAAGCGCAGCTTCGAGGTCGCTTCCGCGATGGCGTCCACCGCGCGGCCCAGCGCGACGTTCGGCGCGAGGTTGAACGAGAACGTGATTGCCGGGAACTGACCCTGGTGATTCACGGCGAGCGGCGAGACACCCGGCGCGTAGTGACTGAAGGCCATGAGCGGAACCTGGTCTCCGCTGGGCGTGGCGATCGTCAGCCCGCGCAGGGTCTCGGGGTCCTGCCAGTACGCGGGCGCGACCTCCATCACCACGTGGTACTGGTTGAGGAGCCGGTAGATCACCGAGACCTGGCGCTGGCCGAACGCGTCGTACAGCGCGTTGTCGATCTGCGCGGCCGTGAGCCCCAGCCGCGACGCGGTCTCGCGGTCGATCACGAGCTGCGACTCGAGGCCCTTGTTCTGCTGGTCGCTCGACAGGTCGGCGAGCTCGGGCAGCTTGCGCAGCGTTCGCTCCACTCTTCCCGACCACGCGTTGAGCTCGTCGAGGTCGCCGTCGGTGAGCGTGTACTGATACTGGGCGTTGCTCGAGCGGCCGCCCACGCGGATGTCCTGCACGGGCTGCAGGAACGCCGGCGCGCCGGCGATGTGCGAGAGGGGCCCGCGCAGCCGCGCCATCACGCCGAGCGCGCTCTCGTGGCGCTGGCCGAGCGGCTTGAGCGCGATGAACATGCGTCCGCTGTTGCGCGGCGAGCCGCCGCCGCCGCCGCCGCCCGTGAAGCCGATGATGCTCTCGACCGCCGGATCCTTGTCGATGATGTCGATCGCCTCCGCGAGCTTTCCGCGCATCGCCTGGAACGAGATGCTCTCGTCGGCCTGGATCGCACCCGACAGCCGCCCCGTGTCCTGGGAGGGGAAGAAGCCCTTGGGTACGACCGTGAACATCCACGCGTTCAGGCCGACCATCGCGATGGCGACCGCGAGCGTCACTCGCTTGTGTCGCAGCGCGACGCGCAGGGTCCGCGCGTAAGCGCCGTGCATGGCGTCGAACACGCGCTCGGCCGCGACCGACAGCCGCCCCGGCGCCTGCTCCGACTTGCGGAGCAGGGCGGCGCACATGACCGGTGTGGTGGTGAGCGAGAGCACCAGCGAGATCGCCACGGCCATCGCCAGCGTCATCGAGAACTCGCGGAAGAGCCGGCCGACGATGCCGCCCATGAGCAGGATCGGGATGAACACCGCGACGAGCGACAGGCTCATCGAGATCACCGTGAACGCGGTCTCGCGCGCGCCGACCACCGCCGCCTCGCGCGGCGGCATGCCCGCCTCGACGTGCCGTGCGATGTTCTCGAGCACGACGATCGCGTCGTCGACGACGAAGCCCGTCGCGACGGTGAGGGCCATGAGCGAGAGCGTGTCGAGCGTGTAGCCGGCCAGGTACATGCCGCCGAACGTGCCGATGAGCGAGACGGGCACCGCCACGCTCGGCACCAGGCTCGCCCGCGCGCTGCGCAGCGACGCGAAGATGACCAGGATGACGAGCACGACCGCGATCACCAGCGTCAGCTCGACGTCGCGCAGCGAGGCGCGGATCGGCGGCGTGCGGTCGAGCGGGATCGAGACGTCGATCGAGTGCGGCAGCGCCGCCTCCAGCTGCGGCAGCGCCGCGCGAACGCGCGCGACGGTCTCGAGGATGTTCGCGCCGGGCTGGCGGAACACGATCACGAGCACGGCGGTCTCCGGCCCGGAGAGCCCGATCGTGCGCACGTCTTCGACGGAGTCGATCACCGAGCCGACGTCCCCGACGCGCACGGGCGCGCCGTCGCGGTACGCGATCACGATCGGCTTGTACTGGTCGGCGCGGTCGAGCTGGTCGTTCGCCGCGATCGTCCAGCGGTGGATTGCGTCGCCGAGCTCGCCCTTCGGCCGGTTCGCGTTCGTCGCCGCCAGCGTGTTGCGCACGTCCTCGAGCTGGATCGAGTACTTCCCGAGCGCTTGCGGGTTCAGCTCCACGCGCACTGCGGGCAGCGAGCTGCCGCCCACGAACACCTGGCCCACGCCGCTGACCTCGGACAGGCGCTGCTGCAGCACGCTCGACGCGGCGTCGTACATCTCGCCCACTGCGAGCGTCTTGGAGGTGAGCGCCAGGATCAGGATGGGCGCGTCCGCGGGGTTCACCTTGCGGTAGGTCGGGTTGCTCGGCAGGTCGGGCGGCAGATCGGCGCGCGCGGCGGCGATCGCCGCCTGCACGTCGCGCGCGGCGCCGTCGACGTCGCGCGACAAGTCGAATTGCAGCGCGATGCTCGTCGAGCCGAGATAGCTCGTCGAGCTCATCTCCGTGAGTCCCGCGATGTGCGCGAACTGGCGCTCCAGCGGCGCGGCGACGGCGCTCGCCATCGTCTCCGGGCTCGCGCCCGGCAGCGCGCCCGACACCTGCAGCGTCGGGAAGTCCACCTGCGGCAGCGGCGCCACGGGCAGCAGCCGGAACGCAATGGAGCCCCCGAGCGCGATCGCCACCGTGAGGAGCGCCGTCGCCTTCGGCCGTGAGATGCAGAGCTCCGAGAGACTCACTTCTGGTCACCCGCGCGTCGCGCGAGCCGGTCGAAGAACAGATAGATGACCGGCGTCGTGTACAAGGTGAGCACCTGGCTCACCAGCAGCCCGCCCACGATCGAGATCCCGAGCGGACGGCGCAGCTCGGCGCCCATGCCGGTGCCGAGCGCCAGCGGCAGCGCGCCGAGCAGCGCGGCCATCGTCGTCATCAGGATCGGGCGGAAGCGCAACAGACACGCTTCGTAGATCGCCTGCTGCGCGGTCTTGTGGCGCTCGCGCTCGGCCTCGAGCGCGAAGTCGATCATCATGATCGCGTTCTTCTTCACGATGCCGATGAGCAGCACGATCCCGATCAGCCCGATCACGGTGAAGTCCGAGCCCGTGACCCACAGCGCGAGCAGCGCGCCGACGCCCGCCGACGGCAGGGTTGACAGGATCGTGACCGGGTGCACGTAGCTCTCGTACAGGACGCCCAGCACGATGTAGACGGTGATGATCGCGGCCAGGATGAGCAGCGGCTCGTTCGAGAGCGACGCCTGGAACGCCTGTGCCGTGCCCTGGAAGCTGCCGCGCAGACCGGGCGGGTAGTCGAGCTCGCGTGCGACGTCTTCGATGGCAGTCACGGCGTGACCCAGCGATGCACCCGGTGCGAGGTTGAACGAGAGAGTCACCGAGGGGAACTGGCCCTGGTGACTGATCTGCAGCGGCGTCGTGCCCTCGGTCCGCTGCACGATCGTGCTGAGGGGCACCTGACCGCCCTCGCTCGAGCGCAGCCAGATCTGATCGAGCGCGGTCGGGTCGCGCACGAACGGCCCCGAGTTCTCGAGCACCACGCGGTACTGGTTCAGCTCGGTGAAGATCGTCGAGACCTGCCGCTGACCGAACGCGTCGTATAGCGTGTCGTCGACGAGCTGCGGGGTGATGCCGAGCCGGCCCGCGGTGGAGCGGTCGATCGCGAGCCGCATCTCCAGGCCGTCGGCCTGGCGGTCGCTCGCGACGTCGCGCAGCTGGGGGAGCGCGCGCAGCGCGTCGAGCACGCGCGGCGCCCAGTGGTCGAGCTCCGCGGCGTCGGGATCGACGAGGGTGTACTGGAACTGCGTGCGGCTCACGCGGTCGTCGACGGTGAGGTCCTGCACGGGCTGCAGGTGCAGCGTCACGTCGCGGACGTTTGCGGCGGCGTTCTGGATGCGCCGGATGATCGCCTCGGCGCGTGCGTCGCGTTGGTGGATCGGCTTCAGGTTGATGAGGAAGCGGCCCGAGTTGAGCGTCGAGTTCGTGCCGTCGACGCCGACGAACGAAGACAGGCTGTCGACGGCGGGGTCCTGCAGGATCACGCGCGACAGCTCGCGCTGGCGGTCGGTCATCGCCGTGAACGACACCGACTGCGGCGCTTCGGAGATGCCGAGCAACACGCCGGTGTCCTGGATGGGGAAGAAGCCCTTCGGGATCAGCACCCACACCACGACCGTGAGCGCGAGCACCGCCAGCGACCCCCACAGCACTTCGCGCTGGTGGTCGAGCACGACGCGCAGGGTTCGCCCGTAGTACTCGATCAGGCCGTCGAAGCCCGTGCGCAGTCGCCGCGCGAGCTCGCTCTCCTCGCTCTCGGGCTCGTGGCGCAGGAGCCGCGCGCACATCATGGGCGTGAGCGTGAGCGAGACGACCGCGGAGATCAGGATCGTGATGCCGAGCGTGATCGCGAACTCGCGGAACAGCCGGCCGACGACGTCGGCCATGAAGAGCAGCGGGATCAGCACGGCGATGAGCGAGAGCGTGAGCGACACGATCGTGAAGCCGATCTGCTGCGAGCCCGCGAGCGCGGCCTCGAGGGGCGCCATGCCGTCTTCGATCAAGCGCGCGACGTTCTCGATCATCACGATCGCGTCGTCGACGACGAAGCCCGTCGCGATGACGAGCGCCATCAGCGACAGGTTGTTCAGGCTGAAGCCGAGCAGCACCATCGCGCCGAACGCGCCGATGAGCGATACGGGCACCGCGATGCCGGGAATCACGGTCGCCGACATGCTGCGCAGGAACACGTACATGACCAGCACGACGAGCACGACCGCGAGGCCCAGCTCGAACTCGACGTCGGCGACGGACGCGCGGATCGTGGTCGTGCGGTCCGTCAGGATCACCACGTCGACGGACGCGGGCAGCGCGGCCTCGAGCTGAGGCAGGAGCGCCTTCACGCGGTCGGCGACCTCGATCACGTTGGCGCCCGGCTGGCGCTGGATGTTGAGGATCACCGCGGGCAGGTCGTTCATCCACGCGGCCTGCTTCACGTCCTCGGCGCCGTCGTGCACGTCGGCGATCTGCCCGAGGGTGACCGGTGCGCCGTTGCGGTACGCGACGATCAGCGGCTTGTAGTCGCGGCTCGACTGCAGCTGGTCGTTCGCCGCGATCACGTACGCGCGCTCGGGGCCGTCGAAGCCGCCCTTCGCCTGGTTCACGTTCGCGGTCGAGATCGCGGTGCGCAGGTCCTCGAGCGTGAGCCCGGCGGCGGCGAGCGCAGCCGGGTTCGCCTTCACGCGCACCGCGGGCCGCTGGCCGCCCGACACGCTGACCAGCCCGACCCCCGGCAGCTCGGACAGCTTCTGCGCGAAGCGCGTGTCCGCCAGGTCCTCGACGTCGTAGAGCGGCAGCGCGCCGGACGTGAGCGCCAGCGTGAGGATCGGTGCGTCGGCCGGGTTGACCTTGCTGTACACCGGCGGGCGGGGCAGGTCCTTCGGCAGGAAGCTCGTGGCCGCGTTGATCGCGGCCTGCACTTCCTGCTCGGCCACGTCGAGGTTCATCGCGAGCTCGAACTGCAGCGCGATCACCGAGCTGCCCGTCGAGCTCGTCGACGTCATCTGCTTCAGGCCCGGCATCTGGCCGAACTGGCGCTCGAGCGGCGCGGTGACCGACGACGCCATCACGTCGGGGCTCGCGCCGGGGTAGAAGGTGACGGTCTGGATCGTCGGGTAGTCGACCTGCGGCAGCGCCGACACCGGCAGCTGGCGGAAAGCGGTTGCGCCCGCGAGCAGGAGCGCCACGGTCAGGAGCGTCGTCATGACCGGGCGCAGCACGAAGGGGCGCGACAGGTTCACGGCGGCGGGGCGGCGGCCGAGGCAGGCGGCGTGTCGGTCTTCAGCTCGACTCGGCTTCCTTCGCGCAGCAGGGTGGCGCCTTCGACGACGACGAGCTCGCCGGGCGAGACGCCCTTGTCGACGGACGTGCGCTCGCCGTCGACGAGCCCGACCTTGAGAATCCGCGTCTCGACCGTCTGGTCCGGCTTCACGACGTACGCGAACGTGCCGTCGGCGCCGCGCTGTACGGCCGCGGTCGGCACGATCGTCGCGTCCTTGCGCAGGTCGAGCAAGAGGCGCGCGTTCACGAACTGGTTCGGGAACAGCGAGCCGTCCTCGTTCGGGAAGATCGCCTTGAGCCGCACGGTGCCCGTCGCGGGGTCGATCTGGTTGTCCGTGGTGAGGAGCGTGCCCTTCGCGAGCGTGCGCGTGCCGTCGCGGTCGAGCGCCTCGACCTGCGGGTGCTCGCCGGCGCCGAGCTTCGCGACCACGGCGGGCACCTGGTCTTCCGGCACGGTGAACAGCACGGCGATCGGCTGCACCTGCGTGATCACGACGAGCCCGTTCGGATCCGTCGCGTGGATCACGTTGCCCGCGTCGACGAGGCGCAGACCCAGCCGGCCCGCGAGCGGCGCGGTGATGCGGCAGTAGTCGAGCTGCACCTGCGCGTTGTCGACGTTGCCGCGATCGACCTCGACCGTACCCTCGTACTGGCGCACGAGCGCGGCCTGCGTGTCGAGCTGCTGCTTGGCGACGGAGTCCTGCTTGAAGAGCTCCTTGTAGCGCTGCAAGTCGAGCTTCGCGTTCGCCAGCAGCGCCTGGTCGTGCGCGAGCTGGCCCTTGGCCGCGGTGAGCGCGGCACGCGCGGGGCGCTCGTCGATCACCGCGAGCAGCTGGCCCTTCTTGACGACGTCGCCTTCCTTGAACGCCACGTGCATGAGCTGCCCGTCCACGCGCGACTTCACCGTCACGGTGTTCAGCGCCGTGACCGAGCCCAGCCCGGTCACGTAGACGGGCATGTCCCCGGTGTGCGCTGCCGTCGCGAGCACGGGCACGGCGCGTGCGCCCGCTGCGCCCGCGCCCGGGCCCGACGCCGACGAACGGCTGCGGACGAGCGCGAAGATGCCCGCAGCCACGAGGAGCGCGAGCAGCCCCGCCACGGCCGCCAGCGATCCCGGCCAGCGGCTGGGAAGCGTGAGTGGACGTTCCGACATCAGGTCCGATCGATTTTCGTTGGTGGGTAGACCGCCGGACCCGGCCTCTGGATTACGCGCGTCGCGGTCGGTCAGAACTCGAAGTGCTCCCCAAGCAGCCCCGCAGCGATCAGCTCCCTGCGCTGGTCGACGTCGTGCGAAACCACGAACTGGATGGGCTCGCGTTCGGCCACGTCGTGGAGGGTACGAAACTCCGCGAGCACCTGGTCGCGGTTCTCGTGGATGAAGAAGTCCGTCACGAGCCTGGGCCGGTACCAGAGCTTGCGGATCTGATCCATGTGCCAGGCGACGTCACCGATGAACAGGAGCTCCTTCCCGCTGGCGAGCCGGACGTAGACCATCTGGCTGCCCGGGGTGTGGCCCGGCGCCTTGATGAGCACGACCCCGGGCGCGAGCGCGAAATATGGGTCGTACTCGATCGGTTGTAGCTTCTTCTTCAGCGCGTCGGGCAGCGTCATGCGCGAGTACTGGTCCGCGTCCGCGAGCTGCTGCTTCGTGAGCACGAGGCGCCCCACCAGCTGCTCGGGCTGCGCGAACTTGATGATGCCGCCCAGGTGGTCGCCGTGCTCGTGCGTGATCACGATCTGCTTCGCGCCGGCGAGGCCCTTCTGGATGGCGGACCAGGCATCGTTGGCGAACGGCGTCCCCGGGCTCATGACGTGCATCGTGTCGGCGTCGAAAGCCGAGTCGATCATGTCGTAGCCGTCCGCGAACACGAGCTGATACGCGCCGTGCGACATCGGGTGCTGCACGCGCAGCGACTCGCCCGCGAACACGGCGCCCGCGGGCAGGCTGGCCTCGGCGACCTGCTCGTGGTTCACGCGCAGCGGCGGGTCGCCCGGCAGCGCGCTCGCCAGCCGGCGGATCTCGGCGAAATCGAGCACGTAGTCGCTCGTCTCGGGCACGGGCGTGCGCCCGAACAAGTAGCGGTAGGCGCCGAAGCCCACGGCGCCGAGCACGACGAGCACGATCGCGAGCACGCGGAGAAAGCGCATGGGTCCCTCCGAAGTCGGGGAAGCATACTCCTCAGGGTCCGGAATCAGGTGCCGAGAACGCGCGCCAGGTGTGCGTTCGCGAGCCGCCCGCCGGGGTCGAGCGCGCGCCGCACCTTCTGGAAGGCCGCCCAGCGCGGATAGAGCGCGGCGAGACGGGGCGCGTCGAGCGAGTGCAGCTTGCCCCAGTGCGGCCGGCCGCCGTGCTTCCAGAAGATCGGCTCCAGCGCCGCGAAGTACGGGCGCCAGTCCTGGTCGACGTACTGGTGGATCGAGATCGTGAAGCCGTCGCGCTCGTGGAACATGCTGAGCCACACGTCGTCGCGGCGCACGAAGCGGCACTCGATGGGGAAGCACGAGTCGAGGTCGCGCGCGCGGATCTCGGTTAGCACCTCGCGCAGGCACGCGGGGCCTTGCTCCGCGGGCAGCGTGTACTCCATCTCGTTGAACGGCACGGTGCGCGGGTGCGCGAGCACGGACCACGAGGTGTCCAGGTGCTCGGTCGGCGGCTGGCTGCGCAGGAACGCGTCGTACATCCGTTCGCCGAACACCGGCACCCGCCGCGTGAGCCGGAACAGCGTGCGCAACAGGTAGACGGCTTCGGGATCGTCGTCGCCGACCTTGCGCGGCGGCTCGCTGCTCTCGTTGGTGTCGATCGCGAGCGCGACGCTCGCGTGCGGGAACGCGTAGAACTCGAAGTGGCGGTTCTCGTCGCGCAGGCGCGGCAGGTCGGCGAGCAGCGCGTCGAGCTCGACGAAGCGCGTGCGCTCGAGCGCCTGGAACGCGGCCCGGTTGGCGAGCCGGACGCGCGTGACCACGCCGAGCGCGCCGAGCGACGTGCGCGCGGCATGAAACACTTCTGTGTTGCGCGAGGCGTCGCATTCGAGGAGCTCGCCCGCGGGCGTGGCGAGCGTGAGCGCCGTGACGCACGAGGCGAGCGAGCCGAGCGTGGCTCCGGTGCCGTGCGTGGACGTGGCGATCGCGCCGCCGAGCGTCTGGTACTCGATGTCGGGCAGGTTGGGCATCGCCTGGCCCAGCGCGGCGAGCGCGAGCCCGAGCTGCGAGAGCCGCGTGCCGGCCCACACCTCGGCGCTCGACGTCGCCGCGTCCGCGCTCACCACGCCCGTGAGCGCGTCCAGGAACACGAGCGTGCCGTCCGAGGGCACGAGTGCGCTGAACGAGTGGCCGGCGCCCGCGGGGCGCACCGCGCCCGACGCGCTGCGCAGGAGCGCTGCGACCTCGGCCTCGCTCCCGGGCGCGGCGCGCGCCGCGGGCACGCACGTCTCGAGGCCCGACCAGTTGCGCCAGGGGAGCGGCCGGCCGGGCGCCCAATCCGCCGGCTGGGCGGGGCGCTCGTGGGCGCGCGCGCCCGCGGCGAGCGCCGCGCCGCCGAGGCCCGCGGCCAGCGCGCCGCGCAGGAGCTCGCGGCGCGTCAGACCGCGCGCGCGCATCGTGAGAGCCCCTTCATGGCGCCTCCGCCGCACGGGCCACGTACGCGACCAACGCGCGCAGATCCGCTTCCGAGCACGCGCCGCACGTGCCGAGCGGCGGCATGCCGCGCCAGCCGTTCACGGTGTGCGCCACGAGGACCTCGAAACCCTGCGCGCGCCGACGCCGCCACGCCTGCTCGTCGCCGACGAGCGGCGCACCCGTGCCGCCGCGCGCGTGGCAGGTCGCGCAGATCGTCAGGTTGGCGCGCGCCAGTCGAGCGTCGAGCTGCGGCTCCGTTGCCGGTGCGCGATCCGCAGCGCGGCCGCAGCCGAAGAGCACGCTCGCGAGCGCGAGCGACAGACGAATTCGCATGCGCGCCGCCTTCCCCCCGCGATTCGCATTCTCGCTGCCGGCGCGCGCGCGGGCAACGTGCGCGTCTCAAGCGCCTGCAGGCGAATCCCGATCTCTGGAAGAGCAGGCGAGAACTTCGCCGGAGGACTCCCCGCGTGGCCAAAGCCAAGGGCACCGTTGTGATCGGGCTCGTAAAGGCGCTCCGAAAGAACAAGGAGAGGTCGCGCGAAGTGCTGCCCCCGAATCTGATCCGCTACCTCGACGAGCGCATCGTCGTGGCGTCTTGGTACCCGCTCGAAGACTACGTCCAGCTGATCCGCGCGGTCGGCAAGGTGCTCGGCAACCAGAGCGGCGACACGTACGTGGAGATGGGCCGCGCCGCCGCGCGCGACCACATGGAAGGCACGTACAGCCGGCTCAAGAAGAGCGTGAACCGGCAGGCGGCCTTCACGCTGCTCTCCTCGATGTACGACACCGGCGAGATGAAGGTGCTGGAGCGCGCGCCCGGCCGCGCGTTGATCGAGTGGACGAACTTCGCCATGCCGACCCGCGAGGTCTGCGAGACATTCACGGGCTACCAGCTGCAGCGCATGGAGATGCAGGGCTTCGAAGACGTTCACGTGCGGCACACCCGCTGCCGCGCGGAGGGCTCGAGCGCGTGCCGCTGGGAGCTGTCCTGGAAGGGCCGCGCGACGATCTAGTCCGCGCGTCCGTTCACCAGTAACGCAGGTCGGTGTAGGGCCGCACGATCGGCAGGTCGCGGTTCCCCCAGCGCAGGTAGCGCGTCTCGACCGCGGGCTCCCGCGCCTCGAGCGACTTCGCCAGCTCGGGCTGGTGGTCGAGCGACACCGAGAGGAAGTCGCGGCCCAGCGCCGCCGTGCGGCCGGCGAGCTCGGCGACGAGCTCGGCCATGCCGGACTCCGCGCCCGCTTCGAAGCCCCAGTCGAGCAGCGACGCGCCCGCGAGCGTGCGCTCCGCGCCCGTCTTGCGGTTGCGGATGCGCTCGCGCAGGTCGCGCCCGCGGTCCCACAGCCCGGCGCAGGCGCGGACGCGCCCTCCGGACTCGAGCACGAAGTAGTCGGGCCAGCCGTACACCGCCGGGAACCAGGCGGAGCGCGGTCCCCAGTAGCCCTCGTCGAGCACTTCTTCGAGACGCTCTTCTGTGTAGGGCCTGAACAGGTCGAGCCCGCCGTGCGTCCGGTTCAAGAGCGCCGTGCACACGGCCAGGTCGTCCCGGCGGGCCGGACGCACCCGCGGGTTCGCGCCGCCCGCCGACCGTGCCGGCAGCTGCGCGACGGTCACGGGCAGGCCGGGCACCTCGTTCTCGCGGCGCGGCGTGTTCTCGAAGAAGCCCGGCACGTGCTTCTCCCACCAGCCGACGACCGCGAAGTTGCCGGAGCGCATGATGTCGTACTGGCCGATGTCGGGGCCCGACGTCGTCATCGCGCGCGAGATACACCGCACCGCGTCGCCCAGGCCCATGCGCCGGTAGTTCTTGTGCACGCGCAGCGCCTGCCCGTAGCTGACCGACACGCGCTGGCCGGCGATCTCCACCTTGCGGCGCGCCCAGCCGCAGCTCGCCACGATCACGTTGCCGTCGGCGAGGACGTGCATGTGCACGTCGCTCTGCAGGCGGAACTGCGCGAAGGCGTCGGGGCCGCGCAGCACGGTGATCTCGACGTCGCCGAGCTCTTCCGGAGAGTTCTCCCAGAGCTCGCAGAACGCGGCCGCGTCGGCTTCGGTGACCTCGCGTCCGCGCAGGTCGCCCACCGTCCAGCGCTCGTGCCACGACACGAGCTGCTCGACGTCGGCCGTGTCGAGCTTGCGCCAGTACGACCAGCCGACGAGCTGGCCCGGCGCCAGGCCCGCGGCGAGCGCGCGGGCGATGAGCGCATCCGACACGCCGCGCGCGCGCAGGATCTCGCGCAGCTCCGCGGGCGTCTCGAGCTCGACGCGGTCGCGCGTCCGCTTCCCCATGGCCCGATTCTACGCCCGCTGCGCGCTGGTGTATGATGGCTCGCGGTGCAACTCCACGGTGCGGCGGCGACGGCCCGCCGGCCCCGCGCGCCGGGCGGGGCGATCCGGTGCGACTCCGGAGCCACGCGGTGAAACCCCGCCTCGAGGACCGCGGACGTCCTCCTTCTCGACTCAACCACTGAAGGAGGTTTCCTGTGTATCGAGGCTTCATCTGCGAAATCGGTCGGATCGTGTCCGTGGACGCGCGCGGGCTCACGGTGCTCGCGCCCAAGGCCTGCGCGGGGCTCGTGCCCGGCGGCTCGGTGTCGGTGGCCGGCGTATGTCTCTCCGCGACCGCCGTCGGCGAGCGCGAGTTCCGCGTCGACGTCAGCACCGAGACGGCGCGGCGCTCGACGCTGGCGGAGCTCGCCGCGGGCGCCGCGGTGAACGTCGAGCTGCCGGTGCGCGCCGGCGACGTGCTCGAAGGGCACCTCGTGCAGGGCCACGTCGACGCCGTGGCCAAGGTGCTGCGCGCCGACGACGAGCCGAGCGGCCGCCGGCTGTGGCTGCGCGCACCGTCCCGCGCGCTCGAATCACTGCTCCCGAAGGGCTCCGTCGCGCTCGACGGCGTGAGCCTCACCGTCGCCGAGCTGCAGCGCGACCGCTTCGCGGTGGCGCTGATCCCCACCACGATCGAAGCGACGACGCTGGGCGCGCTCGGTCCCGGCGGCCGCGTGAACCTCGAGATCGACCTGCTCGACCGGCTGGCCGAGCGACACGCCGGGCGCGTGCGCGACGCCTACCGGCGCGTCGTCGCGGCGCTGCCGTGGAGCGGCTGGGTGTCCGGCCGCATGGGCGTCGAGAAGGTCGTGGCGCAGATTGCGGCGGGCGGCTGCGCCGTCGTGTTCGATCCGAGCCGCGAAGGCGAGGGCGACGTGATCGCCGCGGGCGCGGCGCTGCGGCCGCAGACGTTCGCGTTCCTGCTCACCGAGGCGTGCGGACACACGACGGTGCCGTGCGAGCGCGCGCTGCTCGACCGGCTCGAGATCCCGCCCGTGCCCGGCGCGGGCGATCACCACGGGACCGCGATGCACGTGTCCGTCGACCTCGCCGCCGAGCGCGGCACCGGCGTGTCGGCGGCGCAGCGCGCCGCGACCGTGCGCCGGCTCGCGGACCCGGCGGCGCGCCCCGCCGACTTCGTGCGCCCGGGCCACGTGTTCCCGCTGGGCGCACGCGCGGGCGGACTGCGCGTGCGCGCGGGTCACACCGAGGCGACGGTCGCGCTGTGCCGCGCCGCGAAGCTCGCGCCCGTCGGCGTGTGCTGCGAGATCATGTCGCGCGACGGGCACATGGCCGGCGCCGCCGAGCTCGAGCGCTTCGCGCTCGACTTCGGGCTGCCGCTCGTCGACATCGGCGAGCTCGCCGTGCAGCTCTAGGGGCGGCGGCGCGAAGTCACTTCGGCCGCGCGCTCGTCGGGAATCGCGAGCCAGTTGAACGCCTGGAACGGGTAGACGAGCGCGCGCTCGAAGTCCGCGCGGCCGACCGGCCGGCCGCTCGGCGCGACGTCGCGCAAGCGGAACACGCCGTAGCCGAGCGACTCGAACAGCGCGTGGATCTCGCCCGGCGCGTAGCCGAACATGGGCGGCCCGGAGGGCGTGCACTCGAACAGCACCGTCGGCCGGTCGCGCCCGAGGAACTCGCGCGCGCCGCGCAGCACCATGAGCTCCGCGCCCTCGACGTCGAGCTTCACGAAGTCGAAGCGGCGGTCGCGCGGCACGACGTCGTCGAGGCGCCAGCAGGCGACCTCGAGCTCCTCGAACTCGCCCTGGCCGTGGCGCGCCAGCCCGCTGTAGCCGGTCGCGGTGCGGTTCAGGAAGAACTTCACGCGTCCCGGCGCTTCGGCGAGCGCGCCTTCGCGCACGTCGACGTCGGGAAACTTGCGCCGCAGGAAGCGCGCCTTCTTCGGGATCGCCTCGAACGCGACGTGCCGGCCGCGAGGCGCCAGGCGGCAGAAGCGGCTCAGGATCGAGCCGTAGTGGGAGCCGGCGTCGACGCAACACGAGTCCGCGTCGAGCACGCGCGCCAGGATCGAACGGATGCGCGCGTCCTCGCGGTGCACCTCGGCGAGCTCGGGGTGACGGCGCTGCTCCACGCGCGCGAACAGCTCGCGCAAGCGGATCAGCGGCTGCTCGAGCGGAGTGCGGATGAATTCGTAGCGGAGGTCGCGCAGCGCAGGCATCGCCCCGAGAGGGGTGCCAAAAGCTCACTCGTGGCGCAGCGCCTCGATCGGGTCGAGGCGCGCCGCCTGGCGCGCCGGGAAGAAGCCGAACACGATGCCGACTGCGGCGGAGAAGAAGAACGCGAGCACCACGATGCCGGGCTGGAACACGAACGGCGCGCCGATCGCGCGCACGCCGATCGCGGCCGCGACGAGGCCGATCACGATCCCCACGATGCCGCCGACCGACGCGAGCACGACGGCTTCGACCAGGAACTGCGTGAGCACCTCGCGCTCGAGCGCGCCGATCGCGAGGCGGATGCCGATCTCGCGCGTCCGCTCGGTGACCGACACGAGCATGATGTTCATGATGCCGATCCCGCCCACGAGCAGGCTCACGGCGGCCACGGCGCCGAGCAGCGCCGTCATGACCTTCGTCGTCGACGTCAGCGCCGTGGCGATCTCCTTCATGTCGCGCACGGAGAAGTCGTCCTCGCCCGTCGGGGTGTGGCGCCGCTCGCGGAACAGCCGCTCGAGGTCGGTCTGCACCTTCGCGGTCGAGACGCCGTCCTCGGCCGAGACGAAGATCGAACCCACGTCGTTGTTGCCGGCCAAGGTGCGCTGCAGCCAGCGCAGCGGCACGAGCACGACGTCGTCCTGGTCCGTGCCGAAGCTGGACTCGCCCTTCGCCGTGAGCGTGCCGATCACCAGACAGGTGAGCTGGCCCAGGCGCATGCGCGTGCCCAACGGATCCGAGCCGCCGTAGAGCTCGCGCCGCACCGTGTCGCCCAAGAGGCACACGGCGCGCCCCGAGCGCTCCTCGCCCTCGGTGAAGCCGCGCCCGCTGTCGAGCGGCCAGTTGCGCACCGCGAAGTACTGGTTGGTGGTGCCCGTGACCGACGTCGACCAGTTGTGGTTCGCGGCGATCGCCTGCGTGGACGTTTGCGCCGTGGGCGCGACGGCCGCGACTCCGCCGATCTCGGCTTCGATGGCCTCCGCATCCGCGACCTTGAGCGGCGCCGACTCCGCGCGCGCGCCGCCCGGGCCCTGGCCCTGGCCGGGCCGCACCATGAGCAGGTTGGTGCCCAGGCTCGCGATGTCGGCGGTCACCTTCGCCGTGGCGCCCGCGCCGATCGTCGTCATGGTGATCACCGCCGCGACGCCGATCACGATGCCGAGCACCGTGAGCGACGAGCGCAGCACGTTGCGCCGGATCGCGACCAGGGCCAGGCGGATCATGCTCCACAGCATCTAGGCGGCCTCCGAGTCGGAGTCGCCCGAGACGATGTGCCCGTCGAAGAAACGGATCGCGCGGTCGCTCCAGCGCGACAGGTGCTCGTCGTGAGTCACGATGATGACCGTGAGTCCGTGCTCCTGGTTCAGCCGGCGCAACAGGTCCATGATCTCGCGGCCGCGCTCGGAGTCCAGGTTGCCCGTGGGCTCGTCGGCGAGCAGCACCTGAGGCTTCGTCACGATCGCGCGCGCGATTGCCACGCGCTGCTGCTGGCCGCCCGACAGCTCGGCGGGCGTGTGCGTCGCCCAGCCGGTCAGCCCCACGTGCTCGAGCGCTTCGCCCGCGAGGCGCGCACGCTCGGCAGCGCCCAGGCCGCGGTACACGAGCGGCAGCTCCACGTTCTCGCGCGCCGTGCTGCGGCCCAACAGGTGGAAGCCCTGGAACACGAAGCCCAGGTAGTGGCGGCGCAGCTGCGCCCGCTGGTCGCGCGACAGGCGGCCGACCTCGGCTCCGTCGAAGCGGTACGAGCCGGACGTCGGCGTGTCGAGGCAGCCCAGGATGTTCATGCACGTCGACTTGCCGGAGCCGCTCGGGCCCATGACGGCGACGAACTCGCCTCGCTCGATGCGCAGGTCGATGCCGCGCAGCGCCGCGACGGACGCCTGGCCCATGCCGTAGATCTTGCTCACGTTCGTGAGCTCGATGATTGGGGGACCCGCCGCGTTCACGATCGACTCACTTGTGAGTGAGAGACTGGTCAGTGACGAGCTCCATGTTTTCCTGGACGTCGCCGGCCTTTACTTCGGTCCACGTGCCGTCGGTCGAGCCGGGCGACAGGTCGATGCCGTGCAGGTGGCCGTCGACCACCGTGTACACGCGCCCGGTGCGCGGCCCGGCGGGCTTGTGCTCGTTGGGCTTTGCGTCGGGCCGCCGCGCGCCCCAGCGCCGCATCGGGAGCAGCGCCTGCAGGAGTCCGCCGCCTCCGCCGCTGCCCGAGTCCTGCGCGGCGTGCGCGGGCGGCGCGAAGCGCAGCGCGGCATTGGGCACGAGCAGCACGTCCTTCAGCTGCTTCACGGTGACGTCCGCGGTCGCGGTCATGCCCGGGCGCAGGAGCCGCTCGGAGTTGTCGACCTTGAGCACGGCCTCGTAGGTGACGACGCCCGCGAGCGTCTTCGCGCCGAAGCGCACCTGCGAGACCTTCGCGTCGAAGTGGCGGTCGGGCCAGGCGTCCACGGTGAACGTGGCGGCCTGGCCCTCGGTGACCTGCCCGACGTCGGCCTCGTCGACGGAGATGATCAGCTCCATGCGCGTCAGGTCCTCCGCCAGGGTGAAGAGGATGGGCGCGGAGAGCGACGCGGCGACCGTGTTGCCCGGCTCCACCGAGCGCGTGAGCACGATGCCGTTCACGGGCGAGCGGATCGTCGCCCAGCCCAGGTCGGTCTGCTGCGAGTTCAGCGTCGCCTCGGCCTGCACGACCGACGCCTTGGCGTCCGCCAGCGCGCCGCGCGCGTTGAGCAGCGCCGCGTTCGCGGTGTCCATGTCGGACTGCGAGGGCACCTTGCCGTTCGAGAGCTCGCGCACCTGCTCGAGCCGCTTGATCTGGCTCTCGGCCTGCGCGAGCGTCGCCTCGGCCTCCTGCACCTTCGCCTTCGCCGAGTCGACGGCCGCCTGGTCCTGCTTCACCGCGGCCTCGAGCTTCGTCGTGTCCAGTCTCGCGAGCTCCTGGCCCACGGTGACCTTGTCGTTGTAGTCGACGGAGACGGTGCTGATGAAGCCCGACAGCTGGCTCGACACGTCGACCTGGTTGGTCGGCTGCAGGGTGCCCGTCGCCGTGACGAGCACCGTGAGATCGCCCTTGCGAGCCGTCTGCGTGGTGAAGTGCGGGCCGTTGCCGCGTCCGCGCAGCGCCATGAACGCGAAGGCGGCCACTGCGATCGCCGCTACACCATAGGTGGTCAGCGTGCGGCGGCGCTTCGCCGCCGCGCGCGCGTCGCCCAGCCCGAGCGTCGACGCGACGTCCGCCCCCTCGTCCTCGCCTTCGCGCAGCTCGCTCACGACTGCGCCTCGGGCACCCAGCCGCCGCCCAGCGCCTTGTACAAGCGAATCAGGTTCGACGTGACGAGCCCCTCGCTCGACGCGAGCTGGTCCTGCAGCACGAAGAGGGAGCGCTGCGCGTCGAGCACGTCCTGGAAGTCGATGAGGCCGGAGCCGTACTGCTGCTGCGCCATCGTGAGCGCCAGATCGGCGGAAGTCACCGCGGCCGCCAGTGCCTTGCGCCGGTCCTGCTCCTGCGAGTAGGCCACGAGCGCGTCCTCGACGTCCTGCAGCGCCGTCAGCACGGCGCTCTGGTAGGCCGCGAGGGCCTGGTCGCGCACCGCGTTCTGCGCCTCGATGTTCGCCATGATCTGGCCGCCCTGGAAGATCGTCTCGCTGGCCGTGCCGACCAGCGCGCCGGTCCAAGCGCCGGCGCGGAACAGCCCGCCGGGCGAGAGCGCTTCCAGGCCGATGGTACCGAGCGCATTCAGGCTTGGATACGCGCTCGCGGTGACGACGCCGATGCGCGCCGTCTCCGCCGCGAGGCTGCGCTCCGCGGCCCGCACGTCGGGCCGCTCCGAGAGCGTGTCGGCGGGCACGCCGACGGCGACCTCCGTCGGCGTGAGCGGGATGGGCTTCGGATCGCGCAACAGGTCTTCGACGGCGCCGGGCGCCTCGCCGATCAACACGGCAATGGAGTGCTGGTCGGCGGCGAGCGCCTGCCGGAAGCTCGGGATCGTGGCGCGCGTCGTCTCCACGCTCGTGCGCGCGCGCTCGACGTCGAGATACGTGGTGAGCCCGGCCATGGCGCGCCAGTTCGTCAGGTCGAAGGTCTCGGACTGCGACGCCAGCGTGGCCTCCGCGATCCGGATCCGCTCCTGCAGCGAGCGCATGTCGACGTACGCGAGCGCGATCTCGCTCGACAGCGTGACGAGCACGTCGCGCAGGTCCCAGATCGCGCTGTCGCGGTCGGCGGTGGCGGCCTCGAGGTTGCGCCGCAGCTTGCCGAAGACGTCGATCTCCCAGCTCGCGTCGAGCGTGGCGGAGTAGAGGTCGAGCGTGCCCTGAATCCCGCTCGTGCGCGCGACGATGTGCTCGCGCTCCACCTGCGCGTTGCCGGTGACCGTCGGGAAGAACTCGCCGATGGCCACCTTGCGCAGCGCGCGCGCCTGGCGCACGCGCGCCTGCGCTTGCTGCACGGTCAAGCTGCCGCCGCTCACCGCGCGCTCGACGAGCCCGGTGAGCACCGGGTCGTCGAGCGCGGTCCAGAACTTCGCGAGTCGCTCCGAATCGACCGGCGACTGGACCAGGCCGCCCTGCAGCGGCGCCGTCCAGGCGCCGCCTTCGGGGGTCTGCGGGCGAACGTAGTCGGGCCCGACCGCGCAAGCGGTCAGGCCGACCACGGTCACGAGAGCGAGGGTCTTGTCGAGCAGCAGCCCGCCTTTGTGGGAATGATCAGGTCCCCGAGTTCGGATCGGCCGGAGGCGGGGGCGTCTGACTGCCGTTCTGGCCGCCGTTCGGGTTCTGGTGCCAGCGGCGGAACTTGCCGCCGTGGCCGCGCATGGACTGCTTCAGCTCGAGCCGCTGATCGGGCGTCAGCTCGGCGCGCACCGCGAGGAGCGTCGTCAGCATGTCCTTGTGCGCCTCGGTCGTCAGCTGGCCGATCAGGTCGGCCTGCGCGAGCACCGCGTTCTGGTCCGGCGTGTCCTGGTCCAGGAGCACCTTCATGTCGTCGAACGCCTTGTGCATCTGCGTGCGCAGCTGCTGGCGCTGCGGCTTCGCGGCGTCGAGGATCGCCTGGATCTTCTGCTGCTGGTCGGGCCGCAGGCCCAGCTTCGAGAGCTTGTACTCGAGCCGGCCTTCCATTCCCCCGCCGCCGGGGCCGCCGGGTCCGCCCGGCGGATCCGCGAACGCAGGCGCGGTTTGAAGCATGAGCACGGCCGCGGCGAGCGCGGCGAGATTCAGCCATCGTGTCGGTCGCATGATTGGACCTCCTTGTGTCCGATGATTCGACCCGTGTCGCTCTGCGGCGGTTTACCGCTCGGCCGCGTCGTCGTCGAGCAAGAGCGCGAGATTCTCGTAGTCGGCCGGCAGATAGTCCGGCCGCTCGCTGATCTCACTCGCGACTGCGTCGGGATCGACGTACGCGTCGATCTCGGCGCCAGTGACTGCGGCGTCTCGGTTCGTCGCGATCCGCACGGGCGCCGCGAGCCACAGCGCGAGCGCAGCCACCACGGCGCCCGCGAGCGCGGGCAGCGCGAAGCGTCGGCGAGGTTCGTCTGCGGCGATCCGCCGCGCGAGCTCGCGGCGCAGCTCGGCCGCGCGCTCGGGCCGCAGCGTGTCGGGCACGAACTCCCTGCGCACCGCTTCGATCCAGCGCTCGTCTTCGCTCATGGCTCTTCCTCTTCCTTGGGGGCGTCACCATCCAGTGTAGGTGGACGCAGGTCTTGGAGCTCCACGCGCAGCGACGCCAGCGCGCGGTGCAGGTGACTCTTCACGGTGCCGACGGCCTTGCCCAGCACGGCGGCAGTCTCGGCGACCGACAGCTCCTCCAGGTGGACCAGCACGAAGACCTCGCGCTGTCCCGGCGACAGCCGTTCGAGCGCGCGGCCGATCCGGCGCCGCAGCGCGGGGTCGGCCGTGGGGTGCGGGTCGGGCGCGCGCTCGGCTTGCGCCGGGTCCGCCGCGAAGAGCCGGCGCAGCCCGCGCCAGCGCTGATGGCGCTGCACCTCCCGCACGAGGATGCGGTAGAACCAGGTGTCGAGGCTCGCGTCGCCGCGAAATCCCTCGAGCGCCCGATGCGCGCGGAAGAAGGCGTTCTGCACCACGTCCTCCGCAGCCGCCGCATCGCCCGACAGCAGGCGGAACGCCAGGCGCAGCGCGCGCTCGCGCCGCGCCTCGGCGAACCTGGCGAACTGCTCCGCCCGCATCTGCGGAGGAGCGTCCGCCTTCAGGCGGCTGGCCGCAATTTCCACCGCCCGGTTGGACTCCCCCGGAAACCAAGCGGTTTACCCGCGGGCCGAGCGCAGGCGCCCCGGAGTGGCGCGCGGCGAGCCGTAGGCGCGCGAACCCCAGCTGGCTAGAATCCGCCACCCAGGACACGAATTGGACGAGCCCGTTACTCCCTCCCTGCGCGCGAGCTGCGCGTCGCTGTACCCGCTGTCGCGGCGCGCCTTTCTGAAGGGGGCGCTGGCCTCGGCGGCCGCCGCGCTGCCGCTGGCCACGCTCGCGTGCGGCTCCGACAGGAGCGACAGCGCGCTGCAGGTGGGCGGCCTGCCCGTCACGTGCAATCTGACGCTGCCGGTCGCGTGCGCCGCGCGCGCGGCAGCGGCGGGCGGCCGGCTGCCGTACGTCTACCAGAAGTTCAACGGCTGGCCCGAGATCAAGGAGTCGCTGATGGCCGGCCGCATCCAGGCCGGCTACATGCTGGCGCCACTCGTCATGGATCTCGCGGACAAGGGCATCCCGGTGAAGATCGTCTCGCTGGGGCACCGCTCGGGCGCGGTCATCATGGTGCGCACCGAGTCGCGCGTGCAGCACTTCCGCGAGCTCTCGGGAAAGCGCATCGCGATCCCGAGCCGCTTCGCCGTCGACTTCCTGTTCCTGCGCAAGATGCTGGCGCGGGAGAACATGAGCCCGAGCGAGGTCGAGCTCGTCGAGATGGCGCCGCCCGACATGCCGGCCGCGCTGTTCGCGAACGCCGTCGACGCGTATTGCACGGGCGAGCCGTTCGGCGCCGCCGCGCAGCGCGCCGGCTACGCGCGCCCGCTGCGCATGACGCGCGACGAGTGGCCCCAGTACATCTGCTGCGTGCTCACCGTGCGCGACGAGCTCATCGCCGAGAGCCGCGCGCTGGTGCAGGACCTGGTGAACCAGGTGCTGGGCGCGGGCGTGTGGCTCGACGAGCTGCCCGACCACCGCGAGCAGGCGATCCAGATCGCCGCGGGCCGCGACTACTTCAACCAGGACCCCGCGGTGCTGCGCTTCGTCATGCAGAACCCGAGCGACCGCGTGACGTACGGCGACCTGCGCATGATCCGCGCCGAGTTCGAGGAGCTGATGCGGCTGTCGGTCGAGGCGGGGACGATCCAGCACCCGGTCCCGTACGAACACTATCTCGACGAGAGCTTCGCGCGCGATGCGCGGCCCGCGGCCATCCAGCTGTAGCGCCCGGCGCGCCGCGCTGCTGGCGCTCTTCGCCTGCGCGCTCGCCGCGCGCGCGCCGGCCGCCGAGCCCGCGGCGCTGCGCGCGGGCGTGTTCGAGCCGCCGCGGCCCGCGCCCGACTTCGCGCTCGCCGGCTCGGACGGGCGAACGCTCGAGCTGGCGCGCTTCCGCGGCAAGGTCGTGGTGCTCGCGTTCGGCTTCACGTCGTGCCCCGAGGTCTGCCCCACGACGCTCGCCACGCTGGCCGCCGCGCGCAAACAGCTGGGCGACGCGCGCGCGCGCGACTTCCAGGTGGTGTACGTGACCGTCGACCCCGAGCGCGACGACGCCGCGCGCATGAAGTCGTACCTGGCGTCGTTCGATCCCACGTTCGTGGGCGCGACCGGCAGCGAGGACCAGCTCGCCGCCGTGCGCCGCGACTACGGCGTCACCGCGACGCGGCGCGTCTCGGCGGACGGCTACTCGTATTCGCACTCTTCGTTCACCTATCTGATCGACCGCGCGGGAACGATCCGCGCGCTCATGCCGTATGGACGCAGCGCAGACGACTACGCACACGACGTCGCGATCCTCCTCGGCGAGTGAGCGGCGCCGGCGCGCGGGCCTCGCGCTCGCAGCGTGCGCGCTCGGCGCGCTCGCCTGGGCCGGCTTCGCGCCGATCCGCGCCGACTCGCGCGAGGCGCTGTTCGAGATCCCGAAGGGCACGTGGGCGCGGCGCATGGCGGGCGAGAAGCGCGAGATCCTGCCCGCCGAGATCCGCCTCACGCTCGGCGTGCGCGACGTGCTGCTGCTGCGCAATCTGGACGACGTGCCGCAGATCTTCGGCCCGACCCTGCTCATGCCGGGCCAGAGCTTCCGACTCCCGTTTTCGCAGGCGGCGAGCTACCCCTTCACGTGCACCGCGCACGCGAGCGGGCAGCTCCTGGTCGTCGTCGAGGAGGAGCCGGACACGCCGTGGGCGCGGGTCGCGTGGCGGGTGAGGGCGTGGTGGGGATGAGCAGGGCAAGCCGGGGGTTCGGGCGCGCGGCGCCGTCGCTCGCCGCGATCGCCGCAATGCTGGCCGTGTGGACCGGCGTCGTGCTCGCCGCGCACAGCGCGATCTTCCCGACGCCGTGGCAGGTGGCGCGCGGCGCGCTCGAGCTCGCCGCCGACGGCAGCCTGTTCCGGCACATCGGCGCGTCGCTGTGGCGCGTCGCGGTGGGCTTCTCTCTCGCGGTCGCGTTCGCAGTGCCGCTCGGGCTGTGGATGGGCCGCGTGCGCGGCGCCTTCACGACCCTGAACCCGATCTTCCAGATCCTGCGGCCCATCTCGCCGATCGCGTGGATCCCGATCGCGATCCTGTGGTTCGGCGTCGGCGACGCGTCGCCGATCTACCTGATCTTCATCTCGTCGGTGTTCCCGATGGTCGTGCAGACCACGGTCGGCGTGCAGACGATCGAGCCGCGCTACCTGCGCGCGGCAGAGAATTTCGGCGTGTCGCGTTCGACGTTGTTCCGCCAGGTCGTGTTCCCCGCCGTGCTGCCGCAGATCATCGTCGGCATGCGCATCGGGCTCGGCGTGGCATGGCTCGTCGTGGTGGCGGCGGAGATGATCGCGCTGCACTCGGGGCTCGGGTACCTGATCATCGACTCGCGCAACGCGGGCAACCGCTACGACCTGGTGATCGCGGGCATGATCCTGATCGGTGTCATCGGGCTCTTGCTCGACGGCGGCATGCGCCGGCTCGAGAGCCTGCCGTCGGTGCGCTGGCGCTTCGGCGACGCGCCGCGGGAGCGCGCGGGTGCCTGAGCCCGTGTTGTCGGTGCGCGACCTGTGGGTCGAGTTTGCGGCGCCGCAGGGCGGCCCGCCCGTGCGCGTGCTCGAGCGGATCGACTTGGAGGTGCAGAGCGGCGAGTTCGTCTGCATCGTCGGCCCGTCGGGCTGCGGCAAGTCGACGCTGCTGAACGTGCTGGCGGGGTTCCTGTCGCCGACCCGCGGCGAAGTGCTCGCGCACGGCGAGCCGGTGCGGCGGCCCGACCCGCGGCGCATCTTCGTGTTCCAGGACGACGGCACGTTCCCGTGGCTCACCGTCGAGGGGAACGTCGGCTTCGGCCTGTCGCGCGCGAGCCGCGAGGAGCGCGCGCGCGCGGTGGCGCACTACGTCGAGCGGGTCGGGCTGGCGGGCTTCGAGCGCGCCTATCCGCGCCAGCTCTCGGGCGGAATGCGCCAGCGCGTCGAGATCGCGCGCGCGCTCGCGGCCGATCCCGAGGTGCTGTTCATGGACGAGCCGTTCGGCGCGCTCGACTACCTGACGCGGCTGAAGATGCGCGCGGACCTGTTGCGCATCTGGGAGCGCGAGCGCAAGACCATCCTGTTCGTCACGCACGACATCGAGGAAGCGGTGCAGCTCGCCGACCGCGTGCTCGTGATGAGCCCGCGCCCCGCGACCGTGCGGCGCACCGTCGCCGTGCCGCTCGCGCGGCCGCGCGACCTGGCTGCGCGCGAGGCCGTGCGGGCGCGCGACGCGATCTTCGAAGGCATGGGCGTATCGGCGGCGACGGGTGGCCCGGCAGCGTCGCGCGAGGAGCCCGTCGACGCGAGCGTCGTCGTGATCGGCGGCGGACCCGCGGGCTCGATCCTCGCCTCGTATCTCGGTGGCGCCGGCATCGACCACGTTCTGGTCGACCGGGCCGTGCACCCGCGCCCGCACGTCGGCGAGTCACTCGTGTGCTCGACGACGCGGATCTTCGACGAGATCGGCTTCCTGGCGGAGCTCGAGACCGGCGGCTTCGTGCGCAAGCACGGCGCGCTCTTCACGCTGGACGACGGCCGGCGCGAGTTCGCGCTGCCGTTCCGCGCGATGCCGGAGCTCGGCATCGCGCAGGACTACACGTACCACGTCGACCGCGCGCGCTTCGACGCGCTGCTGCTCGCGCACGCGGGGCGGCGCGGCGCCGCCATCTTGCAGGGCGCCGAGGTCGAGAGCGTGGAGCTCGGCGCGCGGCCCCTCGTGCGCATCGCGGGTGGCGAGCCGCTGCGCGCGCGCGTGGTCGCCGACGCGAGCGGACGCGCCGCGCTCCTCGCGCGCCAGCTGCGCATGCGGCGCAGCGACCCGCGGCTCAACCAGGTCGCCGTGCACGGCTGGTTCCGTGGCGTCGACCGGGGGCCGCGCGAGACGGCGGATTGGATCCACATCCACGTGCTCGGCGCGCCGCGCGCCTGGGCGTGGCAGATCCCGATCACCAACGAGGCGACGTCGATCGGCGTGGTGTCGGAAGGGCAGGCGGGCCTCGCGCGCGGCGACACGGCCGAGCGTTTCCTCGCGCGCGCGCTCGCCTCGCATCCCGTGCTGGCGGCGCGCGCGGCCAAGGCGGAGCCGCTGAACGGGCTGTGGGTCGAGGGCAGCCAGAGCTACTTCGGCGAGCGCCTGGCCGGCGCGGGCTGGCTCGCGCTGGGCGATGCGGCGCAGTTCGTCGATCCGGTGTTCTCGTCGGGCGTGTCGGTCGCCGCGGAGTCGGCCCGGCTCGCTGCACGCGCCATCGCGGACGCGCTCGCCGACCCTGCGCGCGCGGCCGAGTCGTTCGCCGAGTACGAGCAGACCGTGCGGCGCGGCGGCGAGGTGTGGCGCGAGCTGATCCTGTTGTTCTACCGCAGGCCACCGCTGTTCATGGCGCTGCTCGACGACTCCGAGACGCGCCCGGCGCTGCAGTCGCTGCTGCAGGGGCGGGTGTTCGGCGGCGCGGACGCCGACGCGCTCGCCGGCCTGCAGGCGCGCGCGCTCGAGCTCGAGCGCGCCGAGACCTCCCGCTAGCGGGCGCCGAGCGCGCGGGCGGCGGCGATGCCGGAAGCCGCGGCGGCCGCGAACGCCACGCCGTCCCATCCTACACCGCATAGTGTCGGACCGCTCGACTCGGCGAGCCGCTTGCGCAGCGCGCGCGTGCGCTCGGCGTGGCCCGTGTCGTAGAGCGGGATGCCCTCGGGGTGGCGCGACACGTCCAGCAGCGCCGGCTCGCGCGTGGCGCCGAGCAGCTGCCGCAGCACCGGCGCCAGCTCGCGCGCGAGCGCGGCGTCGCTCGCGCCGTGGAGCGGGCGCGCGGCGAACACCGCCAGGAGCAGCGCGCCGCGCGGCGCGCGGTCCGCGAACAGATTGCTCGGGAAGAGACAGCCCACGAGCGGCAGCCGCTCGCGCGGCGGCACCAGGAAGCCGAGCCCCGTCCAGCGCTCGGCGCACGCCGGCTCTTCGAGCGCGAAATGGGCCAGCACCTGCGGCACCGACGAGTAGCCGCCGAGCAGCTCCACCGCGCCGGGCGCATCGAGCGCCCGCGCGGCGGCCGCGGGCGGCGCCGCGAGCACGGCCCGGCGGCAGGCGAGCTTCTCGCCGCCGGCCTCGAGCTCGAACCCGGCGCCGGCCCGGCGGAGCCGCGTCACCGGTGCGCGCGTGCGCAAGTGCGGCCCGAGCGACTCCGCGAGGCGCGCGCACAGCCCGCCGAGGCCGAGCTCGGTCGAGACGATCGGCGCGCGCCGCGTGCGGGGCGAGAACAGCCCGCGCAGCGCGAGCCCCGCGAAGCGCCCTCCCGCGCGCGCGAGTGACTCGGCCAGCGCCGGGAACGCGGCCTCGAAGCCGACCTGGTCCGCCGTCGTGCCGTACACGCCGAGCGTCATGAGGTCGGCGAGGCGGTCCGCGGCGGCAGCGCCGAAGCGCTGCTCGACGAGCGCGCGCACGGTGCGCGGACCCGCGCGCACGGGCCGGAACGGCTCGGCCAGCGCCGACAAGAGCGCGCCGAGCGGCAGCACTTCGCCGCGCGCGAGCGCGCCGAGCGACGGCGGCAGCGCGACGACCTTGCCGTCGGAGACGAACGCGGCGGCCGCGCGCCGGGCCTCGACCGGCACGAGGCCGGCCCGCGCGACGAGCCGGAGCAGCTCGGCGTTGGCGCGCACGGTCAGGGGCCCGCGCTC